>Ga0187893_10008477_pt1 | contig 16178 bp, 18 predicted proteins | sample MA1701074metaG_FD_139574 | JGI IMG/M metagenome (GOLD analysis project Ga0187893, IMG submission 139574) | White microbial mat communities from a basaltic lava cave in the Kipuka Kanohina Cave System on the Island of Hawaii, USA - MA170107-4 metaG ...
GTAGTACTCCAGGTGCTGGACGAGGAACCACTGCGACTCCCGCACCCCGCAGCCCTGGCGGGTGACGATGCGGGTGGTCACCGCGGAGTAGTCGCGGCGGTAGTCGAGGAACGAGACGCGCTCGCCGCCGGTGGTGTCGTAGGTGTACACGCCGGGCCGGGGCAGGCCGGGCACGACCCGGGCGGCATCGGGCCCGGCCGCCCGGAACCGGGCCACGGCCTCGTCGCGGGTGACGTCGCCCACCCAGGCCCGGCCCCCCACGAGGAAGGCGGGCCCCCCCACGACCACGAGGGCCACGGCGGCCCAGGCCCGCCGGCGCCCGTCGGCGGTGAGCCGCCGGGCCACCTCAGGGTCGCCAGAGGCCGGCGGCCACCGCCAGCTTCTTGCGCCGGGGCACCCGGACCCGGCGGCGGAAGACGTCGTAGCCGGCCGCCTCGATCTCGTCGAGGATGCCGCCGTAGAGCACCCGCGCCCCCCGGATGCAGCGGGCCGACCGCCCGGGCAGCAGGGCGATGCCCTCGTCGGCCGAGCGGTAGAGGGCCCGGGTGCGGTCGATCTCGAAGGCCAGGACCGCGCACCACTGGGGGGTGGCCCGCCGCAACCAGGGGTCGGCCCCGAAGCGGCGGAGGTCCTCCTGGGGCACGTAGACCCGGCCCCGGTCGAGGTCCTCGCCCACGTCTCGCCAGAAGTTCGAGAGCTGGAAGGCGTTGCCCAGGTCCCGGGCCGGGCCCAGCGCGTCGGGGCTCGTGGGCTCGAGGATGGGCAGCATCATCTCCCCGATGACGGCGGCGGAGCCGTCCATGTAGCCGCAGAGGTCCTCGAAGGTCTCGTAGGTGGCCACGGTGAAGTCCATGGCCATCGATCGCAGGAATCGCCGGAAGCAGTCCGGGTCGATGCCGAAGGCCCGAGCGGTGTGCACGACGGCCTTGAGCACCGGGTCGTCGGATCGGCCGGCCTCGAGGTCGGCGAAGAAGCGCTCGCCGAGGTCGTCGAGGGCCTTCTGGCGCACGTCGATCGGGGCGCCGGAGCCGAGGTCGTCGACGATGTCGTCGGCGTGGCGGCAGAAGCCGTAGAGGGCGTGGACGTGGTGGCGCTTCACCGCCGGCAGGAGCCAGGTGGCGGCGTAGTAGGTGGTGCCGAAGCGCCGGTTGAGCTCCCGGCACCGGGCATAGGACTGCTCGAGCGTGGTCACCGTCGGCGTCAGCCCGAGGCCAGGGCGCGCACCCGCTCGGCCGCCAGCCGGCCCGAGAGCAGGACCATGGGGACCCCGACCCCGGGCACGGTGCTCGAGCCCACGAAGACCACCCCGGGCAGGCGCGAGTCGACGTTGGGGGGCCGGAAGGGGCCCGTCTGGAAGAACGTGTGGGCCAGGGCGAAGGGGGTGCCCCGGGCCATCCCCTGGCGCTCCCAATCGGTGGGGTCGACGAAGCGCTCGACGACGACGTCGGAGACGGGGTAGCCCAGGTCGGCGACCCGGGCGAGCATCCGCTCCCGCAGGACCGGGCGCTCGCGGGCCCAGTCGACCTTGCCGTCGAGGTTCGGGGTGGGCTCGAGCACGTAGACGACCTGGCCTCCGGGCGGGGCCAGCGAGGGGTCGGAGGTGGTGGGCACGGTCACGAGCATCGAGGGGTCGTCCATGAGCACGCCCCGGTCCATGAGGGCCTCGAACGAGCTCTCCCAGGCGGCGCCGAAGTGGATGTTGTGGTGCTCGGCCTCGGCCGGAACCTCCCCCCGCACGCCCGCCACCCAGGTGGCGCAGGAGGGTGAGTAGCGGCCCCGGCGCGCCGCCCGGGGTGCGGGCAGGGGCCGGAGGAGCTCGGCGTAGGCGACGGGGAGGTCGGGGTTGAGCACGACGGCATCGGCGTCGACCACCTCCCCGCCCTCGAGGCGCACCCCGGTGGCCCGGCCGTCGGCCGAGCGCACCACGCCGTCCACCGAGGCGCCGTAGCGGAGCTCGGCTCCGGCGGCGGAGGCGGCGGCGGCCAGGCCCCGGGGCACGGCGTGGATGCCCCCCTTGGGGAAGAACACGCCCTGCACGGTGTCCATGTAGGTGATGACGCAGTAGAGGGCGAGCGCCTCGAAGGGCGAGAGCCCGGCGTACATGGACTGGAAGGAGAAGAGGCGCTGGAGCCGGTAGTCCTCGAAGTAGGAGGCCACCACGGCGGAGAGCTTGCGGAAGCCCCCGAGGCGCACGAGGCGCACGGCCGGGCCCGGGGGCCAGGCCAGCTCGGCGACCGAGTCGAAGTTGCGGTCGATGAAGTTCGGGCGCTCGAGCTGGTAGAGCTCGGTGAGGTAGTCGCAGAACCGGCCGAACGAGCGGGCCTCGGTGGCACCACACGTGTCCCGGATCTCGGCGGTCATGGCCTCCCGGCCGTGGCGGACCCGGATCTCGCTGCCGTCGGCGAAGCAGGCCCGGTACATGGGATCGACGGGGACGAGCTCGAGGTGGTCGGCGATGTCGGCGCCGGCGGCGGCGAACGTCTCGGCCAGGAGGTCGACCATGGTGAGCACGGTGGGCCCGGTGTCGATGCGGTAGCCGTCGGCCTCGAGCACCCCGGCCCGACCCCCGGGCACCTCGCCCCGCTCGAGCACGACGACGTCGTGGTGGGGCGCCAGGTGGCAGGCGGCGGAGAGCCCCCCGAGCCCGGCCCCGACGATGGCGACGCGCACGGCTAGTGGTCCCGCCCGGCCACGAAGGCGGCGAGGTCGCCCAGGGCGGCGCGGGCGGCGGGCGCGAGGGGGGCGGACTCCAGCGCCCCCACCGCCGAGGCCACGAGGTCCTCGATGGCGGCCTCGACCCGGGCCACCGCTCCGCAGCGCTCGAGGAGCTCCTGGATGGCCGACACCTCGCCGTCGGTGATGTCGGGCGCCCCGTAGCGGCCCAGGAGGGCGGCGTCGGCCCCGGCCACCCGCCGGCGGGCGACGGCCACGAGCACGGTGGGCTTGCCCTCCCGGAGGTCCTCGCCCACGGGCTTGCCGGTGATGGAGCCCTGCCCCAGGGCGCCGAGGAGGTCGTCGCGGAGCTGGAAGGCCTCGCCCAGGGGCAGGCCGTAGTCGGAGAGGGCGCTGTCGAGGTCGGCCCGGCCGGCCAGGGCCGCCCCCAGGTGGAGCGGGCGCTCGACCGTGTACTTGCCCGACTTGAAGAGGGAGATCCGCCGGGCCTCGGCCTCCGAGGCCCGGCCCCGGGCCGTGCCCACGAGGTCGAGGTACTGGCCCACGTTCACCTCGATGCGCAGCTCGGCGAAGACCCGCACGGCCGCCGGCGGCGCCCCGGCCAGCAGCACGTCGGCGTAGACGAAGGCAAGGTCGCCGAGGAGGATGGCCACCCCCTCGCCGAACCGGCGCCGCTCGCCCCGCCAGACCCTCCGGCGGTGGCGGTCCTCGAAGCAGACGTGGGCCGCGGGAGCGCCCCGGCGGGTGGCCGAGCCGTCCATGATGTCGTCGTGGATGAGGGCGAAGGTGTGGAGGAGCTCCAGTGCGGCGCCGGCGTCGACCACAGCCGGGTCGTCGGGATCGCCCCCGGCGCCCACGAAGGCCCAGTGGCAGAAGGCCGGGCGCAGCCGCTTGCCGCCCGCGGCCACGAGGTCGCGGAGGGCGGCGAAGGGGACCTCGAGCTCGTCGTCCACCAGGCGCCAGCGGTCGAGCTCGGCGCCGAGCACCTCGAGGACGCGGGCGTCGACGCGGGCGGCCACGGCGGCCAGGCTCGGGGGGGCGACGGCCGCGGTCACGCCCGGCCCGGGCCGGGGGGCCACCCGGCGCGCCGGGAGGACCACCGGTCGCTCGCCGAGGGCCCTGCCGGGCGGGGCGTTGCGCACGACTCTCCTCTCGCCAAGGTCCTCGCTCCCGTCCCTACCGTAGCGGCCGGTCCCCCCGACTCCGGAGCCCGACGGCCCCGCGGATGACCGGCCTCAGAGGGTCCCGAGGCGGGACCGGGTGAGGAGCAGCACGCCGAGCATGCCGATCCACACGGCCGAGAGCAGGAAGGGGAAGAAGGCGAGCGGGGGCACGAGCATGCCGGCCGCCAGGACCAGGCCCGACACCGCCACCCAGGACGGCAGGACCCGGCTGCGGCGGAGCACGAGGGAGGCGGCGCCCACGAAGGCGGCCGTGGGCAGGAAGACGATGGCCACCGCCTGCCAGCTCAACACGAGGAGGGTGCGGGCGATGACGGGGTCAGGCCCGTAGTCGTCGAGGACCGTCGACCCCAGGCTCAGCAGCGCCACCACCGAGAGGGTGGCCACCATGAGCGTGCCACCCAGTGCCGCCAGCGTGGCCAGCCACCCCTGCTCGCCCTCGAGCGCCCGCAGGCAGCGATGGAGGTAGGCCACGAACACGAGGAGGAAGAGCACGCTGAAGAGCGTGAGCAGCACCCCGGCCGACACCGATCCCCGAGCGTCGACGAGGCGCCCGGCCACCGCCGGGGCCGGGTCGGACGGGCCCACCTCGCGCACGGCAAGGAGCGAGGAGCCGATGAAGGCGGTGACGGCGTAGGCCACCCCGGCGGCCGGGCCCAGCCGGCCCGGGGGCAGCTCGGCCTCGGGCTCGTCCTCGTCGTCGTAGGCCCCGTCGTCGTAGCCCCCGTCGTCGTAGCCCCCGTCGTCGTAGGCCCCGTCGCCGTCGTCCTCGTCATCGAGGTCGCCGTCATCGAGGTCGAGGTCCTCGTCGGCGCCGGCCTCCCCCCGGGACGGCCGTCGCCGCCCTCCCCGGCGGCGCGCCACGCTAGGCCACCCCGGGGGCGGCCGCCGTCCGGTGGAGGCGAGCGGGGAGCAGGAAGGCAAGGACCGACCCGATGCCGAGCACGGCCACACCACCGAGGGCGTCGAGCACGTAGTGGTTGGCGGTGACGACGATGGCGAAGACGGTGGCCAGGGGGTAGAGCACGGCCAGGGCCCGGGCCCAGGGGGAGCGGACCACGCCGTAGAGCACGAGGCAGGACCACAGTGCCCAGGCCACGTGGAGGCTGGGCATGGCCGCGTACTGGTTGGAGATGGACTGCACCGAGGCCGAGTCGAAGGACCACAGGCTGCCGTAGGCCTCGAGGGTGTCGACGTAGCCGTAGGCCGAGGGCAGCAGGCGCGGGGGCATGAGGGGGAAGAGGGCGAAGCCCACGAGGGCCAGGGCCGTCGTGGCGGCCAGGGCGTTGCGCCACGGCCGGTAGCGCTCGGGGAAGCGCCGGAAGAGCACGACGAGGGCGGCGGCGGTGACGACGAAGTGGAGGCTTCCGTAGAAGAGGTTCCAGGCCTCGATGAACCAGCGGCGCTCGAGGAAGAGGTCCTGAAGGGTCTCCTCGTGGTAGAGCCCGAGCAACCGCTCGAGGCGGATGACCCGCACGGCGTTGGCCAGCGCCTCCTGGGCCGACACCGCCGCCGAGCCCTGGGTGTTGCGCACGAGCGAGTAGACCCCGTAGAAGGCCAGGATGTAGGCGACCTCGCGCCACCACCGCAGTCCCGGGTGGGGGCGGACCCCCCGTGCCTCGGCCGAGGGCTCGCCGGCGGCCAGCACCCCGCCGCCGGGCCGGTCCCCGCCGTCGGCGAGGCCGCCGACGCCCTCCCCGCGGGCCCCGGAGGCCGGCTGGGCCGCCGGCCTCACGGCGTCGCGGCCCGCAGCGGTCGAGCTCCCACGGCGAAGGCGGGGGCGCCCAGGAGGCTCACCGCCAGGTTCATGACGTAGAGGAGCAGGCCCAGGGCCACGGCCTCGGTTGTGGGCACCCCGAGGGGGCCGAGGAGGAGCACGAGGGCGCCCTCCCGCAGGCCGAGGCCGTTCACCGACACGGGCAGCACCTGGGCCATGGCCACCACGGGGACGAAGGCCATGGCCGCGAACCACCCGAGCTCGATCCCCAGGGCGTGGGCCCCCGCCCAGGCGGCGACGACGATGGCCAGCTGGTAGGCCAGGGCGGTGGACACGACGGCGGCGAGGGCGCCGGGGTGGCGCCGTATCTGGGCCACGCCGAGGTGGACGGCGGCAACGAAGCGCCACCAGCGCTCCCGGCCGGCGAGGCGCCCGCCCAGGGTCTGGCTGGCGGCCAGGGCGAGGAGGGCGACGGCCACGACGAGGGTGCCGAGCGAGAGGACGAGGGCGACGTCGGTGGCCCGGCCCAGGCCGAGCAGCTCGGGGTCGACGGCCACCGCGGCCAGGGTGATGAAGGGGAGGATGAAGAACCCGGTGAGCCGCTCGAGCACGACCGAGGCGAAGGAGGCCGGGCCCTGGCCGTTCGCGGCGCTCAGCCGGGTGACCCGCAGGACGTCGCCCCCCACGGTGGAGGGCAGGAAGTTCGCCACGAACTGGCCGGCGAGGTTGTGGGCCAGGAGGGGCGGGAGGGGCGTGGGGAGCTCGAGGGCAGTGAGCACCCGCTGCCACCGCAGGGTGGCGAGGATCACGGCCGCCAGGAGCAGGGCCAGGCCCACCGCCACCCAGGCCATGGCCGCCCCCTGGTCGGCAGGGAGCAGCGTGGCCCAGGACACGCGCGACAGGAGGGCGCCGAGCATCACGGCGCTGGCCGCCATGCGGAGCCAGAAGAAGAGGCGCTGGCGCGTCGTCACCCGATCCTCCTGCGTTGCGGGGTGCTGCCGGAGGCGCTCGCGGCGTCGTGCCCACGAGGCTGGCCAAGCCTAGGGCAACGACCCGCCTCTCGAACAGACCCCTCCGGGCGGCGGCGCCCCCGGGCCCGATGGGGGCCGGAGCGCCCGGGGCCGGTACCGTCCGGCCCGATGGGTGGAGGGACGACCGTGCGGGCCGTGGCCCTGGCGGGCCGCGGCCCCGACGACGGGGGCTCGGGTCCCCGGGAGGGCCACGTGGTGCTCAGCGTGACCGAGGCGGGGGCGGGCGGGCGGCCCCTCCTCGCCGTCCACGGCTTCACCGGGGCCAAGGAGGACTTCGGCGACCACGTCGGGGCCCTCGCCGCCGAGGGCTGGCACGTGGTCGCGCCCGACCTGCGGGGTCACGGGGCCAGCACCCACCCCCCCGGCTCCGGCGCCTACCACCCCGACCGCCTCGTGGCCGACCTCGTCGACCTCCTCGACGCCCTGGGATGGCCCTCGGCGGTGGTCGTGGGTCACTCCCTGGGCTCCGCCCTGGCCCAGCGCCTCGTCCTCGAGCACCCGGCCCGGGTGGCCGGGCTCGTCCTCGTGGCCCCCTTCCACGGCCCCCTCACCACCCTCGACCCCGGCCTCGTGGCCCTCGGCGAGGCGGTGGTGCGCAGTGGCGGCCTGGCGGCGCTGGCCCAGGCCATGGACGCCCACCGGGGCGCCGACCCGGCGGCGGTCGCCGCCCGGGCCCGGCTCGAGGCGGCCGAGCCGGGCTACGCCGAGCGCCGCCACCGCCAGCTCGTGTCCTGCTCGGCCGACATGTGGCTGGCCCTGGCTCCCCGCTTCTGCACCTGGCCCGACACCCTGGCCGCCATGGCCTCGGTCCGGGTGCCGACCCTCGTGATGGTGGGCTCGGAGGACGAGGCCATGGGCCCCCAGGCCCGGGCCCTGGCCGAGGCCGTGCCGGGCGCCCGCCTCGAGGTGCTCGAGGGGGCGGCCCACAGCCCCCAGGTCGAGGACGCCGAGGGCTGGCGCCGCCGCCTCGTCGCCTTCCTCCGGCATGCCGGCCTGGCCCCAGGCGGCCCGGGCGGGGCCGGCGACCGACCCGGGCGGGCCCGGCGGTGACCCCGGCCATGCTCGACCACGGCAGCGCCATCACCCACATCTCGGCCCTCCACGCCGTGGTCCTCGGTGCCGTCCAGGGCCTCACCGAGTTCCTCCCCGTCTCCTCCAGCGGGCACCTGCGCCTCGTCCCCTGGCTCCTGGGCTGGGACGACCTCACCGCCAACCCCGACCTCAACAAGACCTTCGACGTCGCCCTCCACCTCGGCACCTTCGTCGGGGCGGCGGCCTACTTCGGCCGGGACATCCTCCGCTTCGGGGCTGCCGCCCGCCGGTCCCTCGCCCGCCGGCGGATCGAGGGTCCCGACGAGCGCGAGGCCTGGCTCCTCGTCGTGTCGGCGGTGCCTGCCGGCATCGTGGGCCTGGCCGGGGAGTCCTTCATCGAGCGCGAGCTGGGCCGCATCTGGCTCATCGCCGTGCTGCTCATCGCCTTCGGCCTCGTGCTGGAGGTGGCCGACCGGCGACCGGGGGCCCGCCCCGAGGCGGCGTTCTCGCTGCGCGATGCCCTCGCCATGGGCCTGGGCCAGGCCTTCGCCCTCGCCCCCGGGGTGTCGCGCTCCGGGGTGACGATCTCCGCCGCACGCTTCCTCGACTTCGACCGCGACGCCGCCGCCCGGCTCTCGTTCCTCATGAGCCTGCCGGTGATCGGGGGGGCGGCCGGGTCCCGGGCCCTCGAGGTGCTCCGGGAGGGTGGCCTCCCCCCGGGTACCGGCACCGCCTTCGCCCTCGGCACGGTGACCTCGGCCCTCACCGGGGCGGCGGCGGTGTGGGGCGTGCTCCGCCTGGTGAAGACTCGCTCGTTCCGTCCCTTCGTCGTCTACCGCCTCGTGGCCGGGGCCGCCGTCCTCGGGCTGCTCGCCACCCCGCTGCGCTGAGCTCCGCCGGTCAGCGCCTCCCGGTCTGCCCCCCGCCGCTCGTCGCCCGGCCGGTCGAGGACGCGCCGCTCGCCGGCGACGAGCCGGTCGGAGCGTCGTCGGGCACGGGCGGCGCCAAGGCCAGGGTGAGGGCCCCGTTGCTGGCGGCGAAGGCCAGGGCCATGGCCTCGGTGGGAGCCACCGCCACCGTGGCGGCGTCGTCGACCACGTCGACCACCAGCGCCTCGCTGGCCACGATCCGCGTGGGGTCACCGCCGCCGGCCAGGGCCGGGTCGAAGGTAGCGAGCACGTCCACACGGTCGCCGCGGGCCACCGGGGCCGACGCCCCACCGGTGGGGACGGCCACCGCCCTGGTCCCGGCGGGGAGCAGGGCGGCGACCCCGGTGACGCCGTCGGGAGCGAGGTGGGCGGCCACGACCGGCTGGCGGGCCACGAGAGGGGCGAGGGCCCGGCGGCCCACGAGGGCGGCGGGATCGGCCACCCGGCCCGGCGGTGCGAGGCTGGCGGGAACGGCGGCCACGGCCAGGTCGGAGGGCTCGAGCACCTCGCCGTAGGCCACGTCGTCGGCGGCCACCACCATGGGCTCGAGGGGGCCGTAGCGGCGGGCCAGGGCCGAGGCGTCGCCCACGATGCGGGCCACGAGGCCGCCGGTGACGAGGGCCAGCACGGTCACCGCCGACCACCACAGGGCGGGCATGCGTCGGAGCCGGAGTCTCAGGCCGATCATGGGTCCCTCCACGGCTGGGCCGGCGCGGGGCGGCGGGCACGCCGAGCGCGGCAGCGTCCACGAGGGGGAGGAGCCGGGGGGGAGGGTCGCCGAGCGGCCGCAGCCTAGCGGTCCCAGCCGCCGCGGTCGATGGCGCCGGGGTCGATGGCGCCCGCAGCGCAGCCACAGCCGGCCGGCGCGTCCGGCAGCGTGGGGATCACCCCGCGGAGCAGGCCCTGCACCCGGTCGATGTTCTCGGCCAGCACCTCGAGCACCCGGTCCATCGTCACCGCCTCGATGCCGTCCTGGCCCTCGAGGCCCACGTCGTAGTCGGTGACGAGGGCGATGCCGCAGTAGCAGATCCCGAGCTCGCGGGCCAGGATGGTTTCGGGGTGCTGGGTCATGTTCACGACATCCCAGCCGGCGCCCGAGAACCACCGGGACTCGGCCCGGGTGGAGAAGCGGGGACCCTGGATGACGACCACCGTGCCCCGCTCGTGCACGGTGATGCCCTCGGCGGCGGCCGCCTCGGTCACCGCCGAGCGCAGCCGGGGGCAGTAGGGGTCGGCGAAGGCCGTGCAGTTGAGCACAGGCCCGTCGAAGAACGTGTCCCCCCGGTCCTTGGTCCGGTCGACGAGCTGGTCGCACACCACGATGTCGCCGGGGGCGATGCCGGGCCGCAGGGAGCCCACGCTGCAGGGTCCCAGGACCTGGCGCACGCCCAGGCGGCGCAGGGCCCAGAGGTTGGCCCGGTAGTTCACCCGGTGGGCGGGGTGCTCGTGGGCCGGGCCGTGGCGAGCGAGGAAGGCCACCCGGCGAGGGCCCAACGTCCCCACGGCCACCGGGGACGACGGGGCACCGTAGGGCGTCTGGACCGCGACCTCCTCGACGTCGGCGAGGAACCGGTAGAACCCGCTGCCGCCGAAGACCCCGACCTCGGCCGACGGCGGGGCCGCCACCCGGCTCAGGCCGACTTGGCCGTGGAGGCGGCGCCGCCGGACGGCGCCGAGCCCGATCCGCCGGCGGCCTTGGGCTCCTTCGGCCCGCCGGACGCCGTCCCGGAGCCCTCGCCCCCCCTTGTCCCCCCGGCCCCGCCGGACCTGGCATCGCCGGACTTGGCATCGCCGGCCTTGGCATCGCCGGCCTTGGCGTCGGCCTTGGCATCCCCCGACCTGGCCTCGGCGACCTTGGGCTCGCTGCGACCGCCGCCCCGGTTGTCGGTCCGGTAGAAGCCGCTGCCCTTGAGCACCACCCCGATGGAACCGAAGACCTTGCGGAGGGGGCCGCCGCACGACGGGCACCGGGTGAGAGGTTCGTCGGCGAAGGCCTGGACGACCTCGAGGTGCTCCCCGCAGCTCTTGCAGGCGTACTCGTAGGTGGGCACGGCCGGCCACTCTACCGGGTGCGCCCTAGCATGCTGGCGTGCCCGCCCCCCCGCTCCACCACGCCGACCATGGCGTGCGCAAGGCCGTTATCCCCGCCGCCGGCCTCGGCACCCGCTTCCTGCCGGCCACGAAGGCCCAGCCCAAGGAGATGCTCCCGGTCGTCGACAAGCCGGCCATCCAGTACGTGGTGGAGGAGGCGGTGGCGGCCGGGCTCACCGACATCCTCATCGTCACCGGGCGGGGCAAGCGCAGCCTGGAGGACCACTTCGACCGGTCCTTCGAGCTCGAGGACACCCTGCGCTCGGCGGGCAAGCAGGCCGAGCTGGCCGAGATGGAGGCCATCGCCCGGATGGCCCGCATCCACTACGTGCGCCAGGGAGGGGCCCTGGGCCTCGGCCACGCCGTGTCGGTGGCGGCCGCCCACGTGGGCGACGAGCCCTTCGCCGTGCTCCTCGGCGACGACATCATGGTGGGTCCCGACCGGGCGCTCACCCCCATGCTCGCCGCCCACCGGGCCCACGCCACCTCGGTCGTGGCCCTCATGGAGGTGCGCCCCGAGGAGATCTCCTCCTACGGCTGCGCCGAGGTCGACGAGGAGCTCGAGCCCTGCCTCGTTCGGCTCGGGGGGCTGGTCGAGAAGCCCTCGGTGGCCGCCGCCCCCTCGAACCTCGCCGTGATCGGCCGCTACGTCTTCACCCCGGCCATCTTCGAGGCCCTCGAGCGCACCCCGCCCGGCCGGGGCCGGGAGATCCAGCTCACCGATGCCATGGCCCTGCTCATGAAGGACGAGCCGGTGCTCGGGTACCGCTGCGGCGACGGTCGCTACGACATCGGCAACAAGCTCGACTACCTCCGGGCCACGGTGGAGCTGGCCCTGGCCCGCGACGACCTGGGACCCGAGTTCGCCACCTACCTCCGGGCCCTCGTGGGACGAGGGGCCGACCGCTGAGCCTCCCGGGCCCCCGAGCCGGCGGGCTCACGCCCGTCGCCGAGGTGCGCGCCGCCCTCCTCGAGGGCTGCGAGCCGCTCACCCCCACCGAGGTGGCCCTGGAGGAGGCCCTCGGGTCGGTGCTGGCCGGCGACGTCGTCGCCGATCACGACCTCCCCCCGTTCGCCAACACCGCCATGGACGGCTACGCGGTGCGGGCCGCCGACACCGCCGCCGCCCCCTGCACCCTCGAGGTCGTGGGCACCGTGGCCGCCGGCCCCGCGGGCGGACCGCTGGTGGGCCGGGGCCAGGCGGCGCGGATCATGACCGGGGCTCCCCTCCCCCAGGGCGCCGACGCCGTGGTCATGGTGGAGCGCACCCGGGTCGTCGACGGCGGCGCCCGGGTGGAGGTGGGCGAGGCAGTCGCTCCCGGGAGCTTCGTCCGCCGGCCGGGGGAGGACGTCGTCGCCGGTGACGTGGTGCTCGTGGCCGGCACCCGGCTCGGCCCGGCCCAGCTCGGGGTGCTGGCCTCCCTGGGGCAGCACCGGGTGGTGGTGCACCCCCCGGCGGTGGTCGGGGTGCTCAGCACCGGCGACGAGCTCCAGGTCGACCCCGGGCCCCTGGCCCCGGGCTGCATCCGGGACAGCAACGGCCCCGCCCTGCGGGCCCTCGTCCGGGCCGCCGGCTTCGTCGCCGTCGACCTCGGCACCGCCCCCGACGACCTCGACGCCATCGTCGCCGCCCTGGAGGCAGGCATGGCCGGCTGCGACGCCGTGCTCTGCACCGGGGGGGTGAGCGTGGGCGACTTCGACTACGTGACCGCCGCCCTGGCCACCCTGGGCGAGGCCTCGGCGTGGTCGGTGGCGGTGAGGCCGGGCAAGCCCCTGGCCCACGTCCGGGTGGGCACGACGCCGGTCTTCGGCCTCCCCGGCAACCCCGTGTCGTCCATGGTCTCCTTCGAGCTCTTCGCCCACCCCGTCCTGCGGGCCCTGTCGGCGCGGCGGCCGGCGGTGGAGGAGCCGGTCCCGGCCGTCGCCGACGAGGACCTCCCCCGGAGGCGGGACGGCAAGCTCCACCTCGTGCGGGTCGGGGCCCAGATGGGGCCCGACGGCCGGCTCCGGATCCGCTCGGCCGGGGGCCAGGGCTCCCACATGCTCGCCACCATGGCCCGGGCCGACGCCCTCGCCCTGCTCCCCGACGGCCCCGGGGCTCGGGCCGGCGACGCCGTGGAGGTCCTGCTCCTCGACCGCACCCCCCCGGGGCCGGAGGGTGGCGCCCCGAGGTCCTAGACTCGGGGCCGTGAGCGACCGGGGCCTCACCCACCTCGACCCGCTGGGCCGGGCCCGCATGGTCGACGTGACGCCCAAGGACGCCACCCACCGCCGGGCCCTGGCCCGGTGCCGGGTGCAGATGGCCCCCGAGACCACGAGCCTCATCGCCTCGAACGCCATCGCCAAGGGCGACGTCCTGGCCGTGGCCCGGGTGGCGGGGATCCAGGCCGCCAAGCAGACGGCCAACCTCGTGCCCCTCTGCCACCCCCTGCTCGTGGGCTCGGTGCTCGTGAGCTTCACCCTCGGCGACGACCACGTGGAGGTGGAGGCCCAGGTCGAGACGGTGGACCGCACCGGCGTGGAGATGGAGGCCATGACCGCCTGCGCCGTGGCCGCCCTCACCGTCTACGACATGTGCAAGTCGGCGGACCGGTCGATGGTGATCGGGGAGCTCGCCCTCTGGGAGAAGACGGGGGGCCGCTCGGGCACCTACCGGCGGGCGGCCGACGGTCCGAGCGCCTCGTGACCCCGACCGGGGGCCGGGCGGGCGGTTGCCCGCTCCCGTTCGCTGGTGTAGGAATTCGGGCTTGGCGACCACTTCCCCGACCATCCGCGCCCCCGGCGCGTTGAGCCGTTACGGTTCGAGACCGACAAAGGTAGGTTCAGGAGCGTGACCTTGGTCCTCGTGATTCTGGCCGTCGTCTGGGCAGCCGTGCTCATCCCCCCGGCGGTCCGGGCCCGCGCCGAGAGCCGCCCCTCCGACTCCATCCTGGCGTTCCACCGCCAGCTCGGCACCCTCCGGCGCACCGGCCCCCGCCGGGAGGGCGTGGCCGAGGCCACCGTGGCCGCCAGCCTCGCCTCGCTGGCCCGCCGGCCGGCTCGGCCCACCTATGCCCCCCCTCGCCAGCAGGCCGCTCCCCATGTGAGCCCGCACCGGCCCCTCGGCCCCACCGCCCGGCGCCGGCGCCGCGACGTGCTCGTGGCCCTGGCCACGGCGGCGGCGGCCAGCCTGACGCTCGGCTTCCTGCCCACCCTGCGGTGGATGCTCGCCGTGCACGCCGTGACCCTGGCCCTCCTCGGGGCCTACGTCACCCTGCTCGTGCAGCACCGCAACCGGCGGGTCGAGCAGGCCCAGAAGGTGCACTACCTCACCGGGGCGCGGCGGCGCCGGTGGGCGGAGGATGCCTGGCTCGAAGGCGAGTCGGCCTGGCTGGCCAACTGAGGCCGACCGAGCACCACCGACCGTCGGGGGACTCCCCCGACCTCACCCCCCACGCCGAGGCGCTCCACCGGGAGCTCGGGGCGACCCACACGGCCCGGGAGGTCGCCCTGCCGGCGTGCCGTGAGGTCATCCGGGCCTGCGGCTCCTCCATCCGGGCCGTCCACCGCCTCGACGCCGCCCAGGCGGTGGTGCTGGCCGACCGGGCCGAGGCCGCCCTGCGGCGAGCCCAGGAGGCGCTGGGACCGTTCCCGGCCCTCGCCGCCTCGGGGCCCCTCCACGACGCCGAGAAGGAGTATGCCGAGGCTCGCCTCACCGCCGCCATGGTGGCGGCCACCCCCCTGCCGTCCTTCACCGACCTCGCCGTCCAGGCCTCGGCGTGGGCCCGGGGCCTAGCCGAAGCGGCGACCGAGCTGCGTCGCCACCTCCTCGACCGCCTGAGGGATGGCGAGGTCGACGTGGCCGAGCGCCTGCTCGCCTCCATGGATGCCGTCTACGGCCTGCTCCTCGAGCTCGACTACCCCGACGCCATCACCGCCGGCCTGCGCCGCCAGACCGACGCCCTGCGCGCGGTGCTCGAGCGCACCCGCTCCGACCTCACCGTGACCGTCCTCCAGGAACGGCTGCGCACCTCCCTCGGCGACCGCCTGGAGGACGGGGCGGGCTATCCTGGGCCCCCGCCGGGGGTGTAGCTCAGCTGGTAGAGCGCCACGTTCGCAACGTGGAAGTCGGCGGTTCGAGTCCGCTCACCTCCACCACTACCAGACCGCCAACGTCTTCACCGAAGTTCGCCGAAGTGGCATCCGGGGGGCGGTGGTGAGGCGACCAGCTCGAAGAGCTCCGGCTCCAGATGTACGAGACCCATCCACCGTCACCACTTGACACCCAACTCAGTAAGTCTTACCTTACCGTTCGTGGTGACGAACCAAAGCGCCGAGGTGTGGGCGACGCTGAGCGACAGCAGCCGCCGGGCCATCGTCCTGCGCCTCGCCGAACGCCCCCACGCGGTGCGCGAGCTCGCCGACGCCCTGCCCATCAGTCGACCGGCCGTGTCCCAGCACCTCAAAGTGCTGAAGGACGCCGGGCTCGTCGAGGAGGAGGCCGCCGGCACACGGCGCATCTACCACCTCAACGAGGCTGGCGTCGTCGCGCTCCGCGACCAGCTCGACGCCTTCTGGAACCGCGCTCTCCGCGGGTTTCAGGACCTCACCGACCGGGAGGAGCACCGATGACCAGCACCCAGACGGTCGTGCACCGCCAGATCACCGTCGACGCACCCATCGATTGGGCCTTCGCGGTGTTCGTCGAGCGCTTCGGTGACTTCAAGCCCAAGGAGCACAACATGCTCGGCGCCGAGATCGTCGAGACCCGATTCGAACCGGAGGTCGGCGGGCACATCTACGACCGGGCCGCGGATGGCAGCGAGTGCCGCTGGGCCCGCGTGCTGGCCTACGAGCCGCCCGACCGGCTCGTGTTCAGCTGGGACATCAGCCCCCAGTGGCAGCTGGAGACCGACCCCGAGCGGGCCAGCGAGGTCGAGGTCCGCTTCACGGCCGAGACCCCGACCCGCACCCGGGTCGACCTCGAGCACCGCCACCTCGAACGCCACGGCCCCGGCTGGGAGGGCGTCCGCGATGGCGTGGCCGACAGCGGCGGCTGGCCGCTCTACCTGGCCCGCTACGTCGAGGTCGCCACCGGCTTGTGACCACTGTCGTCGACTCGGCCTCGCTCGCACGCGATGAGCGCGCCGAGCTGTCCGAGCTCCTCGCCGAGCTGACCCCGGCGCAGTGGGACGCGGCGACGCTGTGCAAGCAGTGGTCGGTCCGCCAAGTCGTCGCCCACATCTACAGCTACGAGGGCTTCGGTCCCCTCCGCCTCGCCCGCCCGGCTCGTCAGTGGCGCTACCCGACCGGGTCAACGCCGCCGGGGTGGCGAAGTACGCCGAGCTCGGCACCGACGAGCTCGGCACCGACGAGCTGGCCCAGCGCGCTCCGGGCTCGTGCTGGCGGCCGGCGTCCTCGGACTCCGCTGGTCGGAGTTGGCGTGCCGTCGCCGTGACCACGTCGAAGAGCGACGCGTTCTGTCGCGTACGGGTACAGCCAGGGGGACGGGGTCGCCACCGAGCCCGTCAGCCGGGCCCGACGA
>Ga0187893_10008478_pt1 | contig 16178 bp, 9 predicted proteins | sample MA1701074metaG_FD_139574 | JGI IMG/M metagenome (GOLD analysis project Ga0187893, IMG submission 139574) | White microbial mat communities from a basaltic lava cave in the Kipuka Kanohina Cave System on the Island of Hawaii, USA - MA170107-4 metaG ...
AGCTTGGCGACCAAGCGGCCGAATTGCTTGACATGAAAGGCCACAGAATCGGCCACCGACTCTTCCGGGCCAGCGAAGTGGGTCAGCTCGTGCATGTCCGATTCCCAACCCCCGAAGTTGAACATGTTCATGTAGCACTTCCACTCGGTCAGCATCAACGAAGCAACGCGCGACAGATCGCATACGAACGCCATCCGGATGAAATCGGTGAGCAGATCGGCGCGCTCGTCCTCGCCGCTATACCCAGCGGTGGTGCTATAGGGTTGGCCCTGCCCCTCGTATTCGATGATCGTCTCTCCGATGGGGGGATCGTCCTCGGGATCGGACAACAGCTCGCAGCCGCTCTGCGTTGGCTGCATCGCATCGAGCCGCAGCTCGAGCGCACGGATCTCGTCGAGGTGCTGCTCCATGCGTATTTTGTCGGCGGCACCGAGTCGATCGAGCAAGCCGCTGGCGCGACGATCGACAATGTCGAGCACACTCTTGTTGCGGCGCAGCAGCAACGCCGCCGCCGCTGCTTCGGCCGGATCAGGTGGCACGAAGCCCGTGAACAGCGACTGGTAGGCCAACCGTGGGCTCACGATGGGATCGATCGGAGTCAAGTTGCCACCATCATCACGCCAGGACATTCGCCCGCTGTTGCCACCGATCTCGTTGGAGCCAACATACGAAGCCGGCTGAACACGATACGCCAGCACGCGAAACAGCGTATCGACAGCGAGCATATCCGCGACGATCTGATCCGCCGTTGGGCCTTTGGGGGCACCATCGCGGCCCGGCCCGGTAGGCGTGCCGGACACCTGCGGACCGATGGTGTTGAAATGAAACTCGATGGTGCGGCCAGCCGGTGGCATCGCACCACCCTGCTCCCACGGCAGCAACAACCCCGACACGATGGTCACTTTGTCGGCCACACCGAGATCGGCCAACGGCAGCAGATCGCGAGTGATGGTGTAGTTGGGACCCGGTGCAGGCGGGACCACCATACCGCCCGGTGAATAGCCGGCGATCGAGATCCCACCCCAGCTCACCACGAAACGCTTGGGCGGAGTCTCGTCTGCAGCACGTGCCGACGAAAGCATGGCTTCGAGCAACGGCAATCCGACCGCGACTCCAGCTCCGCCGCGTAACAAGGTCCGTCGATGCAGTCGAAATGGTCGCATGGTGTTTACGGCTGCTCCCGACGAAAGCGAAATGCTTCATTGGCGACGAACTCGACGGCGAGATCGGCGAAGTGAAAGCCGGGCGTGCCGACGTTTTGCTGGAGCAAGTCGATGAACGCGAGATCGTGCTGGTCGAGCTCGTAACGCCCCATCGCAAAGCGATACAACTGCGTGGCAACACATCGCTCCACCAACCCGGAGTCGAGCATGAGCTGGCCGAGCTCGGCGGGACCACGGAACGAGCCGATACCGACGAGCTCACCATCGCCTGCGATCACGCACGTCGACTCGTCCTCGCTGGTGTCCGGGTCGTCGGCCTCATGCGTGCGGTAGCGCCCCTGCTGGTCGTAGTTCTCGAGCCCGAAGCCAATCGGATCGGTCAGGTTGTGACAACTGGCGCAGCCGCCCTGGCGGTGGGCGGCATAGCGATCGTATTTGCAAAACACCGTCTCGGTCGTGGGGACCTCGTCGTCGACGTTGACATCGGGTGGTGGTGGGGGAATGTCCTGGCAAAATAGTCGCGTGCGAATGAGGATCCCGCGTTGGGTCGGGCTGGTATCGCCAAACTTGCCAGCCACGGACAAAAAGCTTCCGTGAGACAAGATGCCGGCGCGACCGCTGTCACCGTAGCCCACCCACGTGGACCCGCCCGGCCGCGGCAGACCGTAGTGGTCTGCCAGCTTGTCATCGAGGAACGTTTCCGTGGCGGTAAACAGCTCCGCGTAGGGAAGATCGTCGTCGAACACGACCTTCTTGATGAGCGCGTCCGTCTCGGCCCGCATCGCCATGCTGAGGTCCGCGGCGTGGGGCAAATTCTCGTAGCCGAGCCAAAGCGCATGAAAACGATCGATACGTGTTTGTGCGCGCGCGTCGGCAAGCAACTCCAAGGCGGCGGAACGAATCCCTTCGGTATTGGTCAGGCTTGCCTCCTCTGCACGATCGAGCAACCAATCGGGAGACGTGCTGCCCCACAGGAAATACGACAAGCGCGTCCCCACTTCCCAATCGTCGAGCCGAAACATGCCGGGCTCGCCGGCGACGGGCTCGCCAAGCTCGACACGGTAGAGAAACTCGGGGTCTTGCAAAAATGCCCTGACGGCCGTGTCGACGGCCGTATAAAAATCACCGGTTTCGATGCCGTAGTCGAGCAGTGCGAGGTAGGTATCTCGTTCGATCGGCGTGAGTGGACGTCGCAAGGCTCGGCGGCCGAACGCGTCGATGAACTGGCCGAAACATACGGCGTCGTCCGGTCCCGCTGGAACGCAGCCCACGACTTGATCGCGCTTGCTCGCATCCGCGAGCAAGCGTCCTGCGGCGTCGGCAGCAAGCAGATATGCACCTTCGATCAATGCCTGCGAAGGAATTTGCTCGGTGAAGTCGTTATCGAAGGGATTGCGAACGTCTTTGGGCAACAATAAGTCGCTGCTACGACTGTCATCGAGCAACAAGTCACGCAGCGTATTGTCGTATTCGTCGATGGTGAGCCGTCGCATGCCGCTCGGCGCCACGGCATGCGTCGGAGCCGAACCGCCACCGTCTGAACCGGCATCCTCCGAACCGGCATCGCCGGCCTCAGATCCGGATCCGTCGGATGCACCATCGCCTGCACTTGCGCTGGATCCCCCATCAGCGCTGCCAGCAGACGCCGAAGATGCCCCCTCCCCCGCGCCGTTTCCTGCAACGCCGGAATAGCAGCCACCGAGCGCGAACAGGGGCAGCACCGCCAACGTCCTCGATAGGTACGTCACATTCGTGCAGGCACGATGGACCGTGGGCATGGTGAGCGTTCCCCAGCGTCCATGGTAGGGCGATCCTGGCGCGAGGCGCAAGCACGGTTTAGGTGAAATTTCCGCGTGCCAGCCCATCTTCGCAACAGCGGCAGCGTCACTCTCGCCGGTCGTTGCTGTCGATGTTCGTCAGATCGTCCCGATCCCGATCCATCACAGCGGAATGCCTTTGTGATCGACCAAGCGTTCGAGCACGAAACTAGAGCTCATCTGGCGAATGCCCGGGGCTTCCGCGAGATCGGTCATCAGCAGACGGTTGAGCGCCGCGAGGTCTGGTACCAGTCCCCGGATCAGCACGTCGTGGTCTCCCGTCATGGAAAAACATTGCACGATGGCTGGGATCCGGCGAATGGCTGCCACGAATTCGCCGATCGCCGAGTGGACATGCTTGTCCAGTCTGACATGGATCACGACCTCGACACCAAGCCCCACCTTGGTCGGATCGACGGTGGCCACATAGCCCGTGATCACACCTTCGTCCTCGAGCCGCTTCACGCGACGCCAGCATGGTGTGGACGATAGCCCCACCTTTGCGGCAAGGTTGGCCAACGTCATGCGGCCATCGAGTTGCAGATTGCGCAGTATGGTCAGATCGGCTTCGTCGAGATCGGGCATGAAAGCCTCTACGAGTAGAGTGCGCGCAACTCTTTCTTGAGCACCTTGCCCAACGCGTTTCTCGGGAATTCGTTACGAAACTCGACTCGGAAGACCCGTTGGTGCTTGGCTACCCGCTCGTTGACCCAATCCTTCAGTTGCTCGGCAGAAGCTGTGCTCCCGGCTTTCCTCACCACCAGGGCCAGCGGAGTTTCGCCCCATTTTTCGTGTGGAATGCCGATGACGGTCACGTCCGCGACGTCCTCGTGTCGTGCCAGTACGTCTTCGATGTCCTTGGGAAACACATTGAGCCCGCCGGACAAAATCATGTCTTTCTTGCGATCGAGGATGAACAGGAATCCATCCTCGTCGAAACGACCAACGTCACCGGTTCGCACGTAGCTGCGGCCGCGCTCGTCCTCCCACACTGTTTCGGCGGTCTCGTTGGGCTTCTTGTAATAGCCTCGCATGAGGCCGGGGCTGTAGCCCACGATCTCGCCCGGTTGTCCGCGTGGAAGCTCGCGACCCCCATCGTCGATGATTCGAATGTCACCGCCGACGATGGGGCGCCCGACCGAGGCGAGCTTGCCTGCCATTTCCTCGGGCCGTAGTGCAGTGGCGATGCCCTCGGTCAGGCCGTAGAGCTCGAACACGCAACGACCGAGTCGACGCAGCATGTTTTCTTTGGTTTCTTTGCGTAGTGGCGCCCCGGCCGACAGAAACACTCTCATCGAGCCGAGATCGTATTGCGCGAGCTCGGGCTCGTTCAGCAGCGCAGTGTATTGCGTCGGGACCATGAATGTATGTGTACCCCGCTCGCGCTGCACCAGCGCGAGAAAGTCCTTGGCGGTGAATTGTGGCATCAATACCATTGGCGCGCCGACGGTGAGCGCCGGCAGCATCATGATCCACGTCCCATTGCTGAACAACGGCGTGGCCACGATCGCTACCGAAGTGGCATCGAACCGGCATTCGATGGTGAGGATGTAGGCCGTTTGCTGCCGAGCGTAGTGCGTGTGTGCGATGCCCTTGGGCGTTCCTGTGGTGCCGGAACTGTAGATCAGGTTGAAATCGTCCTCGGGATTCAACTGGATGCGTGGGTCGTCGTTCGAAAACCCGTCCCTCCAGCCGCGGTAGGCCATCCATCCCTCGGCCTCCCCGCCATCCACGAACATGGCACCCGCGGGAACGTTGGGCAAAAGCTGCCTGATGGCGGACACCGCCGCTAGCCAAGGCGCGGCCGCGAACAGAAATTTGGAATCCGAATCATTGATCATACCCGCCAGGGACTCGCCCGTGACCATGACGGACAGAGGGACGACGACACCACCCGCTTTGACCGTCCCCATCATGATCTCGAGCATCTCGATGCTGTTGAGCATCAGGACGCTGACCTTGTCTCCCTGGCGTAGACCACCATGGATGAGACCGTTGGCGACGCGGTTGATCGCTTGGTCGAGCTCGCGCCACGTGCGTCGCTCAGGTCCACACACGACGGCGAGCTGGTCGGGACGCCACACTGCATGGGAGGAGATCGAATCAATGACGCTGGTGTACGGGGTTTCGAATGTTTTCATGGTTTCCTCAGCGAGGCGGCATGACAGGAAGATCGATATGCGATAGCCGTGCGCCACTGCGATGAAGCTGGATGGTCGGCGGATCACCAGGAATCACGGCGAAATGGTCTTTGTCGGCTCCGGCAATGCCCACACGAATCCGCCGGCCTTCGCGAAACACATAGGAAGTCGGCAGCAGATCGAACACCAGCTCGGCAACTTGCCCCGGCACGAGCGGCTGTGCGTCACGGCGCCGGTAAGTGCGATGGGGTCCAATCGCTTTGTATGGCGCACGTGATTTGCTGGTCTTGCGATGGATGGCACGTAACGTCCCCTCCGTGATGTAAGACACCGACCCTGTTTCGTCCACGTCTTCGAGATACACGAAAAATTGGCCGTCGGTGGCCGTAGAGCTGACATGCAACGTGACGACCGGATGGCCCGTGATTTCCATGGATCGTTCGAGCGGGGCCGAAGTGTACGTAAGCAATTTGCCGTCTTCCTCCTGTCGATCGGGATAGTTCACGGGCCCACCGCCCAACAGCGTGTTCCAGCGTGATTGGTCACCGGTTCCGGCCGTGAGGTCCACCTTGTAAGTGTCGAACGAGCCACCCGTGTCGCCCGGACGGTTTGGCGTCAGCACGTTGTCGCCTGCCATGTACCAGACCTGAACTTCCGTTTCCGGAGGGGGCCAGGTGTCCGCCGTGTTCCACTTTTCTGTTCCCATCGTGTAGTAGTGCACACGCGGTTCCTTCGCGATCGAGGACTCGGTGCCATCCAGGGCACCGGCAAAGAATCGTAGCTGCTCCATCGGGTGAGAGAAACTCGAAGCACGCATCCCGAGCGATGGGCTGTAGTAGAACAAACCGCCATGATTCCATGGGCCAATGACGAGCCGGCTGCCAGGGTTGTCGAGCGTGCGAAAACGGTGGATCGCCGCGCGGGGATACGCGCCGTCGAACCATCCGGAATAACTGTAGATCGCTGCTCCGGAAGCGGAAAGCGCCTCGCGATGCGTCGCTGGGCTCAAGTCGTCGAGCTTTCCGCCACTGAGCATGCGGTCGTCACGAAAGTTGATGGGGGAAATATCCCCGTAGACGTCACCGTTTTTTGCATGATCGTGGATGGCCTCGGTGAGCAACTTGCGGCCCTGGTCGTCGTCGACCGGGCGAACGCCGAGGATTGGCGCATGCAACCTTTCAGCGAACGTTTTTAGATCGTTCTGATCCATGAGGCCAATCATGCGGCCCCACCTCTCGACGAACTCCGTGTGGAACACACCGCCCGGGAACACGATGTCCGTGTAGGCATCGAACAACGAAAATCGTGGCGCGACGGCCCGGACGGCGGCACGACGATTGACGAGCAGCAATTCGGCGGTCGTGCCGACATAAGACACACCCGTGGCCACGAGCTTGCCGTCGGACCATGGTTGCTTCACGATCCAGTCCACGATCACACCTCCGTCGCGTATTTCCTGCTGGGAAAACTCCGCACGGCGGTTGCCAAACGATGCCCCTGTCCCGCGTACATCCACGATCACATATGCGTAGCCACGTTTTACGAAGTCTTCTATTTTGCGGGCAGGCCGATCGGCGGCTTCAGGAGCACCTGGCGCGAGCTCGAACGAACGTAGATAGCGTGTCTGTTCCAAGATCGTGGACAATCGTGTGGCGGCCGCGAGATTTTTTGGCAGGTAGACGTCGATGGCCAGCCGTACGCCATCCGGCATGTCCACATAGCGAGACGTGCGGGTGAACCCATCGTATCGTGGCGGCGGGACGCCACCTTCCCCACCCTCTGCAGCCCACCATGCCATGTCAGGACCGGGCTCAGGCCGGGCCGCATCTTGCTTGGGGTCGTGTTTCGCATGAGGGGTGTCGGTTTTCGTGTCCGGGGAAACGACTGCTCGTGTCTCTGGCGGCGGGCTGATGGCTTGCGGCAACGATACGTCTGGCGACGGCGCACAAGCAGTCACGCACAGCGCTGTCGCAGCGCATGACACCAACTTACCGAGCAAGCGAAACCAGATCGTGGGACGGCAGGCGCGAAAGTCTCGGGCGGACATCCGGGTCAGAATACGATGTTTACGACCTGTGGGGCGAGGTCGTCGGCCCGAGCTTCAGCCCCTGCGTTGCAAAGGACGACCACGGCGTCCCCGTCGCCATCCGTGAAATAGATGCCCTGCGTATAATAGCCGAGGGCCACGCCATTGTGACTCACGGTTGGGCGCCCCGCATGGCTATCGGGTATGATCCCGAATGCGTAGTCGACCGAGGCTCCATAGTCTGTCTTACCGCTGGTGGTCATCATGCTGAACCATGCGGCGCCACCCACGACTTGATTCCCGAAATTGCTGCCCCACTTCACCATGTCCTCCGCGCACGACCACACGTTTCCGTCCCCGTTGGCGAAAAACGTCTCGAGAAAAGGTGTCGTGTCGATCCACGAACCGGCGTTGAGGATGTACCCTGTGGCGGAATTGGGGGGAATCGTCGGTGATGTCTCGTCACGAACTTGCGTGTGATTCATCTCGAGCGGCATGAACATGCGTTGTTGCGCAAACTGGCGAAAGCTCATCCCGGTGCTGGCACGCACGAGCTCGGCCAGCACGACGTAGTTGGTGTTGGTGTAGTTGTATTGGCTCCCGGTCGTGAAGTCGAGTGTCTTGCCGGCGAGAAAATCGATCGCGTCCGCGTTGGTCTTCGGCGAGCTGAGATCGATCAGATATTCAGTCAAGCCGCTGGTGTGATAGAGCAGGTGACGCACACGAATATCGTCCGCATAGCCCGGAAGGCTCGGCAAATGCGTGCGAATCCCATCCTCGACCGTCACTTCTCCATCCTCGACGGCCAAGGCAATCGCAGCTCCAGTGACCTGCTTGCTCATCGACGCCAGGTAAAATACGGTCTTGCCGGTGATGGGTTGTTTGGTCGTGAGGTTCGTGACGCCATATCCCCGTTGGTACGCGACCGCTCCGTCCCGCGCGACTGCGACCGCACAACCGAGTGAATCCGGTTTGTCCCACGGTGAAAACACACCATCGATCTGAGCGACCGTGCCGGGGTCCAAGGTGGTCGGAGGCACCCCGGTATCGGACTCCGCCGGAGCGCCATCGTCCGAAGTGACATCCATGGCCGAAGTACTGTCGTCCATGGTGCTCGTCGTGGTCGCGATGGTCGAATCTCCTGTGGTCGTCCCCATCAGCGTGGTGGTGCCCCCCGAGGTGTCGTCGGAGGTCGTGGGATCGGCTGCTCCCGTAGGACTGGAGGATCCCACGGTGCCATCTTCCGAGCTCACCGACCCGGTTTCGGAACTGGATTCATCATCACTTGCATCGCCAACGCTGGTACTGGTCGGGAGGCCGGTCCCGGCCCCGCCGGGCTGGTCGGGGTGGCTGCATCCCGGCATCAGGTATCCGAACCATCCGGACGCACACACCGCCACGAACGGCGCGCGAGACTTGGTGAACGCTCGAGATGTCATCCAACGATCCTTTCGTACGAATGTGTGGTGATCAGGTCGACCACGGCTCGAAAATTGCCCTGCATGCGGTCATTTGGACTGCACCGACAAACGGGTGCCGATTGGGTATTCACGCGAACCCCTGTGTCGGTTCCTCACCGCTGTGTCGAGATTGCTTGGATGCCTTGGACGCTCGCCAGACACCCATGCGCGGGGCTCATGCGTACCGTGCGCAGACCGCCATATACTGTTCGGGCGCCTTGGCCGTCAGTTCTTTACTTCGACGGAGGAGATCTCTCGAAAGCTCTCGAGGGACTCGATTACGCCGGCCGGGTCGCCGCCCTGAACGTGAGCCGCGAAAAACGACCATGTGAGCGTGCTCGCGAGCTCATGGAGACGCGTAGGCTCAATCGTGCCTGCACCGAGACTCCCGGGTGAGCCGACATCGAAATGCTCCACGAGCAAGCCGATGTCACTGATGCCGACGTGGGTGGTGCCGGCGATCCAGCCGTAGTAGGCAGGCCCCGAGAGCACACTCCAAAGGTTTCCCCAGTTTCCCGAGCTTGGATTGAGGCCGCCCTCTTCGGAAGCCACGAGCATCATGGGTTTGGACGTGCCGACCTCGCGAACGTCCCCGAACAAAGCGCTTCCGTCGTAATTGATCGCAGCCAAGAAGCGGTCATCTTGCACCAGAAGCTCCGACGACGTGATCCCTCCGTAGGAATGGCCGAAGCTACCCACCTGCTCGAAATTCACCTTTTCTTGCCACTCGGGGTCACGCGTGCCCAGCGTCTCGAGCTCGTCGATCACGAATCGAACGTCCCCAATCGCCACGGCGAACGTCTCGTGATTGAGCGGAGCGGAAGCTTCGACCGAACGTCCGTCGGGGAAATTCACGATTCCGGACATATGGGGGTGGTTCACCGCTGCGACGATGAACCCACGGCTCACCAGGGGTTCGATGAACACGGCGGTATAGGGACTGGTGTGAGCACCCCATCCGGCCATGAACGTGACGAGAGGGAACGAGCCTGGCGCGACCACCTCGTTTTCGACGGCGTTGCTCCATAAGTCCACATAGCCATCGTCGGGCAACGGGAACCCGTAATTGAGCAGCCAGGGCCATTCTTTTTCCCCGATCCATGGCGCAGGCGCACGGTCGCTGCCTTCGAGAATCGGGTAGAAGAGATAAACGAGCACTTCTCGCAAGTCGTTGGGATCGCTAGTGAACGTTTCCTCTCGGTTCTCGTCGACGAGGTGGAGGATCGACACACCCACGCAGTACTCGCCCGTCAACGCCGGCGTGGCCGCATCGTGGGCCGGGTGACACGGTCCGCTGCCACCAGTTTCGCCGGTCGATTCTCCTTCGGATGCGGTATCGGACGTCGACGATTCTGCGGTCGCGGTGGCGGATGTAGACGTGGATGCCGAAGCGTCCGAGCTCATGGACATGCTCGACACCGTCGAGACGGGTCCAGCGTCGGAAGAGCCAGAAGCGTCGGAGGGACCAGAAGCGTCGGAGGGACCAGACGTATCGGAGGGACCAGAAGTGTCGGAGGGACCGGAAGCATCCTGCATGGGACCATCCGACGATCCATCGCTATTCCCAACGCACGCCAACATCGACGAGGTGATCAAAAGCGTCGTCGTGATTCTTGGGTGGTTCGTATGGCCCGGTCGCGGTCTCTTCATCATGTGCGGGACCATGGCTACTTTTCATGGAATCAGCAAGGCGGTTCCCCAACGCATCTTGCGCAAGCACCGCACGCACACTCCCGCACGGCTTTTACCGCTGTGAACGTCCCACTTCGGCGACACGTGTAATCGCGATCGTCCAGGTCGTGCGTGGCACCTCGAGGAGAGTTTCGAACACGATGGCACTGCTGTCGCTCGTGAAGCGTGGTCCACGATCGACATGACGATTGCGCGTCACGAGCCGAACACCCGAGTCATTATCGAGCGATACGATGGCAATGTCCGCGGCAGAGGTTTTGTCCGATGCGTTTGCGTCCAGGTCGGTGATTGTAAACGCCACGGCGCGACCGTCGGGCGACACCGCGGGCTGATGGGCCCGTCCCTCGTGAGACAGGAGCACGGTCTCGACAGCGTTCCCGTCGATCGCAACCACGGTAGGTAGTCCTTCACGAACAATCGCATCACCGAGCGCAATCGGTGGCTTACCACCGTAGCCAAACAGATCCGACCAAGCGACAGGCAGCCGTGCAAGATGCAGCTTGCTCGGAAGCTCCCCCGCAGTTACGACGAACGCAGGCTTACCGGGCACCACGGCCACGTCACCGAGCTGCCCGGCATGTTCGAACGACGACGCACTCAGATGTCGAACGACGAGCGGCCGACGCACGCTGAAAAAATACAGCGCATCGGTGCCATTTTTGACGTCGCGTCCACGCGCCACGAGCACGTCTGCATCGATCCAGAGCGGTTGTTCGAGCTCCACACCGTCGAGCAACCCCAACAGTTGACGTTGCTCCGACCCAGCGCGCACGACGCTGAGAAATCCACGCCCATCGACCGCGCCGGCTCGTGCCACTTGACCGCTGCGGTCGGGCACGCCGAGATTGTGCTCTCCCACGCCCTGCAAAGGCACCCGTCCCACGTGCTTCCACGCACATGTCGATTCGCTCGGACCGTGTCCGTGCTCGGCAAAGGTCGAGCCATCACGCTCGCCCTGCTGCCACAGCTCCAAGCCCCGAGAGAGCGTTTTGACGAGCACCACGTGGCCGTCCACGGAACCTACGAAGACGGGGGATTCCGCTGCGCGGATGATGCCACCGGCAAGCTGTTCGCATAACTGCCCATCCCAAGGGTGATGCTGCAACGATGTCCGTTCGTACGAGACGATGCGCCATGCGTCCTCGAACGCGAGATCGGCAGTGACGGCGTCGTCACTCGTGAGCTCGAAGCGCCGCCCCATGGTGAGCACCTGTCCGTTCGCAAGCGGCGCGAACATCGTGCTTTGATCCTGATCAGCGATTGGATGGGGTTTGGGATCGGCATGCTCGCCCTCCCGAAGCGCTTCCGTGAGCTTGTGCTGAATGGTCTCGACCAGGCGTTCGGCGGCTGGTATTTTGTCCAATCGTTCGAGTGCTTGGTCCAGGCGATCACGCAGACGGAAACCCTCCACGGTACCCAGGCCGTCCTCGTTTTGCAGTTGGGCCAGCTGATCGTGTTCGAACAACGCCCGTAGCAGGTCGAGCTCGCGTGCGCGAACGACTTTGCTCGGTGGAGGGTTCACGGTCATCACGTGGGGAAAAGCGAAATCGCCCGCACTCAAGACCGCGAACTTGTGTTCCGGAACGAACTGCTCCGGCACACCATCAATCTCGATGTCCGAGAAATCGAGCTCGCTTGGACGCTCGAACGCCACGAAGCCATAGCCAAAACGATCGGCCAACGCCATGATGGCCGCGACGCCACGTCGCTGGCCCAGCTCGGGCACTTCCTCCTCCGCCTTTTGCTCCCATGTGGCGAATGTACCTTCGACTGCTTCGAATCCGCCCACATCGAGCGACGCGGAATAGCCATGGCTTTCACCGTGCGTCACGATGAGCACCTTCGCAGGGTCCTCTGCGTTGCCTGTCCCGCCTTCGTGGGCGAACGTCCAAAATGCCGAAGCCACACCGCTGGTAAGCAAGAGGGTGAGCACGACGAGCTTGCCTCGACCACTTCGTCGTAGTGTGTCGAGATCGGTGCGTGAACCAAGACCGTGATCCGACATGACTCACCTTCGCAGCTTGTCGGACAACCGACAACCGGAACCGTCGATGTCGTCGCAACTCCAATCTTTTCGCTGATCTGTCCCCTTTTGGACGTGTGCGGGTGTCAATCCCCGATCACGCGCGCTTTGCTCGCGTGAAAATTCGTGCGCCGAACAAGCTCACGTTCAATGGTGGCGTAGGGCGGGGGCCGCTCCGAACGACGCGGCACGGATCCCGTTGGCAAACACCGCGAGACCCTGCCCTCCCTGCACGCGTAAACCATGATCGCGCATGCTGGTGTCGTCCGGCCAGTGTGGCCAATCGGGATGATTCTCGCGATACAGATGAGCATCGGGATGCGGCATGATTCCGAATACGCGGCCGGTAGTATCGCACAAGGCAGCGGCGCCTCCGGGCGAACCGTTTGGATTGTCCGGCCAAGCCTCCGTTGCATCACCGTTCGCGTCGAGATAGCGAAGCGCGACCAGATGCTGGGCGAAGCAACGGCGTTGACATGTTTCGTCGCGAAACACCAGCTTTCCTTCGCCATGCCGGCTCGGCAGCTCGAGCGTGGTAATGCCGTGAGTAAATACACATGGGCTCGCAGGATCGGCCCCGAGTGTCACCCATGCATCGCGGTATCCCACGCGATCGTTGCGCACGAGCGAGACCATTTGTGACGCCAGCCCAGCCCCTGGACGACGATCGAGTGCGGGCAGGAGGCCAAGCTTGACCAGTGTTTGGAAGCCGTTGCAAATACCGAGCACCAGACCGCCATCGTCGACGAATCGCTGCAATGCATCACCCATATGGTAGCGTAGCCGGTTGGCCAGGATCCTTCCTGACGACACGTGATCGCCGAACGAAAATCCGCCCACGAACGCAAGCAAATGACGTCCTACGAGTCCAGAGGCACCGCGCTCGATCAGGTCGCCCACATGAACCAGCTCGACGTTGGCACCGAGCATGCGAAATCCCGCGGCAGTTTCGGCCTCGCAGTTCAGCCCGTATCCCGTCAGTACCAGTACACGCATGTCGCCCGCGATACGAGCATCGATGCCGAATTGGGCAATCACGTCAGCGTCCAAACAATCCTCCTTTGAAGGCGGCGCGCAATCCAGGGGTATCGAGATCGATCGTCGTGCGCCGATCGGCAATACGGAGCCAGCCATGACGCGCATGGGCGTTGCTACGTGGCTCGGCGATGCGACCAAGCAGGTGCACGTGTGTGTCGGCAAATGCTCGCTCGAGCTCCTCGCCATGCTGCGCCGCGCACGTGACGACGATCCTGCCGGTGCTCTCCCCGAACAACGCGGCAAGCATCCCAATACGCTCGCTGAGGTTGCCGAGCGAACAGTCGATTCCCAGCTCGCAAGCCATGGCCATGTGTGCCAATGCCACGGCGAGACCACCCCGTTGCACGACATGGGAAGAATGGATCAGCCCTCGGTCGCGCAGGCGCACGAATTCGCGATAGCGATGCATGCACGACTCCAACGAAGTGTCAGGAACGTCTTTGCCGCGATAACCCACGCGCCGAGCCAACACGCTGCCCGCAAGCTCTGGGCCGGTGTTCCCGAGCAGATACACGAGATCACCCAGGAACCGTGGTGCCAGTGTCAGCGCCCGGCGAACATCCTGCATCTGGCCCATGACGCTCACGAGCAGCGTGGGTAAGATCGAGATCTTGACGCCGCCCAGCACTGTATCGTTCTTCATCGAGTCCTTACCACTGATGAGGGGCACACCGTAAGCTTCGCAGGCAGCGCGCAGGCCTTCGCAGCAGCGCACCAGCTGTGCCAGCTTGTGAGCACCGTCCGGGGTGCGGTCGCTCTCGATGGGATCGGGCCAGCAGAAGTTATCGAGTGCAGCGAGGCGATCGATCCTCGCACCAGCGCACAATACTCGCCGCACCGCTTCGTCGACGCATGCCATCGCCATTGCTTTTGTGTCGATCGCCGAAAACCACGGGTGGATCCCCTCGGCCAGCACGACACCTTCGTGCCGGCCGTGGCGACACCGCATCACGGTGGCAGTCGCTGGTACGTCGCGTTGGACTCCGATAAATGGCTTGATGACACTCAGCCCTTTTACTTCGTGATCGTAGTGCCGAGCACGATCTTCGTTGCTCGCGAGATTCGGGTCGGCCAACAGCTCCGCCAGCAATTCCTGTGCACGGCGCTCGCTGGGCAGCTGCCCGCCAGTTTCGACGCAATTGGCGTCCCATTTTGCGCGCAGAGTCACGCGCGGAACGCCATGGTGCAAGAACTCGAGGTCGAGCTCGCACGCACGTGTACCTGCGAACGTCACCTCGAACTTCCCAGTGTCCGTGAACGTTCCCAACACGGTAGCTTCCACCTCACGTCGTCGCGCTAGCTGCATGAACGCTTCGAGGCGTTCGGGTGGTACCGCCACCGTCATGCGCTCCTGAGCTTCGCTGACGAGGATCTCCCACGGCGCAAGACCCGGGTATTTGAGTGGTGCCTTGGACAGATCGATCCTCGCGCCTCCCGTCACGCACGCCAGCTCGCCGACACTACTCGACAATCCACCCGCACCATTGTCGGTTATTGCACCGTACAAACCCAGCTCGCGTGCCTCCGACAGCATGTCGAACATCATCTTCTGAACGATGGGATCGCCAATTTGTACGGCCTGCGTCGTCGACCCCTCGTCGAGCTCCACGCTCGAAAACGTGGCCCCGTGGATGCCGTCCTTACCGATGCGCCCACCCACCATGACGACGTGGTCTCCGACTTGGATACGTTTTTCGTGTGTCGCCTGCCCTGCGCTGTCTACCGGCATGATGGCGACCGTTCCGCAATACACCAGCGGCTTGCCGAGATAACACTCGTCGAACAATTCGAAGCCACGCGCGTATGGAACGCCGGATTGATTACCGCCATCGACCACGCCTTCGTGCACCCCGTCTCTCACCCGACTTGGATGCATCAGTCCTCGTGGAAGGTTCCCGCGAAACTCGGGTTCTCCGAAGCAATAACCCCACACGTTGGCAAGCAGATCGGCGCCTACACCGGTACCGAAACTATCCCGGTTCACACCGACGATACCAGTCATGGCCCCACCATAAGGATCGAGCGCCGAGGGCGTGTTGTGGGTTTCTACCTTGTAAACCAGATGATCCGCGTCGGTAAACCTCACGACACCGGCGTTGTCGTGGAATACGGACACGAGGAACGACTCGCCTGCATCCATGAACGCGTGCATGCGCGCATGCGCGACCGACTCGGTGGTTCCGCGAATGTAACGTCGAAACAGGCCGTCTTCGATGACACGTGTCGTACCTTCGGGATCGGTGTACTCGATGGGAGCAGCGAAGATCTTGTGCTTGCAGTGCTCGCTCCAGGTCTGCGCGATGCATTCCAATTCGGCATCCGTCGGTTCCCGCCCAAGCGCGCGAAAATGCCGCGCAATTGCCTGCATCTCGAGGAGACTGAGTGCCAGCAGACCCTCGTGGGAACATCGGATCAGCTCGGCATTGGTGGCCTCGCAAATCGGAATGGTGGTGATCGGCGGCGCAATGCTCGAGCCCGCACGGGGCACATCGAGATCCAGCGCTCGGGGGGGCCGCTCGATCCTCGTACGTTGAACGAGCGGGTTATGCAGCATATCCATGGCCGCCCGCTCGACGTCGGACCTCGTGAGACCCCAAAACAGGTACATCGTCGAGCTATACGCGTCTCCCCGAAGCGGCCGCCCGAGCCTGTCGAGCGCCGCACGAAGCACGCTCCGCCCTTCGCTGTCGGTGACTCCTGGAAGCGATCCCACCGTGAGGATCCACGGACTTTCCCGACGTGCCTCCGAATACGGCAAACCGTCGTCGAGCATGCCGACTGCTCCCACCTCGCCCACGGGGTCGACGAGAGCATCGAG
>Ga0187893_10008479_pt1 | contig 16176 bp, 15 predicted proteins | sample MA1701074metaG_FD_139574 | JGI IMG/M metagenome (GOLD analysis project Ga0187893, IMG submission 139574) | White microbial mat communities from a basaltic lava cave in the Kipuka Kanohina Cave System on the Island of Hawaii, USA - MA170107-4 metaG ...
CCGAAGGGACGGGGCGATCTGGGCGCATTTTGTCGTCGGTAGCCCTTGCAATATCGACATATTGCTGCGGGCTATCCTCCTAAAACTGCATCCCACCTCGCCTCCGTCGCACACGTGCCTATTATTGAGATAGGCTCTAAGCCGCCCGCCGAATTTCGGCGCGGTGTATCATCTCCGGACCGGCTGCGTGCGCCGTGAGTCCATGTCGCGCTACCCCTCCCCCATCCAGCGCTATTCAGTGGCGGTTGTCGCAGTCGCCATCGCGTTCGCGATCCGCTACGGCATCTACGGCACGCTGGACAACCGCCTGCCGTTCGCCTTCTTCACCTCGGCGACCCTGATTGCCGCGTGGTACGGCGGGCTCGGGCCGGGGCTGCTCGCGGCCCTCGCGGGCCTGGTGCTGGCGGATTATTTCTTCCTGCCGCCGCGCCAGCCGGGGGAGGCATTCGGCGAAGTCGAGCGCACCGGCATCGGCATCTATGCCATGAATGCCGCGTTGATCGTGCTGCTGTTCGCGCTGATGCATACGCGCCTGCACGATCTCGAGGACCGGCTCGGACGCGGAGGCGGCGACACGCGGCCGCGCTGATTCACCGCCGTACCGTCCACGCAATTCCCGATGGCGAAGGCCAAGTCCGTATACAGCTGTACCGAGTGCGGCGGCCAGGTGCTGCAATGGCAGGGCCAGTGTCCGCATTGCCAGGCGTGGAACACCCTGGTCGAAACCATTGCCGAGGCGGCGCCCGCGGGGGGAAATCGCTACGGACGGATCGCCGAAGCCGGCAAGCCGCAGCGCCTCGCGGAAGTCGAAGCGCGCGAGGAGCACCGCATGCCGAGCGGGCTGGAGGAGTTCGACCGCGTGCTCGGCGGCGGGCTCGTCCCGGGCAGCGTCGTGCTGATCGGCGGCGAGCCCGGCATCGGCAAGTCCACCCTTCTTCTCCAGTCCCTCGCCGAGGTCGGAAGATCGCGCCGGGTGCTCTACGTGACCGGCGAGGAGTCGCCGCAGCAGATCGCGCTGCGGGCGAAGCGTCTCGGCGTGGATGCCGGCGGCGTCGTCATCCTCGCGGACACGAGCCTCCAGCGCATCGAGTCGGTCATCCGCTCCGAGAAGCCGGAAGTGGCCGTGATCGACTCGATCCAGACGCTCTATTTCGACGAGCTGCAGTCGGCGCCGGGGTCGGTGGCGCAGGTGCGCGAATGCGCCGCGCGGCTGACCCGCCTCGCGAAGGCCGCCGGCGCCACCATGGTGCTGATCGGGCACGTCACCAAGGAGGGCGCGATCGCCGGGCCGCGCGTGCTCGAGCACATGGTGGACACCGTGCTCTATTTCGACGGCGATCCGCACTCCCGCTACCGGCTGATCCGCGCCTTCAAGAACCGCTACGGCGCGGTGAACGAGCTCGGCGTGTTCGCGATGGAGGAGCGGGGGCTGAAAGGCGTCTCGAATCCCTCGGCCCTGTTCCTGTCCCAGCACGGCTCGGATGTCGCCGGGTCGTGCGTGATGGTGACGCAGGAGGGCACGCGCCCGATGCTGGTCGAGATCCAGGCGCTGGTGGACGAGGCGCGCGCGCCCAACCCGCGGCGGCTCTCGGTCGGGCTCGAGCAGCCGCGCCTCGCGCTGCTGCTGGCGGTGCTGCACCGGCACGCGGGGATCGCCTGCTTCGATCAGGACGTGTTCGTCAACGCCGTCGGCGGCGTCAAGATCGACGAGCCGGCCGCGGACCTCGCGGTCCTGCTGGCGATCGTGTCGTCGCTCAAGAACGCTCCGCTGCCGGGGAAGCTCGTCGTCTTCGGCGAGGTGGGCCTGGCGGGCGAGGTGCGGCCGGTGCAACGCGGCCAGGAGCGGCTGCGCGAAGCTGCCAAGTTGGGCTTCACGCATGCGCTGATCCCCCACGCCAACCGGCCGCGGCAGGCGATCGCGGGGCTGGAGGTCATCGCCGTGCGGCGCGTGGAGGAGGCGGTGGTGAAGGTGCGCGAGCTGGTATCGAAGTCAGGGCGACGCGAGCCGCAAGGAGGCAGCCATGGCGCGCATCAATCCGTATGACGTCGGTCTCGACAAGAACACGGCGAACTACACGCCGCTCTCGCCGCTGTCGCTGCTTGCGCGCACGGCCTACGTCTACCCGCGCCGCGTCGGCGTGATCCACGGCGAGCGGCAGCTCACCTGGGAGGAGGTCTACGCGCGCTGCCGACGGCTGGCCTCGGCGCTGAAGCGCCGAGGCATCGGCGCCGGCGACACGGTGGCAGCGGTGCTCGCCAACGTTCCCGCGATGTACGAGGCGCACTTCGGGGTGCCGATGGCGGGCGCGGTGTTGAATACCATCAACACCCGGCTCGACGCCGCGACCATCGCCTTCATCCTGCAGCACGGTGAGGCGAAGGTGCTGCTGACCGACCGCGAGTTTTCCGCAACCGTCGAGGAGGCCCTGCGAGCGGTCACGCCCAGGCCGATCGTGATCGACGTGGACGATCCCGCCGTGAGCGGCGGCAAGCTCATCGGCGAGGCGACCTACGAAGCGTTCATCGCTGGAGGCGACCCGGAGTTTGCATGGCAGCTGCCCGGCGACGAGTGGAACGCGATCTCGCTCAACTACACCTCCGGCACCACCGGCAACCCCAAGGGCGTGGTCTACCATCACCGCGGCGCCTATCTCAACGCCATCAGCAACATCGTCTCCTGGGGCATGGCCCCGCACCCGGTCTACCTGTGGACGCTGCCGATGTTCCACTGCAACGGCTGGTGCTTCCCGTGGACCATCGCCGCCGCGGCGGGCACCAACGTGTGCCTGCGCCGGGTGGATCCCAAGGCGATCTTCGATCTCATCCGCCGGCACCGCGTCACCCATTATTGTGGCGCCCCCATCGTGCATAACCTGCTGCTAAACGCCCCCGCCGAGTGGAGGCGGGGAATCGATCACCGGGTGTCGTGTCTCGTCGCAGGCGCGGCCCCGCCGGTGGCGGTGATCGAGGGCATGGAGAAGATGGGCTTCAGCATCACTCACGTCTACGGACTCACCGAGACCTACGGGCCCGCGGCGGTGTGCGCGAAGCACCCGGAGTGGGACGCGCTGCCGCTGGAGCAGCGCGCGGAACTGAACGGCCGGCAGGGCGTGTGGTACCACATGCAGCAGGGCATGACGGTGATGGATCCCGCGACCATGCAGGAGGTGGCGCGCGACGGCGCCGCCATGGGCGAGATCATGTTCCGCGGCAATCTCACCATGAAGGGTTATCTCAAGAACGAGAAGGCGACGCGCGAGGCGTTTGCCGGCGGGTGGTTCCACAGCGGCGATCTCGCGGTAATGCAGCCCGATGGCTACGTGAAGATCAAGGACCGCTCCAAGGACATCATCATCTCGGGCGGCGAGAACATCTCCTCGCTGGAAGTCGAGGACGCGCTCTACCGGCACCCGGCGGTGCTGGCGGCGGCGGTCGTGGCGCAGCCCGATCCCAAGTGGGGTGAGGTGCCGTGTGCCTTCGTCGAGCTCAAGGAGGACACGCGGGCGACCGAGGCGGAGCTGATCGAGCACTGCCGCGCGCGCCTCGCGCATTTCAAGGCGCCGAAACGCGTGGTGTTCGGGGCGCTTCCCAAGACCTCCACCGGCAAGATCCAGAAATTCATCCTGCGCGAGCAGGTGAAATCGGCTTCCGCCATCGCCGGATAGTCCGCATCGCGGCCTCACCCGCGGGCGTTCCGGGGGTGCGCCCGATCCGGTAGAATCGCGCCTGAATCGATCCCTTCTTTCCGCGGCAGCTTCCAGTCCGAGAAACAGCGATGAAAGTCCTGGTTACCGTCAAGCGCGTGATCGATCCGCAGGTCAAGGTCAGGGTGAAATCCGACGGCAGCGGCGTCGAGACCACCAACATCAAGATGGCGATGAATCCCTTCTGCGAGATCGCGGTCGAGCAGGCGGTGCGCATGAAGGAAGCGGGCGTCGTCACCGAGATCGTCGCGGTCTCGATCGGCGTGCCGCAGTGCCAGGAGACGCTGCGCACCGCGATGGCGATGGGCGCCGACCGCGGCATCCTGGTCGAGACCGGCATCGAGGTGCAGCCGCTCGGGATCGCCAAGGTGCTGAAGGCGATCGTGCAGAAGGAGAGCCCGCGCCTCGTCATCATGGGCAAGCAGGGCGTGGACGACGACAACAATCAGTCGGGCCAGATGCTGGCAGCGCTGCTCGGCTGGCCGCAGGGCGCGTTCATTTCCGCGATTGCGATCAACGGGGACAGCGCCGATTGCGTGCGGGAGGTGGACAGCGGGCTCGAGAAGCTGACTTTGAAGCTCCCCGCGGTCGTCACGACCGACCTGCGGCTGAACGAGCCGCGCTACGTCACGCTGCCCAACATCATGAAGGCCAAGAAGAAGCCGCTCGAAGTCGTGAAGCCGGAAGCGCTCGGCGTCGACGTCGCGCCGCGGCTGAAGATCCTGAAGGTGCAGGAACCGGCGAAGCGCGGCGCCGGCGTCAAGGTCGCCGACGTGAAGGAACTGGTGGCGAAGCTGAAGAACGAGGCCAAGGTGATTTAGGCAGGGAACCGTCATTCCCGCGGAGGCGGGAATCTAGAGTTTCGAAACATGACTGGGTCCCCGCCTTCGCGAGGACGACGATTGCAGAGCTTTCTACGGAGCAGGATCAAGGATCAAGCATGGCAGTATTGGTCATTGCGGATCACGACAACACCCATCTCAAGCCGGGCGTGACGAACGCGGTCACTGCTGCCGGCCGGATGGGAGGCGAAGTCACGGTGCTGGTTGCGGGCCACCAGTGCGCCGCCATGGCGCAGGCGGCGGCGAAAATCGAGGGAGTTGCCAGGGTGCTGCTGTGCGATGCCCCGCAGTACCACGGTTTGCTCGCCGAGAATCTCGCGGCGCTGATCGTGCCGCTTGCCGCGAGCTACACGCACATCGTCGCGCCCGCCACCGGTTTCGGCAAGAACCTGATGCCGCGCGTCGCGGCGCTGCTCGACGTGCAGCAGGTCTCCGATATTTCCGCGGTGGAGTCGCCCGACACTTTCGTGCGGCCGATCTACGCCGGCAACGCGCTGGCGACGGTGCAGTCGGGCGACCGCATCAAGGTCGTCACCGTGCGGGCGACCGGCTTCGACGCGGCGGGCGAAGCCGCTTCGCCCGCGCCGATCGAGAAGCTCGCCCCCGCAGCCGATGCCGGCCTGTCGAAGTTCAACGGCCAGGAGGTGCACAAGTCCGACCGCCCCGAGCTGACTGCCGCCCGCATCATCGTCTCCGGCGGGCGCGGCATGGGCAGCGCCGAGAATTTCAAGATCCTGGAAGCGCTCGCCGACAAGCTCGGCGCGGCGGTCGGCGCCTCGCGCGCAGCGGTGGACTCGGGCTTCGTGCCGAACGATTACCAGGTCGGCCAGACCGGCAAGATCGTCGCGCCCGAGCTCTACATCGCGGTCGGCATCTCCGGCGCGATCCAGCACCTGGCCGGAATGAAGGACAGCAAGGTCATAGTCGCCATCAACAAGGACGCCGAGGCGCCGATCTTCGCCGTGGCCAACTACTGGTTGGTGGAAGACCTCTTCAAAGCGGTTCCCGAGCTGACCAAGGAGCTCTAGGATTTCCACCTACGCCGCGCCCCTGAGGGACATGCGCTTCGCAGTCACGGAGCTCGCGGGGCTCTCCGAGGTTGCCGCGCTCCCCGGCCACGGGGAGATCACTGCCGACCTGGTGGACGCGGTGCTCGGCGAGGCGGCGAAGTTCGCGCAGGAGGTGCTCGATCCCCTGAACCGGCAGGGCGACAAGCAGGGCGCGCGCCTTGCCGACGGAAAAGTCACCGCGCCCGCCGGCTTCAAGGAAGCCTACCGCAGGTTCATCGAGGCCGGCTGGAACGGGCTCGGCGCGGAGCCCGAATTCGGCGGGCAGGGGCTGCCGCACGTCGTGGCGCTGCCGGTGCAGGAGATCTGGAAGAGCGCGAACCTGGCGCTGTGCCTGGCGCCGATGCTCACCTCCGGCGTCCTGGAAGCGCTGAGGGTGCACGCCTCGCCCGCGCAGCGGGCGACCTACGCCGGCAAGCTCACCGCGGGCGTGTGGTCCGGCACCATGAACCTGACCGAGCCGCAGGCAGGCTCGGACCTTTCCGCGGTGCGCACCCGGGCGGAGCGGGAGGGCGACCACTACCGGATCCGCGGCACCAAGATCTTCATCACCTGGGGCGAGCACGACATGACGGAGAACATCGTGCACCTCGTGCTCGCGCGCACGCCCGACGCGCCCGAAGGGGTGAAGGGCATCTCGCTTTTCATCGTGCCGAAGTTCCTGCCGGGCCCGGGCGGCACGCTCGGCGAGCGCAACGACATCCGCTGCGTCTCGCTCGAGCACAAGCTCGGCATTCACGGGAGTCCCACCTGCGTGCTTGCCTACGGCGACGACAAGGGTGCGATCGGCTATCTGGTGGGCGAGGAAAACCGCGGCCTCGAGTACATGTTCACGATGATGAACCACGCGCGGCTCTCGGTGGGCGTGGAGGGCATCGCCATCGGCGAGCGGGCTTACCAGCACGCGCTCGAGCACGCGAAGGCGCGCGTGCAGGGGCGGGAAATCGGCCAGAGGAGCGGGGACCGCGTCACCATCATCCACCATCCCGACGTGCGCCGGATGCTCATGTCCATGCGCGCCCAGACCGAGGCCATGCGGGCGCTTGCCTACTTCACGGCGGCCGCGCTCGACAAGTCGAAGCACCACCCCGACCCCGCGCAGAAACGGCGCAGCCACGCGCTGCTCGACCTGCTCACGCCCGTCGTCAAAGGCTGGTGCACGGAGCAGGGCGTCGAGATCGCCTCGACCGGCGTCCAGGTGCACGGCGGAATGGGGTACGTCGAGGAGACCGGAGCCGCGCAGTACCTGCGCGACGCGCGCATCACCACCATCTACGAGGGCACCACCGGCATCCAGGCGAACGACCTCATCGGGCGCAAGGTCGCGCACGAGAAGGGCGCGACGGCGCTGGCCTTGATCGAGGCGATGCGCGAGCTCGATGCGCCGCTCGCCGGGCGCGGGAGCGACGTCGCCGGCATGCGCGCAAACCTCAAGGAAGCGGTGGGCGGACTTGAAGGCGCGACGCGCTGGCTGGTCGAGACCTACCCGCGCAATGCCAATGCCGCGGCCGCGGTGGCGGTGCCCTACCTCAAGCTCTTCGGCACGGTGGCGGGCGGCTGGATGATGGCGCGCGCGGCGCTCGCGGCGGGAGAAAGGCTCCGGCGACCCGGCGCGGACCGGGATTTTCTCGAGGCAAAGCTGGCGACTGCGCGCTTCTACGCCGATCACGAGTTGCCGAGGGCGATTCCGCTCGCGCGCGAGGTCACGCGCGGCGCCGACAGCGTGCTGGCGCTCGAGGCCGCGAAGTTCTGATGTCCTTCCCGCGAAGCTTGTCCCCGTGGTATTAGGCGGGGAGCGGGAATCCAGGGGAAGCATGATGGCTTCGAGTTCCACACCGCTGTTGACGAATTCCCTGCTCGAGCGCCTGCGCAAGGGCGAGCTCGGCCTGACCCTCATGATCCGTCACGCGCGCACCGTCGACATTGCGCTCGCCGCGAAGACGTGCGGCTTCGACGGCCTGTTCTTCGACCTGCAGCACGGCGTGATCCCGGAGCACGAGATTTCGCAGATGGCGGTCGCCGCGATGAGCGTCGGCGTGACGCCGATCGTGCGCGTGCCGGAGAAGGACTACGCCGCGGCGCTGAGGATGCTCGACAACGGCGCGCTCGGCATCGTCATGCCCGAGGTGACCACGGCCGAGGACGCGCGGATGTCGGTCGCCGCGTGCAAGTTTCCGCCAGTGGGCAACCGCGGGGCGTTCGGAAGCTGGGCGCATTTCGGATATCGCAGCCTGCCGGCGGCCGACATGCGCAGGGCCTTCAACGACGCGACGCTGCTCGTCCTGATGGTCGAGAGCAAGGCCGCGATCGACAACATCGAGGCCATCGCCGCGGTGCCGGGCGTGGACGTGATCCACATCGGCACCAACGATCTCTCGACCGACCTCGGGCATCCCGGCGAGCTGGCGCACCCCGAAGTCATGACGGCCATCGAGCGCGTGGTCAAGGCGTGCCGCGCCCACGGCAAGATCGCGGGCGTCGGCGGGCTGACCGGCGGCGACGCCGTGAATAGCCTGCCGCACGTGGTCAAGCTCGGCGCACGCTTCATCACCTCGGCAAGCGAGTGGAACCTGATGCTGGCGGCGGGGACGGAGCGGGTGAAAGCCCTGCGCGCCCTGCCGCTCAACTAGGACCTTGTTGCCTGCCGGCAGCGTGGCACAATAGGCAGGTTTCATCCTGAGAGGATCCAAGAGGAGAGTCGCGAATGGCAGCGAAGAAGGCGAAGAAGGCGACGAAGGCGGCGAAGGCGGCGAAGGCGGCGACGAAAGCGGCCGCCGCGGAGGGTTTCGACCACAGGTTCAAGGCGATCTACGACCGCGACATACCGTGGCAGAGCGACGACGTGCTGGGGATCCTGAAGCTCCCGCCCGGAGTGCAGGTCAAGGTGCTGAACTACGATCCGGTCATGAAGCGGATCGACATGAAGCACCGCTTCCCCCCGGGCTACGTCGAGCCCGCGCATACGCACAAGAGCTGGCACTCGATCCTGGTGACGAAGGGCCGCATGTGCGTGGCGGGTAAGGACCTGCGCCCCGGCGACTACGTGTTCGGCTGGGACATCCCCCACGGGCCCTACGAGTATCCCGACGGCTGCGAGGTGTTCATCGTCTACATGGGCGATCCCACGCACAACTGGGACAAAGCCGGGCTCCTCAAGCACCAGAACGTCTGGCACGCGGAGACTGACGAAGGCAAAAAGGGAGTCGTGGCGCACATCGAGAAGCGCAAGGCCGGCAGGGTATAGAGGGGATGAGTGACGAGCGACGAGTCGCTCGTCGAGCAAAAAACCCCGCTGCGGCGGGGTTTTTAGTTGCCGGCTTCGCCGGGCGTCTGGCCGGCTCAGCTTCCGACAAGGAGCGCAAACACCTCCGCGCCGAAGCGCTTCCGCGCTTCGTCGTGCAGCGGCTTGACCGCGCGCGCGAACGCTTCGCGCTCGGCCGCCGTCAGCTCCACGAATTCGCAGCCCCCGGCTTCGAGCGTCTTGCGGGCGGTTTCCTCTTCCGCGACGGCGAACTCCCGCTGCAGGGCGATCGCCTCGCGTGCGGCGCGTTGCATCGCCGCCTGGAGCCGCTCCGGCCAGCTCTCGAATGCCGCCCGGTTGAGGTAGAGTCCGCGCGACATGTAGCAGTGGTTCGTGAGGGTCACGTAGCGGTGGACCTTGTGGCAGCCGTAGGTCACGGTGTTCGCGAGCGGATTTTCCTGGGCGTCGACGGCGCCGGACCGGACCGCTTCCAGCCCCTCCTTGAGATCGCACGGAAACGGAACCGCGCCGAGCGCCGCGAAGGTCCGCGCGTGCATCTGGCTCGGCATCAGGCGGATCCGCATGTGCGCCATGTCCGCCGGCGTCCGCACCGGCCGCAGGCGGTTGGTGACGTGGCGGTAGCCGTTCTCGAAGTAGCCGAGCACGCGGTAGGCGAATCGCTCCTCGATCTTGCGGCTCAGGTACGCCCCCAGGGCGCCGTCCATCGCGTTCCGGGCGTGCGCGAGGTCGCGAAAGAGGAAGGGGAGGTCGGCGAACTCGAGCTCCGGGGCCTTGTCGGTCAGGTAGCTGGTGGACTGGTAGGTGAGCGTGAGAATTCCCCGTTCCGTCATCCACAGCAGGTCGCCGCCCTGGTAGCCCAGATCGAGGATGTTCCAGACGTACCTGATATCGACGGCGTCGCCGAACTCGGCCTGCAGCCGGTCGCCGATCGCCTTCAGGCCCCGGCTGTGGCTCGTCGTCGGCGGTCCGTAGCCGCCCATGACGATCTGGACGGTCACAGCATCGGGCCCGGCTGGCCGAGGGCGTACTCGGTCAAACGCCGGACGATCCAGTCATAGGCGTCGTCCACCGAATCGGTGTAGTGCATCAGCTCCCGGTCGCGCGCCCCGATCGTGCCGTGGGCGACGAGCGCGTCGAAATTCACCACCTGCCGCCAGAAGTCGGTGCCGAAGACGACGATCGGCAGGGGCTTCCTCATCTTGCGCGTTTGCACCAGCGTCAGCAGCTCGAACAGCTCGTCGAGCGTGCCGAATCCCCCCGGGAACACGATCACCGCCTTCGCCAGGTACGCGAACCAGAACTTGCGCATGAAGAAGTAGTGGAAGTGGAACGCGAGCTCGCGCGTGACGTAGGGATTGGCGAACTCCTCGGCGGGGAGCGAGATGCTGAGGCCCACGTTCATGCCGCGGGCCTCGGCGGCGCCCCGGTTCGCCGCCTCCATGATCCCCGGACCGCCGCCGGTGCACACCACGAAGCGCCGCTCGTTCGGGTCGAGCCCCTTCGACCACTGCGTAAGGCGGAAGGCAAGCTCGCGCGCGGCCTCGTAGTAGACCGCCATTTTCAGCGCCGTGCGCGCTGCCTCGAGGTCGCCGTCGCCCCCCTCGGCCCGGCGCAGCGCCTCCTCGGCCTCTTCGCGCGACTTCAGGCGCGCCGAGCCCATGAACACGATGGTGTCGTCCACCCGCAGGCGCTCGAACCGGCTCTTCGGCTCGAGATACTCCGACAGGATGCGCAGGGCGCGCGCTTCCTTGCTGCTCAGGAACGAGGGATTGGAATAGGCCTTGGCGTGCTGGCGTCGGCGCTCGGTCATCGTTGAAATCGGTTATTCGGGTATCGTGCCGAGAAGGTACATCGCCCTGATAACCGGCGGGGGCTCGCCGAACTGGCGGAACCAGCGGCCGAAGATCTCCACGATCTCGCCGCTGCCGTAGAGATGCGAAAGCCCCGTGTTCACCGCCAGGCGGAAATCGGCGTCGCCGCGCGGCAGCACGATGCCGTACGGCTCGAAGGACAGCTCGTCGGAAAGAATCTGGAGCGACTTGGGATCGCGGGACCTGAGTCCCGCCCCGACCAGGAGGAGCCTGTCGCTCGCGAACGCGTCCGCCTTACCGTCCTCGAGGGCGGCGAACGCTTCGTCACGCGTCGCGAAGGGCAGCACGGTCGCGTTGATCTCGCGGCGGGCGATCTGCGTCCTGACCGCGCGCTCGTTGGTGGTGCCGGCGACGACGGCGATGCGCTTGCCGGACATGTCCGACAGCGAGCGCAGGCCGGAGGCGATCTTGGTCATCAAGCCGGTGGATTCGACAAAGATGTAGCTGGAGAAGTCCACCAGCTTCAGGCGCGAGAGCGTGACGGTGCTCGAGCCGCACTCCATGTCGGCCTCGCCCTTGGCCACGGCGTCGAAGCGGGTCCGGACGGTGACCGGCAGCCATTTGACCTGCAGGCCCGTCACCTTGATCTGGCGCTCGATCATGTTGACCACCCGCCTGCAAAGATCGACGGAAAAACCGGCCACCTGCTGCTTGCTGTCGATGAACGAGAACGGGGTGGCGTCCGACCGATAGGCAATGGTGATGGTCTTGGTATCGGCGATCTTCTTCAGCCGGCCGTCAAGCTTCTGCGCGTGGACGGAACCGGCGGCGAGGACCAGGGCGACGACGAGCGTGGTTATTCGAGTCATGAAGTTTCCTGCGGGGGGGCGATCGGAAGGCGCGACGATACCGGTAAATCAGGATGGTGGCAAACCGGGTGACGAGTGGCGAGAACCGGGCCGAATCACGATTCACGTTGTTGAGGCTTCTTGGGCTGAAGCGCGGTCTCCTCGCTCAGGTCGGGCTCCCCGCACAGCCTCAGGATCTCGGCCCGCGCCGCATCGCGCAGCCGGATCGCCGCGTTCCAGTCGCTTCCATTCGGCGCGATCGGCGCGCTGAAGGTCACGCCGATGCGGCCGCGCCGGAACAGCCACTCGCCGTCGCGCAGGATCGAGCGCGTGCCGCGGAGGGTGACAGGCACCACCGGCATGCCCGCGCGCGCCGCCACCACGAACGCGCCCATGCGGAACGGCAGCAGGCCCGGCATGCGGCGGAACGTGCCCTCCGCGAAAACGATCAGCGGATGGCCGGCGCCGACCCTGGCGACGAAGCGGTCGGTATCCTCCACCCCGCGCTGCACGTCGAAGCGCTCGACGAATTCGCTGCCGATCCGCGTGAGGTAGATGCGGGGAACCCAATGCTCCAGCAGCTCGCGCTTGGCGACGAAGTGCATCGGGTGCGGCAAGGTGGCCACCATCACGACGCCGTCGAGGTAGCTCGCATGGTTCGCCACCATGACGCAGGAGCGCCCGGGCGGCAGCTGCTCGAGCCCCTGCACCGACAGCCTCGTGCCCGCAAGCCGGAAGAACAGGCGCGCCATGCGGTGGCTCAGCGCCCAGCACCAGTCGGTTCGCTCGAGCACCGCGCACGCCAGCCACGTCAGCGGCCCCAGCACGGCGAGCAATAGCGTGACGTAGAGGCCATAGAGGAGGTGCACGCCCGAGCGCATGCTCCTGCGCGCCTGGGGCAGTAGCGCCGACCAGGCGAGGCGGGCGACCTGCAGCCACACGGCCCGCGTGTCCGCAATGCCGCCGCGCTCGTAGAGCTCGCGGCTCGCCGCGCGGCGGATCTTGCCGCTCGAGGTCTTGAGCACCGATTGCGGCGGCGCGAGCATGATGTCGTCGGGCGCCGCGCCGATGAGCGAGACGGCGAGATCGTTGATGCGGCCGCGCAGCTCGTCGCGCCGCGCGGAATCCGTCTCGCGGGTTTCGGCGAGCACCACGATCTTCTCGGTGCCCGCGCGGTCGTCCCGACTGCCGAATACCGCCACGCAGCCCTTGCGTATGCCTTCGATATTGCCGACCGCTTCCTCGAGCTCGTAGGGATGGATGTTGCGGCCGGCGCGGATGATCGTGTCCTTGATGCGGCCGGTGATGTGGATGTCGCCCTCCGCGATATAGCCGTAGTCGCCGGTGTTCATCCACTCGCCGTGCAGGAGCTCCCGGGTCGCGTCCGGATTGCGGTAGTAGCCGCTGGTGACCGACGGTCCGCTGAACTGGATATGGCCTTCCTCGCGTTCCGGCAGCTCGCGGTTCGCGCCGTCCACCGCGCGGAGCTGGTGGCCCGGTATCGGCCGGCCGCACGCGACGTGGACGAGCGCGTTCGGATGCCCGGGCGGCACCGGCACCGCGCGCCCGTGATTCATAAATTCGTCCTTGTCCACGTGATCGAGCCTGGGCCCGCGGCCCGGCGGCGGAAACGCGACGCCGAGCGTCGCTTCCGCCAGCCCGTAGACCGGCGTCATCGCCTCGGGCCTGAAGCCGTAGCGCGCGAAGCGCTTCGCGAACGCCTCCATGGTCTCGGGCGAGACCGGCTCGGCGCCGTTGAAGGCGAAGCGCCAGGTCGACAGGTCGACGCCCTCGACGTCCGCGTCCTGGATGCGGCGCAGGCACAGCTCGAAGCAGAAATTGGGACCGCCGGAGATGGTGCCGCCGTGGCGGTGGATCGTCCGCAGCCAGCGCTCGGGCCGCGACAGGAAAGCGAGCGGAGACATGACCGGGTACTTGAAGCCGAAGACGAGGCTGCCCATCCAGGCCCCGATCAGCCCCATGTCGTGATAGAGCGGCAGCCAGCTCACGAAGACGTCCGCCGGCGTCACCCGCAGCGCCCTGCCCATGGAGCGGATGTTGACGAGCAGGTTAGTGTGGGTGAGGACGACCCCCTTGGGGTTGCCGGTGCTGCCGGAGGTGTACTGCAGCATCGCGATTTCCTGCGGGTTCGCGCGATGGGTCGCCGCCGCGCTACCGCGCCGCATGAGTTCGTCCGGGGTCACCACGTGCTTGAGCGTCGCCACCCGGGGCTTCAGCAGCATCGACAGCGGCTTCGCCTGCGGCACCGTGATCAGCGCCTGCGTGAGCGCATTGGACAGGATGCCGGCGTGGCGCTTCAGGTGGTCCTCGATCTGCGAGGCGCGTGCCGGCGGATAGATCGGCACCGGGACGCCGCCGGCGAGCAGGATGCCGAAGAAGCTGAAGAAATACTCGACGCTGGTGGGGAGCATGATCGCCGCCGCGCGCCCCGGCTCGAGCCCGCGCTCGATCAGCCCGGCGGCGACGGCGCGCGCGGCCTGGTCGAGCTCGGCGTAGGTGACGGTGCGCTCGCCGCCCGCTTCGTCCTGCAGCACGATGTGGGGCCGGTCGGGGTGGTGGCGCACGTGCCACGCCAGCACCTCCGGCAGCGTGACCGCTTCGTCTGGAGTCTCCGATTCCACGGCGAGCGCCGATACGCGCTCGACGGCTCCGGCGTGCGCGAGGTGCGCGGGCCCCGCCGCGAGCAGCGCGCGCAGGAGGTCGCGCGGCGTCTCGGCCTCAGCCATGACCGCTTCCGGCAGGCTCACGCCGAAGCGGCGCTCGATGCGCAGGAGCAGTTCCACCCGCCCCAGGCTGTCGAAGCCGTAATCCTGCTCGAGCCGCGCATCGAGCCCGGAAGGGATTGCGGCGCGCGAGGGATGCAGTTCGGCGGCGAGCTTCCGCACCATCTCGACCAGCGCGTCGGCGCTGATTGACGTGATGCCGGTCTCGATTGGCCTCGCGACGGACGATTCCAACTTATGGGGTCCCGCGTGAGGAGAGGTGAGGCGATGTTAGCACACGTCCCTGCGCACCCCGACGCGACGCGCCCCCAGGGGCCGGAGCCCGAGGGGGCGCGTGTGCTGCTTTATTGCGTGCGGAGCTCAGCTACCGATGTGCACCTGGTATTCCGCGCCGTTGGAGAACGTGCAGGTGCCGGCGCCCATGAACGGCGTGCTCATCTGGTACTCGCAGCGCGCGAATGTGCCGCGGCCGCCGTAGGCGCTCGCCACGCCCTTGCGCGCTTCGCCGGAGACGCGCGTCGCTTCGCCGACCAGCATCTCGCCCTGGTAGGTGAACTGGAAACGCCCCTTGCCGCTCATCATGTTCGTCACCTGGCCGCTGAGCACGCCGGTCTGATTGGCAAGATCGTTGGCCGGATAGAGCCGCACCGGGAGGACGGCTGCCCCCGGTCCGCCCGGAGTCGCGGGGGGCGGCACCGTGCCCGGGACAACGTTGATCGGCGCGCCCAGCGGGTAATAGGCCCATTGCGGACTGCCGTCCGGGCCCTGGCCGACGGGAACCGCGACGCAGCCAGCCAGCGCAAGCGCCGGGAACAGTGCTGCAACCGCCAGCCGCTTCGACAGGGCCGGCAACGAGGTGATACGCGAAGCAAATTGCACGAAGTTACGGGTAGTCATGGTGCTCTCCTTTCGTGGTTGATAAGTGTTGCGGGTCAATCCGTGCCTGGCTTCTCTCGCGATCCCGCTCAGTGCCAGCGAGCAGCGGCGGGTCGTGAGTCGAGCTCGATCATCTCCTGCAGGAACTCCTGGACAGCGGGCATCTCGCGCTGGTGACTCAGCACGAATTCCTCGCTGCAGAGCGCCTCTTCTTCGTCGTTGAAAACGAATTCGCGGATCGCATCGGCGCGCGTGTCGCGCGGCAGCTCGGTCGGTGCGGTGCGTCGCGGTTCGGTCTTCGCCTTCATGTGCCCCTCCTGTCCGGGTTCGTCGCCGCGGGTTGTCCGCGGCTTGTGGGCACATGCTGCGACCCGGGCGCTTCCAGATCGCATACCGAAGGGTTACGGATCGCTTACTCCTCCGGCATTGGAATAACCTGTTGAATTTAGCTATAAAAAATGGTTGCGGGCATCATGGCCCGCGCCATGGCATCGCATATTCATGGGATGTCACTTGCGGCCGGGGCTAAATAGGATGGCGGGGGAGGGAATGAAATCCATGGGCATACGTTCGTGATGACCCGTATCCGTACCGGAACCGCAAGGAGCCGGCCGGGCGAAAGACGCGGCGGCGAGGAAGACGCGGCGGTACGGCTAAACCTGACCGCGCGCGAGATCGACGTGCTGCGGCTCCTGTCGCGTGGCTACACCTATATCGAGATCGGCAAGCAGCTCGGAATTTCCGTGCACACCGTGACGAGCCACATCAAGAAGAGCTACCGCAAGCTCGGCGCCCACTCGGCGGCGGCGGCGGTGACCCGCGCCGCCAATCTTCACCTGTTCGACCAGACCGGGGACGGCTGAGCGCCCTAATGGGGTGCGGCAAAATAATCTCCCCTCCTGCCAGAGGAGCTAATCGTTACCCACATTTTTCGACGTGGGAAGGGGAGTCGCGGGCATGTGGGGTTTCATGATTCGATACATTTCGGTCATAGCAATCAAGTGTTGAAATCCTTTCCACAG
>Ga0187893_10008480_pt1 | contig 16175 bp, 14 predicted proteins | sample MA1701074metaG_FD_139574 | JGI IMG/M metagenome (GOLD analysis project Ga0187893, IMG submission 139574) | White microbial mat communities from a basaltic lava cave in the Kipuka Kanohina Cave System on the Island of Hawaii, USA - MA170107-4 metaG ...
CGAAGAACGCGCGCGCGGTCGCCCGCAGCAGCGCGGCGGCCCCGCCCCGGGCCGGCGTGCCTTCGCGCGCGGCCTGCACCGCTTCGTTCAGCCGCTGCAGCGATTCGCCGAGCAGCGCGGCGTAGACGTCCTCCTTGCTCGCGAAGTAGCTGTAGAGCGCGCCCGGCGTGTAGCCGGCGCGCCGCGCGATCTCGCGCAGGCTGGCGCCCTCGAGCCCGAGCTCGAGGAACGTGGCGCGCGCCGCGTCGAGGACCAGCGCACGACGCGCCTCGGCGACCGCCTTCTGGCGCAGCCCGCGCGCATCGTCGATCGCGTTCGTCCTCTGCATCGCGCCAATATACGCTTGCCCAATCGTTTGAACGGTGTTCAACTCGCTTGCGATGAACGCACCGCTGCCCAACCCCGTCGCCTCGAACGCCGCATTCATGTCGGGCGCCGACTACCGCGAGTCGCTGCGCCGCTATCGGCCGACGGTCTACGTGAACGGCGAGCGCATCGACTCGGTGGCCGACGCGCCGCAGCTCGCGCCCGGCGTCAACGCGCTCGCCGTCAGCTACGACTCTGCGCGCGACCCGGCGCTCGCGCCGCTGATGACCGCGTACCAGACGAGCACGGCACGCACCGTGAACCGCATGCTGCACATCAACGAGTCGGCCGGCGACCTGCTCAACAAACTGGAGGCGGTGCGCATCCTGTGCCAGCAGACCGGCTGCGCGCAACGCTACCTGGTCCACGACGCGATGAACGCGCTGGCGCAGGTCACCGCGCGCATCGACGACGCGACCGGTGGCACCGAGCACCGCGCACGGTTCGCGGCGTACCTCGAGCTCGTGCAGGCCGGCGACCTCTCGCTCGGCATCGCGATGACCGACGCCAAGGGCGATCGCTCCAGGCGGCCGCACGAACAGGCGAATCCCGACACGTACGTGCACGTCGCCGAACGCGACGCCAAGGGCATCACGATCTGCGGCACGAAGGCGATCGTGACTGGCGCCCCGTACATGCACGAGTTCCTGGTCATGCCGTGCCGCAACATGGGCCGCGAGGACGCGGACTTCGCGCTCTGCTGCGCGGTCCCGGTCGATGCACCCGGGCTCACGATCGTCGCCCGGCCCGCGGGCCGGCCCGGCGAGAAGGTCGAGCACGGCGCCGCGCTGTTCTCGCACCGCTACGGGCAATCCACCGGCGTGCTGATCTTCGACCACGTGTTCGTGCCGTGGGAGCGCGTGTTCTACGCCGGCGAGTGGGAACATTCCTCGACCCTGACCTATGGCTACGCGACGCACCATCGCCACAGCTGCATCGGCGCGCGCGCCGGCTTCGGCGACCTCCTGATCGGCGCGGGCGCGCTGATGTGCGAGGCAAATGGTTTCGACCCCGGGCTGACATCGAACCTGCGCGAGCCGATGGTCGAGCTGATCAAGATCGTCGAGGGTTTCTACGCCTGCGGCGTCGCTGCCAGCGTCTACGCCGCGCGCGACCCGCACTACGGCAACTTCATGCCCGACCCGGTGTACGCGAACATCGGCAAGCTGTTGCTGTCGACGCAGATCTACGAGATGCACCGCCTCGCGCACGAGGTCTCGGGCGGACTCGTCGTGACGTTGCCCGGCGCCGACGAGGACCACAACCCGGCCACCGCCGCGCAACTTTCGGACGTGCTGCGCGCGAACCCCGAAGTCCCGTACGACAAGCGGATCGAGGTTGCGCGCTTGGTGGAGGACCTGACCGCGTCGTACCAGGGCGGCTGGTATTCGGTGATCAGCCTGCACGGCGGCGGCTCGCCGGCGGCGATGAAGCAGGAGATCTGGCGCAACTATCCGGTCGGCAACAAGGTCGAGCTGGTCGAGCGGCTGCTCGACCGCGGCGTGCTGCACGACGAAACGCGCGCGATCACGAAGAACCGGCAGCCTGGGCGGTGTTGCGACATGGGGTGCAGGGAGCCGGGGCAGGCGGTGATGGTCGAGATGCCGAAGCGAGGCTGAGCGCGCAGCCCCTCTTCACATCCGCACCACGGTGCGGCCGCGCGCCTGCCCCGCGATCAACTTGCCCGCTGCCTCGATCGCGCCATCGAGCGCTACCTCGGTCGTCATCGAATCGAGCAGCTTCGGATCCAGGTCGCGCGCCAGGCGCGACCACGCCTCCTCGCGCAGCGCAAGCGGCACCATCACGCTCACGACGCCGAGCAGCGCAACGCCGCGCAGGATGAACGGCATCACCGTCGCGGGAAAGTCGCCCCCCTGCGCCAGCCCGCACGCCGCCACCGCCCCGCCGGCGCGCAGTTGCGCGCAGACGTTGACGAGCGTGTGGCTGCCCACCGCATCGACGGCCGCCGCCCAGCGCTCCTTCTGCAACGGTTTGCCGGGCGACGACAGCTCGGCGCGGTCGATGATCGCGGCCGCGCCCAGGCGTTTCAGATACGCCTCCTCGCTCGCCTTGCCGGTGGCAGCCACCACCTTGTGGCCGAGCTTGGCGAGCACCGCGACCGCGATCGAGCCGACGCCGCCGGTCGCGCCCGTGACGAGCACTTCGCCGTCGCCCGGCTTGATGCCGTAGCGCTCGAGCGCGAGCACGCACAGCATCGCGGTGTAGCCCGCGGTGCCGATCGCCATCGCTTGCTTCGTCGTGAACGCGTCGGGTACGCGCACCAGCCAGTCGCCCTTGAGGCGCGCGCGCTGGGCAAGGCAACCCTTGTGCGTCTCGCCCACGCCCCAGCCGTTGAGCACGACCTTGTCGCCCGGCTTCCACTTCGGGTGCGTGCTCGATGCGACCCGACCCGCGCCGTCGATGCCGGCGATCATCGGCCACTCGCGCACGATCGGCGACTTGTTCGTGATCGCCAGCGCGTCCTTGTAGTTCAACGTCGAGTAGTCGACCGCGAGCGTCACGTCGCCTTCGGACAGGACGTCGTCGCCGACCTCCTTGACGCAGACCTTGAAGTCAGGGCTCTTCTCGAGCCAGAGTGCTTTGAACGGCATGCAGTTCTCCTTGGGTGTGGATCAGGTACAGGAAATCGGCGACCACGGCTTCGAGCGGCTGAGCCGAGCGCGCGAGCCGCGCGCGCAGCACCGCGCCTTCCCAGGCCGCCCAGAAGCCGCGCGCGGTGCGCGCAACGTCGAGCGATGGAGCGACCTCGCCGCGCGAAATCGCACCGCGAAGCGCGACCGCCAGGCGATCCTCCCATTCGGCGAGCGAGCGGTCGAGCCGCTCGCGAAACCCGTCGTGCAGCGCGCCGAGTTCCTGGCCGAGTGCACCCACCAGGCAGCCGCGGCGCCAGCGGTAGCGGCGCATGCCCTCGATCGACTCGGCGAGGAACTGCTTCATCTGTTCGGCCAGGCTCTGCATCGGCCCGAAGCAGCGGTCGAGCCGCTTCAGGAAGAACTGCTGGTAGCTGTCGAGGATCGCGTAGCCGAACTCGTCCTTGCTCGCGAAGTAGTAATAGAACGAGCCCTTCGGCACGCCGATCGAGCGCAGCACGGTCTCGACCCCGCTCGCCGTCCACCCGCGTTCGAGCACGGACTCGACGCCGGCGCGGACCAGGCTCGCGCGCGTGTCGGCGCGCAGGTCGCCGCGCACGGCGCGGGAGCGGGAAGCGGGCATGGGTCGCAACTCTAGACCGATCGTCTAGCGCCTTCAACCGCATCTCCCCGACTTGAAAATCAGTTTAAGAAGCGTTGCCAAGCTGTTGATTCGCCGTTGACCAGAGTCAAGACGAGCGGCTAGCCTTCGGGGCGTGTCGAAGCCTCTCCTGATCGCCGCCTGGCTCGTCGCCGCCGGACTGCCGGCGCGCGCGGAACCCGAGACGACGAGCGAACAGGACGCGCGCCGCGCGTCGGCGATGGTGATCACGGCGCTGCACTTCGTCGGCGTTCCGTACCGCCGTGCGGGTGAATCGGCGGAGCGGGGCTTCGATTGCAGCGGCTTCGCGCGCCACGTCTTCGAAGCCGGACTGGGCCTCACGCTGCCGCGTCGCGCCGACGAGCAAGCGCGGATGCGAGCGCTGTCCAAGGTCAAGCGCGCGGCGATCGAACCGGGCGACCTGCTCTTCTTCAATACGCGCAAGCGCACCTACTCGCACGTCGGCATCTACGTCGGAGAAGGCCGCTTCATCCACGCACCCAGGCCCGGCACCGCGGTACGCATCGACGACATGCAGAGCGCGTACTGGGCCAGGCGCTACACGGGAGCGCGGCGCGCTCCGCCGAGCGACGAGCCGGACGAGACGCTCGACCCGCCTGCCCCGGACGTCACGGCAGCCGTCGAGCCCGAACGCGGCCCCTAACTCAGGGGCACAATCCCGGCATGGCCGAGAAAGTGATCCCGCTGGCGGACCACCGCTACGCGTCGCAGGTGCCCGAAGTGCCGGAGCGCTGGTCCGAGCCGGACGGCCTCCTCGCCGACACGCTCGGCCGCCCGCTGCACGATCTGCGCATCTCGGTCACCGACCGCTGCAACTTCCGCTGCAGCTACTGCATGCCGCGCGAGGTGTTCGACAAGAACTACCAGTTCCTGCCGCACGCTTCGCTGCTCACCTTCGAGGAGCTGACGCGCGTCGCCAAGCTCTTCATCGCGCACGGCGTGCGCAAGATCAGGCTCACCGGCGGCGAACCGCTGCTGCGCCGGAATCTGGAAGTGCTGGTCGCGATGCTGGCCGGGCTCGACACCCCCGACGCCACGCCGCTCGACCTGACGCTCACCACCAACGGCTCGCTGCTCAAGAAGAAGGCGCGGGCGCTGAGGGACGCCGGCCTGAAGCGCGTGACGGTCAGCCTCGACGCGCTCGACGATGCGACCTTCCGGCGCATGAACGACGCCGACTTCCCGGTCGCCGAAGTGCTCGACGGCATCGCGGAGGCCGAGCGCGTCGGCCTGTGGCCGATCAAGGTCAACATGGTCGTCAAGCGCGGCACCAACGACCACGAGATCGTGCCGATGGCGCGCCGCTTTCGCGCAAGCGGCGTGGTGCTCCGCTTCATCGAATACATGGACGTCGGCGCGACCAACGGCTGGCGCATGGACGAGGTGCTGCCCTCGGCTGAGGTCATCGAGCGCCTCGACCGCGAGTTTCCGCTCGCGAGCCTGGAGCCGAACGCGGCCGGCGAAACGGCCGAGCGCTGGCGCTATCTCGACGGCGCCGGCGAGGTGGGCGTGATCTCGAGCGTGACGCAGGCGTTCTGCCGCGACTGCAATCGCGCGCGGCTGTCGACCGAAGGCAAGTTGTTCCTGTGCCTGTTCGCGACGCACGGCCACGACCTGCGCGCGCTGCTACGCGATCAGCGCTACAGCGACGAACAGATCGCCGCCGCGATCGGCCTCGTCTGGCAGCGCCGCTCGGACCGCTACTCGGAGCTGCGTGGCCTGCAGGCGGCACCGGCCAGCGAACGGCGGGTCGAGATGCACTACATCGGCGGATGACCGACAAGGCCGACATCACCGGCTTGATCCTCGCGGGCGGGCGCGGCAGCCGGATGGGCGGGGTCGACAAAGGGCTGCAGAACCACCGAAGCATGCCGCTCGCGATGCACGCGCTGCTGCGGCTTGCGCCGCAGGTCGGCCACGTGATGATCAACGCCAACCGCAACCTGGGCGCGTACGAGTCGATGGGCGTTCCGGTGTGGCCCGACGCCCTGCCCGACTACGCCGGCCCGCTCGCCGGCTTCCTGGCCGGGCTCGAGCACTGCGAAACGCCGTGGCTCGTCACGGTGCCGTGCGACACGCCGAACTTCCCCGACGACCTGGTTGCGCGCTTGCTCGCGGCAGCGCTCGGCGCCGGCGCGGAGATCGCGCTGCCGCGCACGGAAGACGCAGCCGGGGTGCAGACGCAGCCGGTGTTCTGCCTGATGAGGTCGGCGTTGATCGAGAGCCTGGTGCGCTTCACGCACGACGGTGGGCGCAAGATCGACCGCTGGACGGCGTTGCATCGCACGGTCGAAGTGCCGTTCGACGACGCGAGCGCGTTCTCCAACGCGAATACGCTGGCCGAGCTGCGGCAGCTGCAGGCACGCTGATGCAGACCTTGCAAGAGATCGCTTCCTGCGTCAGCGGCTACGACCCCGACGCACTGGCGGTCGAGACGGCGCAGGAGTTCATCGCGCGCCTGGTGCCGCGGATCGAGGCGACCGAGATGCTCGCGATCCGCACCAGCCTCAGCCGCGTGCTCGCGTGCGACGTGATCTCGCCGATCGACGTGCCGGCGCACGACAACGCGGCGATGGACGGCTACGCGGTGCGCGGCGCGGACTTGGCACCGAGCCAGCCGACGCGCCTTGCGATCGCCGGCGTCGGGTTGGCGGGCCAGCAGTACGCGGGCGACGTGCCGCCCGGTCACTGCGTGCGCATCACCACGGGTGCGGTGATGCCGGCCGGGCTCGACACGGTCGTGCCACTCGAGTTCACGCGGCAGGACGGCGCAGCGGTGACGGTTCCGCCCGGTGTCGTGCGCACCGGCGACAACCGGCGTTTCGCCGGCGAAGATCTCGCGCGCGGGGCGGCCGCCTTGAAGGCGGGGCGCGTGCTGAAGCCCGCCGACCTCGGGCTGCTCGCGTCGCTCGGCCAGGCCGAGGTGCCGGTGCGACGCAGGCTGCGCGTCGCGTTCTTCTCGACCGGCGACGAGCTGCGCTCGATCGGCGAGCCGCTCGACGACGGCTGCGTCTACGACAGCAACCGCTACACCCTGTGGGGCATGCTGCAGCGGCTCGGCGCCGACGCGATCGACATGGGCGTCGTGCGCGACGAACCGGCCGCGTTGCGCGCCGCGTTCGAGCAGGCGGCAGCGTGCGCCGACGCGGTGATCACCTCGGGCGGCGTCAGCGTCGGCGAGGCCGACCACACGAAGAGAATCATGGCCGAACTCGGCGAGGTGCTGTTCTGGCGCATCGCGATGCGGCCGGGGCGCCCGATGGCCATCGGGCGGATCTCCACGGGCGGCGCGCCCGCCATCCTGTTCGGCCTGCCGGGCAACCCGGTAGCCGTGATGGTCACCTTCTACGCGTTCGTGCGCGAGGCGCTGCTGCGCATGAGCGGAGCGGTGGTCGAGCCGCTCCTCATGCTCAAGGCCGCGAGCGCCGAAGCGATCCGCAAGAAACCGGGGCGCACCGAGTACCAGCGCGGCGTCGTGACGCGCACCGCGGAAGGCGCATGGCGGGTCGCGGTCACCGGCAGCCAGGGCTCCGGGATCCTGTCGAGCATGAGCGTCGCCAACGGACTCGTGGTGCTGCACCACGAGCAGGGCAACGTCGCCGCCGGCGGACTGGTCGACGTCGTGCCGTTCGACGGCCTGACATGACCGCGGCGCACAGCCACTTCATGCCGACGATCGCGCAGGCATGGTGGCTGCTCGGCGTGGCGATCTTCTTCGAGGTGTGCGGGACGGTCTGCATGCGCCTTTCCGAAGGCTTCACGCGCTGGCTGCCCGCGGTGTTGATCTTCGTGTTCTACGCGATCTCGTTCGCGATCAACACCTTCGTCGTGCGCACGCTCGGCCTGTCGGTCGTCTACGCGGTGTGGTCGGGGGTCGGCACGGTCGCCACCGCGATCATCGGCTTCTGGTATTTCAGGGAACCGGCGACCGCGGTGAAGATGGCGAGCATCGGGCTGATCGTGATCGGCGTGATCGGCGTGCACGGCAGCTCGCGCACGTAGGGCTACTTCGCGGGCGCCGCCTCCTCGAGCATCGGCGTCTTGTTCTCGCCCGGCACCTTCTTGCGCGCGAACAGCAGGTACATCGTCGGCACGACGAAGATCGTCAGCACCGTACCGACGCTCATGCCGCCGACCACCACCCATCCGATCTGCTGGCGGCTCTCTGCGCCGGCACCGGTCGCCAGCGCGAGCGGAAGCGCGCCGAGCACCATCGCACCGGTGGTCATCAGGATCGGGCGCAGTCTGAGGCTCGCCGCCTCGACCACCGCCTCGAGCTGCGTGCGTCCCTGCTGGCGCAGCTGGTTGCTGAACTCGACGATCAGGATGCCGTGCTTGCTGATCAGGCCGACGAGGGTGATCAAGCCGATCTGCGAATAGACGTTCAGCGTCCCTCCGGCCAGCTTCAACGCGGCGAGCGCGCCGACGATCGACAGCGGCACCGAGAGCAGGATCACGAACGGATCGACGAAGCTCTCGAACTGCGCCGAGAGCACGAGAAAGATGAACAGCAGCGCGAGCACGAACACGAGCCCCAGCGCGCCGCTCGACGAGCGGAACTCGCGTGAGACGCCGTTCAGCTCGGTCGCGTAGCCGGGCTTCAGCACCGTCTGCGCCGTCTGGTCCATGAACGCGAGCGCCTCGCCGAGCGCGTAGCTCGGCGCGAGGTTGGCGGTGATCGTCACCGAGCGGCGCTGGTTGAAGTGGTTCAGCTCGCGCGGGCTCACCGTCTCGCGTACCGTCACCAGCGAGGCGAGCGGCACCATCGCCTCGCCGCGCCCGCGCACGAACAGCCGGTCGATGTCGTCCGGCGTCGCACGGCCCTTGGCCGTGGTCTGCACGATCACGTCGTACTGCTCGGCGTCACGCTTGTAGCGCGTCACCTGGCGCCCACCGAGCATCGTCTCGACGGTGCGCGCGACCTGCTCGACCGCGATCCCGGCGTCGGCCGCGCGCTCGCGGTTCACGTCCATGAAGATCTCGGGCTTGTTCAGCCTGAGGTCCGAGTCGGGCTGCACGAAGCCCGGGTTCTTCGCCATCTCGGCGAGGAACGCCTGCGCGGCGCGCGCCAGGTTCTCGTAGCTGTCGCTGGTGGTGATCACGAAGTTGATCGGCCGCTCGCGAAAGCCCTGCCCGAGGCTCGGCGGCGTGACAGGAAACGCGGTCACGCCGGGGAACTGCGCGAACTCACCCTGCAGTTCGCGCGCCAGCTGCGGCGTGCTGCGCTGGCGGTCGCTCCAGTCGAGCGTACGCATCACGGCGATGCCCTGCGAGACCGTCGGGTTGCCGGCGACGATGAACACGCGGTCGAACTCGGGCTTTGCCATGCTGACCTTCTCGAGCGCCTGCAGGTAGCGCGACGTGTAGTCGAGGGTCGAGCCGTCGGGCGCGTTGACGCTCGCGAAGATGACGCCGCGATCCTCGAGCGGCGCCAGCTCGCTCTTGGCGTTCGTGAACAGCCACCAGCTGCCGCCCGCGGCGAGCGCCATCACCGACATCACGATCCAGCGCCGCGCCAGGGTGAAACGCAGCACGCTCGCGTAATGCGAGGTAATCCAGACCAGCACGCCCTCCATGCCGCGGTCGAAGCGGTTGGGATTCGGATCGTGGCGCAGCAGCTTGCTGCACATCATCGGCGTCAGGGTCAGCGCGACGAACCCGGAGACGATCACCGCGCCGGCCAGGGTGAGCGCGAACTCGACGAACAGCCGGCCGGTGCGGCCGGGCGTGAACGCGAGCGGCGCGTACACCGCGGCCAGGGTCAACGTCATCGCGACCACGGCGAACGAGATCTCGCGCGCCCCCTTCAGCGCCGCCTGGAACGGGCCGAGCCCGGCTTCGATGTGGCGGAAGATGTTCTCGAGCACGACGATCGAGTCGTCGACGACGAGGCCGATCGCGAGCACCAGCGCGAGCAGGGTCAGCGTGTTGACCGTGAACCCGGCGACCGCCATCAGCGCGAAAGCGCCGATCAGGCTCACCGGAATCGTCACCAGCGGGATGACCGACGCGCGCAACGTGCGCAGGAACACGAACACGACCAGCGCGACGAGCGCGGTTGCCTCGGCGATCGTCGTGTAGACCGATTTGACCGAGCGGTCGATGAACAGCGAGTTGTCGTTCGCCGACTGCACGCGCACCGAAGCCGGCAGGTCCTGCTGGATGCGCGGCAGGATCGCGCGTACGCCAGCGGAGACGTCGAGCGGGTTCGCCGTCGCCTGGCGGATCACGCCGGCCGATACCGACGGCACGCCGTTCAGGCGCACGCTGGTGCGCTCGCTCGCCGCCGCTTCCTCGATGCGCGCCACGTCGGCGAGCTTGACCGGATAGCCGCCGGTGCTCTTCAGCACCACCGCCGCGAACTGCGCGACCGTGTTCAGGTCGGTGCGCGCGGTGACGCTGAACTCGCGCTGCTGGCTCTCGATGCGGCCGGCCGGCACCTCCAGGTTCTGCTGGCGCAGCGCGTCCTCGACGTCCTGCGCCGTGAGCCGGTAGGCGGCGAGCTTGTCCGGATCGAGCCAGATGCGCATCGAATACTTGCGATCGCCGTAGATGCGCACGTCGGCGACGCCGGGCACCGTCTGCAGCCGCGTGCGCACGATGCGGTTCACCAGGTCGGTGACTTCGAGCGGCGACAACGTGTCGCTGATGAACGCGAGCCAGATCGTCGGCGACGCGTCGGCTTCGACCTTGGAGATCACCGGCTCGTCGATCTCGTCGGGCAGCTTGGCGCGCACGCGCGAGACGCGGTCGCGCACGTCGGCGGCCGCGTCCTCGGGCCGCTTCTCGAGCTTGAAGCGGACCGTGATCTCGCTCTGTTCGGTGCGCGAGATCGAGGTGATGATGTCGACGCCGTCGATGCCGGCGATCGAGTCTTCGAGCGGCTTGCTGACCTGCGCCTCGATCACCTCGGAGGACGCGCCGGGAAGCCGCGTCGAGACGTTGACGACCGGCTCGTCGATGCGTGGGTACTCGCGCACCGTGAGCCGCGTGTACGAGACCGCGCCGACCAGCACCAGCAGCAGCGACATCACCGTCGCGAAGACGGGGCGGCGGATCGACGTCTCGGAGAGCCTCATTGAGCGGAAGCGGCCGCGCCGACGGTGACCACCTTCACCGCCAGCCCGTCGGCGCCCAGCAGCCGCGCCTGCCCTGCGGTGACGACGACGTCGCCGGCGCGCAGGCCTTCGAGCACCTCGACCTTGCCCGGTACGCGCAGCCCGAGCTTCGCTTGGAGCCGCTCGGTGACCTTGCCGTCGGCGCTATCGACGAGCTTGATCAGCCACTGCTTGCCGGCAAGCGGCACCAGCGCCTCCTCGGGTACGACGAGCGCTTTCTCGCGCGTCGCGAACACGATCCGCGCGCGCGCGAACATGCCGGGGCGCAGGCTCAGGTCGGCGTTGTCGAGGCGCGCGCGCACGAGCAGCGAACGGCCGTTCGCGTCGAGCTGCGAGTCGAGCGCGTCGACGCGCGCGTCGAAGGTGCGCGCGGGGAACGCATCGAGCGTGACGTCGACGCTCTGCCCGACCTTGATCCGCGACAGCACGCGTTCGGGCAGGCGGAAATCGACCACCATCGACGACAGATCCTCGATGTTGACGAGGTCGGCTCCGTCCTTCACGTAGTCGCCGACGTAGACGCTGCGGATGCCCGCCACGCCGTCGAACGGAGCCTCGATGCGCATGCGCGAAAGCTGCGCGCGCGCCAGCGCGACCTGCGCCTCGGCGACCTCGAGCGTGGCCGCACTCTGATCGACGGCGCTCTGGCTGACGAAATTCTGCGCGACGAGTTCGCGGTTGCGTTTCAGGTTCGTGCGCGCGATGCTGGCCTGCGCCTCGGCCTGCTGGAGCTGTGCGCGCTGCAGGGTTTCGTCGAGCTGCACCAGGAGCTGCCCGCGCTTGACGCGTTGCCCGTCGGTGAACCCGATCTTCGCGATGCGCCCGCTGACCTCGGGCCGCAGCATCACGCCCTGGCGTGAACGCAGGCTGCCGACCGCCTGCGCCTCGTCGTGCAAGGTCATCACCTCGACCTTGCCGGCTTCGACGAGCGCGGCGTTCGCGGCGGCCGGCTGCGAACGCTGCGCAGCCTCCGCTGCCCCGGCGGGTGTCGCGCGCGGCGCATCCTGGCGCTGCAACACGTAGGCCGCGCTGCCGGCCGCGATCAGACCGAGCACGGCGACGATGGCATGGACGCGTCGGATCGTCATCGGATGCTCCAGCGGCCACTGTACGGCCTGCCGTTCAACGGCGCATCGAGGCCGCACCCTGATTCGCGAGCAGGTCGGCACGCTCGTTGCCCGCATCGCCCGAGTGCCCCTTGACCCAGCGCCACTGCACTTGGTGCTGCGCGGCGAGCGCGTCGAGCCGTTGCCACAGGTCGATGTTCTTTACCGGCTCTTTACTCGCGGTTAACCAGCCGCGCCGCTTCCAGTTCGCCAGCCACTCGGTGATGCCCTTGCGCACGTACTCGCTGTCGGTGTGGATCACCACCGGCACGCTGCGCTTCAGCGCCGCCAGCGCCTCGATGACCGCGGTGAGTTCCATGCGGTTGTTGGTCGTCGAGGCTTCGCCACCGAACAGTTCGCGCTCGTGCGTGCCGTAGCGCATCCAGACGCCCCATCCGCCCGGGCCCGGGTTGCCCTTGCACGCGCCGTCGGTGTAGATCACGACCGGCGCCGCGTCGCTCGTCATTCGGCCTCGCACGGCTCGCGCCGGCGGTTGGTCACGACCGCGGGCGCGGCCTTCGGCTTGCGCCGCTCCTGCTTCGCCAGCCCGATCAAGCGCATGCCGCGCACGCGCTTGACCGCCATCAAGAAATAGACCGCGCCGAACACCGGCCACCAGCGATCGCCCGCGCGTTCCATCCAGCCCCAGCGTTCGATCCAGCGTTGGGTGGCGAGCGGTGGTCGATAACAACCGAAGCGGCCGCGCTCGACTTCGAAGCTGAGCAGCCGCAGCCAGTCGCGCAGGCGCCAGTAGCCGATGAACTCGCCCTCGCCGGGCAGGAACAGCGGCGTCGCGCGTCCCAGGCCGAGCCCGCGCCGCACTCGGCCGAGCCGTTGTCTCAATCCCCACAAGCTGGTCGGATTGAAGCCGACGATGACGATGCGTCCCTCGGGCATCAGCACGCGATCGACCTCGCGCAATGCGAGGTGCGGGTCGCGCGCGAGCTCGAGCGCGTGCGGCAGCACGACCAGATCGAGGCTCTGCGTCTCGAACGGCAACGCGTCGAAGTCGCAGTGCAGCACCGCCTTCGCGCGCGGCACCGCGGGAGGGCCCTCCAGCTCGTCGCCCGGTGGAGGCGGCGCGTCATCGGGCCAGCTCAGGTCGGTCGCAAGCCAGCGGTGCGGCATGCGATTGGCGCGCAACGCGTCGAGTTCAGGCAAACCGAGTTGCAGCGCGTGGAAGCCGAAAAGATCGCTTACACCGTGATCGAGCTGCGCTTGTTCCCACGCCAAAAGGTAACGCCCGGGCGCGGTCTGCAGCCAACGAGCCAAACCTATAATCCGCGCCTCTTTGATCATGAATCTCGTCGCGCTGCCTTCCTTCACCGACCTCGACATCCGCATGCCTCGCGGCCGCGGAGACGTGGTGGTGACATTGGTCGAGGCGGCATCGCGCATTCTAGTGACGCGCTTCTCGGGCCTTCGTGTCGCGCCGCCATCGACACGCGCCCGGGCGGGTTCATGCAGGAACCGATTCAGATGAAACGATGGCGCTTGCTCGCCTCCGCGTTGATCGCGGTCGCGAGCGGCGCCTTCTTCGCCGGCTGCGCAAGCACCGCCGGCACGGTCGCTCCCTCCGAAACGTCGGCGCCGCCGATTGAACCGGCGGCCACCGTCGTCATCGCATCGCCCGCAGCGACGGTGCCGACACCGCCCGAGATCGCGGCGCCCCCACCGGAGAGCGCTGCATCGGCACCCGGCAGCGAAGCACCGCCTGCGCCGGTGGTGGTCGATCCGCTGCGCCCCGACGCTTGGGTCAACCTCGAGGACGAGCAGGCGCAGAGCGACTTGTGGGAACGCGTGCGGCGCGGCTTCGCGATGCCCGACCTGGACGGCAAGCTGGTCCGCAACCGCGAGCAGTGGTACGCGTCGCGACCCGACTACGTCGATCGCATGACCGAACGCGCGAGCCGCTACCTGTACCACATCGTCGACGAGGTCGAGCGTCGCGGCATGCCGACCGAGCTCGCACTGCTGCCGTTCATCGAAAGCGCGTTCAACCCGCAGGCGCTGTCGGTCGCGCGCGCGTCGGGCATGTGGCAGTTCATTCCCTCGACCGGGCGCCACTACGACCTGACGCAGAACATGTTCCGCGACGAGCGGCGCGACGTGCTGGCCTCGACGCGCGCCGCGCTCGACTACCTGCAGAAGCTGCACGCGATGTTCGGCGACTGGCACCTTGCGCTCGCCGCGTACAACTGGGGCGAAGGCAGCGTGCAGCGCGCGCTCGCTAAGAACCGGAAGGCCAGGAAGCCGACCGACTACGCGAGCCTGCGCATGCCGAGCGAGACGCGCTACTACGTACCCAAGCTGCAGGCGGTGAAGAACATCGTCGCGCGTCCCGAGGCGTTCTCGATCACGCTGCCGGTGCTCGAGAACCATCCGTACTTCCTGTCGGTGCCGATCGAGCGCGACATCGACGTCGAGCTCGCGGCCGAGATGGCCGAGATGTCGATCGAGGACTTCAAGGCGCTCAACCCGCAGATGAACCGGCCGCTGATCCTCGCCGCAGGCACGCCGCGCCTCCTGCTGCCCTACGACAACGCGAACCGTTTCGTGCGCGCGCTGATGGCGCACCGCGGCCCGATGGCGAGCTGGACCGCGTGGGTGACCGAAAAGACGATGCGCCCCGCCGAAGCGGCGAGCCAGGTCGGCATGACCGAAGAGGAGCTGCGCGAAGTCAACCTGATCCCGCCGAAGATGCTGGTCAAGGCCGGCTCGACTCTGCTCGTGCCGCGCAGCGGCCACAAGCAGGCCGACGTGTCCGAGCACGTCGCCGACCACGCGGTGATTGCGCTCACGCCCGATGGCCCGGCGCAGCGACGCATCTCGTTCCGCGCCGGCAAGCGCGGCTCGAGCGTCGCAGCGATCGCGCGCAAGTACGGCGTGCCCGCCGCCTCCGTCGCGCACTGGAACGACGTGAGCGTGAAGGCGAAGTTCAGGCCCGGCCAGCGCGTCACGGTCTACGTGCCGGTGCGCACCAAGGCGACGCGACGCGCGACGGGACGGCCGACTCCGACGGCGAGCTCGAGCAAGGCGCGCAGGGCGGGCGAGTCGGGGTGAGCGGGTCGGGCGGGCGTTCGTTCGGACGTGCGATCAGGTGCGCTCGTATCCGGATGCGGGCGCGCAAGTGCGCTGACGGAGGCGGGCGCGACTTTGCGCTGGATATCAGGGAGAGGCGTCAGCAAAACACACACGCACTGCTCGTGCTAAGGAAGTGCAAGTGGGCGGATTGAAGCACTGGAGGCTGTACCTAATCATTTCGGCCAATGCTGCTGGCTGTTCTCCGATCTCAAGTGCGATCCACGAGTCGCTTGAGCAGCCAGTTGTCAATCCAGCTTCAGGGGATGCTCTCCACATCACCGTCATTAGCAACGTCGATGTGCCCATCCGACTGCAAGCCAGTTACTACACAACGTCTCGCGACTGCGAGGTTCAGAAGTGGCCGGGCAATCCGCCGATTGGGCATACCAAGGAGGAAGTTCTTGACGTCCCTACGCGAAAGGAGGGATCGACAGTCAAAATACTGCTGGACAAATACCAACCAGGTCGATGCCATTGGAGCTTTGGTGGCGTGGCCGTCGGAGCGGTCGCTCCACCCGGCGAGAGCCAAGCGTGGTCGGGGCTGCTCACTTTCAGTCGGGAGGGTAAAGTGCCCGAGAAGCCGTTGCGCGTTGTCTGCCGCGTATCGCCCATATCGCGCACGGTCGGCTGCAATTCCGGAATTCAGTACCTTCGCTTCGACGTGCGGGCGGTCACTGTAGAAACGAGTCCCAATTGGTAGAAGTCACCTGGCCACGGGCTAACCGTTCTTTGTACCCGAATCGCTGTAGCGGGTTCGCCAGCTTCCCTTAAGTCTTAGGTCCAACGGTTAATGTGGAAGAACGCCCTGGGCAGACGTAGCCCAGCCTGGCCTGAATCTGGCCGGTGCTGTGATCGCGACGGGCCAGGGCGGATCAGGCGGTGACTGGCGTGCCGATGAAGCCGTGCTTGCGCAGCATCTTCATCCAGCGCGGGGCGTTTCGTGCAACGCTCAGCGCCTCGTAGTCCACCGTCTTGTCCTCGTAGTGGCTACCCGTGCTGAGCATTGCGTAGATTGTGCGCAGCATCTTGTGCGCCAACGCTACGAGGGACTTCTTGTTTCCTTTGCGGATGGCCAGCGACTCGAACTTGGCCTTGAGCGCACATCGCGTTCGCGCCGCGGCCTGCGCAAACTCGCACAGCAGCCGACGCACCCAGGCGTTGCCGCGACGAATGCGCCCGCTCTTGCGCTAGCCCGCGCTTTCGTTGTTGCCCGGGCAGATGCCCACCC
>Ga0187893_10008481_pt1 | contig 16175 bp, 12 predicted proteins | sample MA1701074metaG_FD_139574 | JGI IMG/M metagenome (GOLD analysis project Ga0187893, IMG submission 139574) | White microbial mat communities from a basaltic lava cave in the Kipuka Kanohina Cave System on the Island of Hawaii, USA - MA170107-4 metaG ...
CCAGCGCGCCGATCGCGATCGCCATCCCTCCCAGGGTCATGGTGTTGATCGTGATGCCGAGCCAGCGCATGCCGAAGATCGCCACGACGAGCGAGAGCGGAATCGCCAGCACCGAAATCCCGGTCGCGCGGACGTTCCAGAGAAACAGGAAGATGATGACGACGACGAGAACCGCGCCGTCGCGCAACGCAGCGAGCACGTTGTCGATCGCGACCCGGATGAAGCTCGCCTGCCGGAACAGGTCGGCGTGGATCTCCATCCCCGTCGGCAGGGCGCGCTGGATGTCGGCCAGCTCCCGCTCGATGCGCCGGGTCAGCTCCAGGGTGTTGGCTCCCGGCTGCTTCTGGACGGCGAGCACGACACCGGGCTTCCCGTTGACCGAGCCGTCGCCGTACTTCGGCGCCGGGCCGACGACGACGTCCGCCACCTGTCCGAGCAGTACGGGCACACCGCCGCGCACCGCGACCACGGTCCGGGTGATGTCATCGGCGTTCTGGATCCGCCCGATGCCGCGGATGACGTACTCCTGGCCGCGATCCATGTACACGCCGCCGGCCGCGTTGGCGTTCGACCCTTCGGCCGCGGCGAGCACTTCCCCGAGCGTCACGCCGGTCGCGAGCATGCGCGCGGGATCGGCCAGGACTTGATACTGGCGGACCTCGCCGCCGATGGGGATCACCTGCGCCACGCCCGGCACCGCGAGCAGCCGGCGGCGGATCGTCCAATCCGCCACCGTGCGCAGGTTCATCGGCGACTGCGGGCCGGTGAGGCCGATCATCATGATCTCCCCCATGACGGAGGAGACCGGCGCCAGCACGGGCGGCGACACGCCGGCGGGCAGCGCCGCCGCCACGGTCTGGAGCTTCTCGGAGACGATCTGGCGGTCCCGGAACATGTCGGTGCCCCACTCGAACTCCACCCACACGACGGAGATGCCCTGCGCCGTGGACGAGCGGACCCGCCGGACGCCCGTGGCGCCGTTCACCGCCGTTTCGATAGGGAAGGTCACGAGCGCCTCGACCTCTTCCGGGGCCATCCCGTGCGCCTCGGTGAGGACGGTCACGGTCGGGGCGGTGAGGTCGGGGAACACGTCCACGGGAATCCGCGCGGCGGTCCACGCCCCCGCCACGAGCGACAGCGTCGCGAGCGCGAGCACGAGGAACCGGTTGCGGAGCGACCAGGCGATCAGTCGATCGAGCATCGGAGGCCTCTCCTAATGCGCGTGGCCTTCGGCGGGGACGCTGGTGGAGAGCGACGCCAGCCGCACCTGATAGGCGGCGCCGGTGACGACACGCTCGCCGGCGCGCAGACCGGACCGGACGACCGCGTTGGTCCCGTCATTGCCTCCGAGCGTCAAGTCCCGCTTCTCGAACCGCTCTCCGCTGGTTTGCACGTAGCAGATGGGCCGCCCGTCTTCGTCCAGGATCGCGGCGCTCGGCACCTCGACCCCCTGAATTCGGGTCCCGGTGGATACCGAAACCGTCGCCGTTGCGCCCACTTTGATGGTTCCGTCAGGGTTCGCCGCCTCGTACAGCACGGGCAGGGTCCGGGTGAGCGAATCCACGACGCTCCCTACCGACACGGCCCGGCGACTCCGGTAGGTCCGCTCGCCTCCCTCGAGGCGGAAGGTCGCCCCGGCGGCGGCGCTCAGGCGGGTCGCGCGGGCCGCCGGGATGTGCACCTCGAGCCACACGATCGACGGGTCCACGATGCTGTACAGGAGCTCGCCGCCAGCCACGCGGCTGCCGGGAATGACACGGCGGCTCGCCACAACGCCCGCGATCGGCGCGCGGATGGGGAGCCTACCCGACGAATCGCTCGCCCCTGCGATGCCCGCGAGCGCCTCCCGGGCCGCCTGGAGGCGACTCCTCGCCTCGTGCAGGCGGCGCTGGGACACCGCCTCGACGGCGTACAGTCGCACCGCGCGGGCGTACTCATCCTCCGCCTCGCGCAGCTCGCCCCGGGCCTGCGCGTACGCGCTGCCCGCTTCCCCCAGCGCGGGCGTCAGGACGACCAGCATCTGTCCCCGCTTCACCCACTGCCCGGGGGTGGGAGACCGACGGGAGCCGTCGACCTCGATCAGTCCCCCGATCGGTGCCGCCACCTCGGCGGCGCGGCCTGCCGCCGGCACGATCTCGCCCGCCGCCTCGAAGGATTCGGCGATCGCCCCGTCGGTCGCGAACGCGGTCTCAAATCCCGGCGTTTTCCATTGCTGCTCCTTGAGGAACGGAATCCCACGGTCCTCCCCGGCGCCGGCCGGCACCGCGGCCGAGCCGGCGTGTACGCGGAGCCCCGGCACGGCGATGCTGTCGCGCGCCTGTGGGCTCTCGACGAGGACGGCCAGATCGTAGAAGCCTGGCCGGCCGAACGCGACCGTGGGACCGTAGATCCCGGGGATGCGCGGCGCGTCCTGCGTCACGACGATCGACGCCCCGCCGTCTCGCGGCACGAACCGCAGCGTGATCCTTCCGGACCGGAGCGGCGCGAAGTCGGTCAGGTCCGTCAGGTGAACGGCGAGCTTCGCCGCTGCGCCGACGATCAGCGCGGGATGCTCCATGAAAAGCTCGGTCGAGTCGGTCCAGAGCGTGACCGATCCGCCGGGCGGCTCCGCGCTGCCGTTCTCGGCCCCCCGGCCGCCAGCGCACCCGAAGCACAAGAGGGTGGTGATCACAGCGATCGCGATGGTTCTCATGGCTGACGGTCCTCGAACAGGGTGCCCCCCCCGCCGGTCGCGCGCTCGAGCGCCGCCCGACGGACGTGGAGTTCGGCACGCAGGGTGGCGAGAATCGAGTCGGCCTCGTGGTATGCCCGGACGGCATCGAGCCACTCGACGAGCGAGATCTCGCCTTCCGCGTACGCGGTCTCGGCCGCTCGGAGCGCCGCCGCCGCTTCGCCGCCGAGCGCGGGACCGAGGCGAGCGACCTCCTCAAGGGCGGCTCGCAGGGCGGCGTAGGCCTCCTCGGCCTCCCGCACGACGCGGCGGCGCACGATCTCCACGTCCGCAGCGCCGCGGCGCGCGTCCGCGTCCGCGGCGGCCACAGCCCCGCGGCGGCGGTCCCATAAGGGGAGCGGGAGCGAGATCCCAGCCACGAAGCCGTCGAGCCGCGCCCCACCTGCGGCCGTGCGCTCGGACTTCCAGCCAGCCGAGGCGATCGGAACGGGGGTGCGCTCGCGCCCCACAGCTCGCGCGTCCGCCAGGGCTGCCGCCGCGTGCCGTTCCGCCGCCAGAAGTTCGGGGCGGAGTCGCGCAGCCAGAGAGACGATGGAGTCGCGACCAAGCGGCGGTGGTGCGGCCGGAAGCGATTCCGGTGGGGCGAGGCCGGTCAGGATCAGGGAATCCACCGGGACGCCCACCAACACGGCCACCGCGACATATGCCGTCCGTCGTGCCAGCGCAGCCTCGGCACGCAACGCCGCGTAGCGGGCGCTCTCGAGCCGAATGCGGCGCGCTGCATAGCCGGAGACGTCGCCCGCGACCAGACGCGCCTCGGTCACCCGTCGGGCACGGTCGAAGGCCGCGGCCGCTCGCTCGGCGAGCGCCAGGCGTTCATCAGCTGCCTGCGCGAGCGCATATGTCCGCGTGACTTCGAAAACGACCGAGGCCTCGGCTGCGCGAAGGTCCGCTGCCGCGGCCTCCCGCCGCAGCCGCGCAGCGTCTCGGCGGGCACTGCGGACGCCCGTCAGCTCCAACGGCTGCTCCAGCGCGGCGATCCATTGGGAGTTGCGCTGGGCGCCGGCGGATGTCTGCTCGTAGGCGTACGTCAGCGACGGGTTCGTCAGCGCGCCTGCTTGGCGCGCCCGAGCCGACGCGGCGTCGACAGCCGCTCGGGCCGCTGCGAGGTCCGGACTGACGCGGCGGGCCGCAGCGCGCGCTTCCCCGAGGGTGAGCGCACGCGGTAGTTGCTGCGAGATGGCCGGCGGCGGAAGCCAGACGAGCGCGGCGAGCACAAGTCCCGAGAGCGATGCGGTTCGTAGTGTCACTGATCCGTCCTGCAAACCGGGTAGACGACCAGCCGGGGCCGAGGTTCACGACCTCGTGCCACCGGCAAAGACTCGCGATGTGTCGGAAACGGCCGGCTTACCGCCGACCAGGCCGATCAGTGCAGCGGAGGGGCGCGGAGTCTGGGTGGGTCGTCACCCGGTGGGTCCGGAGCGGGAATGGATGACGGGGGAACGTCACCGACGCGCGCGCTCGGCCCCACGTCGAGATCGGGGGCTGTCGCGGTGACCGGCGGACCGAGCAGCGGGTGATGCGTGGGTGTGCGCGCGGCCTGGTCGAGCCGCATGTGCGGGTGGCTCGCGGGATCGCCCCGCGCCGACAGCTCGGCGGGTCCGCCGTGAGCATCAAGGGACGCGATGTGTCGGTGAGCCTCGTGCGCATCACGATCGTGCGCCAGCGTGTGCGCCAACGCCGAGGCCGGGCCGGCGGTCCCGATGAGAACTCCCAGAGCGGTGGCAAGCAGACGCCGATCGCGCAGGCGACGCATCGGGGCCAAGCTATCCTGGCGCTTCGCCAGCCGCAACCGAGTCGGTAGGGAGCGCGTCACAATTGCGGGGGCAAAGATATCGCTGCCCGCAGCACGAGCGCGGTCATGGCGACCTCCGGGGATGCAGCTCCCACAACACGTTGATGATCACCCAGCGGCCGTTCCACTTGGCGAGATGGAGATAATCGACCCAGCCCGAGGCGAAGATCCTGGCGCTGGCGGCATTCTGGTAAACGTCGAGAATCGTGACGTCGTTGCGGCGTTCGGCGGCGGGGGTGTCCTGGCCGCCCCCGGCGCGCGTTCCCAGCACGAGCGTCATGGCGCTCATCTGGTCCAGCCGGCTGCGGCCGTTCTCGTTGGTGCGCACGATGCGCTTGGCGAGCTCGGGATGCAGGGCCCGCTCCATGCGCGCCGCATCGCCCGTGTAATAGCCGTCGATGTAATCGAGCGCCGCCTGGCGGATGGCGGCCGAATCGGCGGCGCTGGGGACCGACTGGGCGCGAACCAGAGTGAATGGAATGACGGCGAGAGCAAGACAGAAACGACCGATCATGGTGGTGTCCGGTGAGAGTACGCGAACAGCGTAGGGGGACAGGGGTGGGTGGGACAACGGATGAGGCACGATTTGGATTGGGAATGGCACGATTTGGAGCCCTATCGAGAAGCCACCTCCAACTCCTCCAGCATCCTGGTTCGTTCTGCCTGGGACAGCCACCGACCTCGCAGCATCACGCCTGCCAAGCGCCGCGTGTTGGCGATGTCCGTAAGCGGATTCGCGTCGAGCAGCAGCAGATCGGCGTTTTGCCCCACCGCTATCACGCCCCGCTGGCCGTCGCGCCCGAAGAACTCGGCCGCGTTGGCCGTTGCGGCGCGCAGCGCCTCGAACGGCGTCAGCCCCGCCGCCACCAGCTCGGCCATCTCATCGTGGGTGGAGAAGCCCGGCACCACACCGGTGTTCATCGCATCAGTACCGACGAGCAGGCGCACACCCGCCGTCTGGAAGGCGTGGACCAGCTTTTGGAGCAACACCAGACGAGCGACGGCGCCGGGGTACATCTCCGGACCGAACCGCGCCGTGTAGGGATTGGTGGCCGGGCCCCAGCCAACCCGTACAGGGCGCGGCAGGTAGCGCATTTCCGGCCGGGCCAACACGGCGTCGAGATCCTTGGCCATCAACCCGATGATCTTGTACGCCGTGAGGTTCGGCATCAGCCAGATCCGCGCCCGCGCCATGCCGCGCGCGAACTCGGGGATGCGGGCCTCGACCGCCGGCAGCGAGGAATCCGTGGAGCTGCTGTTCTTGTCGTAGAGGAATTCTTCCGCGTGCGCCACGGCGTACTGCCGCTCCTCGAACATTGCTTCCGCGCCCAGATTGCGCGGTGCGTGGCCGGTAATGCGGATCCCCACCCGGTGACCCACGGCGTTGAGCCGGGCGTACGCCGGGCGCGACAGGTTGCCGTGCACTTTCACGAAGTCGTAGCCCGCGCGGCGTTGTGCCACGACCGCGCTCTCCACCTGCGCCGGCGTGGTCACGAACGGCTCGTTGACGTAGGGACCCACCGTGTAGATCCTCGGTCCGAAGATGCGCCCGTTGGCCACGGCGGCGCGCAGCTCGAGCAGTTGCGGCGTGCCGCGCATGTTCAAGACCGTCGTCACGCCGTTCACCACGAACAGCTCGAGCAGCGCCCGCTGCTGCGGCTCGGGATTGCCAGCCAGGTGCACATGGACGTCGACGAGACCGGGGAGCAGGTACTTGCCGGCGCCATCGATCATCCGGGCGTCCGCCGGAATCGACACCCGTCCCGCCGGTCCGATCCGTGAAATGCGCCCCGCTTCGACGACGACAGTCTGGCCGGCGAGGACGCGCTCGCGATCCATCGGCACGACGTTCACGTTGACGATCGCGACCGGCGGGCTCTGCAACGCGAGGAGGGCGGCTAGCAGCTTCATCGGCTCAACGCCTGTATCATTTCCGGTGCCAGGACATCCCGATGCCTTCCCCACACTCCGTAGTCCGGATAATTCCCCGCCGTGAACACCACCGCGAGATCGAGCTCCGGCTCGAGAACCCCTGTGGGGCCTGCTGGGGGTGTTTCGAGGGCGCGAGGCACGATATCACGCCGATCGATGAACGCCAGTCCGACGTTAACACCTTGGCCGACGGGAAGATCCGGACCCGTCGCCATGGCGACTACCGCACCAGGCGCAACGACCGCGTCTCCGCGCAACTGGTATCCAGCCTTCCCTGCGGGTCGGCAACGAATGCGCGGGCCAGTCGCAGGGCGCACATCCGGTAGTCAGTGTCCTCCTTCGTCGGAAGCTCCATGGGAAACTGACCGTGCATGCCATTCCGGAACACGACGTTTCTCGCGTTGGCATTGAGCATCGCGATCTGATACCCGGCAGGCCCTGACGACGAGGCATCCAGCTCCCCCGTAAACACGAGCTGCGGTCCGTCATAGACGCCCGTTCTTGCGGCCGGCTCTGCCTGGCCGGCGGGCCACAAGGAGCAGGCGTTAGGATCCTCGAATCCCTGGAGCAGGGCGCGAAGCATCGCGGAACGCGCCACCGCGCGCTGGTACTCCTCCATGGACTCGAATGGCTCCTTCTCGTGACAATACACCGACAGGTTCTGCCCGACGCTGTAGCGGCCGTAAGCCGGAACCGGCGGCTCCCTCCTGGAATCGAGCCCTTCCTCGGTTCTCATGCGTTGCCGCGTATCGACCATCGACTGTCCGTCGCCGCGAGCGGCAGCATCCATGAACACCAGGAGGCTCTGGATGCGCTGCTCGAACGTCGAATAGCCTCTCGGATACAGCCAGGCGCGAATGAAGCCCAGCACAGCGCTATCGTCGTACCGCCAATCCCCAGCCGACAGTGGCTGTTGTCTCAGCCGAGGAAGCGCTGCGATGAATCGGCTGCGGAGTTGTGGGTACGCGGATGCACACGCCGAGTCTGCCGCACACTTTGTAAAAATCTTGTTGAGCGCCACCTCGGTGCCGCGTGCGTCGTCGACGCGCTCCTGATCCTCCGGGACGCCGGAGGCATCGAGAATGATGGATCGGACGCTTGCGGGATACGTCCGCCCGGCGATCACGGCCAGCCTCGCGCCGTAGGAGATCCCCCACAGGTTCCACTGCCGCACGCCCAGGGCCTTTCTCAGCGCCTCCATGTCGCTGGCGATCCGTGCGCTGTTGTACTGGGACAGATCGATCCCTTGCGCTATCAATTGGTCCCTGCACGTCTTCACCTGCTTAAACCACTCGTCTTCGGGTGGGCAGTAGAGGGCTGGACTCGATCGCCCAGTCCCCCGTTGGTCGAAGAAGATCCAGTCCCTGTCCACGACCACATCACGGATGTGGGGATGCGCCACCAGCTGCTCCGCGTAGTACAGACTGTTGTCTCCAGGTCCTCCGTTCAGGAAGACGACCGGGCCGTGCTGGTCGGTGCTCCGCGGGGCCCTGACCCGCATGAACGCAATCTCTACCATGCGACCGGGATTCTCGGGGTTCTCGGGCACCTTCAGGCGACCGCAGGTCACGGGAAGAAGTGCCTTGGTCGAATCGAATGGACAAGGAACCCGCCAGGGCTCGCCACCTTGGGCCCTGGAGGGGGCGGGCCTGGGAGCAACGCCCTGCGACCAGGCTGCTGCTGACCAAAGGACGAGCGGACCCACGCTGAGCAGTCGCCGGGCGGCAGCGCAGATGCGCGCGAAGCTGGGGGAAGGCGCGCGTAATACGGATCCGGGCATTGATGAGCCTTCGAGCATCCTTATTCCCTCCTTTCAGGATCTCGGCGTTCTTGCGACCGACGCGCACCTGCCAGGCTTCGTCCCTGAGCGCCGGCGTTCATGCCGTCCACGGCCTCGCGGCGCCCAGGCCGCACAATGCGAATGCGGCCATCCCGCGCACCGCCAGACCGGGTGCTGGAGGAGAGCGATGAGGCGCGGAATGGCTTCGCCGCAGCCTGGTATTGCCTATCGATCGCCGCGCGTCCGGTCTGGGCGAGGGGCAGCCCGCTACGCCGCTAGCTCAACGACCGAGACGCGCGCGAGCATACGCGCTTGAAACGCTGGCCCTCCACGAGGGGAGGATTCGCGTCTCCATCAGTAGGTGTCCGGTGTCGGGGGGACAACGGATCGGGCGTGACTTGGCTACCTCGAGGCGTCGATTATCCGGTGCAGGGCCTCACTGTGGGCCGCGCTCGAGGTGAGCTTGGTCCCATCCTTCAGGATCACGACGTACTCCCCATGGAACCACGGCTCCAGCTCCTTGATCCGGTCCACGTTGACGATTGCCGAGCGGTGCACCCGCATGAAACCGTGGGGCGCGAGCCGCGTCTCGAGCCGCTGCAGCTGCTGGCGCACGACGTGGGTCTCTTTCCCTGCGTGCAGCAGAGCATGTTTCCCGTCGGCCTCGACCCAATCGATCTCACTCGGCTTCACGAACGACACCTTGCCGCGAGTCCGGATCACCAGCCGGTCGTTGCGCGTGGCGAGCGCGTCGAGCAGATCGTGCAGCCTGCGGTCGTCGGTATCCCGCAGCGTCTCGCGCACGTGGGCGAGCGCCCGGCCAAACCGCTCGGGCTCGATCGGCTTGAGCAGATAGTCGAGCGCGTGCACCTCGAACGCCCGCGGCGCGTACTCGTCGTACGCGGTGACGAACACGATCGCGGGAAGGTCGTCTCCCAGGGCCTCGAGCACCTGAAACCCGTCGAGATCGGGCATCTGGACGTCCAGGAACACGAGGTCGGGGTGATGCTCCAGGATCGCTTCGACCGCCTCGCGGCCGCCCGTGCATTCGCCGAGGATGGTGACGCCGGGATCCGTGGCGAGAAGGGTGCGGACGCGCTCGCGGGCTAGTGCCTCGTCGTCTACGATCAAGACACGGATGTTATCGGTCATCGGGTGCCGGTATTCAGCTGATACGGGATCGTGAGGCGCACTGTCACGCCGTGGCCGTTCTGGGTCATGGTCTCCACGCGAGCCGAATCGCCGTAGAGTCGCGACAACCGCTCGCGCGTATTCGCGAGCCCGATGCCGTCGGTGGGAGTCGCGGGGAGGCCGGGGCCGTCGTCGGCGACCTCGAGATGCAACGACGGTCCGTCGCGCGTGACGCGCACCGTCACGTGCCCTACGTCGGGCCGATCGGCCATGCCATGTTGGATCGCGTTTTCGACAATTGGTTGCAGCACGAGACTCGGTACCAGCGCGTCCCGCACCTCGGCGCCGGCCTCGACCGCGATGATCAGGCGATCTCCGAAGCGCACGCGCATGATGCCGAGATAGCGCTCGAGAAAGCCCAGCTCGTCCTGCAGCGGCACTTCCTGCAACCCGACACTGCGCAGCGACAGCCGCAACAGGTCCGAGAGGTCAGTGAGCATCCGGTCGGCGGCGGGCTGGTCGCGATAGATCAGCGTCGAGATCGACTGCAGCGTGTTGAACAGAAAGTGCGGCTGCAGCTGGGCGCGCAGGTTCTCGAGCGCCAACCGTGTGGCCTCGAGCTGCCGCTCGCGCGATTCCCTGTAATACTCGATCGCGTGGATCACGCCGATCGAGGCCCAGTACGCGAGCAGGTCGGCGTAGAAACCGCCCAACAGGATCATCGACCAGCTGCGCGGCTCGGTGGGGTTCAAGAGTCGGAACAACGGTGCGTACACCGTCACCTTGAGCACCACGAACACGAGCGAAGCGGCGAGATGGAGCGGCAGCGCCCGCCACCAGCGCTCGCCGCGGATCGGGAACCGGCGCACCATCCAGTAGAACGCCGGCGTGAACAGGCCGCAGGTGAGCCAGTCGGCGAGCGAGTTGGGGAGGATGCTGCCCCAATCGATCGGGCGATCGAGGTAGGCGAGCCAGGCCGCGTTCTGGGCGGCGGACATGAGGCCCAGAACGACCCATACGGCGAGGCCTAGCAACCAGATGCGGCGCATGAACCGAACAACCTAGTGCGCGTGGCGTGGCCCCGGCAGCCGTGACGGAATGACTTGGGCGCCGGATGGCGCGACTTGTCCCGGTAGGGCGGAGTTCTCCTCTCCCGACGAGCCGGCCCCGAGCGAAGCATGCTCCAAGAGTGGTCTTCAGGTCCTCGACCGGCAGGCCGGCATCGATCCGTTTGATCACGCCGGGAATGGTCCGTAACAGGGCGTCAGAATTGGCCCAGCCGACATGAAGCTCGTGGAAAATGGCGTGGGGGGCTCGCTCGTTGTGGCCGCGGTCAGCGGTTGCCACCTCTCCCAAGCGCGGCAAGGCGCTCGCGCACTGCGTTCCGGCGAGGATGGAACAGCGGGTCGGCGTTCCGCCATGCGGCCAGGACCGTTCGGTAAAGCGCGGCGGCGCTGTCCCGCGCGCCGGCCGCCTCGTGCGCGCGGGCTAGGAGCTCGTGCAGCTCCGTGCGTGTGACGTACAGGTTGGAACCATCGAGCGGGCCGTGCAGCGCCGACTGGAGTGCGGCTATGGCGTCGCGCGCCCGGCCGACTGCGAGCAGCGTGCTTGCCAGCTCGTAGTTAGTGCGGGTGTATCCCTGCGTCGGCGAATAGATCGCCCGCTGGTACTCGGCGGCCGCCTCGTCCAGCTGCCCCCGTGCAACCAGCAGCAGCCCGTTCGCGTGGTGGAAGAGCCGCCGGTCGCGGCCGAACGCGCTCTGCGTACCCCACGCTCGCAACGGCTCGACCAGGGCCGCGAGCGCTGCCGTGTCGCCCGCCCCGGCATGGCTCGTAGCCAGATGGATGAGCATCCAGCACTTGTGCCGGGCCAGCAGCCCGCGAACCGCGCCCGGCGGCGGGAACGCCGCGAGGGAATCAAAGATCAGCGCAGCCTCCTGAAAGCGTCCCGACTCAAATCGGAGTTGCGCCGCGAGCAGCGCTCCGCCTTGCGGCTCCCGCGCGGCGTACTCCCGCGTGTATGCCATCGCTTCGCGCAGCCGGCCTTGGTTGCGCAGGCTGATCACCCGATACCAGCGCGCCTCCTGCCGGATCTGAGGCGGTCCGGTTCGGACGATTTCCCCCAAGGCGTGATCCGCCGCCGCGAAGTCGCCGGCCTTGATGCGGACAATTTGCGGGAAGAACGCGGCGACGTCGGGGATGTCCGGCCGCGACGCGGCGCCGGCGGTGCGGAGCGCCGCCGAGCCTTCTTCGTACCGGTCCTGGCCTGCGACCACCAAGGCCAGCCACCGCCATGGCTCGACTCCGCCGGGCTGCCGCTGAATCCAATCTCGCGTGACGCGCTCTGCCGCAGCGAAGGAGTCGACGAGCGTGTAGGCGCTCACCATGGACGCGAACGCCTCGCAGGCCCGGCAGCGGGGCCGGCCGGTGCGCAGGCCCAGTGAGTCCATCACGATGACCGAGCGAAGGGGAGGGAGCGCGCCGAGAAAGTCTCCGTCGCCAATCCGGGCGGCTGCCAGCAGCAGATGCCCCTCGGGCTCCGCCGGGTAGCGGATGGCGAGCGATTCAGCCAGGGCCGTACCGTCCGGCTCGTGCAGGACGCTCGCCGTGGTCGCGCGAATCAACAATCGCTCCCGCTCCGGAGCGCGGGCCGCCAGACTGTCCAGCCGCTCGAGGGACGCAGACCAGGGTTCCGGCAGCGGTCGGCCCAGCGCCACGGCGGCGTTGCGCGCCAGAAACGCGGCCATCGCGAACCCCGAATCCAGGGCGAGCGCCGCTTCGAAGAGCGGCAGGGCGCGGCCGTAGTCGCCTGCACTGAAGCTGCGCAGCCCCTGCTCGTAAAAGCCGTAGCCGGTGATCGAACTGGTGGTGACGTCCGCGACGCGCAGCGCCGGTACCCGCAGGCCGAGAGCATGGGCGAGCCGCGCGGTGGCACTGTCCACAAGCGCGAACGCGTCGGCGGCCACGACAGTGAACTCGCCGGGCACCGCGCCCGTGCGCAGATCCACGCGCCGCAGCGCGAGGCGGAGCTGGCCACCGGGCTCGCGTTGCAACGTGCCTTCGAGCACCTCGTCCGCACCCGCGTGCCGCGCGGCACCAGCCAACGACGCCGACCTACCGGCCACGCTGCCGAGTTGTCCGACGAGCTCGTGGATGCGCGCGCCGCTGACCGTTGGCAGCCCCGGGACGCGGGCGAGGTTGACGGCGAGCAGTCCGCCAATCGACAGCGCCATGTCGAGCGAGTCTACGTCACCGAAGCCGGCGATCAGCCCCACGGCGACCGTCGGGAGCGCGCGCGGCGTCGTGGTCCGCTGCAGCACCGCGATCCCTATCAGCAACGCTGCTACAATGCCCGACCCGGCCAGCAGGCGAGATCGCGTCCTCCAGCGCCGGAGCGGCACCGGGACCGGCGTGACCAGGGCGGCGGCCTCCGCGGCAGCGACCCGCTCGCCCAGACGCACGAGCGCCGGCGATGGCTCGACACCCAGTTCCCGACGCAGCCGGGCCACATACTCCTGGTGGCGCGCCTGCGCCGTGCCTGTCCGGCCGCCCAGGTAGAGCGCTTCCACCAGACGGTAACAGGCCTGCTCGTCGAGCGGCAGCAGCTCGGTCCACCGCTCGGCCCAGGTGATGGCGGTTGACCGGTCACCTGCCGCCTCTGCCACCAGGCGCTCCAGCGCATCCCTCAGGCGGCGTCGCGCGCGCTCACGCTCTCCTTCCAGCCACACGCGGTACGCATCGTCACCCACGTCCTCGGCAGCGAACAAAAAATCCCCGCTCCAGAGCTCGACCGCTTCCCGCAACCTGTTGCCCGTCACGGCCGCGTCGAACGACGCGAGGTCCAGCTCGACCACGTCGCTCGCGAGCGTGACCGCTTGGGGACCGATCATCAGCCCTTCCCCAACCGTCCGCCGCAACATGAGCAACGCCTGCCGCAGCGAGTGCCGGGCACGCTCTTCCTCTCGCTCGCCCCAGAGCAGGTCTACAAGCTCCGCGCGGCGCACGGCGCGGGGTGCCCGCTGCGCCAGGTAGGCGAGCAGGACGAGCTCCTTGCGCCGGCCGGGCAAGAGATCGCCATCCGGCCCAGTCAGGCGCAGCTCACCCAGCGTGCGAAGGTGGAGCATACGGCGTAAGCGGGAGGCAGGCAGGGAGTTGACGTCCGGTTGCGCGTTGGCTGACGCCCGGCTGCGCACGCGACCGCAAGCTTGGCTGGTCGGGGCGAGACGCTTCGATCGACGGCGGCACGGTGAGCGTTGGCACGGCCATGCAGGATCCACCTCGGGGAAGGCGCACCGCTGAATCCAAGATGCGGGGCGCAGCGGAAACAAGCAACGAAACCCAGGGGGCTTCCCAACTTGGAGGGCGAAACGGATGTGCAAACTGATCCATGTGCTCGCGGCATTGACCGTTTGGACGAGCGCGGTCGACGCGCAGGAGCAACAGCTCAGCCGGCCACCGCTGCCTGACAACCTCGGCGCGACACGGGATGTGCTCGCGAAGTACCAGGATCCCGTCGTCGCAGTCCGTGCCGGCTACTTCTCCACGCTCGGCTGCATTGACTATCCGGCGGGCGGCGGCGGCATGGGCCAGATGGCCTATAAGCCGGGTGGGATGGGCGTCCACTTTCTCAATCCTGCCCTGATCGGCCCCAAGCTGGACTCGCTCAAGCCACAGGTGCTGATCTACGAACCCGTCGGCGATCGCTTGCGGCTCGTGGCCGCCGAGTGGTTTGTCCCGACCGCCCTCTCGAAGGAACCGCCGATGATCTTCGGCACGAAGCTCGAAGGGCCGATGGAAGGGCATGCCCCACTGCTCCCTGCCGAGCTCCATCACTGGGACCTGCATGTGTGGCTGTGGAAGGCCAACCCGAATGGGGTGATGCATCCAACGAACTCGACCATCAGGTGCCCCGACGGCCCTTACACCTTCCACGAAGCGGCCCCGAAGATGGTGACGCCCTAGTTAGGCAATGGACATGCATCGCTCCCGGGCACGCCCGGACACTCTTGCCATCGGTATGGTGCTGCTGCTCACGGCCTGCGGGGGCGGCGGGTCCTCAAACGCCGCGGCGAGTCGCGCTGCTGTCAGCGGCAATGTACTCGACCGGTGTGCCCTGCTTACAGATGACGAGATCGACGCGGCCATCGGTCCCCACGGGCCCGGTAGCAGCGGCTTGGCCAACGAGTGGGCGCTGCAGAGCTGCCGCTGGACGGCCACCCTCGCGCAGCAGGTGGAAGGATACCCGGAGTGGCACGACGCGATCGAGGTGGCGGTCTTCGAGGCGGCCGTGGTTCCGATGGTGCGACAGCAGATCAGGGGTGATCCGGTGTCCGGCTTCGTGCCAGGGGCGACCTACGACCACCTGTATGGCGAGACGTGGTTCGACTGTCCCCACGGACGACTGTGCGTGGTGCAGGCCACCACCCGGTCCGGTGACCGACGCCAGCAAATCGTTGCGCAGCTCGCCCGCCTCGTCGAAAGCCGGCTGCGCGCGCCATGAGCGTGGGACGGCCGCGTACGGCAGCACGTACCTCCGAAGGAGCTACATGATGAAGCGCTCGTGCATCGTATCGATCCTGGTACTGCTCGTGGCCGACACGGCCTTCGGACAGGACGCTGGTTCGATACCTGGAGGGGGAGGGGCCGTGCCGGCGAGCGTGGAGCGCATCACGCCTAACGACAACCGCCGGCCTGCGGGCGAACTGGCGAAGGGCGTGTTGACGTTGAGCCTCGACGCCCGCGTCGGTCTCTGGTACCCCGACGGGCCTGAAGGACTGGCTCGCGAGGTCGCGGCCTTCGCGAAGGCCGGCGCGCCGCTCCAGAACCCCGGCCCGCTGATTCGCGTCCCGTCCGGCACCGAGGTGCGGGTCACGGTGCGGAACGCGCTCGCCGAGCCACTGACGATGTTTGGGCTGGGCGAGTCCCGCGGGCTCGCCGCCGATAGCGTCAGAATCGAGCCGGGGGCGACGCGCGAGATGCGCTTCACGGCGGCAGAACCCGGGACCTACTACTACACTGGGAAAACGACGTCGGGCACGGTCTTCGAGCGGCGCGGGCGGGACAGCCAGTTGAACGGCGCGATCGTGGTGGACCCGGCGGGCACGGAGGGGCCCGCGCGGGACCGCGTGTTCGTGATCTCCGGGTACGCTGAGCTGGACACGAGCGACGCGACCGGCATTGGTCCCGGGAACGTTTTGACGATCAACGGGCTCTCGTGGCCGCACACGGAGCGCTTTGACGTAGCGCAGGGCGACTCGCTGTACTGGCGCTGGGTGACGGTGACCGCTCCCCCGCACCCGATGCACCTGCACGGCTTCTACTTCCGCGTGGATGCGAAGGGCGACGGTGTGAAGGACACGATCTATGCGCCGGATCAGCGACGCCGCGCCGCAACTGAGACTCTACGCCGAGGCCAGACGATGGCGATCGCGTGGTCGCCCGAGCGGGCGGGGAACTGGATCTTCCACTGCCACCTGGTCGCGCACATCACGCCGGCGTCCCTGCTGCGGGATCGGCCCATGCCGGCCCCGGCGCACGCGACACACGGCACGGCGGTGCCTGCCGCGGAGCCCGAACACCAGCACCGGATGGCGCGGCTCGTGCTCGGCATCCACGTGAAGCCACGAGGCGTGCGGGTCGAGTCGACGCGCGAGCCACGACGGATCCAGCTCATCGTCCGATCCCGCCCCGGGGCAGACCCCCGCTATGCATACGTGCTGGGGGGCTCGCCCGAAGCAGCAGATCCCGCCGCGTTGCCCGTCCCGGGTCCTACCCTCGTGCTCGAGAAGGACCAGCCGGTCGCGATCA
>Ga0187893_10008482_pt1 | contig 16174 bp, 12 predicted proteins | sample MA1701074metaG_FD_139574 | JGI IMG/M metagenome (GOLD analysis project Ga0187893, IMG submission 139574) | White microbial mat communities from a basaltic lava cave in the Kipuka Kanohina Cave System on the Island of Hawaii, USA - MA170107-4 metaG ...
ACCAGCTCAGGTAAAGACCTATTCGCCCTACAAAACTTACAGTGGTCCGCCAGCAGCTGATGTGGCTGGGGGTTATAGCACTTATGGCAGCTCAGGACAGCAATCAAGTAGTTCCGTAAAGGGTAGTGTTCTGCATTGGTCTAAGAAGGGTAAGCGCTCCTATTAGAAACTTGGCATGTGGTAACATTAGGTGGTCTTCTGCCCGTAGCCCAGCTGGATAGAGCGCATGGCTACGAACCATGAGGTCGTAGGTTCGAATCCTACCGGGCTGGAATTTTTAAATGCTCACGGAAAACGCCTTTTGGAAACAGGGGCGTTTTTCTATCGAAATTACCGTCCCTTAGGCGTCGGTCTACGCGGTGATAGCATTGGTTGCGGCGGTGGTTTGACTTTATTTTGCCGATCAAATTGATTCAGCGGTTTTGGCTACTGAATAAATTGATCAGAATGCTTTCTTTCAGTCGTCTGAATTTTGGTAGGTCTTAATGTCTGCCTGAGTCATATGAACGCGGTGCGGTCCTACCTCTAAGCTAAACTCCTTATGTCCTATCTTGCTGTGCGTGACACCGCCATTGTGGTCCGTGCTAGGATGGCCGTCAAGAAATTTAGTTCTGTTGACCTTGATTGTCTCCGAAGAATTAGGATTGCTGAAGTTGTCGATGTACACTTCTGGCAACGCGTTGTTTTGTCGTGCCATTTTCTCAAGGTCATTCTGCACCAAAGGCTTAAGTCCAGGATTGTCCTCAAGTTTCTGTGCGTCTTTTTTTAAACACTCGAAAGCTTGCTCTCGCTCACCATACGCAGCGGTAAATAGCGCTGTACCAACGTTCTTTTGAATGTCTTCAGCTAGCTCGTGGGCTTGCTTTTCCAATGCTGGCGGGAATTTCTGTTTTTCTACATCCATAAATTGAGCACTCCGTTGCTACAAATGAGGGGACGCAAGCCATATATGCCCTCTTAACTCCGCATTTAATCCAAATTAGCCGCTCTATAACACTAGTTTGCCGAGCAAATACTATCAGCTGCTGTTAGTACGTAATCGTATTTCCCGCACCGACTATGGTACGGTCACGATAGTCATAGCCACGCAGACACCCTACTCTATACAACAAGAGGCAAGGAAGCATAAAGGCAGGAGTAAGCGCTATGGGCGAATTTGGGACCAATTCATATAACTCGGCGGACAAGATTCCGCCAACTGCACCTAATATTCAGCCGCAACAAGATGGCGGCCGATTTGGCGAATACATTTTAATTGGCGATAACAACCGCAATAACAATGGCAGAAAGAACGTAACATTGCAGGGTGGTATAAGCGAAACTGGCGCTAGAACCGGTCTACAAGGACAGGGCACGAGGGACAACACTGCCAGAACAACCGCACCGCTACAAGGTAATATCCAAGACAGCCAATTAAGAGCCAGTGTCAACGACAGCGGCGGCATCCCGACCTACTGCCTAAGAATCGAAGATCAACAGAAACACTTAGATCGTCCAGTTTTTAAGAGTCCCTTTACTGGACAGGTTTATCAAAACGTCTTTATAAAGCAGTCTGATTATGATGTCGTTCAAAGAGCCAGACAACAAGGCAGTATGGAGCAGGTCAATCTCTATGACAATACAGGACACTTAATTACGCCCGTATATGCTGCTGCAGTTGGTGGCTTATTTCCAGTCGGCTATCAGCCGTCTACAGTTGTTTTGAATATCTTTGAATCGCCAAACATGCTTGCCGAAACAACGAATCACAGATCCAACAACAAATACTCAGCAGCAATACCTGATGGTATCAAGCAAAAGTACAACAAGTACAAGCCTTTTGTTCAACAATTGATCAAAGGTATTCGTTAGAACTCGTCAAGTCTCGTCCTATTTCATTCGCGACTCAAGATCCTGCCAACGAGCATACAACTGTTCAACTGCACCTTCGGCTTTCTTGAGTTCATCCATGCACTCTTGCAGTTTTACATGGTTGTGACTTATTGTCGGATCATGTAAGCGTTCCTTCAAAAGTGCAACTTGCGCCTCTGCTGCTTCTATCTTTTCGCCTATGGTTGCTAGCTCTTTCTTTTCACCTGTTGACAGTGACTTTGCTGATGCTGTCACCTTAGAAGCAGATGTGCTCCCCAAAGCTGACGGTTTGCCGCCAGTTACCTTCGTAGACTTAGATTCCCACTGAGCATAATCTGCAAAGTAATTTGCATTGCCAAGTCCATCTAGAGCCAGCAATTGGTTCGATATTGTATCGAGCATAAATCTGTCGTGCGTAACCAATACCACAACACCAGGAAATTCTTCCAGGCTTTCCTCCAACACCTCAAGCGACTGGATATCCAAGTCATTGGTTGGTTCATCAAGAATAAGGACATCTGCCGGCTCAAGCATTAGTCGAGCGATAAATATTCTTGCTTGCTCGCCACCAGAAAGATAGCTGACCGGTAAATTAAGCTGTTCCGGTTTAAATAGAAAACGCTTCGACCATGTAGCCACATGAATAGACCGATCACGATAAGTAACCGTATCACCACTCGAACACAAGGCTTCCTTTAATGTGATGTTTTGTGGCAGTTGTTCGCGATTTTGATCAAACCAGACTATTTTGAGATCATCGGCACGTTTTATTGTGCCCTTATCTGGTTCGACTTTTGCCGCCAGTATTTTAAGCAGGGTTGTTTTGCCGCTGCCATTTGTACCTAGAAGGCCAAGTTTTACCCCTGGTGTTAATACAAGATCAAGATTGCCAAAAAGCATTTTCTCGTCGTAGGATTTAGAAATACCTTTGCAAACAATTAGTTCCTTTGTTCTTCTTCCGGAAGCATTGAAATTGATATCAACAGCGCTCGTTGTATTTCTTGCCTTTACTTCAGCAAGTTCATCGATAAGCTTTCCAGCTTCACGAATACGATGTTGTGATTTTGTTTGACGTGCTCCGGCTCCACGACTAAGCCAGGCAATTTCACGGCGCACCTGGCTGGCTAATGCCTGTTGCTCGTGATTTTGAGCGATCATATATTCTTCGCGCATTTCTAGAAACTTACTATAAGGTCCGGCAACACTTAAATAGCCTTCTGCATATTGTGCATTAAGTTCAATTGTACGATTGGTAATATTCTCGAGAAAATTTCTATCGTGACTAATAACAGCAAAAGGAATTGCTATACTTTGCAAAAATTCCTCTAGCCACAGCACACCTTCTAGATCTAAGTGATTTGTCGGCTCATCAAGAATCAAGAAATCCGGCTCTTGCGCTAAAGCAACCGCCAAAGCCAAACGTTTACGCCAACCACCGGAAAGCTCATTGACAGACAAGTTAAAACTTACAAAGCCAACCCTAGTCAACCACAATTCAGCCTTAGCCTTACGTTCGTCATCCACAATAGATGAAATAACGAATTGGCTGACAATTTCCCTTATGTTCAAGCCCTGTTCAAACGCATCAACTTGAGCCAGATAAGCCACCCTAAGCTGCTTACGGCGAACAACCTCACCTTCATCCGGCTCGACCAAACCAGCCATAATCTTAAAGAGTGTAGACTTGCCGGAACCATTTGGTCCCAGTACTCCCACCCTGTCCTGGTCCCCAATAGAGACGGACAGTTTTTCAAATAGGGGTCGATGATTATAGGCTTTGCTTATCGACTGGCAGCTAATTACTGGCGGCATGACTTTTCTCGAATAATCTTGTAGATTATCCCATGATTCTTAAGCTACCTGTCCTTTAGAATTTCTTTTTAGTCAGCAACTCTCTTAGCCAACTGCTTCTTGTGAAGAGAAACGCTAATGCCATTGAGATCTCTTTCCAAAGACTCAATGTTGTCGTAGCTTAGGCGACCGCCATTGTTGGCTTTCATGCGTTCAATGCGGTCTTCAAATTTGATAAAGCTCTTTTGTAGCTTTTCGTACTCTTTCAAGCTCAATTGTCCGCTTTTCCAAGCCTTTTCCATCTTGGCGCAGAGAATTTGTTGGCGATCAGTGACTGTCAGCTTTTCTGCACTTACTGGTCCACACAATAGTATTGGGCATAAGAGCGCAGCAGCAAGCATCGCAAGTGTGTAGCGAATCATGATTAGCACCTCACTGTAGTAACTACTAGTTCTAGATGAGCCGTTTCTATTTGTGGTTCCGGCAACTTTTAATTTTTAACACTTTAATTACAGCAAGACTCTAGTGCTGCACAGAAGTGCTCATATGAATCTCGACAATTACCCAAAATACTGATGCACCACCAGCCGATTTTGTTCCCAAATTCAATTCGCAACAAAATGGTGTCATAAGTCATACTAACAAACCTGAAGAATTACTGGACGATTGGCCGCATCCCAAAAGCAGTGAATCTATAATGAAAGTATCATGCGCATTTGGCGCAGAATATATTTTACATTAGAGGTGCTCCATGTTTAAGTCACATGCACTAGTAACATTCTTACTAGCACTTACTCTTTGCGTTCCTGCTGTTTCTGCGCAAGATACAAAAATCCAGAAACCAAACTTAGCACTTGTCTTAGGCGGTGGCGGTGCACGTGGTGCTGCGCACATTGGCGTGCTCAAAGTATTGGAGCGCAACAACATCAAACCAGATTTAGTTGTCGGCAATAGCATGGGAGCAATTATTGGCGGCTTATACTGCGCGGGCGTACCGCTTGAAGATATAGAGAAAATGTTTTTGTCAGGCAAAATGCGCAAGGCATTTAGACCACGTCCAGTGTATATACAAGTATTCTGCAAATCTTTTACAGCGCCGCTTAAATTATGCGGTATAAGGCGTACTTATCCTGGTCTTTTCAATGGCAAGTCAATTGGACGATATCTTGAAGCATCCTTACCCAAAGACAAGAGATCCTTTGAAGACTTGGATATTCCCTTTGCAGCAGTTGTTACTGATCTAACAAACGGACAAGCCTACCGAATTACCAAAGGGGACTTAGCCCAAGCTCTTAGAGCCAGTTCCAGTTTGCCACCGGCAATACGTCCTATTGAAGTAGATGGGCGCGTGCTTGCCGACGGCGGTTTAAGGGCTAATGTACCAACAATTCCAGCCAGAGCCATGGGCGCCAAGTACATCATTGCTGTAGAGACCGATGCACACATGACAGAAATTGATAACAAGAGAATGAAAAGCATTGTCGGACTTCTAGACAGAGTAGCCAGCATTGGCTTATCAATTATTGATGAATTTCATTTGGAAAAAGCTGATTTTGTAATTAGTCCAAAAATAGATAACATTAGCGTGTATTCGTTCAGCAAAGAGAATGCCAAAATTGCCATACAAAGTGGCGAAGAGGCTGCCGAAAAGGCTTTGCCTAAACTTAAACAGTTCATGGACACAACACGTGCAGCATCCGTGGCAAAACCAAATCTCTAACTAAATCAATTGGTAAATACAGGCCGCTCGTCCTAATTACTGGTTATTGCCGGAAATGATATCTGAGCGTCCGCGCAGATTGTCTGTCTCCGATTTACGTCCCAAATAATAGAGAACATAAGCATACTTACGCATATAGGGCACAACCTGAATTGAATCAGGTCCATTAATACGCCTAGACATGTTTAAGGCTTGCGCCAAAACTGGTGCTGCAGCAGAGAAGTTTCGAGCATCGGCATAAAGACAACCAAGAGCAAATTTGGCTCTGGCTTCCTCGCCATATCTCGAAGGTGCTGCATCCCAAAGATGTTGAGCACGGCGATAAAGTGCTTCCGCTTCCTTGTATTTCTTCTCTTTTACAAGGCATCTACCAAGCTTGTCTACGCGAGAATAGACTTCCCAACTCTCCGGCGGCAAAATCCTTTCGGTAATGGTAAGGGCGTCTTTTAGATTTGTTTCTGCCTGGGTATATTCTTCCTTCTCCATCTGCAAACTGCCTAGATAGTCATAGGCAACAGCCAGAGAAAGGTGATCCTTGCCCACAGCCATTGCCTTCACATCCAGAGCAGCCTCAAAAAACCTCTGGGACATGCCGTAGTTCTTTTGCATACGATAGTGATAGCCAAGATCCTCACAAACAATTGCCCAATCAAGCGCCGGACTGCGTCTTTTTGGATCAGCAACACCAGCCCAGGCATCCAAAGCCTCTCCTGGCTTCAATTTGACCTTGCCCTTATTCTGCCAAACTGGTTCTTTCATCTTGCCGCCAACCAGGAAAAGCACTTCTTCTGCTACCGGGTCTGCCTTTGATTTCGTGCCATAAAGCAAATAAAAGCGGCACATAGCGCCGAGGGCCGGAATAAATTCGTCGCTCTCTACACCCCAGGCTCTCTGTTTAACTAAGAGTGCCTCTTCTAGATATGGCTCAGCAATTGAGAATGTAGCTCTGATTGTGTAGTAGCGCCCAAGTTCATCAAGAGTCTTGGCCAGGCGAATATCGTTCGGCCCAAAAGTACGGGCAACATCCAGACATTCATGCAGAGTCGGTTTGGCAATCCAGTATTCACCCTTGTTTACAGCCAAGTTGCCAGCCTTGTAAAGCTTTTCCCACTTATTAGCCGTCTCGGAGACGGCAAAGGCAGGCGCTGCGCCTATGATGCACAAGAGCGCCAAACAAAGAGCAATGACTCTACTGCCGCTATTTACCATGGGCAGTACATACCCGGCTAGGCAAAAAGAAAAACGCCTTTTTGCAAAGGCGTTTACCTCTCATAACAATTATCAGCCGGCAGCTCGATAAATAGCCGGCTGGTAATTTTACTGCACTTGTCTGTCGCTTAATTCCTTGCTTACTTTTCTGTTCAACTCAGCTATTTGAGCAGTCAGCATTTGTTGTTCAGCAAATGACATACCACCACGAGACTGCTTAAGTCTTGCCTCAAGGGAGTCCAACTGTTGAGCTTCACGTATTAGCATATTTGCTTCACGTTGCGTCAAACGTCCGGAAGCAATTCCTCGCTGTATACGCTGCATGATAAATGACTGACGCGCATCAATTGAATTACCTGAACCATGCCGATGCCAGCTGATATTGTTGCGACGATTACGTTGTCCGCTTTGCACCGCTATATTTACTTGAGTTTCCAGATTCCTCAACGAGCTTATTATGCTGCGTAAGTCTCTATAGCTCAATGTACCATCTGCTAACATGCGGTTTTCGGTGTTGGCAATAGCGTTCAATTGATTTCTGAAATTCCTTGCTTCAGTCCAAGTTAACGTGCCATCCATAACAGCTTGGTTGATGTTGGCATCAATCAAGGCTTGTTTGGTGTCGATATTGGCACGAAAGCGAGTCTGATCGCCTGGATTACCTTCCATATTGCCACGGCCATACTTGTTAAACCAGCCGGAATTGTAACTACTGTTTGCAGCAACAGAGCCGTTGCTTAGATAAGTCTGCAGTTTCATCGTTACGTTATTGTACTGATTGAGCAAGTCTTCAACAGCATAATCACTGAGCTTGCCTGAAGCAAGATATTGACCTTGCACATTGGCTATGCGATTAAGATCACCTTTCAATTCAGCTTCTTCCTGAGCTGACAATTGACCAGAAGCAACGCCCGATTGAATTTGGGAATCAAGTTGGGCTTGTCTTGTATTCATATTGGTGATGATCACTGATTGGGTCATCGACGAACCACCGCTCTTGCCAATAATGCCTTTCAGCAGATCCAGGTAGTCCTGAGCTTGGCAATATGGTGCAACGAGAATGGCAGAGGCAATAGCCAGGCTGCCTGCTATTTTCATCTTCATTATTAGAGGTCCTTTTTCTAGTTGTTTCGGAAATTAGCTAGAAGGCAATATCTTGGAAATGCCTTCATTAATCGGACGGTCACCTGAGAAACCTAGCGAATAGCTTACCACTTCACCATCTTTGTTGATGAAAATGGTGGTTGGTATGGGGCTAACCTCATATTGGTCCATGAGCTGCTCATTCGATGGATCATCCACGTTAATGCTCATGAATTGAATCTTGTCGCCATACTGAGTCTTAGCCTTATCAAAAATTGGCTTCAGTTGCTTGCATGGTTCACACCAGCTGGCATAAAAATCCAAAACTGCCGGCATAGCGCTTGTGCCGGTTACACCTCTTTGGCGCATCAGCAAGCCAAGATTGGCAGCCAAAAGTCTTGTCTCTGAACCAGTCTTTGGACAAACCATATTTTGCGGCATGCTCATCAATAGCTTATTTGCTTGCTGAGCATTGCTTGATCCTTTGCCGGTGCGGATAGCGGCTCTAAGTTGGCTACGGGCTCCCAGCATATTTTTTGTTTTCATGTAAGCTTTGCCTAAACACAAATGTGCTTCACAAGAATTTGGCTGCGTCTTAACTGCTTCTTCCAAAAGCTTTACTGCTTGTGCATTTTGTCCTTGTGTTAGCTTTGCTTTGCCAGCTTCCAGAGGTGACATTGCCCCGGCTTGTGCAAAGGTTGCTGCCAATAAGGCTGCTGCCGTTGCCAACTGAATCTTTGTTGGACGAAACATAGTTTTTCTCCTGCTAATTTTGTAGCTTGCTGGTTACCAAAGACATTGGGTTTGTCGCCACTTGTTTGTGAATAAGATGCGCATTGATCCAATCAGTGACAACTTTCAAAACATCATTTGTACATTGATTGGCTTCAAAAATTAAATGTTCCGAGCGCGGAATCAGTATCAGTTGTCTGTCATGTGTGCCGAGCTCGTTATAAAGTTCAACGGTGCCTTCTGGTTTTACCAAATGATCCTTACAGCCCTGAACAATTAGTACTGGTTTGTCCACAATGGCCTTGGCACTATCGTGATTTTGGTTCATGAAGTTTTGGAATTGTAAAAGCTCACGAGCGGAGATATTCAATCTATCAAGCGGATCGTTAAGCCATGCATCTCGTAATTCCGGTTTGACTGTTGCTTGCTTAATTACACCCTCACCGACATTGAACGGCTTATCCGGCGAGGATAAAAGATGCACTGCTACTTTCAAGGCAGTACGATTTTGCTGAAATCTGTCGCCTGCCGGCACGGAAGAAATGAGCCCGCTAACAAGTTCAGGATAAATTGATGTGGCCCTTAGAGCAATTGCCCCACCCATGGATTCACCGACAAGAAAGATTGGCAGATGTGGATAAACGCGATGCAAAACTTTTAGCGTAGCACGCACGTCAGCCAGACAACCGTCAAAATCTACACTTTCACGTCCTTTGGCCGCCATCCAAGAGCCAAAGCCACGTACATCTATGGCACATACAGCAAAACCGTTGTCTGCCATGCGCTTCCCGAAATCTTCGTAACTACGATTGTAGAGCCCTAGCCCGTGTATACAAAGCAAAACACAACGAGGCGGCACATCCGGATTTTGCCAGGTAACCATTGGCGGAGTAGTACGACGCTTTTGGGCTGGTTTCTTTTCTTCAGCCGGTGGCTGAATTGCCTTATTTCGGCTGTTTAACTTGAAAGCCTCTTCCGGACTTGGTGTCGGCGGCTTAATTACGTAGATAGCAGATGAGTTTTCCGGAATTTTAAGCGACTTAATGTCCACTTCCTCGCCGGAATCATGAACATGCTCGACTGGCGCCACCGACTCTTGAGAACCACTGTCGGCCAAGGCAACAGGGGTACCAAAAGCCAGAACAGCGGTCAAAAGACCCTGTGCCGTAAAAAGCGTAAGTTTGCCCAAGTCCTGAGTCGTCAGTTCTCAAGTCCTCATTGCTTAGTGTGCCTATTGTCTCAAAGTTCAATTAGAAATAGGTGCAAACTACTGAGAACCTTAACATCATGTTTTTGTAATTCAGCAAAGACTACTGGAAAGCTATAATTCTTGGCTTGCAGATTATCTGCTTTCGGCGGGTTCTAAAGGGTGTTCCCAGGTATGTCCCAAGCGGGTCTTACTTTCTGTTTTTTAGCAGTAAGCTTCACGGCACTAGCCTCAGAAGCTTCTGCACAGTCATTGGCACCACCACCTCAGGCACTGCCAATACGCGCAGAAACAAACCTGATTCCAGCCACGGTACAGGCAGATGTCGTGCAGCAAACGATAAATGCTGTCGAACAAGCCTCACCGGATACCATGCCCGTGGATTTAGTTCCGGTTCAATTACCGTCAAGAACAAATCCAATGCAGTATGCCAAAGAAGGTATTCTCTATCATCTGCCTTCGCGAATGTTTTTAACCGGTACTGTGGAAAACAGCCTGCGTTTGGAAACTAATATTTTTCAGACGAATAGCCATTACAGGCAAGATATGATTTATCGCATACTGCCTAATTTCACTCTCGGTTATGCGCTTTCGCGCAAAACACGCGTATCGGCCAATTATTTCTTCTTGCGCGATCAATATGCATTTCACAATTCGCTCATGAGTCGCAATATCCAATCAGTTGGCTTTGAAGTTGATCGCGATTTCCAATTGAGTCCAAAAACAACTCTAACAGCTGGATTATTTGGTCGCGAATTGTTTATGACCAATTCACAGCCGTTTACCGACATCCTGCCATCACTGACACTAGTTCGTCGAGTGGGACAGTCCACTATTTTGTACAGCAGCATCATGGGTCAACTACGTTGGCGCCATATGCTGACACAATGGCAAGAAGGTGATCAGTTCTATACTATTGGTGGCATCTACAGAAAAAACCTCTGGGCATTTTCCGCCAACACCACTTTAGTAAGCAATTTTGGCATTCAAAGTTTGCGCGGCGGAGCCAACAACCAAGTAATAATAATGAACCTGGAAGCAGATAGACAAATTTCCCGCAAATTGCCCTTAGTTGCTTTTGTCCGCGTGCAACCAATCTTTAATATTGGTGCCAACCAAAGTCCTGGTTTTGCAGGCGTCAACTTCCGCGTCTACGGCGGTCTGCGCATGGATATTGCCAAGCCGGCACTTTTCCCACCAAAGATTGGCAAGCAATACCAGTTAGCAGCTAAAGCTAAAGAATTGAACTAATAATTTAGCGTGCTTCACCAATCAACTGAAAAGCTGCCCAATATCGCGGGTTGGCTCGAATGAAAGTTGGAGAAGTTTTGTCTGCTAATTGTCCTTCCATTGACGATATTGTTTTCATTTGTGCTTCACGTAAAGACTCTGCCTTACCTTTACCGGCAAGCAAGGACTTATAAAAGACTTCCATCTGAAACTCGGCTATTACATCGTCCACATTCCAGTGACTGACTATTACAGAGGGAGTTCCTGCAGCAATGAAAGCCCGGGAAAGACCAATTACGCCGTCTCCGGTTATCTTGCCGCGTCCTGTTTGACAGGCGGACAAGACAACCAAGCGTGACTTCAAGGCCGGCAAATTGAGAATGTCCTTGACGGTCATGAAGCCTTCATCCTGACCATCTTTAGCCAAGACAAGACCGGATAAGGTTGGTCTTTCCTCATTGATGATTCCATGGCATGCCATATGTACAACTGATGATTTTGGTGCCACTTGCACAAAGGTTTTTCTATTTGCTTCTTCTGCTAGGCGCGTTGTTGCATTACTCTTACCAAAGAGTTCAGAAGCCCTGAGAACCTCCTTCTCGGCATAGGGCAATTGACCAAGCGTGGCAAACAGCTCTGTCTTCGGGTTACCAAATGCTAATAAGCTGTTATCCACTATTGCCCCATCCTGCAATTTCTTAGTTGCCTGCAAAACAGAAATGGCTGGTGAAACCGAAACAATATGCTTTTCCACCAAGAAATCTCCCTGACCATTCATCAAGGCTGCAAATGGCACCAAAAATAGAGGACCATGAGGAATGATAATCACTTGCTTGGCGTCAGACAGATACGGCTCGGCAGCACCCAGCAAAAGTTTGTGCATTTGCTTTAGCTTTGCCTGACGCAACTGACCGGATTTCTTAATTTCCTCAAGGGATTTTGGCTGAGAAATCAGGAGGTTATACAGTTCCACAACATTGTTCTTCATCTGTTTTTGCGAAATTACTTGTGGCGGCAACAAATGCACTAAGCCATTACCGTCAATTAGCCAGGCAAGCAGTTTGTTGGGCAATAAATAATATTCCAAGCAAACCGCCTGATGATCGACAACTTGCAGTTTTAACTCAGCGCTAGTAAGTGCTTTTGCAGAAACAGTACTTGCCGTGGCATATTTCTTGGACAGATAGGACAAATTACTGGGCAAAGATTGGCTATTGAGCGATACCTCGGCAGCGCCATCGCTCAACTGGTGAACGATACCTTGTCTGGCAGCCAACAAATCAGTGAAAGCTCTCGCACGGCTTCTCTCCGCTACTTCTAGAGCGTCCTCGTATTTACCTTGTTGAACAAGCAAGTCCACTAGTTCATGGAAACAATCTTGACGTAAATCCAAGTTGAACGTCTTAAACGTATCGCGAGACAACTGACTTATTTCCGATTCAGCCATCTCCACGGCTTGCTGAAGTGATACCAAAGCTGCATCATCTTGCTTCAGTACTTTGTAGGCTTTGCCCAGACCGAGATGACAGTCCCAACGAGCTTCAACCGACTGGTTATCGGTGAGTGCAAGAGCTTGCTTATATGACTTAATTGCCTCGGTCGGCTGGCCGCTCAATAGGTAAGCTAAGCCTTGACCGCGCAAAGCTTGCCCTTCGAAAATTTTGTCAGCCAGCGAATACACAAGGGACAATGTCCTTTGATACCCGGATAATGCCTCCAATGGTTTTCCAGAAAATAATTTTGATTGAGCTAAATTGTAGGCAAGCACTGCCTGCCCTTTCTTGTCATTTAGTGATTGCAACAAATAAGAAGCATCGGCAAATACTTTATTGAATTCTTGTAGTTTACCGCTATCCAAATAAGCCACCGCCAGATTATTTGCCGCTAGTGCTCTTGCTGAAAGATCCGCCTGAGCACTGAGTATTGAATAGGCTTGCTCATAGTTCTTGATAGCTAGATCCATCTGCCCAAGCGCCTTGTAGCACATAGCCAAATCGGTTAGAAGAACAGCCTTTATCTTTTGTGATTGAGAGGCATCACTGTTCAAAATAGAGTCGGCGGCAAGATATTTATCCAGTGCTTGTTCAACATTACCTTTTACGAAACATACATAACCAAGTTCGGAGAAGACTTCTCTTGTTCTATCTCTACTTTTCAAATTCTCTGCTTGAGTCAAAGCTTCAGCAAGGATAGCCTCTGCCTTATCAAGCTCGCCTTTAGCGGTAAGCACCGCAGCCTGAGTAGTTTGACAATCAACAGACAATAATTTCGACTGTATATCCTCAGCAGTCAGAACCTTGCGTGCCTCTTGAAGTTCAGCCAAAGCCTCATCGAATTGATTCTTGTTAAAGAGCAATTGTCCGGCAGCAAGTATGGCTTTGCCTTGAGAGGCAGTATCAAAATCCTCACCAAAACAAGCTTTAGCCTTTTGATAGTTTTCCAGCGCTTCTTTTGTTGCACCAAGATCAGCTTTTACACGGCCAATTTCCATGTATAAGCGACCAAGCTCAGCTTCCGATCCACTTTGTTGTGTTAAGGACAGAGCTTGCTCTAAATAATCCATTGCTTGAGGTAAATGTCCTTTAGACCTTTCTACAACTGATAGATTGATAAGCGTGCTGGCGATTAATTGAGAAATTCTATTGAGCTTAGCAAAAGCCAATACTTGCTCATAGTATTTTTGTGCCTCAGGCAAATGACCCTGCTGCATACACAATGAGCCAAGACTAGTAGTAATTGACATTACATCTTCAGGCAACTGAAACTGCCTGGCATTGGACAAGGCTTCTTCATAGACCTTCAAGGCCTCATCCATCTTATGGTTAGTGACAAGGATAGTAGCCAAAGCAGATTGTGTGCGCACGAGAGCCGAATGACGATTGAGTGTTTTCTCAATAGTCAAAGACTCCTGCATTTGCTTAATTGCCAGGTCCAGATTGCCACTTTCATATGCGGCCTTGGCCATATCATATAACTTATCTGCCTGCTTGGACTGAGGCTCGGCAGCTGAAGCAAAGCCATTGGCAAAAATTACAATGAGCATCAAGCAAATAATGCTAAAGGCTCTCAGCATTACTTTGTGACGCTATCCCTAGTTTCAGCAGTAAAACCTTGCGTACCATTCATGTAGTTAAGCACAGCTGCCATCTTGGACATATCGCCTATGATACGCCTTTCCTTGGTACCAGTTTCTTTCTGGGTCATATCGGCAATTAAGGCGCTTGTATTAAACAGGCTCTCCACCGAATATTGGCTAACTGCCAAATGCCCGCTTTCCATTACTTTTGAGTGCCTTCTACCAACACCATCAGACGGTCTTAAATCAACACGTGTTAGCTTATTTACAGAGGCCACAACTTCATAGCCCGGTTGAATGGCAATAGTTGGATCTGCCGGTCCGGCAAATGGACCCTGATCTAATTTAGCCATTATTGAATCGCCACGCCCAGTTAGATTGAAAATCCGCAGAACGCCATTTTCCAAATTGATCTGTGCATCACCGTTGGCATGAATTGCAATAACTCCAAAAATTGTCTTGATCAGTGCTAAATGCGATGGATGTTTTACCGAAACCAAAATGGAACCGGAACGCAGATCGAAGGAAAAAGGACTTAAGCGATCGCATTCAGAACCTGTGGCGGTCTTAATTACAATCCAATCGGTAGAGCCTTTGCAGTCTTCTTGTTTAGGAAAATGACTTTCGGAGATTTCATTTACTCCATTGAGCGCCAAGGGGTTGTCAAAAGACCCGGTAAACGGCAGATTGGCCGTTGTGTATTCTGGTGTCACTGGCGTAACATCAGTTGGCACCATAATTGGTGGCACATGAACATTGGTTGTATTCGGCGGCGGAATAAAGATAACCGGCGGCGGTGGAGGAGGTGGCGGCGGCGGTGAATAGTTATAGGAAGGAGGAGGCGGCGGCGACGGCGGTACCGCATCGTTGAAAGGCCCCTCGTATGGCACTTCCAACTGCGCACTTGCCGGCAAGGCAAATATCGCAAAACAAACGCTCAGTCCCAGTGAAGGCAACAGATGCCCCTTAAAAAATTTCATATCCGGTATTAAACACCAGATAGTCAAGCAATAAATTATAGAAAGTTAGGTTCTGCCTATTTACCGGTATTGCAAGCGCTTGACAATCTTGATTGTTGCGAATTATCTATTCTCTGGGCAGTGAATATGTTCCGGTCTAAATCCTTGACCAATTAGATACGCCGGTATGCCTCTAAGTATAGGGATCAAATTGAGCATTTTAACGGGCCAGGGAGCTGACATTTGTTTTGTGCTCGTCAAAGCCGGTCTGATGACATTGTTTTGTATGGCCACCTGCAATTTCTGTGTCATCACAGTTGGGAAAGTACGCCTATCCTGCACAGCCTGCAAATCAGCTTCACTCAGATTGCCTTCTAGTAAAGGCTTATACAAAATATTTGCAGTAGCTACTGCGTCCTGCACGGCAACATTTATGCCCACACCACCGACAGGCGACATAGCATGCGCAGCATCACCTATGAAAAGAAGACCGTTGCGATACCACTTGTGCAATCTATTAACTTGCACTGTAAGTAATTTTATTTGATCCCAACTGGTAAGTTCATCTACCCTGTCTGCCACAAAAGAAGCAAGGCCAACAATTTTCTTTTTAAGAGCTTCCAGCCCTTCCATCTTCACCTTATCCAAAGAAGCCTTGGCAATGATGTAACCGCATTGCCAATACTCGCCTCTATTTAGCATAACAAACATAGCACCAGCCTGGATGCGTCCAAGGGTCTGAGGCGGATCTGACGAGAGTCGTGAAAGACGCATCCAAAGTACATCCATTGGCGCACCAATTTCGTCTAATTGCAGATTGGAAGCTTTACGCAAAGTTGAATCTCGCCCATCGCAACCGACAACAAGATCTGCAAGTATACGTATTTTTCCATGGGGTCCTTCTGCCACTACACCTATTACACGACCATTTTCCTCAATGAGTTCGGTTGCTTTGGTATTCATATGCACTGAAAATGTTGGGTATTTTTTACCTTGATCCGCTAAAAAATCCAAGAAATCCCACTGCGGCATGAAGGCAATGTATTTACATTTCGTGGGCAGGTACGAAAAATCGGCCATCGTCACAAAGTCTTTGCCAATTTGACCACCTATCTGTGAAACCTGTTGATGCGGCAGCATCAAAAACTGATCTAGAATTCCCAGCTCGTGCATCAACTGCAAAGTAGAGGGATGGACAGTGTCACCACGAAAATCGCGCAGGAAATCACCATGTTTTTCCAAGACGGTTGTCTTCACACCTGCACGTGCCAACAAGAATCCCAGCATCATACCGGCAGGACCGCCGCCAACAACAC
>Ga0187893_10008483_pt1 | contig 16174 bp, 17 predicted proteins | sample MA1701074metaG_FD_139574 | JGI IMG/M metagenome (GOLD analysis project Ga0187893, IMG submission 139574) | White microbial mat communities from a basaltic lava cave in the Kipuka Kanohina Cave System on the Island of Hawaii, USA - MA170107-4 metaG ...
AATCGCCACCGGCTCGCCCGCGTAGCGGACCGGGTCGTGTGCTAGAACGGGCTGATCGGCGAACTCCAAGCCGTAGGTCTTCCGGCCGGGCACGTCCGCGGCCACGAGCACGGCGTGGACGCCCGGCGTGGCAATCGCCTTGGAGATGTCGATGGAACGAATACGGGCATGGGCATGCGGGCTCCGCAGCGTCACGCCCCACAGCATGCCGTCGGCCCACAGGTCACTGCCGAACTGAAACTGTCCTTTCACCTTGGGCACACCGTCAACGCGGTGGGCGCTTGCGCCCACGCCGTCCCGCGTCTCGGCACCGGTGCGTCTCGGAATCGTCTTGATGCTCATGCCGCCATCCCGTGGACGGAAGAACGATTAGTGAGTCAGGTCCTTCCGCGCGATACGTCGCGCTACCCGACGGCCTTCAGCAGCGATCTCATCCTGATCCACACCGGTCAGCCGACCGTCACGCACGACGGCTCGTCCTTCTATGAACAAATGTCGCACGGTCTGCGGCGAGCAGTGCGTGACCGCGGCGATGGGGTCGATCTCGGCGCCGGCATGGGCAAGGTCATTGACCGCAAACAACGCGATATCGGCCCGTTTTCCGGCTTCGAGCGAGCCGATGTCATCACGTCCCAGGCAGGCCGCGCCCCCACGGGTGGCAATTTTCAGCACCTCGCGGGCGCTCATTGCGCCGGCGCCCGCCGTTCGCGCGACGAGCATGCCCATGCGTGCCTCGGCGAGCAGGCTGCCGCCATCGTTCGATGCTGCGCCGTCGACGCCCAAGCCGATCCGCGTGCCCGCGTCGAGCAGTGCCCGCACCGGTGCAATCCCCGAACCCAGGCGAAGATTTGAGGTCGGACACCACGCCATCCCGGTCATGCTGTCGGCTATCCGCCGAATCCCGGAGGCCTGCGGGTGCACGCAGTGTGCCAGCCAGACGTCTGGACCCAGCCACCCGAGCTCCTCAAGCAGCTCGAGCGGCCATCGGGCGTATGCCCTCTGACAGTACGCGTCCTCCTCAAGCGTCTCGGCGATGTGCGTGTGGAGGCGCACGCCCAGACGGCGGGCAAGGTCGGCCGCTTCCGTCATGAGGCGTCGGCTCACCGAGAACGGTGAGCAGGGCGCCACGGCCACCTGGAGCATGGAGCCCGCCGATGGGTCGTGAAACTTTTCGATCGCCGCCTCAGTCTGCGCGAGGATTTCGTCGGTGGCCTGCACGATCTCGTCAGGCGGCAAACCGCCTTGGGACGCGCCAAGATCCATCGAGCCGCGGCACGGATGAAACCGCACCCCGATCTCCCGTGCCGCGCCTACCTCGGCTGCGAGCAGGTCAAGACCGTCGCTTCCCCTCCGGAAGATGTAGTGGTGGTCGGTGGTCGTGGAGCATCCCGAGAGCACCAGCTCGGAGAGCCCGACCAGCGCGGCGATCCGCACCCATTCCTCATCAATACCGGCCCAGATCGGATAGAGCGCGCGCAGCCACCCGAACAAATCTTTGTCCAGCGCCCGCACCCGGGTGAGTGTCTGGTAGAGGTGATGGTGAGTGTTGATCAGCCCAGGCAACGCGACCATCCCGCGGCCGTCCACGCGTTGGGCGGCCTCGGCCGCCGGCGGGGCGCCCGTGCCGACCCACCGGATCACTCCATCTTCAATAAGGATAGACCCTCCCGCGAGCTCGGTCCCCCGGTCGTCCATGGTAGCGACGGCCTCGCAGCCTTCGATGAGGACCGGAACGTGTTTCGGCCCGTGGCGGGCGGCGCGGACCGGAGTCTCGCTCACGCGGATGCGCCGCGCAGGCGCTCGGCGGCCAACCGCACGGCGTCCAGGATCTTGGCATAGCCGGTGCACCGGCACAGGTTTCCAGCAAGCGCTTCCCGCACGGTCGCATCGGTCGGAACGGGATCTTTTTGCAAGAGGTCTGTGACGGCGACAATGAGGCCGGGAGTACAGAATCCGCACTGGACCGCGCCCGCCTGCAGAAACGCTTCCTGGACCGGGTGCAGCTGCCGGGCGCTCGCCAGCGATTCCACGGTGCGCACGTCCCGCTCGTGTGCCTGCGCGGCCAGGACCAGGCAGGCGCATACCAGCTCGTCATCCAGCCAGACCGAGCACGACCCGCACTCGCCCTGCTCGCAGGCGTTCTTTGCTCCAAGCAGGCCGAAGTGCTCGCGCAGCGCGTAGAGCAGGCTGGCACCCGGCCAGACGTCCGCGGCTCGCCACGCACCATTGACCCTCGTTCTGATCAGCATGAGCCTGACCTCGGTTGGCCGGTGCCCCGGGTGCGGTCGTGCAGCGCCCAGGCCAGGGCGCGCCGCGCCATGACCGCGCACGCATGGCGGCGGTAGGCGGCGGTACCCCTCACGTCATCGATGGGCACCGCGGCGGCCGCCACGCGCTCGCCGAAGTCATTCAGCACCTTAGGGGGAAGAGCCGTCGCAGAATCGTCCCAAAGCCCCACGCGCGCCAGGACTTCCGACGCAAAGCGTTCGGCGTCAGGCGCCCTGAGTACCGTGGGACCCACCGAGCCCAGCGCAACCCGAATCGCGCGCCGATCTTCATCCAGAATCAGGCAGAGGCTGGCCACGGCGATGACCATGGCATTTCTGGTCCCGACCTTGGAAAACGATCCCGTGCCCCGGACAAAGCGCCACCCTGTCTCTAAGATCAATTCTTCCTGCCGGATCGCGGTCTTCTTAGGACCCGTCATGAACTGGTGCCACGGCATGGTGCGCCGCCGCCCCCCGGCCGCCACGAGCGTCACCTCGGCATCGTAGGCTGCGAGCACGGGCAGGGCGTCGCCGGCCGGTGAAGCCGTGCCCAGATTGCCTCCCACGGTGCCTCGGTTTCTAATCTGCGGGGATCCGACCGTCCGCGACGCCTCCACGAGTGGGCGGCAGTCGCTCAGACCGGCGACGATCTGCGTGTAGGTAACCCCGGAACCGAGCGCGACCGTACCGTCGTCACGGCGCCACCGGCGCAGCTCGGCCAGCCGGGAAACATCCATCATGAGGGACGGGCGGCGGCGGCCGAAGTTGAGGTCAACCATCAGATCGGTTCCCCCTGCGATAGGAACCGCCTCAGGGCGCGCCGCCTTTAGCTCCAGCGCCTCGGGCAGGGTGCGCGGCAGCAGCATGTGCATGGCGCAGCCCTTTTCCCCGCCAGGCAAGACTCTCCTGTGCTCTATTTCACGCGCGGCGCGTACCACGCGGCATCGTCCTCCGGCCGCTTGATCCGTAAAGTGAGTGGTGCAACAGCAGAGCCCGACGCCATCCGGAGCCTGCGATCGAACGAATGTGATGGCGGAGGGAGGGGAGTGGCGTGGTAGAGACGATGATCGGGATCATTGCAATCGGCGCGATGACCCTGCTCGGCGTTCCTCTGGCGCACCTCCGCCGAGGCAGAGGCAGAGCGGTGTAGCATGGCGAAGCACTATCGCGTCCATGAGGCAGCAGGAGATCGAGGTCATCCTCATGCGCCAGCTGGCCAGTTACCTGGCGATGCCGGTTCTCCTGGTGGATGCCGAGGGAAGCATCGTCTACTACAACGAACCCGCCGAGGCGCTCGTCGGCCGGCGGTTTGACGAGGCCGGCGCCCTACCCAAAGAGGTGTGGTCGACGGTGTTTCGGATCCGCGACGAACACGGCGCGCCCATCCCTGCGGACTCACTGCCCCTCATGATCGCCTTGCGCGACCGCCTTCCAGTCCACCGCCGTCTGCAAATGACCGGACTCGATGGCGTCTCGAGAAGCATCGAATCCACCGCTTTTCCGCTCGAAGGCCAGGGAGGACGCTATCTGGGGGCCGTTGCCATCTTCTGGAGCGTCAATTCCGAGTGAGAGTCACCCTGTGGGGCACCCGCGGCTCCCTCGCGAGTGCGGGTCCCGACACCATCCGCTACGGCGGCAACACGGTGTGCGTGGAGGTGCGCGGAAGTAACGGCGCCTGCCTCATCCTCGACGCCGGGACCGGCATCCGGAGACTTGGCGCCGCCCTCGAGCCAACGATCAAACGTGTGGACGTCCTATTGACCCACCTGCACATGGATCACATCCAGGGACTCGGGTTCTTTGCTCCGCTGTACCGACCAGACCTCGACCTGCACCTGTGGGGTCCCCCGTCGACGACGCAGGACCTCCGTGGACGGCTTTCGCGGTATCTCTCGCCGCCATTGTTTCCAGTGCATCTGCGCGACCTGCGCCACGGTCTGACGATTCATGACGTGCCGCTTGGCCGGTTCGAAATCGAAGGACTGGAACTTCACGCGGCCCTGGTCTGCCACCCAGGCCCAACGGTCGGATACCGGATCACCGATCGGAACAAGGCACTGGCGTACCTTCCCGACCACGAACCTGCACTGGGTGCGCGAACCTTCCCCCAAAAGCCGGAGTGGACCTCAGGATTCGCCCTGGCCGCGGGCGCGGATTTGCTCATACACGATGCGCAATATACTGCGGCGGAGTATCCGGCACACGTGGGGTGGGGCCATAGCTCTATCCCGCACGCGCTGGCCTTCGCCGACGCCGCGGGGGTGCGGCGTCTCGTTCCGTGCCATCACGATCCTAGCCACACGGATGACATGCTGGACGTCTTGCTGGATGAGATGCGCGGGCTGAGCGATTCCGTTCAGATACTGCCGGGGAAAGAAGGAGCCAGGTTCGAGGTGTGATGATCACGCCAAGGTAGTGAGTACGCCGCGGCGTCGAGCTCCCTGCGCAACGCTTCGGTATCCCGCTCGGTCCATGGCTCCACGGGCGCATCGAACCGGCGCTCACGCAGTAGCGACTCTGTGTCAGCGGGCGTCCAGGTGACGCCAGGCCTGGGTTCGGTTGTCGGATCGGACCTGATCATCGTACTTTCAACAACGCTTTTACCCGCCGCGATGTTCCCGACAAGCCGTCTTGCTAGCACAACGCGCGCTCGTCGGAGCCACGCGCCTACCGGGTTGCTACGGTGACTGGTCCCGCCGCAGGGTAAGGCTGACCACACCGTAGGGCGGTCGGGGATCGGTATAGATCGTTGTCGGGAGGTCCCCGTCAGATGATCGCCCCGCGTCCCAGAGGTGGTTCTCGGCGTCAAACGTGACCTCCACGATCGCGGGAAAGCGCGCGAGCAGATGCTGGCCGATCTCGTGCACCAGATGCTGAATCGACTGAGAGACGAACGAATCCAAGACCTCGACCAGCGCAGCCCTGACCTCCGCGGCGGCAACACGGTCCTCGAATGTGCCGTGACGCCAGTACACGTTGAGATGCACGAGCAGCGGACGGTCCCCCATGTCCGGGAGGGTCGTATAGACGTCCCGCATGAACCCGGCAAAGGCGCTCCCGGTGAGCTTGATCAGGCGGAGGCTCTCCAGACCACTGCGATGATCACCGACGCCGCCGCGATCCATACCGAGCTCGGCCACGGCGTAATCGTCGTGGCGGGGGCCGTAGACGACGCCGCGCTCGCGCGCGAACGGGAGCTCGCGCGCGCGGAGGTGCACGTGCTCGATGTGCGGGTACGCGGTCAAGAACGTGCGCCCAAGAAGTGCCAGGAACTCCTCCAGTGACGCGCCGGAATACTCGAGCGCCATCGCATGGATGAAGTTCTTCATCGTGTCCGTTGCGACGACCATGGAATTGTCGCCGCGCGTATACGCCGGCAGGAGATTGCCGCCGGTTGCCTCCAGGCGCACCTCGGCGGCAAAGATACCGCGGCGGACGTCAGCGCGATAGAAGGTCACCGCGGCCTTGCCATAGCGGACGTCAACGGGCCCCGGCTCACTCATCGCCGTCAACGCTCCGGCGGTGCCGGTCGTTCGCGATGGCCACCAGGTCGTTCAGCGCGGTCTGAAGCTCCTGGGCCCTGCTCTTTTCTAAGCGCGCTTGCAGCACACGTAGAATCTCGGCCTTCGGCCGGCGATTGACGAAAACGACAAAACGAAACCCGAACTTCTCCTCGTAGGCTCGGTTGAGCCGGGCCAGATCAGCGAGCACCGCGGGGCCGCTGTCCGCCTCCGCGGGGCCCTCATCTGTCCCCTGCTCGCGTGCCGACGCCTGTGACGTGACCGTACCGCCGATTGGAGGATGGGCGTTGAGCGCTTCGATCTGCTCGGACTCGGGGAGGCCGCGCAACACGCGGCCCGCCTCGGCGAGGGGATTCGGGTACGCGGCCAGGCGCTCAACGAAACGCGTGCGCCCCTCGAAGAGGGCCGCGAGCTCGTCGGCGGTCAGCTTCCCCGGTAGGTCGTGCATCCAAACGGAGAGAGCAGCAGTGGGATGTGGTAGTGGCGAGCCGGATCGGTGACGGAAAACTCGGTTTCGAATCGAGTGAAAAATGCCGAAGCGACGTGGAAGACCAGGCGGTATGTGCCGGCCACGAGCGTGCCCCCCACCATGTCGGCAACGCGGCCGTCGTCGTTTGTCTCGTGGGCCGAGAGCAGCGAGCCCCCCCGATACAGTTCGACGCGAATGCCGCGGGCGGGGACGCCGTGGGCAAGGTCAAGAACGTGCGTCGAAATGGAGGGCTTCATCTACGCTTTGGCAGGCTTGTCGGCCCGCTTGAAGATCGGGAGGATGCCGAGATGGTGCACGCCTTCCAGTTCGTCGCCCTCGAGCAAGATCGTCGCCCGGGCCGCGACCTCGCCGCCCGCCTGCCGCACCAGGTCCGCCATCGCGCGCAGCGTCTCTCCTGTGCTGATGATGTCGTCAAGGATTCCGACCCGTTTCCCCTTCAGCTTCGCGGCATCGCGACCGTCCATGTAAAGTTCGATCTCCTTGCCGGAGGTGATGGGTTTATATCCCACCACGAGCGGCGAGAGCATGAAGGGGCGCAGCTCCTTGCGGCACACGACGTAAGGCTTGAGTCCGAGGTAGGTCGCCACGGCGTGCGCCAGGGGAATGCCCTTCGTCTCCGTAGCCACGAAGACGTCACAGTCGGCAAGTTTCGTGGCCAGCATACGGGCCGCGCGATCGATGACCTCCGTGTCGCCGAGGCTGTAGTAGTACGCGATCCAGGTATCGGGAGCAACCTGGATCAGCGGTAGCGTTCGCACGGTGCCCGCCACGTGGAGGTCGTAGGTCGCCTGGCCCGTGTATGGCAGGATATGGGGCATCCCACACCTCGGTGACGCCATCGGCAGACCGGCGTGACCGCCTAGCGGGTTCGCCTCGCGCAATACGATGCCTGCCGCAGGAACCGCTTTTCGGCAAAGGGAACCACCGGCCCGATGGACCTTGCCCGGCTGATCCAGATTGCCCGAGGCAGACACCCCGCCGATCTCCTCCTCGCCAACGCCCGCGTGGTGGACCTCTACAACAACGAGATTGTCCGTGCCGACGTAGCCCTGGCCGGAGACTACATCGCCGGCGTGAGCGCGCCGGAGATGCGCGCATACCACGCGCACGAAGTACATGATCTGCGGGGCGCCTATCTGGCGCCCGGGTTTATCGACGGCCACGTGCATATTGAAAGCAGCATGGTGAGCGTGCCGCAGTTCGCCCGCGCCGTGGTGCCACGTGGAACGACGACGGTCGTCGCGGACCCGCATGAAATTGCCAACGTCCTGGGCATGAGCGGAATTCGGTACATGCTCCAGGCCGCGAAGTATAACCCGCTCAGCGTGTATGTGATGGCCTCCTCGTGTGTCCCCGCCAGCCCGATGGAGAGCGCCGGCGCCGAATTGACGGCGTACGACCTCGAAACCCTCATGCAAGACAAGTGGGTGCTCGGGCTTGCCGAGATGATGAACACCCCGGGCGTTCTTGCGGCCGACACTGAGGTGCTGGCCAAGATCGCCGCGGCCCAGGGCAGGCCAATAGACGGACATGCCCCTGGGCTCAGCGGCCCGGATCTCAATGCCTATGTCGCGGCGGGTATGGGGTCAGATCACGAGTGTACGAGCGTCAAGGAGGCAAGAGAGAAGCTGCAACGGGGCATGATGATCATGATTCGTGAGGCCACGACGGCGCGCAATCTCAAGGACCTGTTGCCGCTTGTCACGCCGGGGAATGCCCGGAGGTTCATGTTTGTCACCGATGATCGCAACCCGCTCCACCTCCTGGCCGACGGACACATTGACTCGATGGTCCGGCAAGCCATCGAGTTGGGGCTACATCCGCTCAGCGCCCTCCAGCTCGCCAGCCTGAACGCCGCCGAATACTTCGGCCTCCGCGACCGCGGCGCGGTCGCGCCGGGCAAGCTCGCCGATCTGCTCGTCTTCGATGACCTGGCGGCCCCGCGGGCACGGCTGGTGTACCGGTACGGTCGCCTGGTGGCACGCGACGGTGCGATCCTGCCCTATGAGCGGCCTGAACGGCTCCCAGCCCTCCGCGGCTCAGTCAACGTCTCGCCCAGCGCGCTGCACTTTCGTATCCCCGCCGGCGGTCATCGTATGCGCGTCATCGAGGTGATCCCCGACCAAATCATCACGAAAGCGGGAGACGCAGAGGCCGCGATCAGCGGTGGCGAGGCCGTGGCCGATCCCGACCGCGACCTCCTCAAACTTGCGGTCATCGAGCGACACACGGGAAGCGGTAGAATCGGGTTGGGGTTTGTTCGCGGGTTTGGGTTGACTATGGGCGCGCTCGCCTCTACGGTGGCGCACGATGCCCACAATATCATCGTCGTGGGGACAAGCGACGACGCCATGCGCGCGGCGGTCGACCTGATCCTCGAGATGCAGGGCGGGCTTGCAGCCGTGGCCGGGCGCGAGGTGACCCGGCTTCCACTCCCTATTGCGGGACTGATGTCGGACGAGCCAATCGAAGCGGTGGCCGACGGCCTGCGAACCCTGCTGCGTACGGCGCGGCGGATGGGTACACGACTCGATGATCCGTTCATGGCGCTCTCGTTCTTGTCCCTCTCGGTCATTCCCGAACTCAAACTCACGGACCGCGGGCTGCTGGATGTCGGGAAGTTTCAGATCGTGCCACTCTTCCTCGACTGAGTGCATCGACTGACGTTTCACCGCGAGAAAGCGGGGTAAAACAATCTCGCAGGGCAAGAAACTCGTAAGGCAAGAAAATAGAACGGTTGTGAAAGGAGGGGAGCAACGTGAAGACTCTGGCCCTGATCGCGCTCAGCGCGATGCTGCTGGCAGTCGCCCCGATGGCGATGGCGGCGGAAGCCGAGGTCGAAAACGTGACGCTGAACGGTGAAGCGTCGATGTTCCCGCCTGAGGTACAGGTTCAAGGGGCGCCGCTGATCCCGCCCGACTCTTCGGATACGGAACTCAGCGGAATAGAGGCGCGGTAAGACCTGACAACTAAATAGTACGTGACGTCCAACGAGCGCGGGGAAGGGTGTGAGCCCTCCCCGCGGTCGTTTTTTTGGGGCGCGATGGGTGCCCCGTGGCCGATTTCACACCTGTGCTGTGACCCGGTCCATCGTGCGGATTGGGCCCAGCCAGTAAAGTGAGGATCAGGTGAACAGCACGGAACGTGGCGGGGTTGACCCGCCGGCTGAGCGCCAAAACTGCGAGAAAGGAGGGACACCAATGAAACTGGCCGCTCTCATCGCCCTGGCTGCGATCCTGCTGGCGGTTGTGCCGCAGGCCGTAGCTGACGAACGCGGAGTGCAGGAAGGGGACCTGGACGAGGTCAAGTTTGAGTACAGGCCCATTCAGAACGAACCGTCCAAGGACGAACCCGTCAAGTGGATGGAGGAGCATCGCGACTCGCTTGATGGAAACGACGTTCGGGAGTAAGCAGGCCTCGTGACTATGCCGGCGGTGGAGGAGGAGTTGCCCGCGAACTGCCTCCTCCGCCGCCAGTACCTTTTTGGCGACTCGATACGACTGACTAGTAAATCCGCTCGCTCAGGCGCTTGGCATCGAGGATGACGATCCTCTTCCCGCGGAGTTCCAGCACGCCTTGGGTGCGGAACGACGCCAGCGCCCGATTGACCCGTTCCCGTGTGGCACCCACCATGCGTGCGAGTTCCGCCTGGGTTAGGTCCATACCGATCTCGATGCCGTTCGTGCGGGTGCCGTAGCGATCGGCGAGTTCGAGCAGCATCTTTGCGATGCGGGCATGGACATCGTAAAAAGCCAGCGACTCCGTATACTGGATCAGATGGCGGAGGGTGCCGCACAGCTGCTCGATGAGAGCGCTTCCCAACCGGGGCGTCGCGGCGAGATAGCCTTGAAACTCATCCCGGCCGAGTGTGTAGGTCACGGTATCCTCGACGGCATCGGCGCTAGCCGACCGAGGCCGGCCATCCAGAAGCGCCATTTCGCCAAAGACGTCACCTGGGCCCAACAGATGCAACGTGAGCTCCTCCCCGCCTTCGGCCGGAACGAAGATGCGGATGCGTCCCGACTCCACGATATACAGGGCATCGCCCGCCTGATCCCGATGGAAGATCATCGTGCCTTTGCGGAAGGCGCGCCGGCGAAGCTGCGGCGCCAGCCCTACTAAGACCTCATCGCTGAGATCATCGAACAGCGGCACCGTTTTCAGCAGCGCCTGCGGATCGCTCGGCATGGTGCGAAATGCCTTCGGGTGGTGTCGTATAATCCCTGCGTGACCGCTCGCACCCCCGCTCCCAGCCCGGCCGTCGCCGGGGTGATCTTCGATCTCGGCGGCACGCTGATCTATCCCACAAGCGACGAATTGGAGTGTGCGGCCCACCTGGAGGGGTGGCTGCGAGCGCACGGATGGCCTGAGGATGTGGGGCAGGCTGTCCTCGAGTCACGGCGATGGCTTTGGGAGTCATCGCGAAAGACGGGTCGGCAGTACACGATGGACACTGCCATCCGGCGCATGGCCGAGCGCTGCGGCCGGCCTGCGCCTGATCCAGCCTTCATCGCAGAAGCAGAGCGCGTGTTCTTCGAGCCCGAACTCAACGGACTTCGAGTGTACCCCGACGCATTGCGGCTGCTCCGGCGCCTCCAGGCCGCGCGCGTGCGTCTCGCGTGCATCTCCAACGCGTCCTCCCACTGGCTGATCGAACAGATACTCGCGCGCATGGGCCTTGCGCGCTACTTCGATCCGGCCATCTCTTCTGCCGGATTTGGGCGTGTGAAACCTGACCCCGCCATCTTCCGCGCCGCGCTGGCCCGCTGGGCGATCGCGCCCGGCCTCACCGTCATGGTGGGGGACACACCGTCGGCTGATGTCAATGGCGCGCGCGCAGTCGGGATGCGCACGATCTATGCCGCCCTCGAGCCCAATCCATACAACACCGCGCACCGCCAGACCGGGGCAGATGCCGAAGCCCGTTCACTGGGCGAGGTGGAGCGGATTCTCTTCCGCTGGCTGGGCGCGTAAGGGCAAGCATACATGAGGATGGGCCGTCGATCGCGAAACGGCCTCTATGCCGCCGGGCGAAGCGCTTGATCGAAGTCCGCGATGAGGTCCTCGATGTCTTCCAGCCCCACCGAGACGCGGATCAGGCCGTCGGTGATTCCGGCGCGCTCCCGGTGCTCTTTGGGAATGTCTACGCTCGTCGTCGAGGCCGGATGCGTCACGAGCGTTTCGGCGGAGCCCAAGCTGACCGCAAGGACGCACGTCTTCAGGCTTTCGACGCAGCGGACCCCAGCCTGATAACCGCCGACCACCTCGAACGATAGCATCCCGCCAAAGGCCCGCATCTGCCGGGCGGCGACGGCATGCCCCGGATGAGCGGCGAGCCCCGGATAGTTCACCCGCGCCACGGCCCGGTGGCCGGCGAGGAACTCGGCCAGGCGCTGGGCGTTTGCGCTGTGCCGCTCGACGCGCAGCCCCAGCGTCTTCAGGCTGCGGAGCAGCAGCCAGGCCGCGAAGGGATCGAGCACCGGACCAAGGATCCGCAGGTAGTGGACCGCGCGGCGGATGAGGTCGCGACGTCCCACGATCACGCCCGCCGTGACGTCCGCGTGGCCTCCAATGTACTTCGTCGCACTGTGCACGACCAGGTCGACCCCAAGAGATATCGGCGTGGTGAGATACGGCGATGCAAACGTGTTATCGGCGATGGTCGCGGCACCAACCCGGCGCGCCAGCGCGGCCACGGCGGCGATGTCGGTGACCTGCATGACCGGGTTGTTGGGCGTTTCGATGTAGACCAGCCGCGTGGTGGGGCGGATCGCGCGCTCGTACGCGGCGGTCTCCGTCGAGTCGATCAGCGTGACGTCGATCCCCTGCCGGGGCAAGATCTCGTGCATCAGCTGAAACGTGGCTTGATACACCGCGCGAGGGACGACGACATGCGCGCCGGGTTCGACAACGCTGTGCACCGCCGTCGCAATAGCACCCATCCCTGAAGCCGCGGCGAGCCCATCCTCGGCGCCCTCGAGCTGCGCGACGCGCTCCTCGAGCAGCCGGGTCGTCGGATTCCCCCACCGTGTGTAGAACCAGCCCTGACCACGATCGGCGCCCAACGCGGCGCCGTCCGCCATAGAATCGTACCGGAAGGTAGATGTCTGGTAGATGGGGGTGGCCACCGACTTCAGGGGGTCTGATGCGCCTTCCCCGTGAATGGCGCGGGTCTGAAAGCCTCTTGCGGCAGTCATCGGCCCTCCTCCGATATGGGGAGCATTTCGTCCTGCTTCAGTTCGGCAATGACAATCCCTGCGAGTATCAAGCAAGCGCCCACCGCCTCGAGACCGGATAGCGCATCGCCAAGCAAGGCATAGGCCGCCAACGCCGCCACCACGGGTTCAAAGGCGAACATCAGGCCCGCGTGGGAAGGGGTGGTGAACCGTTGAGCCCACGACTGAATCAAGAAAGCGCCTGCCGTCGCGGTCAGCGCCATGAACGCAACGATGCCCCAGACGGTCGGACTCGCCCCGGCGAGGGCGTCCGCCGGTCGCTCCCCGATCGCCGCCAGCAGGCTCAGCGCCGCGGCCGGCGCAAACTGGGCGGCGGTCAGCCTGACCGGGTCGAGTCGAGGAGCGAGCCTGCCGACGAGCACGATGTGGAACGCGAAGCCCACCGCGCACCCAAGCACCAGCAGATCGCCCACGCGCACCGCTGAGGTCTCCCTGAGCGTCAGCAATCCCAGCCCGGCCGTCGCCGCTGCGACGCCGGCCAAGACGTGGGGTTTCGGCGGTCGGCGCAGCCACGCGGCCGAGATCAGGGGAACCAACACTACCGAGAGACCGGTGATGAACGCCGCATTTGATGCGGCCGTCAGGCGAAGGCCCAACGTCTGCAACCCGTAGGCCACGAACAGCACGACGCCGACGGCCGCCGCGCCTACCCAGTCGCGCCGTTGCGTGACCCCGCCGCGCCCCAGGGCCAGCGCGAGCATCACGACCGCGAGGGTGAATCGCGCGGCAAGGTACGTAAACGGCGGAAGCGTGGAGAGAACGATCTTCCCCAGAGGAAAGGTGAGACCCCAGGCGGCCGCCGCGGCAAGGAGCGCGAGGTCGGCCACGTAGCGCGGCACGCGGGGCGTCTCCGCCATGGCGCATTCCATCATAGGAACGCGCATTTTCGAGTGTCAACGCGCCAGAAGGCGAATTCGAGGCACAGAGGAACTCATCCCATGTGACGATCTCGACCGAAGGCTGGATCGCCACCGGCATTCTCGTGGCCGTCGTGTTGGGTTTTGCCTCCGGCCGCCTCCGGGCGGAGGTCATTGCATTGACCGCGGTGCTCCTGTTGGGGCTGACGGGCGTGGCGACGCCGGCGGCCGCCTTCGAGGGGTTTGGCGACCCGACGGTCATCGCCATCGCCTGCCTTTTTGTGGTAAGCGCGGCCCTGGAGCGTACCGGCGTGGCCTCACGGCTGGCGCGGTCCATCCTCGGCACGGTGGGGACTGGCGAGGGCGCCTTGATCGTGACCTTCATGCTGCTTGCCGGGCTGTTGTCCAGCGTCATGTACCACATCGGCGCCATGGCGATGCTGCTCCCCGTGGCGATCGCCGTGTGCCGTGAGGCGGCTTTGAGCCCTAGCCGTCTGCTGATGCCGCTGGCGATCGGCGCCCGCGTGGGGGGCGCTCTGACATTGATTGGGAAGCCTTCGAACCTCATCGTCAGCGCCTTTCTGGTTCAGGCTGGCTACGCTCCGCTGACGCTCTTGTCGTTCCTCCCCATCGGAATCGCGCTGCTGGGTGTCGGCATCATCTTCATGGCCACCGCCGGGCGCAGGTTGCTGCCCACCACGGTGCCGGAAGGTTTCACCTCGGGCGCGGCACGGCGTGACCTGCGGGAAACGTACAAACTCCCCGAGCGCTTGTTCCGAATTCGGGTCGATGGGGGGTCGATGCTGGAGGGAAAGACGATCGAGCAGACGGCGCTGCGGGCGTCGTATGGGATCAACGTCGTCGCGATCCTGCGCGGGCGGGAGCGCATGCATGCGCCTACCTCCGGGGAGCGTCTGCGCGTGGGCGACGCACTGGTGGTGGAGGCGCGGCCGGAGGACATGCGCAAGATCCGGGGGGAACACCCCGTCGAGGTGGAACCCGATGCGAAGCTGGCGCGGGAGCCCCTGGAGACCGACGAGATCGGTTTGGGCGAGGTCGTCCTCGCGCCACGGTCGGAGCTTGTGGGTCGCAGTCTGAAGGAGCTCGAGTTCCGCCAGCGTTACGCGCTGAATGTCCTGGCGATTTGGCGACAGGGGCGGCCGCGACGGACCTGGCTGGCGGATCTCCCATTGGAATACGGCGACGCGCTGCTCGTGCAGGGTTCCCGCGAACGTATTCGGCTGCTGCGGCGCAATCCCAACTTCATCTCGCTGGACGAGCCACCGCCGCTCCGCACATCGCGCCTCGGCGTGTCGTTGGTTGCGGTTGCCGCACTGATCGGCCTCACCGCTCCGGGGATCGTGCCGGTCGGCCTGGCGGCATTGCTGGCCGCGGGTATCGTGGTGGTCGGCGGCGCCGTCACCTCCGAGGAAGCGTTTGACTCCATCGACTGGGCCACCGTCATCGTCACCGGCGGGCTGCTGCCGCTAGGGATCGCGCTGCACCGGACCGGAGCCGCGTCGGCATTCGCGTCCGCGGTCGTCTCCGCGGCCGGGGGCGGTGTGGTCGTCGCCATCGCAATGGTATTTGGGGTGGCATTTCTCGTGGGACAGGTTATGCCCGCGGTGCCCGCAACGATCCTGATGGCGCCCATAGCCCTGGGGACCGCGACGGCGATTGGCGCGAATCCTGTTCCCTTCCTAATCACCATCGCCTCTTCGACGTCGGTCACGCTGCTGACGCCCATCAGCCACCCCATCAGCCTGATGGTCATGGGACCCGGAGGCTATCGCTTCGGTGACTATGCCCGCGTCGGTGCCCCGCTCGCGGCTCTGCTCGGCGCGACGCTGCTGGCGGTGGTCACCGCCCTCTACATCCGCTGAGCGGGATCGGACGGCGCCAGACGCCCAGGGCCAGACCGGAAGGGCTCGCCTGCGCGGCACAGAAACCACACGAAGTAATGCGCATCGGGGCTCACGTCTCGATCAGCGGCTCGCTCGACTGCGCGATCGACCGTGCGGTGGCAATCGGCTGCGAGTGCCTGCAGATCTTCTATGGGTCGCCGCGGCAGTGGCGGGTGGTCACATATTCTGAGGAGGCCATCACCCGTTTCATAGCCAAGCGTCGCGCCGCCATGCTCGACCCGCTGGCGGCCCACGCCGCCTATCTCGTCAACCTGGCAGCACCGTTTCGCGAGTACCGGGAGAAGTCGATCACCTCGCTGCTGGCCACGATGCGCGGCGCCGAGCGTCTGGATGGACTGGGCGCGGTGACGCATCTCGGCAGCCGCATGGCAACGACCCGAAGCGCCGCCCTGCGCCGGGCGGCGGCGTCAATTCGATCCATCCTCGATCGTACCGAGCGCGCGATGCTCCTTCTGGAGAACAGTGTGGGAGCCGGAGGGAACTTGGGTGCGGATTTTGACGACCTGGGTGCCATCCTCGATCTGCTGGGAGGACATCCCCGCATTGGCTTCTGCATTGACACCGCGCATGTGTTTGCCACGGGCTGGGACCTGCGCACCATCGATGGGATCGATGCGATGATCGAGGCGCTGGACCGCGCCGTGGGCTGGCAGCGCGTCAGACTCATGCATCTCAACGACTCGAAAGGCGCATTGGGCTCACGCATCGACCGGCATGAGAATATTGGGGAGGGCTGGATCGGCCCGGATGGCTTTCGCGCCCTGTTGTCCCACCCACGGCTGCGGGGGCTCCCCGGCATCATCGAGACGCCCGGCTTCGATCGCACCGGGCCTGATCGCAAGAACATTGCGCGCCTCAAGCGCTTGCGCGGGCTGAGA
>Ga0187893_10008484_pt1 | contig 16173 bp, 15 predicted proteins | sample MA1701074metaG_FD_139574 | JGI IMG/M metagenome (GOLD analysis project Ga0187893, IMG submission 139574) | White microbial mat communities from a basaltic lava cave in the Kipuka Kanohina Cave System on the Island of Hawaii, USA - MA170107-4 metaG ...
AAATCTCCCTAGCTTCGCTCTTGGGCCGCCGGACAATCAATTCCAGAACGCCACGATCTGTTGGCGACTGCCGGATTGTTTCGAGTCCCGCCTGCAGGTCAATCATCGCCCGGTGTGTTACACCCTCCATTTGTCAGCCCTCCCAGTCACTGTCTTCAATCAATCTTTCAGCAGTATGAGCTCCGATGCGGAGAAAGTATCGGTTTCAAGAGCGATTGTAAATGGAAGCGCTCTCTTTCTGTATAGCATGGCAGCTTTTCTCTTACCGTGGCGTTTCGCTTGTGGGAAGAATAGAGGTATAGAGGCGAGTACCCAGACCGCCATCATTCCCCAGACAGTGGGAATTCCATCCCGGCGGTCACAAACCCTTTGGATTCCGGCCTCCGCTGGGGATGACACTGTATTGAATCAGCGATATCTGGCAGGAAGGGCGAATCAGCGCTCCAACACGAGAGAAGCGCAGTGGCTGAAAGCCCTTCGTCGGGCCATGGCTTCAATGCTATAAGTTGCCTGCGTCCGGTGGCCTCAGCTCGGTTCGTTCACTCCATGACAACATCTCCAGCCCGCCCGGGTCTCATCTTACTGCTGCTCTTCAGCATCGGACTTGTCAGCGAAGTAGACTATCAGATGATTCCGCCGCTGCTGCCCCTGCTCGCCTCCGGATTCGGCGTGACGGCCGGCGCGGCTGCCCGCGTCGTACCTGTTTACTCGATAGCCTCAGCAGTGTTTTCTTTGGTCTTCGGATATCTGTCAGACCATTTCGGTCGAAAAATGTTTATCTACCTGGGCTTGGTCTGTTTCTCAGCAACCTGTGCCGGCACATACGCCAGTACCTCTTTGACGACGTTCACGATTGCAAGATTTTTTTCGGGAGTGACCACCGGTGCGATCATAACGGCTTCGACCTCCTATGCCGCTGACTACTTTACCTACGATCGCAGAGGGCGCGCCATGGGAATACTCTCGACGGCCTACTTTGCTGCGGCAATTGTGGGCATTCCGGCCGCCACATGGGTTGCAGCTCGCTGGGGCTGGCGCCCGCTCTTCCTGATGACAGCGTCGACCGCTCTGGTTTGCGCCATCCTGGTTTGGAAGTTCATCCAGGTGGAGACCGCAGCCCAGGTGCACGTGGTTGACTCTGGGCAGCGCTTGAGCCTGAGCCGCATTCGGCAGGTCTTCGGACTGTGCCTGCGACGCCGGGACACCCTATCGGTTCTGCTCGCGTCACCGCTATCTTCGGGTGCCATCGTGGCCTTCATCACGTTTCTCTCCAGCCACCTCATCGCGCAACAGCACGTTACCGTGCAACAAGTCGGACTGGTCTTCCTGCTATGCGGACTGGCATCGCTGGCGGGAGCGCCACTATCCGGAGTCGTGGCAGATCGCTGGGCCAAGAAGCCGCTGCTCGTTCTCAGCGGCTTCGTTCTGTCAGCGTGCGTGGTAACCGTGCCCAGGCTTGGGTGGGGTCCTGGTTTGTTCGCTGTCCTCGCGCTCACCGGACTCTCCATTGCATTTCGCATGGCACCGCTGCTGGCCATCACGACAGAACTTGTGGACGCGAGTGAGCGGGGAACGTTCCTGGCACTGCGAAATGCGCTGTCGCAACTGGGAATCGCGGCAGCGACTCTAACCGCGGCCTACGTCTTTGCGTCGTGGGGATACTTCTGGGTTGGGACCTTTTCGGCCTGTCTGCTGACAATCTCAAGCCTGATTATTCTTATGTTCGTCAAAGAACCGCAGAAAAAGGGCATGGATTGAAACGATCAGTGGATGAGTTGGTGGGGGTTGGGGGCCGGTCGCGCCCTTCGCGGGCGCGTGGATTGAAACTTTCACAGCGGCGGGACTCTAACACTTTCGCTACCTTGATCCAAGAGAAAGACTTCCGATCGGTGAGTCATCACCGTCGTGCTTCCACATGATTCCTCAATCCGTCCGAAGGTCACCTTGCTGCCGAAAACGCCGGTCCAAGAGCGCCTGCAAAACCCCAAGCCGAGCGCCAAAGTGCTTGATGACCAGGATCGGCACGCGGCTCGCAAGAATCATCTCTTCGGTGACGCTGCCGAGCAAAATCGATGAAGACCGGCTGCGGCCGCGCGTCGCCATGACGATGAGATTGGCTTCCAGTTGCTCTGCGGTGCGGTCAATGACGTGAGCCACGTTGGCGCCTTCCTTGAAAAGCGGTATGACTCTGACACCGTGGCAGTCGATAGGTGAGATGAACTCCTTGAAGGCTTCCTCTTCCTGACCACGCAAAACCCGGCCGTATTCTTCGTAGGTAATTGCCGCTTCGTTGAAGTAGACATGCAAAGCCAGACATTCGGCTCCGCGGCTCAGCGACGCCAGCGAGGTGGCCACCCGCATGCTGTCGGCAGCAGATTCGGAAAAATCTACCGGGACCAGAATTCGGTGGAATGGAGTACTCGAGTTTTGCGGCACCATCCACACGGAGCAGGGAGCCTTCATCGCCAACCGGCGTGCCAACGGCTTCCGCCCGGGGGGTTCGAGCCGGTGGCCCAAAAAGAGCAGGTCAATCTGATTCTCGGCCACGTAAGCCAGGAGTTGGTCCGTGATCGGCCCGGTGAGTATATCGTAAGCAACCCGAACCGATGCCGGCAGGCCGGCGGAATGTCGCTGAACACTCGCCTGAAGTGCAGCCACAAGTTGATCATGGCTGAGAGCAGCGAGTGTACCATCCGAGGCGGCAGCCACATGAACAAACCGAACCTCATTGGCCGTACCCAGACGGGCAATCATCGTGGCATAACGAATCAGGGCTGCATCCTCATCCGTCCGCGCCAGCGCAACGGAAAGGTTTTGATACCTATGCATCGCCGTTCTCCATGTAATTTATCCCATTCTTTCTAGCAAGGCTGCACCGATCCGGGGAAAAACAGATTAGACAGATGCAGCCTCCGCCGGCTTGTCGAAATATTTGTGGAACACTCCGTAGATGACCATCGCCGACAAGACGCCCGCCAGAAAGCTGGTGAAAACCACCATAAGGGCCGTATAGATCATCAGTCCGGCATGAAGCCGATTGTGCGCCCAGACCTGCTTAATTTCAACCGGCTTGACCATGTTAAAGGCCACCCACATGAGGATACCGCCAATGCAGGCCATGGGAACCAGCTCCAGATAATGTGCCAGAAACCAAACCAGGGACAGCTTGAGAAAACACTTCATGATCCCGGCCAGCGGTGTCATCGCGCCAGCCTTGATATTGGTTGCAGTCCGGGCCAACGCTCCGGACAAGGGCATTCCATTCAGCATCGGCACGAATGTCTGAATCAATCCTTGTCCCCAAAATTCCTTATCCGGATTGTAAGGAGTGCCCCGGTTGTCGGCCAAACGATCGGCCATGCGAGCCGCTAACAGGCTTTCGAACCCGCAAACGAATGCGAAAGCTACCGCATAGAGGACCAGATCAGCCATGACGGCCAGGTCCCACGAAGGGAGTCTGGGAGGTGATAGCATCAGGAAATCGGTCGGAATCTTTCCGTATTTTGTGACCACCAGCGAAAGACCATCGTTGGCCAAAATGGTAGACGATAGCAGGGTGCCGACGCCCAGTGCCAACATGGGAGCCGGCACATAAATGGATATGCTCAGCAAGGATCGTGTTACGACGAATGTCAGCAAACCCAGGAACATGGAGGAGCCGTTCGCCTCGCCGATGTGTTCACTGATAATGCGCAGCTTCTGGAAGAACCCGCCGGTGACTGCCGTCTTGAATCCAAGGATCTCGCCAAACTGAGACATGGCGATGGTCACCGCAATGCCGACACTGAACCCTACCACCACAGAATGGGGTACCATATTGCCGACCTTGCCCCATCCCAGCAAAGCGATCAGGATCAGAATGGGCCCCGAGCACATGCAGATCAACACCAGAAAGCCGTGACCCGCGAAAGGATCTTCTGGCGTTCTGTAGGCACCCATAATGCTGCCTATCGTTGGGATCAAAGCCGCCACCGGACCGTACACGTTGTATTTGGATCCGCTGAACAAAGCGCCCACAAGTCCAGCGATGGCACCGGCCAGAATGCCGTGTTCGGGACGCAAGCCCGAGGCAATCGCGAAACCCATAGCCATGGGAATGGCCATCATGGCAACCAAGAGACCCGCGCTGGTATCTCGGATTGCCACTTGAAGCCAGTTATCGCGTCTCATCTCTTCGAATCGAGCGTCAAAAGGATTCAAGAATCGCTTGAGGCGATCTCCAACGGACTCTGTTGCCACAGCCGTTGATTTCTTCTCAGCCCCTCTTGGAGCAGTTACCAAAGTCGACATGAGTGTGTTCCTCGCATCCAGACTGATTCCCGCATTCAATTTGCGAGCACAGCTGCCGGGCAGAGCCTTCCGCCTAGCTCTCCACAACAACCGCCGCATCAACGTGACGCAGCGGCGTGAAGCCGTTCTTTGACGGGTCGAAAGACGTGACTTCTCCCGTACCGATCTCATATACCCAGCCATGCAATCTCAATTCGCCCTTCGCCAGACCGACAGCCACGGCAGGGTGAGTTCGCAGGTTGTTCAACTGGGCCAGAACGTTCTGTTCTGTGAGGGCCATCAGGAGCTTGTCTCCGGACAAATGGCCGTACTTTTGCTCCACAATCAAGCGAGCGGGTTCTCCGTAGTGGAGCCAAGCCGCAACGCTTTTCATCTTGGCAACATGTTCCGGATGCAACACGCCGCCCATGGCGCCGCAATTGGAATGGCCGCAAATGATGATGTCCTTCACGCCGAGAGCCATCACAGCGTATTCAATGGTGGCTGTCACCCCTCCCAATGCCTGTCCGAAAGCCGGCACGATGTTGCCAGCGTTGCGAATGATAAACAGGTCGCCTGGCTTACTTTGGGTCAACAGAGTGGGGTCAATTCGCGAGTCGGAGCAGGTGATGAGCAAGGCTTCCGGACGCTGGCCTGACGCCAGTTCAGTGAACAGTTCCTGATGGTGGGGGAAGACGTCATCCTGAAACTTGGACAGCCCCTCAACAATCTTCTTCACGGTGATCTCCTTGTTCGAACTGAGTCAGTTCACGTAGGGTGGCTCATGGCGGCATGGCAGTTTCGTGACTGAAGCGAGGTCACCGACCCATTGAAGCGTCAAATGCCAAGGCTTTACGCCAGCCAACGTTAGGTCTGTGCATGACGATAGGTCGCGCACAGTACCGCAGGCCTTTCAGGTGCTGGGTATAAAAGGATTTATCTAGTTAGGAGAGAACTGGAGGAGCCCTGGGAGGGCAGGATGGACCGGAATTTTCGCGGACGCTGAAGTCTTCGTTGACAAACCAAAGCCGGCCATGGCGCCGAAAATCGGGGTGAGCGTGATCTCGGTCAATTTCACTCCGGTGTCGTTCGCGATGCCGATTCGGGCTGAAGGATTCCCGGCGGGGTTCCGTAGTCTCATGAAATACGAAACTCTCGGCCTCAGACTGGGTCGCTTCCGCGACCTTGATGAGAATTCGGTTTCCAACCGCTGTACCACCATACGCACCTAGGACCAAAAAGAGCATGAAGGACCGAATGAACCACTTTCTCAGGTTCGGGACCCTCGTCACCACCGTGCCTCCATTTGTATCCCCGGGCTGCGTTGGCGCTCAACGCTCACAATTTTAAACTTGTGTGTCAGATAAATAGCATTTCCACCACAGAACGTCAATCATCGATTGTGCACCTCTGGTAAGCTATCGGAGCATCGGTTGCAGAACATTTCGCTGTGCCGAAAGTGTTACGAGCCCGAACTCTGAACATCCTGCGCATGAAGCTGTCAGAGAATGGTGGCTGCGCCTTTTCGCTCTCGCACCGAAAGCAGTAGGGTACTGGTGCAGCGTCCGTTCTCAGAACAGACCAGCTGCCCATAGAGTTGCGTCTGCCGTTTCTCACAACTCCTAGGCTTGGAGGGCTATTGGCCACTTACGTCACGCATCTTGAATGCAGCGCCTGTGAAAAGCGTCATTCACCGCACCAGCTGGTCAATGTGTGCGATTGCGGTATGCCCCTGCTGGCCCGATACGACCTGCCTGCGATTCGCAAGCTGGTGAAGCGCGAGGACCTCAGGGACCGCGAACCGTCAATGTGGCGCTACCGGGAGCTATTACCGTCACCGGAATCCTCTATCGTCACTCTGGGAGAAGGATTCACTCCCCTGTTGCCCGCCCGACGTCTGGGCAAAGAACTTGGCTTATCGAGACTCTGGATCAAAGATGAGTCAGCCAATCCCACGGGATCGTTTAAGGCACGGGGAATGGCCGCGGCCGTCACAATGGCGCGGTTGCTCGGCGCGAGGAAACTCGCTGTTCCTTCGGCAGGCAACGCCGCCGGCGCGCTGGCGGCTTACGCAGGCAGGGCCGCTCTGGAAGCGCACATCTTCATGCCTCGCGACGTCCCCGCAGCGAACCGTCAGGAATGCGAGGTGGCTGGAGCCCATGTGACTCTGATCGATGGCCTGATTACAGACTGCGGCAAGGTGGTGGCTGAACGAAAGACTGTCGAAGGCTGGTTTGACGTCTCGACCCTGAAAGAGCCCTATCGGATTGAGGGCAAGAAAACTCTTGGGTTCGAGCTGGCAGAGCAACTCAATTGGCGCCTGCCCGACGTGGTTGTCTATCCTACGGGAGGCGGAACCGGCTTGATCGGGATGTGGAAAGCATTCGATGAAATGGAGCAACTCGGCTGGATCGGCCCCAAGCGCCCGAAGATGGTGACTGTCCAAGCCGAGGGATGTGCACCGATCGTAAGGGCCTTTCAGGAAAAACGTACGAGAGCAGATCCCTGGGTCGATGCTTTCACCCAGGCAGCGGGACTCCGCGTACCGAAGGCACTTGGGGACTTCATCATGCTGGATATTCTCCGTCGCAGCCACGGAGCGGCTATCGCCGTCAGCGATGCCGAAATGGTCGCTGATGTACGCGAGATCGGCGAGAAGGAAGGCTTGCTCATGGCGCCGGAGGGGGCAGCCACGGTGGGGGCGCTCAAGAAGCTATGTCGTTCAGGCTTCGTGCAAACGAATGATGAGGTCGTACTCTTCAATACGGCGACGGTTCTTAAGTATCTACACTTGTTTCCTTGACGTGTTCGTTTAAGAGTTGCTTCGCACAGAGCATCGCTGGAACGTCCCTAAGAATTGTCACTTGCCTGGCCGATAAACAAGATTCTGAGCAGGGGCGAACAACCTCTAAAGCTTCATGAGGGAGACGCAGCTCGCATACCCTCTGTCATTGGAACGAAAGGCTTTGCCGGTCGGCATTCTTAGAATGCGGTATACTGGACCGGAGCCGGTTGCTGGGTAATTCAACACATGTTGACACAAGACCAAATCAAGGACCTGGAAAAAAGAGTCGAAGAGTTATCCATCTTTCATCAAGTGGGCAAAGCCCTAACGTCGACGCTCGATCTTCAGGAGGTATTGACCTTGATTATGGGAAAAATCAGCGAATTGCTGAAGCCCAGCACATGGTCATTGTTGCTGCTTGACGAGAAGAAGCAAGAGCTTCACTTTCAGATTGCCATTGGAAAGGATGCAAGCCGCATCCGCGATTTTCGAATCAAGATTGGAGAAGGGCTGGCTGGGTGGGTGGCGAAAAACGGAGAAGCAGCCATCGTGAGCGATGTCACTAAGGACCCGCGGTTTTCGCGCGAGATCGATGGCCTCATTCATCCACACATCAAAAGTGTGGCGTGCGTCCCTTTAACAAGCAAAGATCGAACCCTTGGTGTGATCGAGCTGATCAACTGCTTTGAGGAATCTTTCCCAAACGAGGACCTGTCGATGTTGACATCGCTGGCGGACCATGCGGCGATCGCCATCGAGAATGCGATGTACGTGAAGCGTATTCAAGAGCTCACGATTACCGATGACTGCACCAGCTTGTATAATTCGCGTTACTTCAATTACATGATCGACGCAGAACTGAGCCGGTCGAAGCGCTATAACTATCATTTCGCCCTCATTTTTTTCGACCTGGACCGCTTCAAATTGGTCAACGACACTCACGGGCACCTCTGCGGCAGCCGGCTGCTCAGAGAAATCGGTGACCTGATTAAGAGCCACCTCCGAGACATTGACACGGCCTATCGGTATGGCGGCGATGAGTTCATTGTGTTGCTGCCGCAAACCTCAAAAGACTCGGCAATGCTTGTCGCCCGGCGACTGTGCGACCTGCTTGAGCATACGCCCATCCAGCTGGACCAGAACGTGTCTGTCTCGACCACTGCAAGTTTTGGAGTTGCCTCGTTTCCCACAGATGCAACGTCGAAAGTAGAACTGGTGCGCATGGCCGATCAGGCTATGTATCGCGTGAAAAACCGCACCCGTAACGGAGTCGAAGGCAGTTGAACAGAGCCTGCTGTGGGCTTGCCCCATCTCCTCCGGATCTTCCACAGTATTGTCAGCGTCAAATCGTATGACCCATGTTTCTCCTCGTATAACTTCAGATTGCTGTTCAGGAACCCAGCCGACCAAGGCTCTCGTGATTGCCCTGACACTCACCGGCTTGTTCACGCTGGTAGAGTTTGCGGGCGGTTGGTTCACTAACAGTCTGGCATTGATGGCCGATGCGGGCCACATGTTGACGGATGCGGCAGCTCTGGGGTTGAGTCTATTCGCTCTACGCTTTTCGTACCGGCCTGCCACAGCCCGAAAGACCTACGGGTTCCAAAGAGTGGAGATTCTGGCAGCCCTGGTGAACGGCGTGACGCTAGTTGTGATTTCTCTGGTCATTTTCTATGAAGCCTACGAACGGTTGCTGAGCCCTCCGCTGGTGAAGGGCGGCCCCATGCTGGTCATCGCCTGCGCGGGTCTGGTCATCAATCTGATTTCTGCTTCCGTCCTGCATCGATCACATTCAAGCAACTTGAATATTCGGGGCGCACTGCTTCACGTGCTCGGAGACGCTCTGGGGTCTGCGGGCGCGATTGTGGCGGGAATCCTGATGTTGGCCAAAGGATGGTATATCGCTGATCCATTGATCAGTTTCATGGTGGGGCTGCTGATCCTGTATAACTCCTGGCGTCTGGTTAAGGATTCCGTCGACATCCTGTTGGAAGGGACTCCGGCTCACATCGACCTGGAAACGGTACGCAATGCCCTGAACAGCGTGGAGGGGGTGGAGTCTATCCACGATCTGCACATCTGGACCTTGACCTCGGGAATCCACGCCATGAGCTGCCACGCTGTGGTGTGCGGAGGCAATGACCGGCATCAGATTCTGGAACAGCTCAGCGACATCGTGCGAAGCCGCTTCAAAGTCGACCATACGACGATTCAGCTGGAGGAAGTCAGTCTCCGGCATCAAGAGACTCGGTCCTGCCATGAGTGCGCGACTTCTTGAGGGATATGCGGATGAAACATTGCTTCACTCTGGGCCTCATCGTCCTAGCCGGACAACTCAGCTTCGCCGGCGCTTATTTTCTCAAGTTCTTCATCGGGAAGCAGCTCGCACTGAGATTGATGCTCGCCTGCATTGCCATGGTCCTTGTGAAGATGATGGACATCCGCGATCGTCTCTTCTGAAACTCTGGTTCAGCCGGTAACCCTCGATTTCGGCTGGCTGCGCTTGTCTCCTGTCGCCCGCCTGTTCATCCGTAACGAAATCACAACCTTTACACGCTTTTCATTTTCAGTATAATAGCTCGCTCGAAACGCCTCTGAGCTCCGCACAAGCTCGCAGGAAGGCATTCGCCCGAAAACCCCAACTAGACAGATGTTGTCTTAGTGCTTCCCGAATGACGAAGGAGGACGTGTGATAGAAGTCGAACAGCTAACGAAACGGTACGGCAGCGTCAAGGCCATCGATAATGTGTCGTTTCGTGTCGAGAAGGGAGAGATTCTGGGCTTCCTCGGCCCCAATGGCGCAGGCAAGACCACGACGATGCGGATTCTTACCTGTTTTCTCCCCGCCACGGAGGGCACCGCGCGAGTCGCGGGCTTCGACGTATTTAACCAGCCTATGGAAGTAAAGCGGCGCATCGGGTACCTGCCGGAAAACCCACCCCTCTACAACGAAATGACGGTGGACAGCTATCTGGACTTTGTAGCCCGAATTAAAGGTGTGGAATCAACCGACCGGAAAAAGCGCATTGACGAGGTCAAAGACAAGGTCAGCATTCAAGAATACAGCCGGACTTTGATCAAGAATCTCTCGAAGGGATATAAACAGCGGGTTGGCCTGGCGCAGGCGTTGGTACACGATCCGGAGGTATTGATCCTGGACGAACCGACGGTAGGCCTCGATCCGAATCAAATCATCGAAGTTCGCCAGCTGATCAAGAGTCTTTCCGGCAATCACACCATCATTCTTTCCACTCACATCCTGCCGGAGGTGAGTATGACCTGCCAGCGAGTGGTCATTATCGCGGAGGGGAAGATTGCCGCGGTGGACACGCCGGAGAATTTGACGCGCCAGCTTCAAGGCTCGGATCGCATCTACGTGGAAGCCACAGGCCCGGAAGAAAGCATTACCGGCAAGATCAAGGAGATTGATGGCGTGCTGCGGGTGGAATCGCACAAATTGGATGGCAGCGACGCGTACTCATACTCCGTGGAAACAGAACTCAAGAAGGACGTGCGCGGACGTTTGGCCCGCCAGATTGTCGAAAGCGGTTTCGATCTCTTGGAACTGCGAACTATCAGCATGAGTCTGGAGGAGGTTTTCTTGCAGCTGACAACCAAGGAAGAGGGGGTGCGGAGCAAATGAAGAACATCCTCGCCATCCTTCAAAAGGAACTCAGAACGTTCTTTGTCTCACCGATCGCGTATGTGGTCCTCACGGTGTTTCTGGTCATTTCGGGCTACTTCTTCTACAACATTGTCTCCATCTTCGTAGAACGCTCCATGATGGCAATGATGCAGTCCCAACAGTTCGGCGGTCCGCCGCCGGCGATGGATGTGCCCGCCCTCGTGACGCGAAACTTTTTTGGCGTGATCAGCACCGTCATTCTTTTCATGCTGCCTATGATCACCATGGCGGCTTTTGCTGACGAGAAACGCCGGGGCACGATGGAACTGCTGCTCACTTCTCCGATCACAAATACACAGGTTGTACTCGGAAAGTTCCTTGCGGCCCTATCCTTCTTCATCGTCATGTTGTTGCCGACCATGCTCTACTACGGCTTCGTCTTTGCCTACAGCTCTCCAAGAATGACGCTGGGGCCGGTGCTTTCCGGCTACCTTGGCCTGTTGCTGCTCGGCGGAGCGCTGATCTCGCTCGGCATCTTCATCTCGACACTGACCGAGAACCAGATCGTGGCTGCTAGCATCACATTTGGCGCCTTCCTCATTCTATGGGTCATCGATCTTTCCGCTCGCGGCGGAGGAACGGTTGTACAGGAGATCGTCAGTTATCTTTCCATCCTGAATCACTTTGAAGACTTCTCCAAGGGAGTCATCGACACGGCTAGTCTCGTCGTCTATGGCAGCTTCATCTTCCTGGGATTATTTCTGACGTACCGTTCGATTGAATCACTCAGGTGGAGGCAGTAATTACGATGAAATTCCTTAAGAACATTGCATCCTTTGGCCCGGCGCTGGTCGTAGCGGGCTATGTGTATTATTCGATTCAAAACGTTTGGAATCTGCAGGTCCAGATCGTGCTCTACACGGGGCTGGCTTTGACAGTGGTGCTGGTGTTCTTCAGTCTGGACAAGATCAAGGGTGCTTTCCGGCGGCGTTCCACCCAGTATGGAACCAACTCCATCGTCATGACGCTCATTGTCGTCGGCATACTCGGGATGGTGAACTTTCTGGGCAAAAGGCACCACAAGCGGGTGGATCTCACCAGCGCCAAGTTGTACAGCTTGTCGGATCAGTCCAAAAAGGTCGTGCAGGGGCTGAAGGGCGAAGTCCGAATCCTCTATTTCGACAGGGAACCCAGCCAGAGCTTGAACGACCTCATGGCGGAATACAAAGGCGTCGACTCCAGCAAGATCAATTTCAAGACCATTGATCCGCAGAAAGACCCCGGCCAAGCCAAGCAGCACGCCATCACGCGTTTCAAAGAAACGGTCGTAGCTTATGGCGATAAGAGCGAAAAGGTCGAAACTCCCCAGGAAGAATCCATCACGAACGCGATCCTGAAAGTGACGCGTGAGAAGAACAAGGTGGTTTATTTCCTGGAAGGCCACAATGAAGGGAATGTTAACGACAGCCAGGAAGCCAAGGGGTTGGCCGCTGCGAAGAAAGCGATTGAGAGCCAGAACTACGAGGTGAAGACTCTCAACCTCGGCCAGAATCCAGCCATTCCGGAAGACTGTTCTGTGCTGGTGATCGCAGGTCCACAAGTAGCACTGCTGCCGACTGAGGGCCCGCTGATTGACCAGTTCGTGGACGCAGGCGGGAAGGTCATGTTGTTGCAGGATCCCGACACAACCACCGGCTTGGATGAACTGCTTAAGAAATGGAAGATTGGAGTGGACAACAACGTTGTAGTCGACTCCAGCGGCATCGGCCAGCTTCTAGGCATGGGTCCGGCCGCACCCTTGGTGACGAGTTACGAGTCTCATCCAATTACCAAAGACCTGACACGTTCGATGACTTTCTTCCCGTTCGCCCGCTCGGTGAAAACGGTGGAAAACTCAGCTTCTGCGTTCAGCTCTACGGTTCTGTTCAAAACCAGTGAAGCGAGTTGGGGTGAAACAAACCTCAAAAGCGGCTCGGCTCGCTACGATGAAGGCGCCGACATCAAAGGGCCTGTCCCCTTGGGCATCGCCAGCACCATGGCAGTTGCCGCGAACGACAAGGAAAAGATGCGCGGCAAAGAAGCGCGCGTTGTCGTGATTGGAGACTCCGACTTTGCCAGTAACGCCTACTTCCAGCAGCAGCGCAACGGCGACCTTTTCTTGAACGCTGTGAGTTGGCTTGCCGAAGACGAGGACCTCATTTCTGTCAGACCCAGAAGCCAGGAAAACCGCTCCATCCAGCTGACCCGTGCCAGCTCAAGCATCCTCTTCTGGGTGACTATCGTACTGCTGCCAGGCAGCGCACTCGTCAGCGGAATTCTCGTTTGGCTAAGGAGAAGGTAGCCGATGAAATGGAAGAATCTCGCAATCGTTGCAGCCATCTTCGCGGCTCTGTTCTCATGGGTCTATTTCTACGAAATCAAGGGAGAAAAGACGAGGGAAGACGCCGCCGAAAAGGAAAAGAAGATTTTCCAGTTTGAAGAAAAAGACATCACGCAAATCAGCGTTAAGAACCCCGAAGGAGAATTCGTACTCCAGAAGGACAAGGATAACTGGAAACTGGTTCAGCCCCTAGGAACCAAAGCCGACAAGTCGACGGCCGACAGCCTTGCCAGTGACTTAGCCCAAGCCAAGACCGAGCGCGCTCTCGACGAACCGAATCCGAATTTCAAGAACTTCGGTCTGGATCCAGCCGCGGTGAAGCTTACGGTAAAGTTGGGTAGCGGACAAACCCACGAACTGGAACTGGGTGACAAAGATTTCAGCTCCAGCTCGGTTTTCGCCCGCATCCCTGGCCAGAAGAAGATCCTGGTGCTTTCGTCTTCCCTCCACAGCAGCGCCACAAAGAAGCTGATCGATTTTCGAGATAAGAATGTGCTGGAATTTCAACGTGATCAGTTGAAAGCTATGAACATTCTTGCTAAGGGCAAAGAATACGTACTGGAGAAGGCCGGGGACGACTGGCAGGTCAGGAAACCGTTTGAATCTCGGGCAGATAATACGGAAGTCAATTCCATTATCGGAGATCTGGAGTTCGCCAAAGTTGAGGAGTTTGTTGACTCGCCCACCGAACTCAAGAACTACGGGTTGGCATCGCCGGTCGGGCGGGTCGATCTCTTCCTTGGCGACAACCGGGCGCGCAAGACACTGCTGATCGGAAAGCAGATCGACAGTCACTACTACGCCAAAGATGAAGCCCGCGAAGCAGTCTTCAAGATTAAGGAAGACCTCTTCAAAAAGCTCGATTTCGAATCGGCAAAGATTCGCGACAAGAAAGTCTTGCGATTCGAGCGGGCGAACGTGAAGCAGATTGATATCAAGCTGCCCGACAAGGAGTTCTCGTTCTTCCGTGGAAGCGACGACAAATGGAAGATGAGCAAGCCGGCTGGACACCAGGGCAAGTTCATCAGCGAATACAAGATTTTTTGGCCGTTGGAGGATCTGGAAGGCAAGGAGCTGATTGACAGCGCTAGCTTGACCGATGCGAAGTACGGGTTCGCGACTCCGTCAGCTCAAATCAAGATTGTAGACAAGAGCGGTAAGACAGACGAAGTCACGCTGGGCAAAGTCGACAACGAGCAGATATTTGTAAAGACAAACTCCGGGACAACCGTTTACAAGGTAGAGAAAAAGGTTCTGGAAGATCTGAATCTCAAGCCCGAGGACATTATCGAGAAGTAGTCCCGGGAAGCCCACCTGGAAGCTACCTGGCCGCAGCCAGCTCTGGAATGCATGAGTAAGCAACAACACCTAAGTGGCAGGTTGGGGTGTTGTCCAAGCTTCGCTTAAGGTCGCACTCACAACGCGAGTCTCGCAAGAGGTGCCCCATGCCGATCAGTCAGGACTTATTGGAGATCTTGGTTTGCCCGTTATGCAAAGAGCCCGTGACGCTGACTCCCAATAATCAAGGCTTGAAATGCGGCAAATGCAAACGAGTTTATCCGATCAAAGACGACATCCCTGTGATGTTGATTGATGAAGCCAAGGTGGAAGAGTAACTCCTGAACGAAGCCTCGAAGCCTTGAACTGAGCCACCGTATCATCGTCGTGGTGCCCAGAATCGAAGCCTAGGATTCATAGCTGACTCGACGGTATCCGAGTGCCTTCGCAAACTTAAAATCCAGCGCCAGAATGCCAAATGAGGTCATCCCGATAATGAACGGACCTCTAAATCTGTCTTCAAAGTAAAAGAAAACATAGCCGTCAGCGTAGAAGACCAAGTCGCCAGGATAGGGTTGGCGGACTGCTGGAGATTCCTTCCAGATGCGAGAAATGTTTGCAAGCAAGGACTCAGTTTTTTGCTCGTCACCCAGGAGATTTTGGTCTCGAAGGACAAACGCAGCAAAGTTCGCCGAATCAAAACCCTCGTTCAGCGACTGCCCAGCCACTGAATACGGTACCCTCTGGCGGCGCAGTTCGAGCACGCGATCAAGAAGACGCGCCGCTTTGGGAGAGCGACGGGAAAGCCTTCCGACGCTCAAGTTGTGAAGCGAAAAGATGTGTCTGCTTAGAATTTGGATTTGCTTTGATCGATTACCCGGAGGATCTACCAGGAACTGTAAGTCAGCCAAATTTCTCTGCAGGTTGTAGATTTGGTTCTCGAGCAGCATGATATGGTGTCGATACGACGCCGCTTGTGTCCTAAGCTCCTCAATTCGGGCATTGCTGGAGCCCGCCTGTTTCCGGTAGGCGTACCAGGGGATCGCAACGGCTGTTATGACAACACCTATCGTCAGGAGATGTCGAGGAACCCGCCTTCGCTCTGACAATGACGTTTCGAACACAATCCCCTCGCACAATCTCGGCAGTGATTCTTTGTCGGCCCGCAGACGCGCTACTCGCCGCGGAGAACTTCCATCGGATTTACATTGCCCGCCCTGCGAGCCGGCACATACGCAGCAACGAGAGCCGCGAAGACAAACATGGTGATTACCGTGAAGTAGGTGAATGGGTCGGCTGGAGAGACATCGAACAGCAGGGAGCGCAATACGCGCGTGAGCAAGAGTGCTCCTGCCACCCCAAGGCCAAGCCCTGCAGCAACGGTGGAAATTCCCTCCAAAATGATGCTGTGCATCACGTCCGACCTCCTGGCTCCCAGCGCCATCCGGATCCCGATCTCACGTCGACGCTTTTGAACCGAGCTTGAGAGAACACCATAGGTTCCGATGGTAGCGAGAACTAGAGCAATCGAGGCCAGCGCGCCCAGCAGCGACGAACTGAAGCGACGCGCGGCCAGCGCGGAAGACACCAAGCGGGCCATGGGCTGGAGGTTCCCGACGGGTAGCAACGAGTCCAAATCGTGAATGACTCGCCGCACGCTGGCCGAGAGATCGGCCGAGTTCTTCTTGCCTCGAACAACAAACGACACCTTCATCCTAAAAACAGCGGTTGGACACGTGAAAGAATATAATCCTCAGCGACAACTTACTGAGGAGGTGAGCATTGCAGAGAGAATCCGATCCAACTGAGATTCACCCAAAAGGTGAGAGGCAACTG
>Ga0187893_10008485_pt1 | contig 16172 bp, 12 predicted proteins | sample MA1701074metaG_FD_139574 | JGI IMG/M metagenome (GOLD analysis project Ga0187893, IMG submission 139574) | White microbial mat communities from a basaltic lava cave in the Kipuka Kanohina Cave System on the Island of Hawaii, USA - MA170107-4 metaG ...
TCCCCTCGATCCTCGCGGAAATGTAGTGAAACCGGGAAGCGAAACCGCGCCGTTTCGCCGAAACGGCGCTGTCTGCGCTCCTAACTGCTGAAGTTGGGCTAGCGGGGCCGAGGTCGGCCTCGCCCTGCGCCGACGCGCGGTGAAGCCCCGCTGCCGCGGCGAGGCCCAGGAGGGGAAGGAGTACGCTCTTGCGCATGGTGGATCCCCGAATCATAACGCGCGGGAGAAAGGCGAGCGCCTACTTCGCGGCCTTGAGCTCTTCGAGCCAATCCGCCACGCGCTTGTCGGTCCCGCCCGCATCCACGTACTGCTGGTAGAAGGCGATCGCGTCGTCCGGCTGCTTGAGATCGACCTCGTAGAGGATCCCGATGGTCTTGAGCAGCGGGACGTTGCTGGGATCGAGGGCGCGTGCCTTCAAGAGCGCTTCGAGGGCGTCCTTCGGCTTGCGCAGATCGGCCGCGACGTTGCCCAGGCGGATCCATGCGTCGGAGGAGTCGGGCTCGAGCCGGGTCGCCTCTGTGTAGGCGGCCAGCGCCTCCTTGAGGCGGCCCGTCGCCTCGCACGCGCTCCCGAGCGCGAGTCGGTAGGAGGCGCTGCGCGGGTCCTTCGTGCAGGCAGCCTGGTAGCACTTGAGCGCCCGCTCCATGTCGCCGGCCCGCTCGTGGGAGAGCCCCAGGTAGTACTGCATCGAGGCGCTCTCGGGGGCGAGCCGCGCCGCCTGGCCGTACGCGGTGATGGCGGTGCGGAACTGTCCGCGCAGCAGCGCCGCGTAGCCGCGCGCTCCGAAGGCGGAGGCGAGTTCCGGATCGATGCGCAGGGCTGCATCCACGGCTTTCGAAGAAAGAAGCCACTCGGAGAGTTCGGCATAGGACTCGGCGAGGAGCACCAGGAGCAAAGGGTCGGCGGGAGCGAGCTGCAGCGCCGTCTCGTAGCACTTCGCGGCGTCTCCTTCGCGGCCGACAGTGCTCAGGACGAGGCCCGTGTGCACCAGGACCTGGGGATCTCTGGGTGCGTTCCTGCGCGCCTCGGCCAGCTGCTCGAGGGCCTCCTCCCCGCGGCCGGTGCGGGAGAGCAGGTGGGCGAGATCGAACCGCGCCGGGAGGTACCCGGGGGAGAGCTTGATCGCTTCCCGGTAAGCGGCCTCAGCGCCGACGCGGTCCCCCGACTGCTCGAGGATCCAGCCATTGGTGCCCTGTGCCTCCCGCGACGTGGGATCGAGGTCGATCGCGCTTTTGGCCGCAGCGGCTGCCTCCTTCGTCCGCCCGGTCCGGTCCAGCGCGCGGGCCAGGCCGATCCAGCCCGGGACGAATCGGGGGGCGAGGCGGGTCACCACTTTGTATTCCGACACAGCGCGGTCACCGCGCAGGAGCCGGGCATGCAGGAAGCGCGCTTCCGGGTCCTTGGGAGAGTCCTTGGACCGCTGCGCGTAGCGGGTCAGCGCCTCGGCCTCGCGGTTGGAGCCGCGCAGGAGATCCTGGTAGAGCATGTGCGCCTCGAGGGAGGCGGGTTCCTTCTCCACCAGCCCCGCGAGCAGGTCGAGCGCTTTCGTGCGCTCCCCCTCCCGCAGATACTTGTCCACCTGTCCGATGGTTGCCTGAACGTCGTCAGCCCTCGCCGGGAGGGCGAGGGCTGATACGACAAGAGCCCAAGCAAACGTTCTGGTCACCGATCAGCTTTCGTCGCGGTCGTGCTCCCTCTCGTCGCGGTCGTGCTTCCTCTCGTCGCGGTCGTGCTCCCTCTCGTCGCGGTCGTGCTCCCTCTCGTCGCGGTCGTGCTCCCTCTCGTCGCGGTCGTGCTCCCTCTCGTCGCGGTCGTGCTTCCTCTCGTCGCGGTCGTGCTCGCGATCCTTGTGGTCGCGGTCACGCTCGCCGTCACGCTCGCGCCGCTCGCGCAGGTCGCGGCGCGTGCGGTCGCACTCTTCCTTGCGGTCCCGGCGGCGCTCGTCGTGCCGGAGCTTGTCGCGCATCTTCTCGCGATGCTCCTCGCTGCCTTCGCGGCGCGAGGCGTGGCGCTTTTCCTTGCGCTCGCGCTCCGCCTTCTCGCGACGTTCGCTCTCGCTGCCCGAACGACGCCCGTCGCGATCCTTGCTGTCGTGTCCGGGTTCGACGCCCTTGCCGCCATCCTCCTTGCTGTGCCGCCCCTCGCCCCCGCCATTGGCGGGAGGGCGCGGAGGCGGACGATCGCCTCCGTCCCGCTCGCGCCCGCTGGCGGGAGCAGGGAAAGCGATGGCGGCAGCGAGGAGGGGCAGGGCCCAGCGGATCTTGAAGCGGCTGTTCATCATCTTGGTCTCCGCACTATCCCTGGCAAGGGGCGTTCCGATCGCGGCGCTTATCCTAACACCTTGCGCACAAGGGAGTTGCGCACCCGGCCCGCCACGCCCCCCGACAATATTGGGAGGCTCGGGGCGGCCATCCGACATTTTTGTCGAGTCACGGGCCGGCGTCCAGCCCGTATTTCTTCACTTTGTAGCGCAGCACGCGGTCGGGAATCCCCAGCAGCTTCGCCGCCTGGGCACGGATCCCGCCGGTCTCCGCCAAGGCGCGCCCGATCCAGGCGCGCTCGAGCGCCTCCACCGCTTCGGTGAGCGTGCGCGGCTCGGCGCCCCCCGCCCCCCTCCCGCGCATCGCCTGGGGAAGGTCTCCGAGGCCGATGGACTCCCCGCGCGCCAGGATCACCGCACGCTCGAGGAGGTTCTCCAACTCCCGAACGTTGCCCGGGAAGGGATGCGCAGCGAGCGCAGCCAGGGCGGCGGGGGCGAGGGGACGGAACGCGACGGCGTTGCGCGCAGCGCAGCGGCGCAGGAGCCGGTCGGCGAGCACCGGGATGTCTTCCGGCCGGTCCCGCAGCGGCGGGATCGCGATCTCGATGACCTTGAGCCGGTAGAGGAGATCCTCGCGGAACTTCCCCTCGCGCACGAGCGCATCGAGATCGCGGTGCGTGGCCGCGAGCAAACGGATGTCGACTTTTTGCGGTTTGCGCGCGCCCACCCGCAGCACCTCGCGCTCCTGGAGCACGCGCAGCAGGCGCACCTGGAGTGCGCCGCCGACGTCTCCGATCTCGTCGAGAAGGAGCGTGCCGCCGGAGGCCGCCTCGAACAGCCCGCGGCGGAGCGCATCGGCGCCGGTGAAGGCGCCCTTCTCGTGGCCGAAGAGCTCCGCTTCGAGGAGCGTCTCGGTGAGCGCGGCGCAGTTGATCCTCAGGAAGGGGCCGCCCGCGCGGCGGCTGGCCGCGTGGATCCGCTCCGCCATGAGCTCTTTGCCCACCCCCGACTCGCCGGTGAGCAGCACCGTCGCCTCCGAAGGCGCGACGCGATCCGCCGTCTCGCAGGCGGCGCGCATCCCCGCGCCCAATCCCGCGAAGGGATCCGCCTCCTCGCCGAGGCGCCGGCGAAGCGTGCGGTTCTCCGCCTTGAGGCTCCGCTTCTCCGCCACCTGCGCCAAGACCTGGTCCAATTCGTCGAGGTGCAGCGGCTTGGTGAGGTAGTCGCAGGCCCCGGCACGCATCGCTTCCACCGCGTTCTCGATGGTGCCGAAGGCCGTCATCACGAGAAAGTCGGCGGTGGATCCCTGCGCTCGCGCACGACGCAGGAACTCCACGCCGTCCGCGCCCGGGAGGCGGAGATCGGAGAGGACGAGGTCGGCGGGGCGCGCCTGGAGGAGACGGAGCGCCTCCTCCGCGCTGCCCGCCTGGCGCACCTCGTGCCCCGCGGCGGCGAGGTACTCAGCGAGCATCGCGCGCTGCGTCGCCTCGTCGTCCACGACCAGGAGCTCGCTCATGCCTCATCCCCCCGGATCGGCAGGAGCAGGCGGAAGAGCGCGCCGCCGCCGGGCGCCTCCTCCACCTCGATGGTTCCGCCGTGCGCCTGCGCCGCCGAGAGCGCAATGGGCAGGCCGAGCCCGCCCCCCTGCGCCTGGAACGGCTCGAAGATGGCGGCGCGCCGCTCCGCGGGCACCCCCGCGCCGCGATCGCGCACCTCGATCGCCACCCGACCCCCGCGACGCGCCAGAACGAGCGACACCGTCGATGCGGAAGGCGAGGCCTGGATCGCGTTGCGCAAAAGATTCCAGACCGCCCCCTGCAAGAGATCGGGATCGCCCCGCATCGGGAGCGCCGCGGGACCGGCGACCTCCACGCGCACGCCCCGCGCCTCCGCTTCGGGGCGCACCAGGGTGGCGACGCCGGACAGGAGCTTGGCCGCATCCATCTCCTCGATGCGCGCCGCGCGCGGACGCGCAAAGCGCAGCACCTCCTCCACCATCCGGTTGAGGCGCTCCACCTCCCCGAGGATCACGCCGGCGAGCCGCGTCACGTCGGCGGGGGCGCCACGGGTGCGTTCCACGCGCTGGACCGCGAGTCCGATGGCGTTGAGCGGATTGCGCACTTCGTGGGCGATGGCGGCGCCGAGACGTCCCAGGGACTGGAGGCGGTCGTCGCGCCGTTCCCGCTCGCGCAGCGCCTCGTGCGCCCGCCGCAGGCGCAGCGCGCCCCAGGCGGCGGCGGTCGCCACCGCGGCGAGGAGCGCGCCCGAGATGATGGAGAAGCGCACCTGGACCGCGAGCGCTTCGCGCAGTGGCGTGAGCTCGATGCCGACGCGCAGGATTCCGGGGGGGGCGCGGGGGGACGCGACCCGCCGCTCCACGTCGAGCACCTCCCCGCCGTGCTCCGGGACAGGGAGGTTGAAACGGACGTAGGCGATGCGCGTCTCCTCCTCCAGCCGGCGCGCCACCGCGTCGCCGCCCGCCGCCGCGCGCACCCGCGCGAACGCCTCCGCGTCCTGCACCAGGACCGCGACCGGCCCGGTGCGGAGGCGCACCGCGGCGGCCAGGGAGGGCTTGAGCCCCGCCCCCGGCACCTCGAGTTCGCGCACCACCAGCTGTTCGCCCGCCTCCCGTGCGAGGGCCCGGGCCGCGTCCTCCAGGGAGAGGCGGAGGCGCCCCGGGTCGAGTCCCGCCCCGCCGCCCGGGGAGGGCACGTAGCGCGCCGCCGCGATGAGCGCGCCCTCGGGAGAAAAGACCAGCACGTGCTTGAGCCCGGCCGCCGCGGCGAACCGCTCCAGGGAGGCGGGATCTTCGCGCGAGCGTTCCTCGCTCTGCGAGAGGAGCGCCGCCTTCTGCCGCAGCGCCTCCTCCAGTTCGCGCTCCAACTCCCCGAGCACGTCGAGGGAGGAGCGGAGACCCGCCGCCGCCGTCTCGGCCACCGACCCACCCAAGTCGTGGACGATTGCGTCGAGCCTCTGCCGGAAGGAGCGGTGGGCAAGCCAGCCGTGCGCGGCGGTGGCGGTTGCGAAGGCGCACGCCAGCAGGAGGAGCAGCGGGATCTCGCGGGCGCGGCGGCTCGTCACGTCCGCGCCATGGTAGCGTCCCGCCCCCTTACCCCAGCAGTTCCCGGAGCGCGGTGGGATCGACGCCCATCTTGCGGTAGAAGCGCGCGGGGTCCTTGCGGAACGTCTCGATGCATTCGTCGCAGCAGAAGCGGACCCGGATCCCATCGAAGTCGGCGTAGATCTCGCCCTCGCCTTCGACGGTCTCCTGGGCCATGACCGGGCAGTTCTTGTTGCGCAGGTCCATCACGGGGGGGAGGTAGATGTAGCCGAGGGTGGTCAGGTGCTTTGCGGCCTCCTTGGGGAAGCCGGTCTTGCAGCGCGCGCAGCAGAAGCGGACCCGCACCCCCTCGAGGGTCGCGAAGACGTCGGCCTTCGCGGGCCTCCCCATGACCGGGCAGCGCGCGTTGGCGAGATCGAGGAGGGGCGCTTCCGCCGTGCCTCCCACCACGAGCCCGAGCTTTTCCAAGAACGCGGCGGGGGCTTCGCGGAATTTCGCGCGCTCCACCTCGCCGGCGAGATGCACGCGCACGCCATGCCAGTCATCCGTCACGCCCGCCTCGATTTTGGCCGCGGACACAGGGCAGGCCGCGTTGCGCAAATCGATGATTCCGGGGACGCGCACCGGCTCGAGAGGCTGGTCCCCCGCGGAAAGAAACGACGCGAGGAAGAGCGTGAGGATCGCGCTGCGCATGGATGGCCTCCCCCGGGATTCTAGCCTGAGCAATCCGAGCCGGGCGACAGCCTCCCGCAGGCGGCGGCGAGGATGGCACCGTTCGATCTCCCCGGGGTGTCCTTCCCGAAAACTCGTCCGCACCTCGAGGATGGGCGACCGTGCCCACGATATCGCATCGGCGCGTGACGCGGAAGTGCGTGAAGCTTGTGGGCACTCAGCTGCGTGCGTGGCGGAGGGACCGTGCTGCTCCGGGCGGTGATGGTCGAGGTCGATTCGGACCCCGGGCCGTCAGGCCGCGCGCGTGTAGTGGTGGTGAAGGCCGCCGAGGTGCTCGACGGAGAACACCGGTCCTGTGCGGCCCTCGACCTCGCCCCGCTGCGGCCCGGCCCGCTCCTTCGAGGAGGCGGCCGCGGAGTGCGCGGCTCGCCTCCAGCACGCCCGCGACCCCCTGGCCACGTGCGCGTGCGCCCCAGCCGCGGCGGCCGCACCGCCGACGCCGTCGACGCCCAGGTGCCTGCGTGGTATCGTGGCGTCGACCGCGAGGTCTTCTATGCGGCAGCGTGCCGGGCGATCGACAAGGCCGTGGAGGGTTGCAACAATCCCCGTGCCCGCCGCCGCGCCGAACGCAAGGCCATCCTGCAGACCCCGGAGACTTTCGGACTCATCACCAGAACCCGCGGCGGACTCCCCCTCCCCGAGTCATTGCGGAAAGAGTTTTCCGATCACCACACCTACGCACCACATGCCCCAAATCTCTCGGATCCGTGCGGCACCGATCCAATGAGTGTCCCGAATACGATCATGATGAAGGCGTACATGAGTCAATGTGCGCCTGCTATTGGCTCTGAGCTGACTGAGCTCTACCAGACCGAAGCTGCCGTCGAGCTTTGCGTTGATACGGCCTTCGAGTTCGTACTTCAGCCATTCGGCGTAGGCGAGATGCATAGGAAGGCTGCAGCTGGCATGCTCCGGATCGCAGCGAGCCTCCGGGAAGAAGCAGCGATTCCAGCAAAGTACTACTTGAGCGCAGCGGTCACAATGATTGCTACGTGTGGGGGAAAGACCGTCCACGGTGCGCTGGTTGGGTCAAGAGCTGGGCCTGGCGGCGCAGCAGTTGGGGGAACCGTAGCCGCGATAGGCGGATTCACAACGAGCTTGAGTGCGGGAGCGTTCGTGCTCCAGTCACGACATGCTCTTTCGAACGAACTCTTTGCCATGGCACGTGAGAAGGATCACGAGGCGCGCAAGCAAATGGATTCCGCCGCGGCAGCTTTAGCCGGAGAACTGCAGTTTGCCCTCAATCCCTTGGATGAGTGTCTCAAACGGAAAGAGGGGCGTGGAGGGACACTCTCGAACTCAGAAGGCTTGCTTAAGTGCCCTCTCGGCCCGCCCGCGGAGCCGGGGATGAATGGCAAGTGGAAGCAATGGCTCGAGCTTGAACGGCGACCTCACGCGATTCTCGAAACTGGCTAGGGGAAAGATGTCTCAGTGACCTCTCAACTTCACGGTTCGGAGCACATCGACGAAGCGCTGGATCCAGCCGGTCCTGCTCATGGCGCACGCGCAGGCAGAGCACGCAGACGCCTTCGCGGGCTCTTAGGCAGCGTGTTCGTGACGTGCCTCATATTGTCGACGCCGCTGGCGCTCCATATCGCGGCAGGTGTTGCAGAGCGTGTGAGGTACCGGAATGCGACCGCGTTCACGAGAGCCTCTACGGCAGCGTTGATCAACCAGCTTGCAGACTGCAGTTCAGCGCCGAGGGCAGTCGAAGAACTCCAGCGGCGCGGGCACGCTGGGATCGAACTTCTCCTTCGGGCGATTCAGAGGGCCGATGTCGGCCTGCCGGCCGCCCGCTTGCTGGGCCGACTCGGCAGTTCGGCCGTCATGCGTTGCGTCGAGATGGTCGCTGAAGCGGGGCCACGTGCCGCGGGGTTGGCAGCCCTGGCACTGATGCACGGCGACGACGAGGGTCGGGCGGCGTTCCTCGACATGCTCAGGAGCGCAAGCTCGCCAATTCAAGCTCGGCTGCTCGACACCTTGCGGGAGTTTCCGGAGGACGCGGCGGACACAGGGATGTGGAGCTTCCGCTCATCGCGGCTTGTACTCACACTATCCGAGCTGTATATGAATGACGGTGCCACGGAGGCATTGCGGGCGTCCATCCTGCACGTACTGGCTGGTGCCGGCGATGTCGCGCGCGACGCGTCGGGTTTTCTAGGTCATATCCTGCGAACTGAGGGCGCTCCTAGCCTCAGAGGACAGGCGCTGAGCGCTCTATGTGTGATTGTGCCCAACTCTCCCGAAGCTGTGGAGGGGGTAATGTCCGCCCTTCGGGACGCCCACGAACGAGTACGCCTGCGGGCACTCCTCGCTGCCAGAACGCTGCAGCACCCGTCGCCCACTCTCGTCCGCAGGATCGCAGCGTTGCTTTGCGACGAGGATCGCGCCGTGAGATTGGAGACATGCAACACGCTGGGCATCCTAGGGCGGGAGGCGCAGGATGCGCTGCCCCAACTCAATTGCATTGCTCAGGACGGGCGTGCGGACATCGAACTGAGCTCTGCTGCGGCGCGCGCGCTCGACCGCATCCGGCGCGTTCCGGACTAGTGGTTCGTAAGGGTCCGACGGTTGTCCCTTGTCCTTCCCGAAAACTCGTCCGCACCTCGAGGATGGGCGACCGTGCCCACGATATCGCATCGGCGCGTGCCGGGGAAGTGCGTGAAGCTTGTGGGCACTCAGCTTCGTGCGTGGCGGAGGGACCGTGCTGCGCCGGGCGGTGATGGTCGAGGTCGATTCGGACTCCGGGCCGTCAGGCCGCGCGCGTGTAGTGGTGGTGAAGGCCGCCGAGGTGCGGAACGGCGCGGACGGCGTCGCGGCCGTCCTCGACCTCGCGGGGCTCCGGCGCATTGCGCGCGAGTGAGCGATGGCACCGGCAACGGTTGTCGTACTCCACATCGGCGCGCAGCACGCGCCGCAGATGGCCTTCGCCGAGGGCGAGGATGTGGTCGGTACACTCCCGCCGGATGCTGCCGATGACCCGCTCGACGAACGGGTTCTGCCACGGGCTCTGCTTGGCGCTGACGATCTCCTCCATCCCGATCACAGCGATTCGCTTTCGGACGACATCACCGTAGACGCCGTCCTGGTCGCGGTGGAGGCAACGCGGGACCGCGGCGTCCCCGGGGAACGCCTCCGTGAGCTGCTGCGCGACCCACTCCGCCGTAAGATGCAGCGTCACGTTCCCATGGAGAATCTTGCGACGATCGTGCGAGAGCACGACGAACGCGAAGAGCACCTTGCAGGTCCACGTCGGCACGGTGAACAAGTCGCACGCCGCGCTCACGCCGAGGTGGTTCTTGAGGAAGGTCCGCCAGGTCTGGGACGGAGGGCGTCGCGAGCGCGGGACCACGTACGTCGCGACCGTGGAATCGGCGACGACGTGCCCGAGGAGGGCGAGCTCGGAGGCGATCCGCGGCGCGCCCCACAGGGGGTTCTCCGAGGAGATGCGGCGGATCAACGTGATCCCATCAGCGACCACCGGAGGCCGACCTGGCTTCGAGCGCGAGCGCCAGAACGCCCGGAACGCCTCGCGGTGCCACCGAAGCACGGTCTCTGGCTTCACGATCACGACGTGGTCCTTCCAGTCCTCGAGCCAGCGGTGCACCGCCACCCAGAACGCGCGGTCGCCGTCGTCGAGACGGACCCGTTTCACGCTCCGCCTGAGGACGAGGATCTGCCGGCGAAGAAGGAGGTTCTCGGTGGCGAGCCGCGCGCGATCCGCGGCGAGGGCGCGGATCAGGGTGAGGCGGTGGAGCAGCAGCCGCATGCCGGAGGATGACCGGAGTAGACTCGTGCGCGTGGTCGACCATGGCGATCTCCAGGCGGCCGGATGAGTTTTCGGGAGGGACAGGCGCCTACGGATCGGTGAGCGCCCACGAACAGCGTGCAGTCATCGTCGTTGCCGCCTCCCGCCAGGGCACCGCTGACCTGTCGAGGGATGAACCATGTGCCGGCCTGCCGCGACTCCTGCGATGCCGCGCCGCCGCCCGTCCATCCCCACCAAGGCGCGTTTGCGGCTCACGACCGCGTACCGCGACCGCCGCCGCTGCAGCTCGATGGGGAGACGCGCGAACTCCGAGCCAGCCCAGTCGGTTGCCGCTCGGCGCGCGCGCCCGATACTGGGGGCGCATGCGCGACGCTGCGTGGCACACCCTCGAGGCGAAGGAGGCGCTCGCACGCCTCGAGAGCCGCGAGGCGGGGCTGGAAGACGCGGAGGCGGCGCGGCGGCTGGGCGCGCAGGGGCCCAACGAGCTCCAGGGCTCCGCGCCGGTGCGCGCGCTGCCGATCCTCCTCGCGCAGTTCGGGAGCCTCATCGTCTGGATCCTCATCGTCGCCGGCCTGGTCGCCGGGCTCCTGGGCGAGTGGCTGGACGGCCTGGCCATCCTGGCCATCGTCCTCCTCAATGCGGCGGTGGGCTTCTCCCAGGAGTTTCGATCGGAACGCTCCCTCGCCGCCTTGCGCGCGTTGACCGCGCCCCGCGCGCGCGTGCGCCGCGGCGGGCGGTCCACCGTCGTGCCCGCCCGGGATCTCGTCTTGGGCGACATCCTCGAACTGGAGTCGGGCGATTTCGTGAGCGGCGACGCGCGGCTCCTCACCGCCCACGCGTTGCGATGCAACGAGGCCTCCCTCACCGGCGAATCGGAGCCGGTGGAGAAATCCCCCGCCCCCCTTTCCGACCTCGCCGCGCCGCTGGGGGACCGCACCTGCATGGTTTTGGCCGGAACCAGCGTGGCGATGGGCCGCGCCACCGCCGTCATCGCCGCCACCGGCATGGGCACGGAAATCGGCCGGATCGCGAAGCTGGTGCAGGAGGCCGCGGCGCACGCGCAGACCCCCCTCCAGCAGCGGCTGCACGCCTTCGGCCGCCTGCTCGTCTGGGGCTCGCTGGGGGTCGTGGGCCTCGTCTTCCACTTCGGGCTCTTGCGCGGCATCCCGCTCTTCGATCTGTTCCTCACGTCGGTGAGCCTCGCGGTCGCGGCGGTCCCGGAGGGGCTGCCCGCCATCGTCACGATCGCGCTGGCGGTCGGCGTGCAGCGCATGGCGCGGCAGAGGGCGCTCGTGCGCAAGCTGCACGCCGTGGAGACCCTCGGCTCGGCCAGCGTCCTCTGCACCGACAAGACCGGCACCCTCACCGTGGGCGAGATGACCGTGCGGGCGCTCTGGACCGCGGACGCCGCGTTTACGGTGGAGGGGGAGGGCTACGCGCCGGAGGGGCGCGTCCTCCGCGACGGCCGCGCGCCGTCCGGGGAGGAGCCGGGGCGGCTGCGCGAGCTGATGGAGGTCTTTGTCGGTTGCAACAGCGCGGAACTCCTGCTCGAGAAGGGCGCGTGGCGGGTGGTGGGCGATCCGACCGAGGGGGCGCTCCTCGCCGCGGGCGCGAAACTCGGCGTCACCGCCGCCGCGCTTGCGGAGCGCCACCCGCCGGTGCTCCAGCTCCCCTTCGACTCCGAACGCAAGCGGATGACCGTGGTGCGCGCGTGGGGGGAGGGGGCGTGGCGCGCCTTGGTGAAAGGGGCGCCCGATCTGCTGCTGGCGCGCTGCACCCACGTGCGGAAGGAGGGCGGGGTCCGGCCGCTCACGGAGGCGGATCGCGCCGCGATCCTGCGCGCCAACGACGCGATGGCGGAGCGCGCGCTGCGGGTGCTCGCCGCCGCCTGCCGCGACACCGCCGACGCCGAGGAGACCGACGCCGACGCGGTGGAGTCGAACCTGGTCTTTTGCGGATTGGCGGGCATGCAGGATCCGCCGCGTCCGGAAGCCGCGGCGGCGGTGGCACGCTGCCGGCGCGCCGGGATCCGGCCGGTCATGATCACCGGGGACCATCCGCAGACCGCCCGGGCGATCGCCCGCGAGCTGGGGATCGCGGGCCCCGAGGGCCGGGCGCTCTCCGGCGCCGAACTCGACGCGCTCGACGACGCCGGGCTGGCGGAGGCGGCGCCCGACGTCGCGGTCTACGCCCGCGTCACCGCGGCCCACAAGCTCCGCATCGTGCGCGCGCTGCAGGCGCACGGGGAGATCGTCGGGATGACCGGGGACGGCGTGAACGACGCCCCCGCGCTGAAGGGCGCCGACATCGGCATCGCCATGGGCCGGTCCGGCACGGAGGTCGCCAAGGAGGCCTCCGACATGGTGATCACCGACGACAACTTCGCGACGATCGTGGCGGCGGTGGAGCAGGGGCGCGGAATCTACGAAAACATCCGGAAGACGATCCAGTACCTGCTGGCGGGCAACACCGGCGAGCTGCTGCTCATGACCGTCTGCGTGGTGGCGGGCCTGCCGCTGCCGCTGCTGCCCATCCAGCTCCTCTGGATCAATCTCGTGACGGACGGGCTGCCCGCCCTCTGCCTCTCGGTGGACCCCATCGACAAGACCCTCATGGACCGGCCTCCCCGCACGGCCGGGGAGCGCATCGCGGACCGCGCCTTCCTGGAACGGCTCGTCACCACCGGGACCCTCACCGCGGCGGTGTCGCTCCTCGTCTACGTGCACGCCCTGCGCACGCAGGACCTGGAGACCGCCCGCGCGCACGCCTTCAACGCCCTGGTCTTCGCCCAGCTCTTCAAGTCCTTCGGGTTCCGCAGCGCGACGCTTCCGGTCTGGCGCATCCACCTGTTCACCAACGTCCGGCTCCTGGTCGTGGTGGCGGCGACGGCGGGGTTCCAGCTCTTCAGCCATCACAGCGATGCGCTGAGCCGATTCCTCAAATCCCCCCTCCTCCCCTGGGGCGATGTCGCGGTCCTCGCCGCCCTGGCGCTGCTCCCCCTCGCGGGGGTGGAGGTCCTCAAGCTCGTGAAGAGGCCTCGATCGCCTTTTTGAGCCGCTCGAGCTGGTCGCCGTCCTGCTTCTTCATGCCCTTCACGATCATCGGCACGAAGAGTTTCATGAAGAAGTTGCCCTTGACCTCCGCCTCCAGCCGCACGTGGGTGCCGCCGTCGGCCGGCTCCAACCAGTAGCGGTAGGTGCCGGTGATGCCGGCCATCTTGACCGTGCCCGCGTGGAGGATCCCCTCCTCCGATTCGGTCACCTCCACCACCGCGGTCTGCTTCCGCTTCCCGCACAACCGCGTCTCCTTGAACTTCGTGCCGAGTCCCACCGGCCCCGGCGTGAGCTTCTCGAACTCCAGGATCGCGGGATTCCACGCCTTCACGTCTCTCTCGCCGGTGATCCAGCGCCACACCTCGTCGGGGGTCCGGGAAATCTGCACTCCTGCGGTGAATCCAGCCATCTCGTCTCCTCAGCGCAACGGCGCCATCTCGAAATCCTGCCTGAGCTTGACCACCGTATCGTGCGGCACGTAGCCGCGCACGGCGGCGCAAGCATACACCAGCACGTTCCGTCCGAGCACGGTGCCGGGGTTGAGGACGGAATTGCAGCCGGTGCCCGCCCGGTCGCCCAGGATGGCGCCGAACTTCGTCAGCTTGGTGTCGACCATCGTCCCGTCCACCACGATGCGGATCGTCTTGTCCGCCGCGATCTTGTAGTTGGAGAGCTTGGTCCCGGCGCCAAGGTTCGCCCCGTTGCCCAGGATGGAGTCGCCGCAGTAGTTGTAGTGCGGGGCCGCCGCGCCGTTCAGGAGCACGGTGTTCTTGAGCTCGGTGGCGTTGCCCACGACGCAGCCGTCGCCGACCAGGGCGTCGCCGCGGATGTAGGCGTTGGCGCGGATCTGGCAGTTGCTCCCGATCAGCGCCGGCCCCTTGATGTAGGCGCCCGCCTCCACCAGGGTGCCGGGACCGATGGAAACGTCGCCCAGGATGTGGGCGCCCGGCTCCACCTTGCCCAGGATGCCCGGCCGCAGGTGCTTGCGCAGATAGCCGGCAATGCGCGGGAGCGCGTCCCAGACGAACGCGCACTCGTCGAAGAGCGCGCGGTGCGCGAAGGAGGCGAGGTCGAAGAAATCGGCGGGGGCGAGCTTCATGCCGGGGTCTCCAGGATACGGGCGCCGAACTCGGTCCGCTCGTAGCCGCGCTCGGTGGCGCGGACCACTTTCTCCTTGTTGGCCATCTCTTCGAGGAGCCGCCCGCGGTGGACGCCCATCGGGATCGGGAGCTTCTCCGCGGGCAGCGGCCCGCCGGCGAGCGCCTCCAGCACGCCGCGCTCGGCCGCGGCCATCGGATGGTTCCAGTCCTTCATGGCGCGCGCCAGGAAAAGGCGCGCCGCCTCCCCCGCCGCGGTGAGCGCCGCCGCGTCCTCCATGGTCCCGCGCACGTTCACGCCGGTCTTGTCCTCGGTGCCGGAGTTGCGCACGAAGATGCCCGCGCGCTGGCGGCCCTGCCCGTCGCGCGCGGCCAGGTAGAGCATGTCGGGCTCCTCCGCGTGGGGCTCCTCGACCATCGGACCGAGCGCGCAGGCCTTCCCGATCACCTCCGCGACGCCGCGGAAGACGGCGCTGCCCTCCGCGAGCGCCTCCTTCTTCGTGTAGTAGACGTAGAAGGTCCGCTTGAACCCGGGCGGGAAGGGGTGCTGCGCCGCGCGGGGCGCGTGGCCGCGGGTCGCCACGTAGGTGTTGATGGCGCTCTTGAGGCCGTTGCCCGCAAAGAACGGCACCTCGCTGCCGTCCCGCCGCCGGAGCACCCCGCGGGAGATGCTGTGGCCGGTCTCCTCGCTGCCGATTCCCCAGCGGTCGGGGTCGAGCGCCGCGCGCTGCAGGACCCACTTGTCCCCCACCGCCGTGAGCACCGCGCGAAACCCCAGATCTTCGGCCGCGCGCGCGGCGTTGAGATCGCTCTCCACGGTGTTGACGTAGAGGGCGCCGGGGCGGCAACGCGCCTTCGCCTTCAGGTGGCGCGCCTGGTGGAGCGCCGTCTCGTCGCCGCTCAACACCAGAATCGTCCCGCTCGCCGGGTCGTGGTCGAGGCGATAGAACCGGTCCCCGTCGGCGTCGAACACCGCCGCCGAGCCGCCCCGGGCGAAGAGCTCCTGCACCGCGCTGTGCTCCAGGAAGCGCCGGTCCCCCGGCGCGATCTCCTTCGTCCCCTCGAGATCGGCCACGCCGCTCTTGTGGTTGACGAGCCCGCTCCGCGCATCCCCGTTCACCTCGACCACCGGTCCGCCGTGCAATTCGCGCAGGAGGGAGGCGGCGACGCCCGAGAGCGCGCCGTTCGCGGCATCCACGAGGAGCGGGAACTCGCCGAGCTTCTCTCCGGGGGCGAGCCACGAGTTGCGCGGGTCGAGGTGGAAGCTGCGCACCACGTCGAGGGCGATGTCCTGCGCCTCGACGAGCCCTCCCGCGAGCGGCTTGCGCGCCACGTCGCGGGCGTAGTCCAGGGCGAGGATGCGGCGCGTGAGCGCGCGGTCGTCCTCCGGCAGGAGCTTGAGCGCTTGCGGGCCCTGAAAGATCTTGATGCCGTTCTGGTCGCGGAAGTTGTGGCTGGCGGTGACCATGAGCGCCGCGGGGGCGCCCCGCCAAACCTGGGTGAGCGCGACCCCGGGGGTGGGGCAGACCCCGGCGATCACCGCCGTCGCGCCCGCCTTGCGGATCCCCGCCACCGCCGCGCCGGTGTAGATGCCCTCGGGGTCGCGCGGGTCCCACCCGATCACGATCTCGCCCCGCTCCTCGAGCCCCGAGACGTAGGCGTAGGCATAGAGCTCGAAGAACTGCTCGGTCAAGAGCCCGCGCTCGAGAAAGGCGAGGAGCGGCGTCAACCCCTTCACGCGCGAGTCGCTCGAGAGCGCCACCGGCCGGCGCACGCCGTCGGTGCCTTGGAGCCGCTCAACCGGCATAGGCGATCCCCTCGATCTCCACCAGAGCGGCGGGTTCGAAGAGCCCCTTCACCTCGGCCAGGGTCATGGGCGGGTAGTGGCGGCCGAACCGAGCCCGCCACGCCTCGCCCAGCTCCTTGGCGTGTGCGCGGTAGTCGCCCACGTCGGTCACGAAGATGCGCAGATGCGCCACCTCCTCCGGCTTCCCGCCGGCGGCGCGCAGGGCCACGAGCAGGTTGTCGAGGGAGCGCGCGAACTGCGCCACCAGATCGCCCGGCGCCTCGATCTTGCCGCTGGCGTCGCAGCCGATCTGCCCCGCCAGGAGGATCGCCTTCCCGCTGCCGGCTGCCGCATGGGCGTAGCCGCGCGGCTTGACGAGGGCGTCGGGGTTGAAGAGCCGCACCGCCATGGTCA
>Ga0187893_10008486_pt1 | contig 16172 bp, 13 predicted proteins | sample MA1701074metaG_FD_139574 | JGI IMG/M metagenome (GOLD analysis project Ga0187893, IMG submission 139574) | White microbial mat communities from a basaltic lava cave in the Kipuka Kanohina Cave System on the Island of Hawaii, USA - MA170107-4 metaG ...
CTGGGCGGTCGAAACACCGCAGGGAACATCGCTTGGAGATGTGAAGCAGGCGAACAGCGTGCCCGCCGGTTCTCTCGATCATGGGTGGGGTGGTGCCGCTCAGGCGGTGGCGGATGCGGCGGCTTCGGGTATTTTCGATATCATCAAGAGATACCGATAGTTCCCCGGCTCGTCATTCAAACCCGCGAGTGATTCGCCTAGCCTTGGCCACATTCGAAGCCTAGCGAGTGGGCCGTTAAGGGGTGACGATGCTTCGTTTTTTGGGGTGGCTTTTCACATTAGGATTCATGCTGTTCCTCGGCACGGCCGGAGGGCTCGCCTATATCATCTGGGATGTTTCCAGGGATCTGCCCGACTATAAGCAGCTCACCCTCTACGAACCGCCGGTGATGACTCGCGTGCACGCCGCCGACGGTTCGCTGCTTGCCGAATATGCTGATCAGCGCCGGCTATTCGTGCCCGCCGCCCAGTTGCCGAAGCGGCTCATACAGGCGGTTATCTCCGCCGAGGACAAGACATTCTTCACCCATGGCGGCCTCGACTGGCAGGGAATAGCGTCTGCTGCCCTGCGCTACCTGGAAGTGAAATGGACAGGACAAGGGCAGATCGTCGGTGCATCGACCATCACACAGCAGGTGGCCAAGATTTTCCTGCTCTCCAGCGAACGCTCGCTCACCCGCAAGCTCAAGGAAGCATTGCTGGTGCAACGGATCGAGCAAACATTCACCAAGGAACAGATACTTGAGCTTTATCTCAATGAAATGTTCCTCGGCACATTTCCCAAGAGCAACATTTACGGAGTTGCCGCCGCTTCGCTGAACTACTTCGGCAAGCCGCTGGCCGAACTGTCGCTGGAAGAGGTGGCCTATATCGCAGCCCTCCCCAAGGCTCCCAACAACTATCATCCTTACAAGGAAGCCAAGCGTGCCGTTGAGCGGCGCAACTGGGTGCTGGGCCAGATGTATGAGAATGGCTACATCACCGAAGCCGAGATGACGGAGGCGCGCGCTAAACCGCTCACCGTCAATCCGCGTCCCTTCGGTGCACAACTCTTTGCCGCTGAATCCTTCGCCGAGGAAGTGCGCCGCGAGATCATCGACCTCTATGGCAAGGACAAGCTGGAGAAAGGCGGGCTGTCGGTCCGCACCACGCTGGAGCCAAAACTTCAAATTTTCGCCCGCCAGGCGCTGGCGCGCGGCCTTATCGCGTTCGACAGGAAGCGCGGATATCGGGGCCCCGTCACCAAGGTCGATGTAAGCGGTGACTGGGGCCAACTCATTTCGAACCGAAAGGTGCCCGAAGATGTGGCGCCGTGGCGTCTCGCTGCCGTTCTGGAAGTGAGCGAGCAGCAGGCCGTGGTCGGACTCCAGCCCCGGATACAGCCGGATGGTACATTGCCGTCCGAACGCGAAAAAGTGACGGTGCCGCTCGCCTTGCTCGATTGGGCGAGAGCGTATGAGGATGGCAGCAAGCTCGGCACGGAGATCAAGGCCGCCACCGATGTGCTCGCCGTGGGCGACGTGATCTATGTGGCGCCGAGCAAGGATGCAACCCTTTGGCACCTGGTGCAGATGCCGGAAGTGGAAGGCGCGCTCGTCGCCATGGACCCGCACACGGGACGCGTCCTGTCCCTCGTTGGCGGCTTCTCCTATGGTAAGAGCCAGTTCAATCGCGCTGTTCAGGCCATGCGTCAGCCAGGCTCGTCGTTCAAGCCTATCGTCTATGCCGCGGCACTCGACAATGGCTACACGCCAGCTTCAGTCGTCCTCGACGCGCCAATCGAATTCAAGATGCCGGATGGTGAAACGTGGAAGCCAAAAAATTACCAGGACAAGTTCTTCGGTCCTTCAACGCTTCGCCGCGGCATCGAGCAATCGCGTAACGTGATGACTGTTCGCCTTGCCAGTGAACTCGGCATGGTGCGGATCGCCGATTTGGCGCAGCGACTCGGCCTCTACGATAAACTGCCCATGCATCTTGCCATGGCGCTGGGCGCCGGTGAGACGACGCTGCTCAAAATGACCGCCGCCTACAGCATGCTCGACAATGGTGGAAAGAAAATCCGGCCAACCCTGATCGATCGCGTCCAAGACCGCTTCGGACGAACCGTCTTCCGGCATGACAAGCGCGATTGCAGCGCCTGCAACGCGCAATCTTACAATCCTGATGATCCGGAGCCGGAGCTTCTGGACGTGCGTGAGCAGGTCATGAATCCCTACACTGCCTACCAGATCACATCGATGATGGCGGGTGTGGTCGAACGTGGCACGGGCAAGAAAGTGCGAGCTGTCGGCAAGCCGGTGGCAGGGAAGACGGGCACCTCAAACGAAGAAAAAGACGCCTGGTTCATCGGCTTCACGCCCGATCTTGCAGTGGGCGTCTACGTGGGCTTCGACAATCCGAAGCCCATGGGCAAAGGCCGCACTGGCGGCGAGCTGGCCGCGCCCATCGTGGCCGACTTCATGCGCCTGGCGCTCCATGACAAACCTGCAACGCCCTTTCGCGTGCCGCGCGCCATCGAACTTGTACCGATTGATGCCAAGACCGGGACGCGCGCCGTGTTTGGCCGTGAGGGCGTTATTCTCGAAGCCTTTAAGCCCGGCGATGAGCCGCCCGAATCGACGGTCATCATCGGCGCCGATATCGCCGCGGTTGACGGCGTAGAGCAGGGTGATGGCGTGGTGCTGGTCCCGCCTGACGAGCCCGATGATGATGGGTTTGACGAGGACAGCGAGTTGACGACGGGCGCCGGCGGCCTCTATTGACGCAGCCATGCGTGCCGAGATCGCGAGCCTTGTCGATGAAATGCAGCAGTCCCTGGGACTGCTGAGGAGGCATCTTTGACTGGGACAGCGCGCAAAAACGCCTGGCCGAGCTGAACGCCAAGGCCGAAGACCCGGCCATCTGGAGTGATCCGCAGAAGGCCCAGGATGTGATGCGCAAACGCCAAGACCTGGACAGCCGCATCGGCGCCGTTCTCCGCATCGAGCAGACCATCGCCGACAATCGCGAACTCATAGAGCTTGGCGAACTCGAAGGTGACAAAGCCATCGTAAGCGAAGCCGAAAACGCGCTGATGGCGCTCAAGGCTGAAGTCGCCGCCAGCGAGCTTGCAACGCTTCTCTCGGGCGAAGCCGATGCCAACGACTCTTATTTGCAGATCAATGCCGGTGCTGGCGGCACCGAAAGCCAGGACTGGGCGGCGATGCTCATGCGCATGTACACGCGCTGGGGCGGACAGATGGGATACAAGGTCGCCATTCTCGACGACCATCCGGGCGAAGAGGCGGGCATCAAATCATGCACTCTCGAGGTCAAGGGCCACAATGCCTATGGCAAGCTCAAGACCGAATCGGGGGTCCATCGCCTGGTCCGCATTTCGCCTTACGATTCAAATGCTCGCCGTCATACATCCTTCGCGTCGGTCTGGGCCTATCCCGTCATCGATGACGAGATCGACATCCAGGTTAACGAAAGCGATGTGAAGGTCGACACCTATCGCGCTTCCGGTGCTGGCGGGCAGCATGTCAACACCACCGATTCGGCGGTGCGTCTGACGCATATCCCCTCAGGCATCATCGTCGCCTGCCAGGCCGAACGCTCGCAGCACAAGAACCGGGCGACCGCGTGGAAGATGCTCAAGGCCCGTCTCTACGAGCTGGAATTGCAGAAGAAGCAGGAGAAAATTGATGCGGTCAACGCCAAGAAGACCGATATCGGCTGGGGCCACCAGATCCGCTCCTATGTGTTGCAACCCTATCAGCTGGTGAAGGATCTTCGCACAGGTTTCACCAGCACCAATCCGTCGGCCGTCCTCGATGGCGATCTTGACGGCTTCATCCAGGCCTCTCTCTCACACCGGATAAAAGGCGGCGGCGAGGCTGTTGAGGATATCGAGTAGTAGACCTCCTTTCTCCTTCCGCTGTGGCGAAGACACGAGGGGGCGCACTATCAGCTTGATCCCATGCCGGAATTCGGCCACGCTTTGGCCCATGTTTGATGGCCAACAGGGGTCCATGGACGCAGGGGCCTGATCGTGCGGCGCAAGGCTTTGAAAATAACTGCCTATGGTGCAGCTGCGGTCCTCGTGGCCGTGCTCGTCGTCTTCGCGGCATTCTACGTGCGTCTGTGGCAAGGTCCCGTGTCGTTGAATTTCATGACCGGGACCATCCAGTCCCAGATCAACAATAACCTTTCGGGCATGTCGGTTGCGATCGACGGCGCCTTGATTGAGCGCGCAGTAGCAAGCGGCATCCCGCATTTCCGCTTGCGTAACATCACCCTGCGCGATGCGGATGGCAACATGATCGCCCGTGCTCCCCGGGCGGCGATCGGCGTGGAAGAAAGCTCGCTTTTCTTCGGCAAAATCGTGCCGAAATCCCTTGAACTTATTGGTCCGCAAATTTTAATAAAACGGACTTTCGCCGGTGGCATGGAACTGGGTTTTGGCAACCCCGCTGCTGACTCGAATGAAACCGTTGTGATCGGCAACGAGCCGCTCGGTCAAGCGGTGACCGATGGCAAGACGGGGCAGGAAGTCCAGGGCGTCACCGGTGATTCACTCATCGGCGTACTCGCTGGCAGCGACACGGGCGCCGCCACCTCAATGAGCTCGATTGATGACATCAAGGTTTCCGAAGCTTCGATCCAGCTCTTTGACGAAGCCAATGATGCGATTTGGAATATTCCGGAAGCCAGGCTCGCCTTCCGCCGCATGCCCTATGGATTCGCTGTCGTCACCAACGCCAACGTCGCGAACGGCGATGAGGCCGGAACCTGGCATGCGGAAATTTCCGCAAGCTACCGGCGCGAGAGCAGGTCTTTTTCGATCAGCGCGCGCCTGAACGATCTCGTCCCCGCCAATATCTCAGACGAGATTTTTGCCCTCTCACAACTCGCTCGCGTGAATGTCCCCCTTTCCGGACAGGCGGAATTCGAAATGACCCGCGAGGGCGTCATCACCAAGGCGTCCGCCGAGTTCACGGCCTCCGCAGGTGAGGTGGGCCTTCCCAACTATCTCGCTAGGCCCATCATTGTGGACGAGGGATCGCTGCGCGCCGACTATGATCCGGTGACCGGTGGCGTGATCATCACCGACTCGGTCATTCTGGTTGGCGGTTCCCAGGCGAAGCTTACTGGTGGCGTGTTGCCGGTACGCGGCGCTGAAGGCCGGCTTACCGCGCTGAAGATCGATCTAAGGGCTCGCAACGCCGCGATCGACACCCAAGGAACGGTCACTGCGCCGGTTGCCGTGGACCGCATTGAATTTACCGGCCACGCGGCCATCGATGAAGCCAGGCTTGACATCAACGATCTCGTCGTCATGTCCGGGAGCACCGGCATCCGGCTTCGCGGCACGATCATGGGCGGTGGCGAATCCTCCGGCATCCTGATGTCGGGCCGCATCCGCGATCTTTCCTCATCGCTGCTGACAAGGCTGTGGCCGCCCATCATGGCTCCCAAGACCCGCGAGTGGGTCAGCCAGAACATAAAAGCGGGCCGCATTACCAACGGCGAGTTCACGGTAAATTTGCCTGTGGACGCCCTGGCCAAAGCCCACCGCCAGCATCGGCTTCCGGAAAATTCCATCGATCTCAAGTTTCAGATGGCGGATGTCACCACGGGATACTTTAAAAACCTGCCGCCGCTGCAGAACGCCAATGGCGAAGCAAGACTCGAGGACAACCACTTCAGCCTGACGGTTGCGAGCGCGGGTGTGACCCTTCCCTCGGGCAAATCGGTCAAGCTTGAGCTTGGCACGATGGATGCAACCGAAATTCTGGCCATCGAATCCCCAGCCGTTTTCGCTTTCCAGGCCAGCGCCAGCGCTCAGGGGCTTTTTGAATATCTCGATCTTCCCGATCTTTCGGTCATCAAGAATACTAGCGTCGACAGCTCGAAGCTGGGAGGAAACGCCAAGCTCGCGGTTACGATTAAACTCCCGCTCATCAAGAATGTACCGCGCCATCTCGTTTCCATAGCGGCCCAAGCCAAACTCACAGACGTTTTGCTGCAGGGCGCGCTGCCAAAAATCGACATCAGCGGCGGGCAGCTGGACGTCACCGTTGCCGACGGCAGGATCGATGCGATGGGCGTAGCTAAGATCAACGGCGTCGATGCCAAAATCGGCTGGCACCGTGATGCGGGCGCAGGTGCTAGGCAATCGGCGGTGATCGAAGCAACGCTCGACGATGCAGAGCGCGATAAGATTGGCGTCAATCTTGGCGAATTCCTCAAGGGCCCCGTGGGGGTCAAGGCCGTGATCGAGGATCTGGCCAACCCTGACGGCATGATTGCCATTGAGGCAGATCTTGCGAAGACCGCCATGCACATCGACCCCATCAGTTGGTCCCGTCCTGCAACCACCAAAACGCGGGCGAGCCTCATCTACTATGGCAAGGGCGAAGAGGGCCGACGGGTCGAGAATCTTGAAATCACAGGGCCGGGAGTCGCCATCAAGGGTAACGTCGCGCTGACGCCCACGGGCACCTTTCGCGAAGCGGTGTTTTCCCAGGTCCGTTTAAGCGACGAAAATCGTTTCGTGCTGACGATCAAGAAAAATGAAGATGCGACTTCGCTTGTCATCTCCGGTGACAGTTTTGATGCGAGGTCCCTGATCAAATCCATGTTCAGCGCAAAATCCGGCGAGGAAGCGCGCGATAGCGAAAAAGTCCCATTGTTGATCTCCGCTAATGTGGATCGTGTTCATGCGCACCGGGGTGAAATCTTCACGGGCGTGACTGCGGATATCAGGACGCGCGGCGGCCGCTTGGAGGCTGGGGAGATCTCAGGCACGCTGCTTTCTGGCCATCCCATCGTCATGCGGATTGCTCCTGCAAGCGGCGGCCGCGAGATGCGAATCACTGGGCGAGATGGGGGCGCGGCACTCCGGGCCGCCAATCTCTATTCCAAGGCAGCCGGCGGGCAGCTTGAATTCTATGCGCTGCTTGCGGATGACGGCAGTTCATCGGTGCGCCGGGGGCAGCTTGTGCTGCGAAACTTTGAAGTGCGGAATGAAGCCGCACTGGCTCAACTCGACACAAGGGGCAAGCCCAAGAAATCCGGTCCGCGGCGTGACGGCCTCTCGTTCAGCAGGCTGACGCTGCCCTTCACCACTGATGCGAAATTCATCCGCATCGGCGACTCTTTGGTCAAGGGCAACGAATTGGGCGCGAGCGCCCAGGGAATCATCCGCAAGTCTGATGGCGCGATGGACATCACAGGCACGATCATTCCGGCCTATGGACTAAATTCAGCGCTGAGTGAAATCCCTCTGGTCGGTGATATTCTCACCGGGGGCAAGGGCCAGGGCGTGATCGGACTCACCTTTGCATTGGGCGGTACAATGGACAAGCCGCAATTCCAGGTGAATCCGGTTTCCGCCATCGCTCCCGGGATCTTGCGAAAGTTTTTTGAGTATGGCGGCGGCGGCGGGGTCCCCGTGCCCACGGGCCGTAACGCCGAAGGTGGGGGGTAGTCTCTTTCTCTCCATCACCGGCCTTGAACCGGTGATCCAGACTGGATGGCCGGGTCAAGCCCGGCCAAGGAGAGCTTTCACCAGCACGTGTTTCTTTTTGCCCATTGAAAGCTTGATGACGCCGTCCGAATTGAGATTCGACATCGCCAGGATCATTTTGTCATCGGAAACAGGAGTATCGTTGACACGAATGGCTCCACCTTGCACGGAGCGGCGCGCTTCACTGTTCGAGGAAGCAAAACCTGCGGCGACGCAAGCCTGTAGCAAGCCGATACCCCTTTCTAAATCTAGTGAAACTGTCGGCAGCCCCTCTGCCGATGCGCCTTCTTCGAAAGTGCGCCGCGCCGTTTCAGCGGCTTGCTCCGCTGCCGCGCGGCCATGCAGCAAGGCAGTCGCCTCATTGGCAAGGATCTTTTTTGCTTCGTTCCGATCTGCCCCGCCCAAGGCAGCCAGCCGCATAACTTCACCCAGTGGCAGTTCGGTATAGAGCTTGAGAAAGCGGCCCACATCGGCATCCTCGGCGTTCCGCCAATACTGCCAATAGTCATAAGGGCTGAGCGAATCGGTGTTGAGCCACACCGCGCCCGCGGCGGTCTTCCCCATCTTCGCGCCAGACGAAGTGGTGAGGAGCGGTGACGTCAGCGCATAAAGCTGCCGTCCGTCAATGCGGCGGCCAAGCTCCATGCCATTGATGATGTTGCCCCACTGATCGGAGCCGCCCATCTGCAGCACGCAATTGTGACGGCGCGCCAGTTCCAGAAAGTCATAGGCCTGGAGGATCATGTAGTTGAATTCGAGGAAGGTCAGCGGTTGCTCACGCTCCAACCGGAGCTTCACCGAATCAAATGCCAGCATCCGGTTAATGGTGAAATGCACGCCATAGTCGCGCAGGAAATCCACATAGTTGAGATGGTCCAGCCAATCGGCATTGTTGACCATCGAGGCGTCGGTTGGCCCCGCGCCAAAACTCAGGAACTTGTTGAACACCTGCTTGATGCCGGCGAGGTTTTTGGCGATCTGAGCTGTATCGAGGAGCTGACGCGCCTCATCCTTGAAGGATGGGTCGCCGATCTTGGTGGTGCCCCCGCCCATGAGCACGATGGGCCTGTGGCCCGTCTTTTGCATCCAGCGCAGCATCATGATTTGAAGGAGGGAGCCTGCATGCAGGCTGGGTGCCGTGGCATCGAAACCGATGTAGCCGGTGATTGGTCCTTTCATCGCGGCAGCATCGAGAGCCTCCGCATCGGAAATCTGATGCACGAAGCCGCGCGAGGATAGAATGTTCAGAAATTCAGATTTAAACTTGGTCATGGGAGCGCATGCTCTATCACGGGAAATTCAGGTGTCAAAACTGCTCACTGCAATCGGCCTCATGTCGGGGACATCGCTGGACGGGATTGACGTCGCCATGTTGCGCACCGATGGCGAGGCGATTGTCCAGCGTGGCGACTTTCGCACGTTTCCCTACGATTCCGCCCAACGCAGCCTGTTGAAGGATGCCATCGAGAACGCCAGGACTCTCATGGACCGCCGCGAGCGCCTTGGCAGTCTCGCCGAGGCGGAACGGCAACTCACCGAGTGGCATGCCGCCGCGGTTGAATCCTTTTCGGAAGAACTGGGCCTTACACCGGCGGAAATTGATGTTGTCGGATTTCATGGCCAGACTGTCCTTCACCGGCCAGAAAACCGGTTGACAGTACAACTCGGTGATGGTCCCACACTTGCCCGGCGACTTGGCTGCCCTGTGGTTTACGACCTGCGCGCGGCGGATGTAGCAGCGGGCGGGCAGGGGGCGCCGCTTGTACCCATCTATCACCGCGCCCTAGCAGAAAAATTCGATGAGCGGCCCATCGCTTTTCTCAACATTGGTGGCGTGGCGAATGTCACTTGGATCGGCAAGGACGGAAATCTTCTTGCCTTTGACACGGGACCGGGCAATGCGCTGCTGAACGATTGGGCTATGCGTCACACCGGAAATCCACAAGACACTGATGGGAGTTTGGCTTTGCGGGGAAAAGTTTTCGATAGTGTTATTGAAGCAGCGTTAGCCTTTCCTTTTTTTGATCAACCGCCACCAAAATCATTGGACCGCGATGCTTTCAAGGGATTGTCACTGGAAGGATTATCACCGGAAGATGGTGCGGCAACATTAGTTGCATTTACGAAAACGGCGATCATGCTTTCCCATGATTGGTTTCCCGCTATGCCAAGACGGTGGATTGTGTGTGGTGGTGGACGGCACAATCCCGCAATCATGTCCGTATTGTCCGGGTTTGAAACTGCGGAGGAGGCGGGTTTGGATGGCGACGCCATGGAGGCGGAGGCCTGGGCCTATCTCGCGGTCCGCTCGCTTAGACAATTGCCTATCACTTACCCCGGCACTACAGGAGCGCCGCGGCCAATAACTGGCGGCGTGCTGGCGTTACCGGAAAGGCCGTAGCACCGCCTATTTTTCGCAAATCTCCTTGAGCTTCGCGAGAATTTTCGGCCATGACTCTTCAAACATGGATTTCCAAGCCGGCGTTGTTTTCATTTCAACTACAAATTCGGTGGTGCCGTTCTTTTCCGTCAAGGTATAGTCCTCGGTAGTGCCAATCCAACCCTTTGCCATCTCGCTTTCGCGATCTTCTTTTCCACCGGGGAGAAGAACAGCCCGATGTACCGCGCGTGCAAGTTTGGCAGGGACAAGATCTACAAACTCGACAAGCGTACCGCTTCCTTCCGGGCCCATAAAGCGCATCCGCGCGCCTTTTTTCCATTCGCCCTCAAACGTTGAGCCGGGAAACGCGGCGCCAGTCCATTCTTCATAGGTGCCGTGACTCGTCATGATATCCCAGACTTTTTTGGCTGAAGCTTTGATTGTTGTTGTGAAGGTGAGTGTTTCCATGCCGCAAGCCTCACGAAGTAGTGGTAACATTCTAACGTAACTACTCATTTTTTTGATTCAATCCGAAAAAACTGCAGCACCCGGCCATCGATAATCAGAAGGGAACTTGCGATCACCAAGGCTCCCGCAATTTCACGAAGATGCAGCGGTTCACTCAGTATGAAGTAACCCAGCCCAATTGCTGTGACTGGCACGAGCAATGTCACCAGCATGACATTCGCAGCACCTGACCGGGCCAAGATCTGAAAGAAGACGATGTAAGCGAGCGCCGTCGACAATGCTGCAAAGCCGAGAAGGGCGCTCCAGGCTGCTAGGCTGGGCATCGGCAAGCGCCACGGCTGATCGACAACAAATGCCAGAAACGCCATGATGGCGGAGGAACAAATAAGCTGGCACGTCGCTGACGTAAGCGGCGGTATGCCGCCTAGGCGAAGGCGGCCCCATAACCCGGCAAGGCCGTAGCTTGCCGCGGCACCGAGGCACAACGCTATGCCGAGCGTTTTCCCTTCCATCGCGTTGGCACCTTGGCTGCGCAGGATAGCGACTCCAGCAAGGCCGATGGCAATTCCCAGGAGTTTTCGCAACACGAGTTTTTCGTCGCCCGCCGCGGCCATGATGATGACCGCAAACAGCGGCGTTGTGGCGTTGATCACCGAGGCAAGGCCGCTGGCGATCTGCGTCTGCCCGGTGACGACGAGCGAGAACGGAATGACATTATTGAGAATGGCCATTCCCATGAACGGCATCCAGTTGTTCAGGCCCCATGGCAGCCTACCTTGCACAAGCCAGTGAATGGGTATCAGGATCGCCGCTGCCATGCTCACGCGCGCGAGGACGATGGTGAGCGGCGGCATTTCCTTCACCACGACGGCGGCGAAGAAATAGGAGGCGCCCCACAGCATTGCGAGGAAAATGAGCAATACCCAATCCCTGGGGTCGATCATTTTTTCTTTGACGGTCATAGAAGGCGAAATGGCGGGAGCCGCGGGTCTCTGTCGATCCGTTCTTGTTGTTGATGAAAGACTCCAATCGCGCTCGCGCAAAGCGCGTGGCGGAAGCCATGCTGAAGATGGTGAAGATCGATATCGCAGGTTTGAAAAGGACCTACGACGGCGGCTGAGGCCGGAACTCTGTACTGAGTTCCCTATGCTTCTTTTTGATCGTTTCCCATTTCTTGCGCTCAGTTTCCGCCTGCCGCGCAACCGTCCGGGTAAGTTTCGGATAGCGCAACCCATCCGAAGCCTTGACCCTCCGCCCCACGATTTTTCCGAGGACTTCGGCCTGTGCCGGATCGGGCCGTCTTCCGTGTTTCAGAAGAAACGTGGAGTAAGCGTCGCGCCCATGCCGATGTTCCCAGTGCTGGGCTTCAAGACGCACCAGATGGGCATCCGGCGGCGGTGCCGTTGATGGTCTGGCGGGGAACTGAATGACTGAACCCAAGGCGAAATCTCCAACACGACAGTATTGTTGGAGGTCCCTACTTTTACGTTAAACCCCTGAACGGGTTGGTTAACCTAAATCTGCCCCTCGCGCGCCATCCGCTTGTCGAGGTAGGTGGCGCAAATCTTGGTTAACTCCTCAATCTTGTCCTGGAAAAAGTGGTTGGCGCCGGGGATCACCTTGTGCTCGATGATGATGCCCTTCTGCGTTTTGAGTTTCGAGACCAGGCTGTGAACAGCCTCGGGCGCCGTTACCGTGTCCTTCTCGCCATTCAGGAACAGGCCGGAAGCTGGGCAGGGCGCGAGGAATGAGAAATCATAATGCTTGGCCAGCGGCGCCACGGAAATGAACCCTGAAATCTCCGGACGGCGCATCAGGAGTTGCATGGAAATCCAGGCGCCAAAGGAAACCCCGGCAATCCAGCAAACCTTGGCCTCCCGGTTGAAAGCCTGCAACCAGTCCAACGCGGAAGCTGCATCCGCAAGCTCGCCCGCGCCGTTCTCGAAAATGCCCTGGCTCCGCCCCACGCCGCGAAAATTGAAGCGCAGCGTCGAGAAACCCCGGCTAACGAACATCTGGTAGAGTGAATGCACGATCGGATTGTTCATCGTGCCGCCAAAGCTCGGGTGCGGGTGAAGCAGGATGGCGACGGGCGATCCGGGAGCTTTATTGTGGTGGTAACGCGCTTCGATACGCCCGGCGGGGCCGTTAAAAATCACCTCAGGCATACAAATTCACGTCCTTGTCTGACCCCCGTACAGCCCGGTCAAATAGTTGACTCCAGCGCTCGGGCTTTCTATATCGGTTCTTTAGAATGTTTCAAAAGGGAGAGCCCGCGCGTGGGTTAACCCAGGGAAACTCGCCTTTAGCATGGCTAAGGGGTGCAAAAGCAAGCACTTCGTAGCTCAAAAAGGGATCGCCAGCGATGAAAATGAGCACCAAGGGCCGTTACGCCGTGATGGCGATGATCGACATCGGTGAACACTCGCAGGGAAGGCCCATTTCCCTGGCCGAAATCGCTGAGCGTCAGGACATCAGCCAGGAGTACCTCGAGCAGCTCTTCGGCAAGCTTCGCAAAGCGGGACTCGTAGAAAGCGCCCGTGGCCCCGGGGGCGGCTATCGCCTCGCCCGCGAGGCGGCCGAAATTCCGATGGCGGACATCATTCTCGCCGTGGATGAGCCCCTTCGTGTCACGCGCTGCGAGGGTGACGCGGTCGAAGGCTGCGTCAGGGGCGAAAAATGCAGCGCCCATGACCTGTGGTCTTCGCTCGGCCGGCAGATGATGTACTTCCTCGGTTCAATTACCCTCGATGACGTGGTTTCGAAACGCAATCTGGCCTTGGCCGCCTCCGTTAAGCAGGCCAAGGACCACTATGTGAGGCGGAGCAATTGAGAACCTATCTCGACCATAACGCTACCAGTCCGCTCCGGCCTTCCGCTAGGGCGGCGATGATGGCGGCTATGGAGATGCCCGGCAACGCCTCTTCCGTCCATGGCGAAGGCCGTGCGGCCCGCAAGCTCATTGATGATGCACGGGAAGCAATTGCGCGGGAACTCGGCATTATCGCGCCCATGGTGGTGTTCACCAGCGGTGGCAGCGAGGCCAACAATCTGGCCATAAAGGGCGTTGCCGTCGATCGCCTGTTGATTTCGGCAATCGAACATCCCTCGGTGATCGAGGCGGCCAAAGCTTCTGGCAAAAGGGTCGAGACCATTCCGGTTACGTCGGACGGTGTGATCGACGTTGACGGGCTTCGCGGCGTGTTGCCGGGACCGAAAGCTCTTGTCAGCGTCATGCTTGCGAACAATGAAACTGGCGTCATTCAGCCGCTGAGCGAGATTGCTGCTTTGGCGCGCGAGCACGGCGCGCTGTTGCACACCGATGCGGTTCAGGCCTTCGGCAAGGTTCCTGTGAATTTTGGCCTCCTTAGCGTGGACATCATGACGATCTCCGCCCACAAGTTCGGCGGCCCCGTGGGGGCTGGCGCTCTCATTGTCCGCGATGGTCTGCCGCTCGAACCGCTGATCCATGGTGGCGGCCAGGAATTGCGCCGCCGGGCGGGAACAGAAAATGTTCCAGCCATCGCTGGCTTTGCTACCGCGGCGTCCGACAAGCGCCCGGATACGAAAAACCTGCGCGACAAACTCGAAGCTGCGCTGGAAGGCGCAGTGATCTTCGGAAGAGATGCCGATCGTCTCCCGAACACAACTTGCTTTGCCGTACCCGGCCTCAATGCCGAAACGTTGCTCATGGCTTTCGATCTCGAAGGTGTTGCCGTTTCTTCAGGCTCGGCATGCTCTTCCGGAAAGGTAGCGAAGTCGCATGTGCTTGCCGCCATGGGTGTGGCACCTGAAGTCGCCCGTGCCGCCATTCGCGTAAGTCTTGGCTGGAACACAACTACTGAACACATCGAACATTTCATCACCGTGTGGCGCCGCATCCGCGCCCGCCACCGGTCAAAAGTTGCAGCGTAGGTAAAATGCCCGATCTCGACACAATAGAACTCGTCAAGGATATCGAAGTCGACAAGTACAAGTATGGCTTCACGACCGACATCGAATCCGATTTCGCGCCGAAAGGCCTGAATGAAGACATTGTCCGATTCATCTCGGAAAAGAAAGGCGAGCCAGCTTGGATGCTGGAGTGGCGGCTTGCCTCCTATCGCCGCTGGGTCGAGATGGTGGAGCCCACATGGGCGCGTGTCCACTATCCAAAAATCGATTTCCAGGATCTTTACTATTATGCGGCGCCCAAGAGCATGGCGACGCCCAAGAGCCTCGATGAGATCGATCCTAAGCTGCTCGAAACCTATGCGAAGCTCGGCATTCCTCTCAAGGAGCAGGAAATTCTTGCCGGTGTCCGCAAGCAGGGCGAGGCCAGCGAACTCGACAGTGAAGGCGGCGGTGAATATAGCGCGGGCAGGGTTGCCATCGATGCCGTGTTCGACTCCGTCTCAGTAGTTACGACCTTCAAGGATGAACTGGCCAAGGCGGGCGTCATCTTCTCGTCCATCTCGGAGGCGTTGCGCGAGCATCCTGATTTGGTGAAAAAGTATCTCGGCTCCGTTGTGCCGCAGGGCGATAACTTCTACGCGGCGCTGAATTCCGCGGTGTTTTCCGACGGCTCCTTCGTCTATGTGCCGCCAAACACCCGTTGCCCCATGGAGCTTTCGACCTATTTCCGCATGAACGCTCGCAACACGGGCCAGTTCGAGCGCACGCTGATCATCGCGGACAAGGGCTCGTATGTTTCCTATCTCGAAGGCTGCACCGCGCCCACCCGCGATGAAAGCCAGCTTCATGCCGCCGTGGTTGAACTGATCGCGCTCGACGATGCAGAGATCAAATATTCAACCGTGCAGAACTGGTATCCGGGCGATGCCGAAGGCAAGGGCGGCGTCTACAATTTCGTGACCAAGCGCGGCGATTGCCGTGGCGCCCGTTCGAAGATTTCCTGGACGCAGGTTGAAACTGGCTCCGCCATCACTTGGAAATATCCAAGCTGCATCCTGCGCGGCGATGGTTCACGTGGCGAATTCTATTCAATCGCCATCTCCAATGGCCGCCAGCAGGTGGACAGCGGCACGAAGATGCTGCATCTGGGCAAGAACACGTCGAGCCGCATCGTCTCCAAAGGCATCGCCGCGGGAAGAAGCGACAACACCTATCGCGGCCGAGTCTCTGCCCATCGCAAGGCCCTGAACGCCCGAAATTACACCCAATGCGACTCGCTCCTCATCGGCGACAAGTGCGGCGCCCACACTGTGCCTTACATCGAGGCCAAGACCTCAACCGCACACTTTGAGCATGAAGCGACGACCTCCAAGATTTCCGATGACCAGATGTTTTATTGCATGTCGCGCGGGCTCTCTCAGGAAGAGGCGGTGACGCTCATCGTCAACGGCTTCGTCCGCGACGTGCTGCAGCATCTGCCGATGGAATTCATGGCGGAGACGCAGAAGCTGATCGGCATCTCGCTGGAAGGAAGTGTCGGATGATCTATCGCGTTTGGCATGGCTACACGACGCCGGAGAATGCCGGAGCCTATGAAGCGCTTCTGAAGAGCGAGATCTTCCACGGCATCGAGTCCAAGAAGATCAAAGGTTTTCGCGGCATCGACCTGATCCGCCGCCGCAATGGCGATGAGGAAGAGTTCATCACCATCATGCGCTTCGACAGCATCGACAACGTCAAGGCCTTCACCGGCCAGGACTATGAAAAGGCATACGTACCGGATGCCGCCCGCAAGGTGCTCAAACGATTTGACGCCAGATCGCAACACTACGACCTGCGCGAAAGCCGCTCTTACTAGAAAGAACAACATGCTCAAGATAAAAAATCTTCACGTCAAGCTGGCCGAAGAAGACC
>Ga0187893_10008487_pt1 | contig 16172 bp, 16 predicted proteins | sample MA1701074metaG_FD_139574 | JGI IMG/M metagenome (GOLD analysis project Ga0187893, IMG submission 139574) | White microbial mat communities from a basaltic lava cave in the Kipuka Kanohina Cave System on the Island of Hawaii, USA - MA170107-4 metaG ...
AGATCCGGGGGCCGCTCGAGCATCTGCTCCAGGATGCGCCGGGTCACCCGGTAACGCTTCTCCTGCGGGACATACGGGTCGGTGACGGAGCTCATGTAGATCCGCAGATCCGTGGAGTTGCCGCCTCGGATCCGATCGTAGTCACGGCGGTAGGCGTCCGGGGCGTTGACCTTTACGTCAAGGTAGGTGCCCCAGGCGAGTTTCTCTCCCCAAGCCGAGATGATCTCCGGGGCGTAGTCGGGCATCCCGCACAGCGTGTTGCCCAGAGAGCAGCCGTGGTACGGGTTGATCGTGTGGGTGAAACCGCCCAGGAAACCACCGGTGCGGTTCACGATGGTGCGGCAGGTTACTTCGCTGACTTGCATCTCGGTTGTGATCCAGATGATACACCTTGTGACCCTGCGACCGCGCCACCACGCGAACCACGCGCGGTTGACACCGCCGGATCGCGGCGCGACAATCGGGCCGATGCTCTCTTCTGCTGAAGGCGCCGCCGGCGCGGTCGGCCGGATCACGACGTCGCCCGTGGCGTGGGCGATTGCGGCGATACTGGTGCTCGTCGCGGCCTACTTCCTGATCAGATTGCTGGAGTTCGACTCGATGAACGAGCAGACTCCCAATCAGGATGACCCTCTCCTGCGATAACCACCGGCAATGACAAGGAGTGCGCTCCAACAGACGATGGCCGCTCTGGAGGAGCTGTTCGACCAGATGATCTCCCAGCAGCGCGCCAAGGTGCTGGCGGTCGCCCGCTCCCTCGACCCACGTCTCACCGAGGACGACATCCTCAGCCCGCATGACTTCGAGGAGCTGGCGGGGGATCCCCGGTTCAACTACGAGGACGGCCTGCTGGCGGGGCTGATCAGCGCGCAGATCGCCGTCCGCGCCCGTCTCAGGGAGATGTCGGGCTGATTCAGCGACGACCCGGCGTCCGCTTGGTGGGGACCGCCGTGTCGGGAAACGCGTAGCCGAGCAGCTTGTACGCCAGACGCGCCGCCATGAAATCGGGGGCGTGCATCCCGCGGATCGGGGCCAGCTCGACGATGTCGAATCCGGTGACCGGCGCCCGCTCTGCCAGCGCTCTGAGGAACCGCAGCGTGGGATACCACTCCCCGCCCCCCGGCTCCGGCGTGCCGGTGGCCGGCATCAGGCTCGGGTCGAAGTAGTCCAGGTCGATGGTGACGTACACCGGCGAGCCTGCCGGGATCTTGTCCAGGATCGCCGGAGCCCAGTCAACTCCGTGCATCTGGTAGGCGAACAGCGTCTCGACCTCCTGCCCGTCGATCAGCTCTCTTTCCTCGGGACACTGCGAGCGGACGCCGATCTGGATCAGCCGCGCATGCTCTCTCATCCGCGCCGCGGCGCAGGCGTGGTTGTGGCGCGAGCCGTGATACGACTCGCGCAGATCCGAGTGCGCGTCGAAATGGACGATGGTCAGACCCGGATAGCGCCGGGCGTGCGGGCCGGTTGCGCCGGGGGTGATCGAGTGCTCCCCGCCCAGCATCACCAGGAACTTGCCGTCGTCCAGCAGCTTTTCGACCCGCGCCGCGACCCGCTCCACCACCTGCTCGGGGCGGGCGCGCTGGCCGATCTTCAGCGGGGGCGCCGAGTGGATCCCCACCCGGTACGGCTCCCTCCGAGTCTCCTCGTCGAACAGCTCCACCTGCTGCGAGGCGACCCGGATCGCTTCGGGCCCCTTCTCGGTGCCGCGCCCGTAGGTGACGGTCCCGCCATACGGCACGGGAAGCACGACGACCCTCGACGTGTGATAGTCGGACTCCTCGCGGGTCAGGCCGAAATAAGGTGGGACGGCGGCCACTCGGCTTAGGCTCAGGTCAGATAGGTGTAGGCGTCGAACTGCCCGCGGTACTCCGACAGAAGCGCCCGGGCTTCTCTCGGCGAGAGGCCGTTTCTGTTCTGCTTCTCCTCCAGGATCGCCTGGAGCCTCGCCGCCAGGTCCTTCGCGTCGTACCCGAACGCGGCCAGTGTCTCCCTCACCGAGTTGCCCCTGCGGATCCTCTGCACGTGCACTTTCCCCTCGTTGTCCACCACCAGGTGCGCCTCGTTGACCGACCCGAAAAGGTTGTGAAGGTCCCCCATCGTGTCCTGGTAGGCCCCGATCAGCACGATCGCCAGGTAGTACGGCTCGCTGTCGTTGAGCCCGTGCAGCTCGAGGGCCTCCTTGATGTCCTTGAGGTCCACGAACTTGTCGATCTCCCCGTCCGAATCGCAAGTGATGTCCACCAGCGTCGCCGTCCGATCCGGCTTCTCCTGCAGCCGATGGATCGGGACCACCGGGAAGAGCTGGTCCAGCGCCCAGTGATCCGGGATCGACTGAAACACCGAGAAGTTGCACACGACCTTCTCGTGGAGCTGCTTTTCCAGGTCCACGAACTCGTCGGCGACGAACTTCTGAGTCTTGGCGTAGCGCACCGCCTTGGCCGCGATCTCCCAGAAGCAGGCCTCCCCGCGAGCCCTCTCCTCGAGCGACAGCAGCCCGAGGTTGAACAGCGAGAACATCTCGTCGCGGTGCTCCACCGCGTCGTGGTAATACTCGCGATAGTTCTTGACGCTGATGTTCTTGAGGATGAAGAACAGGTCCCCTATCGCCTGCGGGTCCTTGGGGGACGTCTTGAGCTTCTGCGCGGCCCGGGAGCTGATCTCGGCGCGCACGTCGATCACCAGCAGCGAGTGATACGCCACCATCGCCCGGCCAGACTCCGAGACGATGTCCGGCTCGGGGACGTTCTCGTTCTCGCAAACGTCCTTGATGGTATAGACGACGTCGTTGGCGTACTCCTGGACGGTGTAGTTGACGCTGGCGTCCGAGGAGGTCTTCGACCCGTCGTAGTCCACGCCCAGCCCGCCGCCGACGTTCAAGTACTCGATCTCCACCCCCATCTTGCGGGCCTTGGCGTAGACCCGGGCCGCCTCCTTGATGGCGTTCTTGAGGCGGCGGATCTCGGTGATCTGCGACCCGATGTGAAAATGGAACATCTTGAGACAGTCCAGGAGGCGGGCCTTCTTCAGCTCCTGGATACCCTCCAGGAGCTGCGCCGTGGAGAGGCCGAACTTGCTGGTGACGCCTCCCGACTTCTCCCACTTGCCCGACCCTCGGCTGTGCAGCCGGACGCGGAAGCCGATCAGCGGCTTGACCCCGCGGTCCTTGATGATCTGGATCAGGTGATCCAGCTCGTACGGCTTCTCGACGACGACCACGACGTTTTTCCCGATCTTGCGGGCCAGGATGGCGTTGGACAGGTACGCCATGTCCTTGAAGCCGTTGCATATCAGCAGCGACTCGGCCGGGGTGTCCAGCGCCAGGGCGCCGAGCAGCTCCGGCTTGCTGCCCACCTCGATCCCCAGGTTGTACTTCCACCCCGACTCGATCAGCTCGTTGACGACGAACCGGTGCTGGTTGACCTTGATCGGAAACACCGGCTTGTACTCTTTGCCGTAGCCGTACTCGGAGATGGCGCGCCGGAAGGCGTTGCACAGGTTCTTCACCTGGGACTCGAGAAGCTGCGGGAACCTCAGCAGCAGCGGCGTGGTGACCCCCTTGCGCGCCAGCTCGGTCACCTCCTTGTCGAGATCCACGAACCGGGCCTCGTCGTTGGTGGGCGTCACGATGAGATGGCCTTCCTCGTTGATCCGGAAGTAGCCGACTCCCCACGAGTCGATCCCGTAGAGATTCATCGCGTCATCAATACTGAATTTCTCCATGGGTCAGCGGGCCTCCAGCGCCACCGCTCGAGCGCGAAGCGGTGATTATAGAGGAGACGGGGCGGGAGTAAAACGTTTTTTGGGAATTCGTGACCGACTCAGGAGCCTCGCCTCGGGCGGGCTGAGCCGCGCGAGCCGGAGAAACGCCTGGTCGAGGGTCTCTCTGGCCGCCGCGGCCTCGGGCACGGCCTCCGCTGCCAGCAGCTCCTTGACCTGAGCTACCAGCGAGACGATTCGGGCCGTTGATTCACCGCCGGCGAGTCGCTCGGACGCCGGCACCGGCAGCCGGTTCAGGTGGACCAGCTTGAGCTCCGCGAAGGGACGCCCCTCGCGAGGCTGAAATGCCCTGAAGCACCAGGTCGCCAGGCTCGAGTTGAGGTACCCCTCCAGGAACTCCAGCGGCACGGGACAGAGAAGCGTGGGGGATGCCACGAACACGTTGTTGCTGGCGAAGGCGCCGGTCCGGTCGCACGCCGCGATGATCCTGTCTCCCGTGCGTCTCACCAGGATCTTGGGCGACGTGAACCAGCGCTCCTCTCCCAGGTTGGCGTACTCCCCTTGCGCCTTCTTGATCACCCGCCTGTCCCACAACACATTCCATCCGCGCCGGCTCACCTGGAAAGGGCGGACCTCGCCCCCTCCCATGATGAGCGGGCGGAGGGAAGCGCGCCGGCCGGGCGGCGCCACCCTGTCCGGAGGGATAAAGATCTTTTCCCGGACATTGCCCGAATGGATCCCTTCGTGAGCCTCGAGCCAGTCGCCCAGCCGCACCCCCTCACTCTCCAGGCGGGCCAGCAGCGAATCTTCTTCCTCGTCCAGCGACAGGTTGAAGACAAATCCAGGCCCCCTCTCGAATCGCTCTCGGGGAGCGATGACGACCCTGCCGCCGGGACCCTCGGGAAGACACCGGATCGACGCAGCGGCGGGCGAAGGGTTGCGCCGGGCGATCAGGGTGCAGGCATCCAAGTGGACATCAGGAAACGCCTCCCCCCATCGGGCCAGCTCCTCGATCTGGTAATGGTCCAGGACATGCCTGCGGGAGGAGGGGTAGTTCTTCAACAGAAAGTAATCTGGAAGGACGAGCCCCAGCATCCCTCCGGGTGAGAGCAGCGCCGTGGATCGCTCCATGAAAAGCGCGAACGGATCGATCCGACCTCGCGCCGTGCTGAAGCGAGCTCGATAGGAACGCTTGGCCTCCGCCGTGAGGGTCCGGTTCCATCCGCCCCAAGGGGGATTGCCGATCACCGCGTCGAGCGGCGGCAGCGTGGCCGCAGGTCCATCTTCCGCCAGGAAGTCTCCTTCGTGCAGATTCGAGCGACGCGCCGCGGGGCGGAGTGCCGCCCTGGCAGCGGCGGCGGCGGTAGGGTCGATCTCGACGCCATGGAGGCATCGCCCGACGACCAGATCTCTCAACTTGGATTGGTCGAGCCCCGCCGGACCGGCGAGGCGGCGCGCGCTCAGGTCCGCCGCGGCACGGAGGAATCTCCCATCCCCCATCGCCGGGTCGAGGATCCTCCATTGAAGAACCTCATCGAGCCGCCCGGCCGGGGCGGGGGCTCGCAGCCGCTCGAGCAACGGGCCGATCGACAGGCTCACGACGTGACTCACGATCCGCTCCGGCGTGTAGTAGCTGCCCAGGGCGCGGCGTCGCGCGCGCGGGAGGGATTCCGGATCCGGATGGGTCATCCCCGGCGGATGCGGGCTGCGGCTGCTCAGGGCTTGGCGGCCGGGGCCGTCTGGGAGCCGCCGGAGGAGCCGAGGCGCTGGGCGATCTCCTCGCCGACGATCCGCTCGAAGTTGGAGGTGATCCCCACGTAGGTCTTGAGGATCACACCGGATGAGTCGATCAGAAGCGTCGTGGGCACCGATTCGAAGCCGCCGAACTTCTCCTGGACACCGTCGTTTCCCAGCAGGATGTCATAGTTGACTCCCAGGTCACGATTCTGCCCCAGGAACTTCCGCACGCCGGCCGCTCCTCCCGATTCCATCGCGACCCCCACGGCCCGCAGCCCGTTGCCGCGATGCGCCTCGACCAGCTTCGCGATCAGCGGCATCTCCTCCCTGCATGGGAGGCACCAGGTGGCCCAGAAGTTGACCAGCGTGAGCCTGGAGGAGCCGTAATCGAGCTTGACCTTGGTCCCGTTCAGGTCACGCAGGCTGATCTCGGGCGCCCGCCTGATCTCCGCGGCGGTGGCCGGCGCCGCCAGCATCACACCCAGCAGCAAAGAGGCGACCACGCGGGGGACCGGCAACCGTGACTCCTTGACAGAGTGGTGACAAACTCGCGTAGGCCGCGCGGCAGGGGCTTGCGAGCCGCAGACGAGGAGCGAGGAGGAGCGCGATTCAACCCCCTGCTGGCCTGAGGGCTGCGGCGTCGCGGCACCGTCTGAGTCGTCGCCGCTCCTCACCGATGTCCAGCATCGCTGTTGTCGCGGCTCCTCGCATCCGGCACCGCGGCGCTCGCAACGCGACCTGCGTGAGTTTATCACCACTCTGTTAAAGACAGCGCCGATGCTACTACATCGAACCGCGAATTGCCCCCGACGGCTCGCTTCCATTATGATCTGGCGTGATGTGTTGTCTGGAGGAGAAGCGATGAGCCTGATGAAGGGGCGTGCGTGGGCGGCGCTGGCGATTCTGGCGTTTGTCCCGGCAATCTTCGCGGCGGCCCCCGATCTGAAGACCTATTTCGCATCCGACTTCACAGATGCCGCCTACAAGGCGGCCGTTCACAAGAAGGTCGGGACCGCCTGGAAGCGGCCCGAGGAGCCTCCCAAGCCGGGCAGCAAGGCGGTCGTGGTCACGACGATTCTGCGCGACGGCAGCCTTCTGGAGTCCAGGCTGCACATGAAGAGCGGGTCGGACGCCTGGGACGCCTCGGCCATTCAGGCGGTCAAGAGCGTGGCCCCCTTGAGCCCTCTGCCGAAGGGGTATCCGCGGACCTCCGTCGAGGTCCACTTCCACTTCGAGTACAACTGATCCACGCCTACCGGCTGCGCGCCGCCGCGCCGTATCTCTCGAGAATCTCCCGCGTCCGGTCGATCGGCAGCGCCTCGACTCGGTTTCCATCGCGGCCCGTGACGGTGGTCGCGCGCAGCAGCGAGTTGTAGATCGCCTCCTCGGTCGCCTCGACGGCGGCCATGAAGAGCGGCGAGACATCCTCGTTGTCCAGGACAGATGTCCTGCGGAGCCCTCCGCCCGGACGGATGCGGTTCCCCGGGGCCGTGCTGAAGGCGATCGCATAGTCGCCGCTTCCGTTGGTCGAGGGGGAGCCGGTGCGGGCGAGGCCCAGCATCGCGCGCGCGGCGAGCCGCTCGAGGTTGCGCGCCTCCATCGGCGCGTCGGTCGCCACCACCATGATGACCGACCCGTCACCCCGATCGCCCGCCGCGGCGTGCCCGTCCTTGCTTCGCCGCGGGTCGATCTCCTCTCTCATGTAGTACTGGCCCAGCTCGCGTCCCACCGGCGCCCCGTTGATTGTCAGCACGCCGCCGTAGTTGGTCTGGACGAGGACGCCGACCGTGTACCCTCCCGCGCCTGCCGGCACGACCCGCGAGGAGGTCCCGATCCCTCCCTTGAAGCCGAACGCGACCGTTCCCGTACCGGCGCCGACCGAACCCTCCACGACCGGTCCCTCTTTGGCGGACTCCAGCGCCGCGAACACCTCCGCCCGTCCGACATGGCGGCCGCGAATGTCGTTGAGATGCCCGTCGTTGGTCTCGGCCACGACCGGGTTGATCGACCGGACCTGTTCGTTGCCGGGCAGCGCCAGCATCCAATCCAGCAAGGCGTCGGCGGCGCGCGGCACGCTGAGTGTGCTGGTCAGCAGGATCGGCGTCTCGATCTCGCCAAGCTCCTTCACCTGGGTAGAGCCGATCAGCTTGCCGAACCCGTTCCCCACGAAGATGGCGGCCGGCACTTTCTCCTGAAACAGGTTGCCGCCGTGCGGCAGGATCGCCGTCGCGCCGGTCCGCACGTTGTCGCCCCGGATCACCGTCGCGTGGCCGACGCGCACCCCCGCCACGTCTGTGATCGCGTTGAGGCGGCCCGGCGGCAGGACCCCCACGATGACGCCGATGTCGCGCGCGCGAGGACGGGGTGCGTCTTGGGCCGCTTCGGCCGTCCGAACCGCTGGGATAAGGAGAAGCGCCGCGGAAAGACAAGCCTTCATCCACCCGGTCATCTCGTGTCCTTCCCCTTCTTGCGACCAACGGCCAGAAGGTGAGCGCTCGCTCCGATGATGGACGCCTCGCTCTCCAGCGCTCGGGCGACTCGGAGCAGGTCGGCCTTTTTTCTAGGGTCCGACCAACGCTCCTGGAAGTCGGCCAGGATCCACCCCGGCCCTTCCAGCCCTACGAGCTTCTCGCACTCGAACCCCGCCGCGACCACCTCGTCTCGCAGCTCTTCCGGCCGGTGAAAGTAGGCGGTCGTGAAGTAGTCCCATCTCGCCGTTTCGTTGCGATGCTGCCCTTCCTTCAGGTCGCGCGCGACGATCGCACCGAACTCCGGGTCGGCGAACAAGTCCCTCGCCAGGCCATCCAGCGCCGAGGCGAAGCGTGAGATCCCGGCCGCGAAGACAACACCTCCGGGACGCAGCGCGCGCCGGGCCTCTCGAAGCGCCCGGAGCCTGTCGCTTGCGAGCGCCAGATGGTAGAGCGGGCCGAGAAGGAGGACCGCATCGGCGCTGGCGTCGTCCACCTCGAGCTGCCGGGCGTCTCCGACCTGGCACTGCCAGCGTCCCTCGGAAGCAGAGGCCTCGCTGCGCCGGCGCGCCTCCTCCACAAGACGAGGCACCGGCTCGATCAGACACACCCGGTATCCCTTGGTGGCCATCCACTGCGAGTAGGCTCCGGCCGCGCCCCCCACGTCCAGAATGTCCGCGGGCGGCTCCGGGAGGTGGGCCAGCACCACCTCTTGAGTTCTGGCGAGCTCGAGCTGGGACGGCCCCTCCAGCAGGCGTCTCTCCTCGGGCACCTGATCGTAGTAGCGCCTGATCTCGTCGGGGATGGGAGGTTGGCTCGATTTGCTCACGGCGGATCAACCCACCAGGGCTGCGTCACCTGCCGAACGGCATCGCGTCGAGGTACTTGAGACCGGTTCCGGTGTTGAACAAGACCACGCGCTCGCGCGGCGAAATGACCCTTTCGTCCAGGAGCCTCCGGAGGGCGAGAAGCGTGGCCGCCCCCTCCGGGGCAGCGAAGATCCCCTCGCATCGGCCGATCTCGGCGACAGCCGGGATGATCTTCTCCTCCTCCACGGCCACCGCTGTCCCGGAGCTCTTCCTGAGCGCGCGCAGGATCAGGAAGTCGCCTATCGCGGAGGGGACCCTCAGACCCGACGCGACCGTGGCGGGGCTGTCCCACGGCTCCGCCTTGACCGCTCCCTGCTCGAACGCTCTCACGATGGGAGCGCACCCGGTTGACTGGACCGCGATCATCCGGGGACGGCGCGAGTCGATCCACCCAAGCGCCTCCATCTCCTCGAACGCCTTCCACATCCCGATGAGGCCGGTGCCGCCTCCCGTGGGGTAGAGGATCGCCTCGGGCAGGCCCCAGCCGAGCTGCTCGGCCAGCTCGTACCCCATCGTCTTCTTCCCCTCGAGCCTGTACGGCTCCTTCAGCGTGGAGAGATCGAACCAATCGCCCTGCGGCTCCGCCGCGATCATCTCGCGCATGGCCCGTCCTGCATCGCCGATATGCCCCTTGACCCTGTGGATGGTGGCCCCGTACGCGGCGATCTCGCGGAAAAAAGGGGCCGGAGTGTCCTCGGGGAGAAAGACATGAACCGGCAGGCCGACCCAGGCGCCATAGGCGGCCGCCGCCGCGGCGGCGTTTCCCGCCGACGGGAGGCAGGCCCGCCTGGCGCCCAGCTTCCTGGCCATGGAGACCGCCGCGGCCAGACCTCGGGCCTTGAATGACCCGGTCGGGTTGGACGACTCGTCCTTGATGTAGAGCTGCTGGAGGCCGTACCTCTTCCCCAGGCGGCGCGCGGCCAGAAGGGGTGTGTACCCCTCGCCCAGCGACTGGTAATCGCCCGGGTCCGGAAGCATCTCCCGGTAGCGCCACATGCCGGGGGATCTGCGGGCCAGTTCGTCTTTGGCGAGCCCTCCGCCGATGTGGCTGGTGCGAGCCGCCGCCACGTCATACCGCGCCAGAAGAGGCATCCCGCAGGAGGAGCACAGATTCCAGAGCCGGTCCTTCTCGTGCGCCGTCTCGCAGGCCGAGCAGACCAGGTGAGTCAAGAAGGTCATGAGAAGATCGCCCTCACAAATCGGCGTTTGCCCACTTTCACCAGGATGCTGGCCGGCTTCGAGACATCGATCTCCATCCTGGTGCCGGAAGCCTTGACCCCATCCAGCGTCACCCCGCCCTGGTCGATCAGATCGCGAGCCTGAGTGTTGGAGGAGGCCAGCCCCAGCGCCACCAGGAGCCTCGCCACCGCCATCGGCTCTCTCGCGCAGGAGAGCTTCATCTCGGGGACATCGGTTGGGGTCTCCCTCTGCGTGAAGATCTTGTCGAACTCGGCGGAGGCGGCCGCAGCGGCGTCAGGTCCGTGGAACCCGGCCACGATGCTCGCGGCCAGCTCTGATTTGACCTTGCGGGGATGCAGGCTCCCTTCGGCGACCTGCCGCTTCATCTTCCCGATCTCCTCCAGGCTCAGGTCGGTGCACAGCTCGTAGTAGCGCCACATCAGATCGTCGGAGATCGACATGGTCTTGCCGAAGATCTCCTGGGGCGATTCGTCGATCCCGATGTAGTTGTCCAGGGACTTGGACATCTTCTCCACCCCGTCGGTCCCCTCCAGCAGCGGAGTCGTCAGGATCACCTGCGGCTCCATCCCGTAGGCGCCCATGATGCGGCGCCCCACCAGCAGGTTGAAGGTCTGGTCCGTGCCTCCCAGCTCCACGTCGGCCTTCAAGAACACCGAGTCGTACGCCTGCGCCAGTGGGTACAGGAACTCGTGGATGCCGATCGGCTCGTTGTTCTTGTGGCGGCGCGAGAAGTCGTCCCGCTCCAGCATCCGCGCGACGGTGTACTTGCCGGCCAGCCGGATGAACCCTTCGGCGTCCAGCTTCCCGAGCCATTCCGAGTTGAATCGGATCTCGGTCACAACCGGGTCGAGGATCTTGAAGGCCTGTCTCTTGTAGGTCTCCGCATTGGCGGCCACCTCGTCGCGGCTGAGCTGGGGACGCGTCCTGGACCTTCCCGTCGGGTCCCCTATCAACCCCGTGAAGTCGCCGATCACGAAGATGACGCGATGCCCCAGGTCCTGGAAGTGCTTCATCTTGCGCAGCAGCACCGTGTGCCCGAGGTGGATGTCGGGGGCGGAGGGGTCGAACCCCACCTTGACCGCCAGAGGCGCCCCCCCGGAGACCGACCGGCGCAGCTTCGCCAGGAGCTCCGGCTCCGACTCGATCTGCACCGCCCCCTTGCGGAGGTATTCGAGCTGTTGCTCGGGTGAGCGCATCATAGCAACCCCTTCTCCTTGAGACTCACGAATCCGCCCGAGCCGACGATCAGGTGATCGTACAGGCCGATCCCGATGATCTCGCACGCCCTCTTGATGGCGCAGGTGAAGTCCAGGTCGTCCTGGCTGGGGGTCAGGCTCCCGCTGGGATGATTGTGCGCCAGGATGAACCCCAGCGCCGAGCAGGCGATCGCCGGCTGGAGGATCTCCCTCGGGTGGGTGCGGGTCGTGTTGAGGCTTCCGATCGAGATCGTCTCGCGCAGGATCAGGTGATTCTGGGCGTCCAGGTAGAGGGCCACCAGATGCTCCTTGCGCGCGCGCCGCAGATCTCTCACCTGTCCGTAGGCCTCCCGTGGGCTCCCCAGCGACGGCCGCTCGTCATCCTTGGGGGAGAAGGCGCGCCGCCCCATCTCGAAGAACGCCTTGAGCTGGCAGGCCTTCACCTGGCCGATGCCGCGGTTGGAGGCCCACTCGTTCAGGCTCAGGTTGGGGAGCGCCTCGAACCCGTACTTGCGCAGCAGCGCATCGGCGATCTTCACGACGTTGGCCGACCGCGTGCCCGAGCCCAGCGCCACCGCCATCAGCTCCGAGTTGCTCAGCGCGCGCTCTCCCTGCCTGGCCAGCTTCTCGCGCGGCTGCAGGCCCCGCGGCAGGTCCGACACCCGAACCGCCGGCTCGCTCAAAGAAACCACCGAAATTCCCTGACTCATCTGTTTTATCGTCCCATGATGCGGACCGTTCTTCCCTCGATCCGCAGCTTCTTCTGAAAGAAGAGGGCCACCGCCTCGGGATAGAGTCTGTGCTCCTCCCGGAGGATCCGCGCCGAGAGCGTCTCTTCGGTGTCGTCCGGCTCCACCCGGACCGCGGTCTGGAGGATGATCGGGCCCGAGTCGAGCCCCTCGTCCACGAAGTGCACCGTCACTCCCGAGACCCTGACGCCATGCTCCAGCGCCTGTCTCTGCGCGTCCAGCCCCGGGAAGGAAGGAAGCAGCGCCGGATGGATGTTCATGACCCGGCCGGCGTACTGCTTGACGAACTGCGGCGACAGCAGCCTCATGTATCCCGCCAGACAGACCAATTCGACGCCCCGCTCCTCCAGGGCCGCCGCCATCTTCCTGTCGTGATCCTCGCGGCTTTCGCTGCCGCGGTGATCCAGCACCAGAGTCTGGATGCCGAGCTTCCTGGCGGCCTCGAGCCCCGGCGCCGCCGGCTCGTTGCTGATCACGAGGCCCACCTTCGCTGGGATTGTTCCCTTGGCGCAGGCCTGTGCAATGGCGAGCATGTTGGACCCGCGCCCGGAGATCAAGATCCCCACAACTCCAGGTTGGCTCGGGATCACGGACTGCTGCTCATGCTCGACGGCCTCAACTCAGCTCTACAATCATCGGGACCGGAGCCGGCTGACTTGCTTCTTCATGACCACAGGGGAAGTCCCATCTGGCGGGCGTCAATGGGCGGACCTCTCAGGGGGGCGGGATTATGGCATAGGAGATCCGGTTCTTCAACGCGAGTCTCCCGCGGTCCTCGCCGCTCTTGCAGCTCGTCTCTTGACGCGCCGCCGAGCCTGCGGCTAGTCTCGATTTCAACCATGACGCCTCGACCTCTCGACCAGATCCTCTCGCTCTACGACCCGCGCGCGCCGCTTCCGGAAGCGTGGACCATCCCGGCCGACTGGTACACCGACCCTCGGGTCGAGCGGCTCGAGCGGCGCACCGTCTTCAGCAGGAGCTGGCAAGTCGTGGGCCGAGCGGACCAGGTCGCCCAGCCGGGACAGTACATCACGGCCCAGGTGGCGGGCGAGCCGATTCTGGTGGTGCGCGGAACCGACTCGGTGCTGCGGGGCTTCTTCAATGTCTGCCGCCACCATGCGGCCGCGGTGATGACGCAGGCGGAGGGAACGGCCCAGGGGCTGCGGTGCCCCTATCACGGATGGACATACTCCCTCGATGGTCAGCTCAAGGGGACTCCCGATTTCGCGGGGGTCGAGAGGTTCGAGCGATCCGCCAACGGGCTCGCGCCCGCGGCGACAGGGATCTGGGAGAAGTTCGTCTTCGTCAGGCTCGACCCGGAAGGGCCGTCATTGGCCGACCACCTTGCCGATCTCTTCGGCGAGCTGCGGCCGCTGAAGCTGGATGACCTCCAGTTCGTTCAGAGGCGGGTTTACTCGCTGGATTGCAACTGGAAGGTGTTCGTGGACAACTACCTCGACGGCGGGTATCACGTCCCGCATCTTCACAAGGGGCTCGACAGCGTCCTGGACTACAGCCAGTACACGATCATCAACGGCCGGCGACACTGCCTCCAGTCGAGCCCCATCTCCGGCATGGGCAGCGGCCGCGCCGAGCAGGAGACGGCGGCTGTCCGGAGAGGTAGCCGGGCGCTCTACTACTGGCTGTATCCGAACTTCATGATCAACTGGTACGAGGGAGCGATGGACACCAACCTCGTCATCCCTCACGGCACGGACAGGACAGAGGTGGTCTTCGACTTCTACTTCCCCGACGCCTCGGAGGCCAGCCGCGCCGCCAACATGGCCAGCATCGCCGTGAGCCACAGGATCCAGGAGGAGGATCTGGCGATCTGCGCCAGCGTCCAGAGAGGTCTGGCCTCGCGAGCCTACAAAGCGGGCAGGCTCTCGGTCCGACGGGAGGCCGGCGAGCACCTGTTCCACCGCCTCCTCTGCTCGGATCTCAGAGCCGGGCTCGAGGCCGGCCAGGGCGAAGGCTAGCTAGTCCGCCTTCTCGCCTTTCTGGCCGACGAACCAGTCGTCCCGCTCGGCAAACAGGACGTTGAAGCTCGTCAGCGACCCGTAACTACGGGTGACGTACTGCTGGAGCTCGACCTTCTCCGCGTCGCTCAGCCCCGAGTGCCCGTTGAGCTTCTGCTCCAGCACGCGGAGCCGGTCCCGCACCATCACGATTTTGTGGAAGAATTCGTCCAGCGGGATCTCCTTCTCCTTCTGCCCCTCGCGAGCCGGCCTGAGAATCAGCTTGCCGCCCCTCCACCGGTCCATCATCTTGACCTCGGTGACGCCGGTCCTCCTGGAGAACTCCTCCAGCGCCGCCATCGCGGCCTCGATCATCGATTCGCGGCTCGCGGGTGAAGAAGCGGGCACGGCGCGTCCCAATGTGTGCCGCGACGGCTCTGGCGCCGGCCTCGTCAGCTCCTGGCTCTCATACGGCTCCAGGATCGAGAACGCCGTGCGGATCTCGCGGGTCCCGGCCCTCTCGAACCGGACCGTCAGGCTCTCGAGCTCTCCGACACCTTGAACGCCCAGGACCTCACCCACGCCATACTGCGACGAAAACACCTTCGAGCCGACAGGGAATCTTCCTTCCACGCTGCGCCTCCTGCATGAGATGGATGGCGCAGTATATCCAGCCGCCCGCCGCCGAGACAACCGCGGGAACTTCCGTTAACATCCGGTGTCTGAGCAGCGAAACCTGGAGGTGGACGATGAAAACATGGGTGATTGCTCTCTCCGCTCTGGCAATAACCGGCGTCACCGGCGCGCTGATCGCGGCCGGCGCAGCCGTATCGGTGGAAGCCGTTCGTGAAGAGGTCGCCGTCACGATCTACAACGGGAACTTCGGTCTTGTGAGAGACGTGCGGGACATGTCGCTGCCGGGGGGGGTCAGCGTCCTGGAGTTTCCCCACGTCGCAGCCCTGATCGACCCCACCACGGTCAACGTCAAGTCGCTGACCAGCCCCGCGAGCCTGCGGGTCCTCGAGCAGAACTACGAGTACGACCTGCTCAGCCCGGAAAAGTTGATGAACAAATATGTCGGCAAGAAGGTCAAGCTGCTCACCTCCGAGGGGGCCGTCATCGAGGCCGTGCTGCTGAGCAACAACAACGGGCCGATCTACGAGATCAACGGGGAGATCCACATGGGACACCCGGGGCGCGTGGTCCTGCCCGTCGTCCCCAAGGAGCTGATCCCTAAGCCGACGCTGGTCTGGCACCTCGAGAACAGCTCGGTAGGCAACCACCGCGTCGAAGTGAGCTATCTGACCTCCGGGATCACCTGGAAGGCGGACTACGTGGTGACGGCGGACGCCGCCGACCGGATGGCCGACATCGCCGGATGGGTCACCCTGGACAACAAGAGCGGCGCCTCGTACGAGAACGCGGCGCTGAAGCTCGTCGCGGGGGACGTGCACCGCGTGACGCCTCCGGACCAGATGCCCCGGGTGATGGAGATGATGGCGAAGGCCGATGCCGCTGCGGGGCGATTCGTGGAGGAGGGGTTGTTCGAATACCATCTCTACACGCTGCAGGGGAAGACCACCGTCAAGGACAACCAGACCAAGCAGGTCGGCCTGATGACGGCGGCAGCGGTCCCGATCCGCAAGATCCTTACCTTCCGCGGTATGGACCATTTCTACCTGAGCCACTACGGCGGCCGACTTCCCAAGCAGAAAGTCAACGTCGCTCTCGAGATCGACAATACGCAGAAGAACAACCTGGGGCTTCCGCTTCCCAAGGGGATCGTCCGCGTGTACAAGGCGGATAGCTCAGGGAGTCTTCAGTTCATCGGCGAGGACCTGATCGACCACACGCCGAAGGACGAGAAGCTCAAGGTCCGGATGGGCGACGCCTTCGACGTGGTCGGCGAGCGGGTCCAGAAGGACTACCAGGTCCTGGGCACCAACACGTACGAGGTGGAATGGGAGATCTCCCTGCGCAACCACAAGAAGGAAGAGGTCCAGGTGACGATCATCGAGCCGGTCCCGGGCGACTGGAGTGTCGTGAAGTCAACCCACCCCTACGACAAGACCGAGGCCCACACGCTGGAGTACGTGGTGAAGGTCCCCGCGGACGGACAGGTGAAGGTCGCCTACCGGGTGCGGTTCAAGCACTAGCAGGGTGGTGACAAACTCACGCAGGTCGCGTTGCGAGCGCCGCGGTGCCGGATGCGAGGAGCCGCGACGACAGCGATGCTGGACATCGGTGAGGAGCGGCGACGACGCGGACGGTGCCG
>Ga0187893_10008488_pt1 | contig 16171 bp, 15 predicted proteins | sample MA1701074metaG_FD_139574 | JGI IMG/M metagenome (GOLD analysis project Ga0187893, IMG submission 139574) | White microbial mat communities from a basaltic lava cave in the Kipuka Kanohina Cave System on the Island of Hawaii, USA - MA170107-4 metaG ...
GTGCTGGTCGACGAGCTGGTGCTGCTCGACGTGGAGGTCGAGGTGCTGGTGGACGTCGTGCTCGACGAGGTGGAGGTCGTGGTGGTCGAGGACGAGCTGGTGCTAGTGGTCGACGAGGTCGAGGTGGACGACGAGGTCGTCGAGGACGTCGAGGTGGACGTGGTGGTCGACGACGACGTGCTGGTCGACGTCGTGCTGCTCGTGGTCGTCGGGACCGAGGAGACGGGGTTGAAGTACCAGGTGTACCCCGTGTTGAAGTAGATGTTCGCCGTCGTCACGCGCACGTGGGTGGCGTTGATGAACGAGCCGCCCGTGTAGCACGTGGCGAAGCTCGACATGCTGTTGTCGAAGCGGAAGACGATGTTGCACGACGTCGTGAGGCCCACGTACGACAGCACGGGCGTGTAGTCGTCGGCCGTGCCTTCGGTCACGTCGAGCCCGCTCATGGCCAGCTCGAGCGTGGCGACGTCGTCGGCGGCGAGCCGGCGCTGGTCCTCGTCGGTGAAGCTGCCCTGCTGCATGACGGCTTCGGTGTTGGAAACCCCGAGGGTCGCCGCGACCGACCGGTCGGCGTTGGCGGCAGCCGAGTGGCCGCCCGGCAGGAAGGCCAGGTCGCGCGCGTAGGTCGAGGTGTCGGTGACGGTCCCGCTGTTGAACGGGTTGTTGTCGCTGCGCCGGAACCAATGCAGGTTCACGTCGTCGTCGCGGGCGTCGTCGCGCGAGCCGCGCACGCTGTCCGCGCCGATGCCGAGGTCGTACACGCCGTCGCCGCCCGTCTGCGTCTTCGTGTAGTTCTGGTCGTCGCCGGCGAGGCCGGACTCCGACGAAAGGTTCGGGTGCGCGAGCCCGATGCAGTGGCCGAGCTCGTGGATGGCGACGGACTCGAAGTCGACCTGGCCGGCCGGGATGTCGTTGCTCCCGCCGAAGAAGAGGTTGGGCGACGCCGGGCTGCGCGTGTTCCAGGTGTTCACCATGTTCTGCACGGAGGTGACCATGGACGCGGCGTTGGGCGTGCTCGGATCGATGCAGGTCGTGACGTTGAGCGTGCCGCCGCTGCCCGTGTAGCCGGCGGGATGCGTGATGATGTTCACGCCGTTCGTCTCGGCGAAGATGAACGCGCCCGCATGGGCCGACTGGGGCACGAGCAGCAGGGCGGCGAGGACGAGGAGGCGGATCATGCCGGCTCCTCAGCGCGCCCGGCGCAGACCGGGACGGTCCATCAGCAGGAGCAACGTCTCCTGGGCGCGTCGCGCCTGCTGCACCTCGCGCACGTCGGGATTGACGAACGCGTCTGCACGAAGCCCGCGCCACACGATCGTCTGCGAGCGTCCCTCGACGGCGAGCGTGATGGTGGTCACGCCGGTGTCCGACGCCTCGAGGAGCGGCGCTTCGCCGGCCAGGGCCGCTGCGCGGGCGCGATGGCGCGCCGCGGTCAGGTTCGCGCGTGCAGTCGCGGCGTCGAGATCGAGCAGGCCATCGGCCACGAGTGCTCCCAGCACCACCTGCATCTCGTCGGCCGAGAGCTGGTCGGTCCAATCACCCGCCTGCTGCATGTACGGGGGGCGGTGCACCTCGAGGCGGCCGTCACCGAAGATCCGCAACGACGGACCCGGATCGGCGTCGGCCATCTCGCCCAAGACCTCGCGCAGGCTCGCCACCACGACCGTTGGGCTCGTTTCGTACGAGACGGTCGGCGTCGTCGAAAATGCGACGGTCGCCGTGCCGAGCGGTACGAGTGCGAGCACGAGGAGTGGCCCGAGGCGCGGGAATAGAGGCAGGCGGCGCATCGAGACACGGAGAATCGCAACATCCGTGCCGCGCCGCCGCGGCGGCGAGTCGAACTCTTGACCGTGGCGGGAGCGCGGCTCAGCCGCCGCGGCCGCGCTGAAGGAGCGCGCCGCCGGCGATCGTCGCCACCAGCCCGGCCCAGAGCCCGGGACGCGTGAGCAGCCGCGACCATGGTAGCGCCACGGCGAGATTGGCGACGAACGCCACCACGATGAGCATAAGGCCGATGGCGAGCAGTCCGCCGCCGGCGATGCGCGTCAGGCTGCGCAGCGAGGTCACCTCGCGCGAGAGCCTGGCGTAGAGATCCGCCTTCTCGTAGGCGATGCCGATGTCGCTGGCGACGGTTTCGAGGAACAGCGCGTCGTCGGGGTCGAAGCGTCCACCCGACGGATTGATCACCTCGATCACGCCGATCGTCTGCGAGCGCGAGCGCAGCGGCGCCGCGAGCAGCGCGCGCGTGGGCACACCGGTGGCCTCGGCGACGCCGGGGTAGAAGCGCTCGTCCTTCGACACGTCGTCGACGATGGCCGGCTGTCCGTTCGCGACGACCCAGCCGGCGATGCCGCTCGTCGCCGGGAAGCGCAGCTCGGTCAGCACCTTCGCCGCCGCCGCCGCGCTCTCGGCCTGGCTCGCGATCGGAAAGCGCAGCTCGCGACGATCGTCGTCGAGCAGCAGGATGGCGGTGCCGTCGGCGCGGAACACTTCGCGCACCGCGCGGGTCGCGTCGCGCAGCAGCTCGTCGAGGTCGTCGAAGCTCGCGAGCCGGCGGCTGAGATCGTAGAGGAGCTGCAGGCGCTCCGAGGCGTTTCCCATGCCGCGGTCGGCTACGGATTGGCGGGCGCGCCCTGTTGCTCGGCGGCTTTCAGCTTGGCCGCCTTCTCCTGCAAGGCCTGCCGTCGCTTGCACGGACAGCCGCCTTCCGAGTCGGCGCCCTCGGCTTCGGCGGCCTTGCACGAGCCGCCGCCGCAGCACTGGCCGCCCGGCGTGCAGCTCCCGCCGGCATGACCGGGGGCGGCGGACGTGGCGCTCGGGGCCGCGGGGGTGGCCTCGTCGGCGAGCCCTCGGACCGGTGCGGCCAACAAGAGCGCCGCCGCGGACGCTGCGAGAAGGAATCGTGTCATGGGCGCGCAGGGTAGCCACATGGGGCGGATCCGGCAAACCGCCGCTCCGTTCTCCTCATGCCGTCGTTCCCAAAGTCACGCGGAGTCTGCTAAACGCGCGAGCACCATGCGAGTCGCGAAGACACCGGTACGGAGGTTCGCGGTCGTCCTCGTCGGGCTCCTCCTCGTCGCCTGTAGCACCGCACCGCCCATCCACGTGGTGCGGCTCGACATGCAGGACGTGCGCAAGGAGCTCACCAGCAGCGTACTCACCACGGGCGAGCCCAGCACGACCACCAACATCGTGCTCCAGAAGCGCGGGCTCCTCGAGCAGTACGAGGAAGACCGGCCTGGAGCCCTCAAGGTCCTGCGGGATTCCTACCTGAACGACATGGGCAACCGCTCGCTCCTCTTCGCGTTGGCGGAGCTGTCGTTCGACCACGCGGATCGCGGTGGCGACCAGCCCTACTTCCTCGCCTCCGCCGTCTACGCGTGGACCTTTCTCTTCGGCCCGACCGCCGCCGCCGACGACAGCGATATCTTCGACCCTCGGGGCCGGGCTGCCGCCAATCTCTACAATCTCGGGCTCGCCAAGGCGTTCGAGCGCAAGAACAACGACTACGTGCAGCCGGAGGCCGGCGTGCGGACGCTGCCGTTCGGCACCATGACGGTCTCCTTCGACTCCTCGAAGCTCGTCTGGGGCGGACGCCAGCTCGCGGAGTTCGTCTCGGCGTCGGAGCTGGGGGTGCGCGGGCTCCGTAATCGCTACCGGACCCCCGGGATCGGCGCGCCGCTGAACGCGTCCACGGAGGCGATCGATACGAGCCCGCAAGCCGGCATTCCGGTCGGCCCGGCGATCAAGGTCCCCGTGACCTTGCTGCTGCGCATCGACGACGTGCCGGCGGCGTTGCGCAGCGGCGCGCTCCACGGGCGGCTCGAGGTGCACACGACCGCCGACGCGCCCACGGTGCAGATCGGGAAGCGGACGGTTCCGCTCGAGTTCGAGCCGACGTCCGCGCTCGCCGACAGCCTGGGGTCGTCCCAGATCTGGGACACCGAGTTCGCCGGCTTCCTGCGCGGGGACCTGTTGCAGATCGAGAAGCGCCCGCAGCTGGCGGCGCTCGAGCCATACCGCCCCGAGAAGGTTCCGGTCGTCCTCGTGCACGGCACGGCGTCCAGCTCGGCCCGCTGGGCGCAGATGGTGAACGATCTCAGCAACGAGCCGGAGATCCGCAAGCACTTCCAGATCTGGGCCTTCACCTACGATACGGGCAACCCGATTCTGTACTCCTCCATGCAGCTCCGGGACGCGCTCACCAGGACCGTCGCCGCGCTCGACCCGGCGGGCACGAACGCGTGCCTGCGCCAGATGGTCGTGATCGGCCACAGCCAGGGCGGCCTGCTCACCAAGCTGACGGCCGTAGAGAGCGGCGACGCGTTCTGGCGCAATGCCAGCGACGAGCCGTTCGATCAGGTGAAGATGTCGGACAAGTCGCGGGACATCTTGGGACGCACGCTGTTCTTCGAACCGTTGCCGTTCGTCCGGCGCCTGATCTTCATCGCCACGCCGCACCATGGCAGCTATCGTGCCGGGAGCCTCGCGCGACGTCTCGTGCGGCGCCTCGTGCGCCTCCCCGGGAACATGGTCAACATCACCACGGACTTGGTGTCTCAGGATCCGACGGGCCCGCTGGCGCTCCATCGCATGCCGACCAGCATCGACAACATGGCGCCCGGCAGTCCCTTCGACAAGGCGCTCAATACCCTGCCCATTGCACCGGACGTCACCGCGCACTCCATCATCGCGGTGAAGGGCGACGGCCCGTTCGAGACCGGCGCCGATGGCGTCGTCAAGTACCAGAGCGCTCACATCACCGGCGTCGAGTCCGAGCTGGTCGTGCGCTCGCCGCACTCCTGTCAGGCCAATCCGCACACGATCGAGGAAGTGCGTCGCATCCTGCTGGAGCATTCGGCGGCCGTGTTCGACGGTGACCGGTGCCGCATGGTGCCGGTGGCGCGGTGAGGGTGCTCCGCCGGATCCTGCTGGGATTGCTCTGTCTCCTGTTGGGCGCCTGGGGTGCGGCCGCGCTCTGGTTCGACGGACCGGCGTCGCGCCCACTGGCCGGGGTGCTGGCGGCCGTCTTCTTCCTCGCCGTGCTGATCCTGCCCCAGCGCTCGACGCGAGGCCTCGTCTTTGCCGGCGTGCTCTTCGCGGGCCTGCTCGCCTGGTGGTCGTCGATCGCGCCCAGCAACGACCGCAACTGGCTGCCGGACGTCGCCAAGCCGGCCACCGTCGTGTTCGAGGGCGACCGCGTCACGATCCACAACGTCCGGAACTTCACGTATCGCAGCGAGACCGACTACACTCCCCATTGGGAGACGCGTACCTACGACCTCTCCCAGGTGCGCGGCCTGGATCTGTTCCTCTCGTACTGGAGCTCGCCCACGATCGCGCACACGATCATGAGCTGGGACTTCGGCGACGCGCCGCCTCTTGCGATCTCCATCGAGACACGCAAGGAGGTGGGCGAGGAATACTCCGCGGTGCGCGGATTCTTCCGGCAGTTCGAGCTGTACTACGTGGTCGCCGACGAGCGCGACGTCATCCGGCTGCGCACCGACTTCCGGAACGAGCAGGTCTACTTGTACCGCCTGGCGGCGTCGCCGGAGCGGGCCCGCCAGCTGCTCGTGTCGTACCTGAAGGAGGTCGACCACCTCGCCAAGCACCCGGAGTGGTACAACGCCTTCTCGCACAACTGCACCACGACCATCCGGCTGCACGTGATACAGATCGGCGTACCGCAGCCCTTCGACTGGCGCATGCTCGCCAACGGCTACATCGACGAGATGCTCTACGAGCGCGGCGCCATCAACACGAGTCTGCCGTTCCCCGAGCTACGCGCGGCGAGCAACGTCACCGACAAGGCAAAGGTCGCGGGAGATGCACCGGACTTCTCGGCGCAGATCCGCGTCGGATTGCCGGGACGTCCCGCGAGGCAGCCCTGAGCGGCGAGGCGCTCCGGAAATGGGCGCGAATCGTCGGTCGATGGTCGTCGCTCTGCTGCTGGCCCTGCTCGCCAGCGTGGCGAGGGCGGCGGAGCCGGAGCCGGAACCGCAGCCGAAGGGGGAAACGCCGTCGCCCGAGGCCGACGCCTCCGAGAAGAAATGGCAGTGGCCCGTCTACCTCCATTTCGGCTGGGACGACGGCATTACCTACGAGGCCGGGCGTCACCTGCACCTACCGCATTACGACGAGCGGGTGCATCTCTTCGAGAAGCAGCGGCGGATCGTCGGCCGCGTCGGCGGACGACTGCATCTCGACGCGGCGACGTTCGCGACCACGGGCGACGTCCGCGCCATCCCATCCGATGCGGAGGTCCGCCGCGCCTACGTCACGACCACGGGCTCGATTCGCACCTGGCACCCGCTCTACTACAAGGTCGAGTTCGGTGCGTCGCAGCAGCGCCTCTTCCTGAATGCCGCGTGGCTGGAGGTCCGCGACCTGTGGCGGGGCATGGCGCTGCGCGTGGGGGTGTTCGACGCCCCGCTGTCCCTCGAGAACGTCACGAGCAGTAATGCCTACCCGTTTCTCGAGCCCGCGCAGCCGGTCGGCGCGATGGCCCCCGGCACGAAGGGGGGGATCCAGCTGACGCAAGGCGGGGCGGCCGACGATCGGAGCGCCTGGACCTTCGGCTACTACACGGACACGCAGGACGTCGACATCGGCGACCAGACCGAGAGCCCGGCCCGTCTCATCTCGCGCATGACGTACGTACCGCGCCGGTTCGAGGTGCCCGAGCGCCGCCGCCTGCTCCATCTCGGTTTCTCGGCCCAGTACGTCGTGTCGTCGGCCGCCCGGGTCCGCTACACGGCGCGACCGGAGTCGAAGCTCGCTCCCCAGCTGCTCGACACCGGTGACATCGACGCCAAACAGGCGGCCGTCTCGGCGCTCGAGCTGGCGTACGCGTCCGGTCCGTGGCTGCTGCAGTCGGAGTATCTGGGTTCGAACGTCGAGGAGACGAGCGGCGAGAACCCGTTCTTCTGGGGCGGATACGTGTGGATCACCCGGTCGCTCACGGGCGAGTCGCGACCCTACGATAGGCGCCAAGGGGTCTTCGGGATGCTCGAGCCGTCCAGTCCGGTATCGATTCGCGAGCGCCGGTGGCGCGGGGCGTGGGAGGTCGGGATACGGTACTCGTATCTGACGCTGGAGAGCGGGAACGTCCGCGGCGGACAGAGCCACGCCACGTCCCTCGGTGTGAATTGGTACTGGAACCGCCACCTGCGGTTCATGATCGACTACGGGCTGACGTTCGTCGGCGGTGTGCCCGACCACGGCACCGTGAGCGTCTTTCAGACGCGCATGCAGATCGTCTACTGACGGGTTCTCAGCGCCGGGCCGGAAACGTCTCGAAGATCTTGCTGATGGCGACCGGGAGCCGCTCGGCGCGCAGCTTGGGGTTCACGACGGCCGTGGCCGACCCGTACCAGACGAGCGTGCGCGTCCGCGCGTCGGTCGCCTCGACGAGGAGCGTTCCCTCCTGGTAGCCGCCGACCCAGGTCTCGCCGAGCCCCTCGGTCCCACCCTCGGAGCGATAGCGCGCGTACTCGCCGAACGAGTCGTTCATCACCTTCTCGCGCGTGCTGACGCGGTAGTCGACGATCAGATCCGCGCGACCCGTCGCGGCCATACCGTAGCCGCGCGTCGCCAGCTGTTGGTCGACGAGCTTCCGCACTTGCCAGTCGAACGCCGTGCGATCGTCCCGCGCGGGCCACTCGGCTCCCTGCGCGGGAGCCGTTCGCCATGCATAGGTCGCGTAGCGACCGAAGTCCGCACTGGGATTGCGATCGGCTCGAACCTGCATCCCCGGCTGTCCGCACGCCGCGAGCCACAGCCCGAGCAACGCCATCCCCGCCACCGTTCCCCGTCGTGTCGCGTCCATCCCCACCTCCCGAGCGGTCGCCGAAAACGACTCGCGGGGACCAGCCGGAAGCCGGTCCCCGCGAGGGTTCAATCGTGTGTGACCAGTCCGATCAATCGAGGAATGCGCCGCTGGCCGAGGCTGCGCACGGCTCGCAGATCAACTCGAACTTGTCGTTGTCCTTGCGCGGCTTCGTGCCCTTGGGCGCCGTCGCGGCGGTCTTCAGGCCCGCCTTGTTCGACTTCTTGTCGCCGTTCTTCTTGACCTTGACCGGGATGTTCACGTCGATGAACGCGCCACACACCGATCCTTCGAGCAGCTGCGGCACCTCGATGACTACTTTGCCCTGCTCGCCCTTCACGCCCTTGACCTTGCCCTTGGCCGAGGCCTTGTCGAGCGTTGCCGGAGCGGTGCAGCCCGTCACGCCCGCGAGGTTGATGCAGACGCCGACGTTGAACTCGCAGGCGTCGTTGCAGGCACCGTCGAGATCGCACGGGTCGCCGTCGGTACAGGTCACGGTCACCTTCTTCTTGCTGGTGTCGTCGATTACCGCGCCGGTCGCGCTCCCGATGTCGAGACCGATGTAGCAGTCGGACTCCTCGGGGCCATTGCCCGGCAACACCAAGGCAGATGCAGGTGACGACCCGAGGCCGATCCCGAGCACCGCCAGCGCCACCACCACCCACCTAGTTGAAGCATCCATGCTCTATCCTCCTCGGCTTGATTATTTCGGGTTCGTTACCCGGCTATCAGACGCGACGCATCAACTCAACTGGGGCTGGCATGGAATCTTCACGCGTGTGACCTCGGTGGCCTACGGGCCCATGTCTCTGGCCCAGCGTCGCCTCACGAGGACGTCCCGTAGCGGCACGGCCGCGCCGTGATCGATCTCCCCGGCGGTCGCCGCGTCGGCAGCGGGATCGCTGGCACACGTGTGTCAGTCGTGCTGGCGTGCACGGTTGAAACGCGCTAAGCGAAACGCCTTAATCGTGATGAGGCGGGTGTTGGTGGTGGTGCGGTGGATGATGATCGTGGTGCTCGCGATGACGTCGTCGATGGCCTGCGTCCGTCCGGCGTCTGCGCGTCGCGCACTCGGCGAGCCGAACGTGCGCGGCGTCGAACGCATCGGCGGCTGGCCGCGCCGCGAAGTGCTCGATCTGGCGCTGCGCGCCTTCGATTGCGGCACCGAGGCCGGCGCGTTCGAGAGCCCGCTGCTGACGGTCATCGACTACTCGCTGCCCTCGACGGCGCGCCGCTTGTGGGTCATCGACGTCCCGCGCCGCCGGGTGCTCTTTCACGAGCTGGTCGCGCACGGCGAGAACAGCGGCGGCAACGTCGCGACCGCGTTCTCCAACGTGCCGGGCTCACGGCAGTCGAGCCTGGGCGTGTTTCGGACCGAAGAAACCTATCGAGGTGCGCATGGCGTCTCGCTGCGGCTCGAGGGACTCGAGCCGGGCGTGAACGACCGCGCCATGCAGCGGCACATCGTCATGCACGGTGCCGCCTACGTCGATCCCGGCCTCGCGGTGGAACACGGTCGGATCGGCCGGAGCTGGGGCTGCCCGGCGCTGTCCCGTCCGTCCTCACGGCGCGTGATCGAGCGCATCAAGGGCGGCAGCGCGCTCTTCGCGTACTATCCGGATGCGCGCTGGCTGCGCCAGTCGCGCTTCCTCCGCTGCGACGGTACCCGCATGGCGAGCACCGCCCCGAGATACATTTCGGCGCGGGACCGGACGCGAGACTGAAGCGCCGGGTCGCTCGCGCGGGGTCCTAGCGCTTCACACTCGCGTCCCGCCCCGAGACGTATTTCGGGGCGGCTTTTTCTGCGCGAGCGTTCGCGGCGAGGCGCGCCGCCGTCAGCATCGTCGTGAGGCGCTGGCGAGCGCGCTCCAGGTTGGCGTTGGCGGCGTCGAGCGCGGGCTGCAGGGTGCGGGTCGGAGTGGCGTCGTTGGCCATCTCCCGCTAGTCTGAACCTCCCGAGCGCGTGTCTCAACACCGCCGCGCAGACCCCCCGGATGGAATTCTGACCCCGCCGTGTCTCGTCTTCGCATCGCGCTTGGGACTCTCGTCGCCGTCGCCGCGCTCGTCTGGCTGGTGCGCGAGCTCGCACACACGTCACGCCTGGACCGGCCGAGCGTCCTCGTGATCGCCATCGACACGCTGCGTGCCGACCGGCTCGGCTGTTACGGGTACGCGCGCCCGACGTCGCCGAACATCGACGCCTTGGCGACGAAGGCGGTGGTCTTCGAGCACGCCATCTCGCAGGCCCCCTGGACGCTTCCCGCATTCGCCTCGATCGTCACGGGGGTGTTGCCGAGCACGCACGGCGCGGGGCGCGGCAAGGGATGGAAGGCGGCGCACCTGCGTCCGGGCCGGCCGACCCTCGCCACCGTGCTGCGCGGCGAGGGCTACCGGACGGCCAGCTTCGTCAGCAACGGGTGGGTCTCCTCCGAGGCCGGGATGGCCGAGGGCATCGACGAGCACGATCGTGTCGTCTGGATCGGATCGCAGGGCGCTACGACCTCCGCGCTCAGGTGGCTGCGGGAGAACGCCGGCCTGCAGTTCTACATGTTCCTCCATCTGATCGATCCGCACGGGCCGTACGAGCCGGCGGCGAAGCACCTGGCCGCGCTCGGTCTCCAGCCGAGCTCCGAGGACCAGGAGCGCGTGAACGCCATCGCCGGCGGCAAGCACTCGCTCGCGGACCTGCTGCCCGGCGACCCCGCGTTGCTTTCCGACCTGTACGACGGCGAGGTTCGTCAAACGGACGAGCGGGTCGGCGAGGTCGTCGCCGCGCTTCGTGCGCTCGGCCTCCTCGAGCACACGATCGTGATCATCGTATCGGACCATGGCGAGGAACTGTTGGAGCACGGCCGTCTCGGGCATGGGAACACGCTCTACGACGAGATGCTGCACGTGCCGTTGATCATCCGGGCTCCCGGCGCGGGCTGGGTGGGCCGCGTCCGCGAGCAGGTGCGGACGATGGACGTCTTTCCGACCGTCCTCGACCTGCTCAAGCTGCCGCTGCCCGCCGGCCTCGACAGCCGTTCCCTCATTCCCCTGATGAAGGGCGAGCGGGAGGCGGGTGGGGACCGGAGCGCGGCGTCGGAGTTCCTGTGGCAGGGCCACGAGCAGAAGTCGCTGCGGCGGCCGGACGCCAAGATGGTGCTGACGCCGGGCACCGGCGATCGCTACTGGTACGACCTGAAGCAGGATCCCGCCGAAACACGGCGAGTGCTTGGCGGCGAGGTGGGCGCTGCGCTCGAAGCGGAGCTCGAGCGCGTATTCGACACGCGTCTCGACGGTCTCCTGGTCAGCGTGTTCGGCGACCAAGAGGAACACGATCTGCGCTTGGTCCTGGAAACCGAAACGCGCTTCGACGAGGTCGAGGTCGAAGGCGGGGAGGCGAGCGAGCGGATCACGCTCTCCCCCGACCGCCGGCGGGTGAAGGTGCGTTTCCACCTCGACGGGTCGTCCTATCCTCCGGGGTGGGTGGACGTGGACGGGCTGCGCGTGCGCACGGCGGACGACGCGCCCGTTCGCATGTCGGGAACCATGGACGGCCGAATCATCGCGGCGTCGACGCTGCGCCTCGGCTCGAAGCGCCGGACGCCCGGCGTCGTGCAGCCGTGGACGTTCTCGCTCGACGACCCGCTCATCGCCGTGCCGGCCGGCTACCGACCCACTCGCGACAAGCGGGCCTCGATCAGCGTGATGACGCGCGGCACGCTCAAGGCCGAGCAACAGCGGATGTCGCCCGAGACCGAGCGCCGCCTGCGTGCGATCGGCTACGTCGACTAGCAGGACCTCAGCGCAGGCGGATCTTGCCGCCGCCCCCGCCGCCCGTGGGCAGGCCCCCGGGACCGAGGATGGAAGCGGCGGCGCCGGGCTCGGGGATGACGAGGGACGATGCGGCCTGACGGCGCAGCTCCTGCAGCTCGCGCACGGTGTCCTCGATGGCGAGCTTCGCCGCTGGGCCGAACTTCTGTACGGCGTCCGCGAGCGACGTGGCGTCGATCTCGAAGTTGAGCGGCAGGAGCCCACCTGGCGTCACGATCTGGGCCTGGCCGACGAAGAGCGCGCTCCGGCTGGGATCGGCGCTTCCCTCGGCCGTGATCGGAACGAGCTGCCGGATCGTCCCGAGCTTGCGGTCGGTATAGACGTCCTCGCGGTAGAGCGAGGCGGGATCCATGGTGAGGTCGGCGTCGGTTTGGTCGGCCATACGCGCCGTGCATCATCGACTGGAGCTGCCGCCCGTGCAAGGGGTCTCGGCGTCCGCGTACGGCGTCACTCGGCGACGCGAAACGGACGATGGCCGGCCTGGCGGAGCGACGCCATGGCCGTCTGGAGATCGCCGTTCGTGGTCAGTCCCTCGACGCGGACGCGGTGCAATGTCCGCCCATCGTGCTCGACCGACGTGACCGTGACGTGTGCGAAACGCCGGCCGAGGGCGGCACGCAGTGCGGCCGCATTGGCAGGATCACGAAACGCACCGACCTGGAGTGCCACCGCATGCGATCGCTCCGGCGGCGGCGACACCGTGCGACGGGGAGGATCGGCGGGTGGCACGACCTTCATTCGCACGGGGACCACCACGGCCGCGGGTGCCGGCACCGTCTCGGCCCGCGGCGGAGGGGGAGCCGGCCTGGGCGGAGGGGCCGCTCGCGTCGTCACGATCGCAGGCGCGCGGACGGGGGTGGCGTCGGCCATCCGCCGCGGGCCGGAGAACCTCGGGGGCGGTCCGGAGCGCCGCGGACCCGGGAACGCGATGGTCAGGATCACGATAGCCGACGCGGCGGCGCCGACGAGCCCCGCGGCGGCAAATCGCCCGAATCGTCGTGGCGGGCGGCCATGCGGAGCGGGCGGAGACGAGGACGAGATGGCGACGCGGGTCGTGACGCGCGAAGCGAGCGCACGCGCCTCCGTTCGGGCGAGCGTCTTGCGCAGACCCGGTCCGCCGGCCAGCACGAGACGCACCAGCTCGGGCGCGTCGGGCGTGCACTCGAGCAGGAGCCGAAGTCGCTCGAGCGCCGAAACGGGCGTGTCGTCCGCGTCCCGCACGATGACGAGCAGCGGCCGGGCATCCCGGCGCGCTTCCGCGATCCGTGCCCGGACCGCGGCGTGCAGGGCGGCGGAGGACTCGTCCTTGGCGGCGAACGCCTGCGCCAGCTCGGTGCCGTCGAGGTTCTGCCCGTCGAGTCGGATGCGCCGATACGGGACGAGATCGTCGTCCACGCGCGTGATGAGGTCGGCGGCCGCACCCGCGCGGGACGCCGTCACGACGACGTGGCCTCCCGGCCGTCCCAACGCCGCGACGAGCTTCGAGGCCGCGGCATCCGTGCCGACATCGAGCGGCTTTCGTCGTGCGTCCATGCGGCGCCTGGAAGTAAAGGTGACTTCAGGAACGACTGCGCCGGGGGGACGCTCTGCATAGCCCGCCGAATGCGCCCCAAGCAAGAGTTCCTTCCGAGCGAGTGCATGGTCGATGCGGGCAGCCCGCGCCACCACGTCGTCCCGCACTCGTTCCGAACGATCCCTCTTGCGGGCGTACCCGGTGTGCTGCGCGGGCTTCGCCCGCCGCAGCAGGACGGTCGCGCGTGCCACCGAGCGCCCCACACTCGCGTCCCCTCCGACCCGAGCTGTAGCTCGGGTCGGATCCTATCTTGCCGTGACGAGCGACCAGATGGCGTCGGCGCCTGCGGCGAGCACGGGGGTGCCGAGCCGCTCGGCCCAGACTTCGGCGGTGCCGAACTCCGCGCGCCATGCCCACAGCCGACGCGTGAAGAAGTGGAGCCGGTGCTCGTAGGTGAAGCCGATCGCTCCGTGCACCTGGTGTGCGATGCGCGGCCCCAGCTCGGCCGCATCACCCACGACGACCTTCGCCGCGGCGATCTCGAACGTCGGATCGCCGGGAGCGCCCACGAGGCCGATCACCGGGTGGCTGGCGTCGCTCGCGGCGCGCGCGGCCGCCGACGCGGCGACGCCCGCCTCGGCGACGACGCCGGCCAAGCGTGCCAGCTCCTGCTGGATCGCCTGGAACTGGCCAATCGGCCGTCCGAACTGCACGCGCTCGTTGGCGTATTGGACGGACAGGTCGAGGATGGCTTCGAGCGCACCCGCCATCTGCTGGCTGCGCAGCATGGCCCCGTAGAGCGTCACGACGTCGGCAGGAAGCCCGGCGTCGCCGACCGTGATCGGCGCGGCGTCGAGCGCGAGGTCGTCGCGCGGCTCGAGCGCGAGATCGTAGCCAAGCGCAACGACGGTGCCGGTCGGAGCGATCGCGATGCGTATGCCGCGGTCTGCGGGCGCCGTCACCACCACGTGCTTCGCGTGCCGGCCCCAGGGGACACGCGGAAGTCGGACCGAGAGGGTAGGGTCTCCGAAGGCGTCCGCCGGCAGCGGCAGCGGCGCGATCGTGAGCGGTCCCGGCGGCACCGCAAGGCCGGCGCGCTCGAGCAGCCAGCCACCGAGCATCGTCTCGGCGATCGGCAGCGGGACCGCGTGCCGCCCGCTCGCGCGTGCGACGATCGCCGCTTCCTGCCAGGTGGCACCGGCCCCGCCGGACTCCTCGGAGAGGTGAGCTGCGACGAGCCCGTTCGACTCCGTGGCGTCCCAGAGCGCGCCGAGCCAGCCCCCCCGCTCGGCTTCGACGATGCGCTCGGGCGAGACACCGTCGGTGAAAACCCGGGCGACCGTGGCCTCCAGCATGTCGCGTACGTCACTCATCGGAGCCCGAGCCCGCGCGCGATGATGCCGCGCAGGATCTCCCGGGTACCCCCCCGGAGCGAGAACGAGGGCGCGTTCTGCACGAGCTCGCCGAGTGCCTGTGCGAACCCGTCGGCCGTTCCGTCCGTCCGCGGCTCGCGTGCGATCAGGCCCTGCGCGATGCCCGGGAGGTCCTGCTCGAAGACCGCACCCAGATCCTTTACGACGGCGGCTTCGAGCGCGGGATTCTCCTTGGCGTCGAGCAGACTCGCGACCGCGATCGACATCGCGCGCAGCGTGGCGAGGTGCGCGACCTGGCGGCCGATGGCGATGCGCGTCCGGCCCCCGGTGTCGTCGCGGCAGGCCGAGACCAGCTCGGTGAGCAACGGATGGCAGGAGAGGTAGCGCTCGGGGCCACTGCGCTCGTATGCCAGCTCCGCCATGACCTGTGCCCACCCGTTCCCGGCCTCGCCGACGAGGGCGTCGGCCGGGACGATCGCGTCTTCGAACGTCACCTCGCAGAAGTGCTCGTTGCCGGAGAGGTCGCGGATCGGCCGGATGGTGATGCCGGGCGTCGCGAGTGGGACGAGGAGCTGGGAGAGCCCGGCGTGCCGGGAAGTCTCCTGGCTCGTGCGCACGAGCGTGATCATGTAGTCGCAATGGTGCGCGCCCGTGGTCCAGAGCTTCGTGCCGGAGACCCGCCAGCCGTCGTCGACACGTTCGGCGCGCGTACGGATCGACGCCAGGTCGGAGCCGGAGTCCGGCTCGCTCATGCCGATGCAGAAGAAGGCTTCGCCCCGGCAGATCCGCGGCAGGATCGCGGCGCGCTGCGCATCCGTGCCGTAGCGAAGGAGCAGCGGACCGCTCTGGCGGTCGCCGATCCAGTGCGCGGCCACCGGGGCGCCCGCTGCCAGCATCTCTTCGAGCACGACGTAGCGCTCGAGCGAGCTGCGCTCGTGGCCGCCCCAGCGGCGCGGCCACGTCATGCCGATCCATCCGCGGGCGGCGACCTTGCGCGTGAACGCGGCGTCCCAGCCCGTCCAGGTGTAGGCGCGCTTGCGCGCCGGAAACCCCGCCAGCTCCTCCACCAGGAAGGCGCGCACCTCGACCCGAAGAGCCTCGGCCGCGACCGGCAGCCGCGCCAGTGCCAGGCGAAAGCGCGGGGTCAGCGTATCACCGGCGTTTCACCCGCCATCGATAGATGCTCGGCCCGAATTCGAACAAGACGATTCCTGCCATGCAGGCACCCGCCACCGACCACACCACGATGAAAGCTCCGTCCATCGTTCCCTCCCAACGTCCGCGGGGATTCTGATCGCGGGGCCGGGGGCGTTCAAGGGGGCAGAGGGCCCCTCGACTGGGTGCGTCATGCGAGGCCGTGCTTCCCGTGGGACCTGGCTCATGGCAAGGAAAGAGGATGCAGAGGGCCACGGCGGTAGGTTTGACGATGCTCCTTTGGACCTCGGGTGCTCTCGCGCAGAGCTCGGGGGAGGGAGCGCTCCTCGATGGGCAGAAGCTCTTCGCCAGCCCGAAAGCCGTTCAAGTGTCCTCGGTCGACCCGGACATCGACCTCGGTCGGGGCAACGGCAGCGCGGACGACCCCGTGGTGAACGGCGGGCGGCTGCGCGTCGTCTCGCACGACGGCACCTTCTTCGA
>Ga0187893_10008489_pt1 | contig 16170 bp, 10 predicted proteins | sample MA1701074metaG_FD_139574 | JGI IMG/M metagenome (GOLD analysis project Ga0187893, IMG submission 139574) | White microbial mat communities from a basaltic lava cave in the Kipuka Kanohina Cave System on the Island of Hawaii, USA - MA170107-4 metaG ...
CGACCAGCAGCGTGCCGCCGCCGGCGAGGACCCGGTCGACCTCGGAGAGCACCGGCTCGGATGCCTGCAGGTGTTGAAGCAGCATCGAGCAGAGCACGACATCGACCGACCGATTCCGGAATGGGAGCGCGCTCGCATCGGCCTGGACGACCGGCACTACCAGTCCGGACGCATCCCACGTCGATCGCGCCGCGCGCACGGCCACCGCCGAGCGATCACAGGCGAACCAGCGGGCGCCGCGGGGGGTGCGCTTCGCGGCCTCGATCAACACGTGACCGGATCCGCTGGCGAGATCGAGCACGCGCTCTCCGCCGGCGAGATCGAGGCCGATCGACGCCAGTGCCTCGGCGTGGACGCGGGCGCGCGCGACGCGCAGGCGGGGTCGCGCGAACGACGATCTCGACCAGATGCGGTTCCAGCCGTCGCGTCCGCCGTGCGTGCTCATGTCGGAGCAGCCGACGGGTCGGCGCCGCGTGACGACGCCAGCAGCGCCGCCTCCTCGGCGCACTCGCCGCGCACGTCGCATCGGGTGAGATGCGCGAGGAGCGTTTCGCCCACCGACAGGACGCGTCCCTCGCGCGCGTCTACCACCGGCCGGAACGCACCGCTGGCCCGCATGGTCACGGCCGGCAGGTCGAGCGTCGCGCCCAACGCCGCCGCCTCGTCCCCCATTGCGGCCGCCTCGCGTGCCATCTCCTCGAACAGCTCGCGCCCGAACGGCGTCCAGCGCGCCGCGCGCCGCAGCTGGCTCGCTCCCATGCGCAGCTGGACGGGGATGCGCGCGCACTGGTCGCGCGCGAAATCGAGACGCGCGCCCTCCAGCGCGCCCGCGCGCAACGCACCGCTCCAGAAGCGAAACACCGGCAGATACACGTACAACGCGTGGAGCAGCCCGTGCAGGGGTCGGGGTGTGTCGCGCCACGGCGAGTAGTAGTTCTCGCCTTCGATCGGATCGTCGGGCCCCAACTCGCCGCCCGGTTCGAAGAAGGGACCAGTCTCCTCGATGCAGAAGAGGCGGTCGTGATGCAGCTCGTGGATGAAGTCGGCCGCCAGCGCGAACGGATCCGTCGGCACGCTGCAGACGAACGCCCCGGGCAGCTCCGAGGTGCTGAGGGTGCCGAAGTCTTCCTCGCGGGCCGGCTTGAGCGCCACGACGTGGGCGCGGCGCTCGAAATGCGCGAAGGCCGCCGGCTCGAAGCGGCGCACCGACCGCAGCGCCTCGGCGACGAGATCGGCGTGGCGGGCGTGGAGCTCCGGCGCATGCCCCTCGAGCTCGCGGAACAGACTGAGGCCGGGCAGGCGGAACACGTAGGGATTCAGCTCCAGGCGCGCCGCCCCGACGGCGACGACCGCACCGGACTCGAGGCACAACGCGCCGGACGGCGCGCCGGCCGCCGGCGCGAGCCGCAGCCGGGTGGCGGCGTGCGTCACGTCGAGCGCACCGCCGACCAGCCCGTGGATGATCACCCGGCCCCGTCCGGTCAGCGCCAGGGTCGTCCCGGGGATCGCCAGCGGAAGATCGGTCTCGTACGGAGTCCCAAGACGCACGTCCGTCCCCGCAACGACGCCGAGGCCGAGCACGAACCTGCCGAACTCGTGCAGGTGGATTTCCAGCGCCTGGATCGGCCCACTCGCGCCGAGCGCGGCGCAGTACGCCTGCTCCCAGCGCGGCAGGGCGGCTCCGTTGCGGGCCGCCAGCAGGTGCACGGACCGACGGACCCAGTGATACGCGGCAGGGTCGCCCCAGACGCGAGTGAAGTCCCGCGGGTCGGCCCGCTCCGCCACCTCGTAGAGACGCAGGAAGTCCCGTACGGCGGGGAAGGCGGCATCCTCTCCCAGGATGCGGTGAACGGCGATCAGCGCGGCGGCGCTCTTTTCGCACCGGCGCTGATCGAGCGCGGGGTCGGCCCAGAGGAGGTGAGCGGCGTCACCCACCGATGTCCCAGCTCGCCCGTGGTCTCCCGGGCCGTGCTACCACCGCGCCAAGCGGCGGCGAGTTCGGTCGCCGCTCGAGCGGTTACTCCTCTTCGGGTGGATCGTCCTTGCGTACCACCGCGCGCAGACCGGTGGTCCATGCCGCCTGCCCGGAGTTCCCGCGCATCCCCGCGAGCAGGAGGTCAACGGTCGAGGCGTGCGCCTCGGCGATTCCCGGCAGGCTGATCAAGGCGTTCTTCGGCATGACGACCTCCGCAAACCCAATTGAGCGCAGGCTTACAGAGTCGTCCTGTCGAGGTCAAGCTCAAATGCTGCGGCATGCGTTTCCACCGGAGGACCCACTCGCGCAACGCGCATGTTTTCTGGATGGCGCCGCTTCCGCGGCGCCATGGCCGCGCCGAAGCGCGACCCTCCAGGTGCTCCCCGGCTCGGTCGGCGGAGCGGAAACGCGGCCCCCCCACCGTGCTGTCCATAGATCGACGGTGCGTTTAGAATCGCTGGATGCGATTGTTCGTTGCCATTGTGCTCGCTTTCCTGCTGCCATCGGCCGCGCCGGCGTGCGACGGCGACTGCGACGACGACGGCCAGGTGCGGGTCGAGGAGCTCATCCTGGGCGTGCAGATCGCGCTCGGCGGAACCGACCTCGACCGCTGTGCCGCCGCGGATCGTGACCGCAACGGGGTGATCTCGATCGCCGACCTGCTCGCCGCGGTCGAGGTATCGCTCTTCGGCTGCGCGGCGACGCCGACCGTAGCCGCGACCGCAACGCCGACGCCCACGCCCCCCGCAACGGCGACCGCCACCGATCCCGGCCCGATCGCCTGCGGCGACGGCACCACCGACGACAGCGAGGAGTGCGACGATGGCAATCGCGCCGACAGCGACGGCTGCAGCGCGCTGTGCACGCTCGAGCCGGGCGGCAATCCCTGTGCCGGCATCGCGGCGTTCCCCGGGGTTCCGGCCACCACCGTGCTGGTCACCGATGCGGTCGACCGCCCGGTCGACATCGGCGCCCCACCGCTCGATCCACACCGACTGTTCGTCGTCGAGCAGCTCGGGCGGGTCCGCATCATCGAGCACGGCGTGCTGCGCGAGCAGCCATTCCTCGACATCGTCGGCCGCGTGTCGTGCTGTGGCGAGCGCGGCCTGCTCGGCATCGCGTTCCACCCCGACTTCGAAAGCAACGGCCGCTTTTTCGTCAACTACACCAACCGCGGCGGCGATACGGTCATCGCGCGCTATCAGGTCGGCGCCGAGCCGAACCGCGTCGATCCCAACACCGAGCTGATCCTGCTGACCATCGACCAGCCCTACCCGAACCACAATGGCGGCCAGGTCGCATTCGGTCCCGACGGATACCTCTACGTCGGCATGGGCGACGGCGGCAGCGGCGGCGACCCGCAGGAGAACGCGCAGGATGACGGCACGCTGCTCGGCAAGATGCTGCGGCTCGACGTGAACGTGGAAGAGCGACCCTACTATCGCGTACCGCCCGACAACCCACATCCCGAGCGCGGCGAGCCCCTCGGGCTGATCTGGGCCAAGGGGCTGCGCAACCCGTGGCGGTACTCGTTCGACCGCGCCACCGGCGATCTCTACATCGGCGACGTCGGCCAGGGACAACTCGAGGAGATCGACGTCCAACCCGCCGCCAGCGTCGGCGGAGAGAACTACGGCTGGGACATCTTCGAGGGCACCGCGTGCTACGAGCCGGATCCCGCTCCGGCCTGTCCAGATCCGGCCAGCGAGTTCGTCTTCCCCGTCCACGAGTACGGGCGCGGGCGCGGATGCTCCGTCACCGGCGGATTCGTCTACCGCGGCTGCGCCCTGCCCGACCTGCACAGGCAGTACTTCTTCAGCGACTACTGCACCGCGTTCCTGGAGACCTTCGCGCTGGTCGACGGCGTGGCCATGGGTCGGCTGGACCGCACCGCTGCGCTCGCTCCGGGTGGCGGCCGCCAGATCGACAGCGTGGTCAGCTTCGGCGTCGATGCGCGGGGGGAGCTCTACCTCGCCGACTACGACGGCGAGGTGTACCGGCTGGCGCCGGCGTCAGCCGGTACACCTCCTCAAAACGACGGGTCAGCGGCAAAACCTTGAGTCCAAACACCCCTGTCTATAGATGTGGTGGAATTGCGGCCCGGCGTGCGCGCGGGGTTCGAAAGGGGAGCACATGACGTTTCGGCACACGCGGATCGGCCTCGGGAAGACTCTGGCCATGGCTTTGGCGGCGCTGGGGCTCGCTTCGACCGCGTACGCCCACGGCACGCCGGCCGAGCTCAAGTACTGGGGTGCCTTCCCCGCCGATGCGGCGCGCTGCCAGCGCATCATCGGACGCGCCACCGTCTCCTGTGCCGGGAAGGTCGCCGCGCTGCGCGCCGAGTGCCTGTCCGGGGCGATGCGTGGCGAAACCTGTGACCAGACCGCGCTCGATGCGCAGGTGACCGAGGTGCGCCAGCGCGCGGTCGCCCGCGTCGACCGCGCCTGCACCGACACGCAGCTCGATGGACTCGGCTACGTCGATCGCGACGACGCGTTGACGGACGTCGTCGACGCCTGCCGCCAGATCGACACCGCGACGACCTCGGCCGCCTTCGGTCCCGCCATGGTCGGCGGCACGGTGGCGACCGTCGGCGATCCGACCGCATCCTGCGTCGAGGCCGGTGCGCGCGAGGCCACCCGCATGCTGCGCGCCGGCGCGCGCGCCTACGCCAAGGCGCTCGATCGCATCGCCGGCACGGGCGACCTCGACGAGAACGACAAGCGGCGCCTCGTGCAGTGGGCCCAGCGCCGCATCGCGCTGACGCAGGCGCGCAGCCGCGCCGCGCTGACCGCGGCGTGCAGCGAAGCCGATTTCAGCGCGGAGTACGGCCGCTCGGTCGACGTGTTCCTCGACGACGTCGCCGCGCAGGCCGCCTGCCTGCAGCAGTTCGTCTACGTCCAGGATGCCGTCGGCTGCCCCACCCCCTCGTGCGGCAACGGCATGCAGGAACCGGGCGAGGACTGCGACGACGGCAACGAGTACGACGGCGACGGCTGTACCGACAAATGCGTGAAGACCGAGTGCACCGCCTTCGTCAACACCGCCGATCTCATCCAGGCCGCGATTTTCGAGAAGCACGGCTGCACGGTCGACGCCTGCCACGGCTTGCTCCAATCCGGTGGCCTCGATCTCCGGGCGGGAGAGGCCTTGACGAATCTCGTCGACGTTCCATCGACCGTCGACCCTTCGCGCAACCGCATCGAGCCGGGCGATCCGCAATACAGCGTGCTCTTCCTCAAGCTCGCGGCCAAGACCCTGCCCGACGAGTACGACGCCACCGAGCTCGGCGTCGGCAGTCCGATGCCGATCGGAACCGCGCCGGGGCTGAGCGAGGACGAGCTTTTGGCGTTGCGCCGGTTCATCTACGGCGGCGCGCCGGCCACCGGCTCGGTCGCCGACGTGGCGCACCTGCTCGACGCCTGCACGCCGGAGCCCGAGCCGGTCGAGATCAAGCCGCTCGAGCCGCTTCCTCCCGGTACCGGCGTGCAACTGCACATGCCGCAGTGGATCGTCGACGCCAACAGCGAGCACGAGGTGTGCTTCGCCAGCTACTACGACGTCACCGACCAGGTTCCCGTCGAGCTGCGCGGCCCCACCGGCGACACGTTCTGCTACAGGACCGAGCAGCTCCGCCAGGATCCGCTCAGCCATCATCTGATCGTCAACCTCTACATCGGCGCCTACCCGCCGGAGCACGAGGGCTGGGGCACCTTCAAATGCCGCGGCGGCGCGCGCGACGGCGAGAGCTGTGTGCCGACCGAGATCGGCGCCTGCGGTGCGGACAGCGACTGCGCCACCGACGCCACCGTCCGGGTCGGCTGCTCGGGATTCGGCCCGCCCGATCGGGGCCCCGTGGCCGTCCCATTTGCCGGCGCGCAGCAGACCAACGCGACCAAGGACTTCCCCGACGGCGTGTACCGCTGCGTGCCGCTCAAGGGGATGATCATGTGGAACTCGCACGCCTTCAACCTCACCGACCGTCCAGGCAAGCTCGAGGCCTGGCTCAACTTCGAGTTCGCTCCGCTCGATGAACGCGACCACTTCGCGCAGGGCATCTTCAACGTCGGGGCGATCTTCAAGATGCTCGTTTTCGCCTTCCAGCAGCAGGAGGTCTGCAACATTCACGTCCTGCCGCAGAACGCCCAACTCTTCGAGCTGACCTCGCACATGCACCAGCGCGGTAAGCAATGGCGCACCTTCGACGGCGCGTTCACCTGCCAGGGACAAGTCGATTCGCGCGCTCTGCCGATCCCGTGCGACCCGCTCACCGCGGCGCAGTGCGCCGAGGGCGTGGTCTGCGCCGACCCGGAGGGCAGCGACCCGATGGAGCGTCTGATCTACACCAACTTCGTCTACAACGACCCGGTCGAGCTCAGCTTCCGGCCGCCGCGGGTCTACAGCGGCACCCAGGCGCAACGCTCGCTCACCTACTGCGCGCTCTACGACAACGGGTTCAGCGATCCCACCAAGGTGAAGCGCCAGTCGACCTCGCCGGTGACGCCGTTCGGCACCTCCACCTGCCCGCAGCCGACGCACTGCTACGGCGCCAACATGCGCAAGCCGTGTGAAGGGACGACGAAGGAGGCGCGCGACCGCTCCTGCGACAGCCGCGAGGGCGCCGGCGACGGTCTGTGCGACGCCTGTACGCTGAACGGCGGGGTCACCACCGAAGACGAGATGTTCTTGCTGCTCGGGTCGTTCTTCCAGTAAGCCACCTGCGGGTGGCCCGATGATCGCGCGACGTCCACACAGACCGCCGGCGCAGCTCGCGTCGGCGGTCTGTGTCGCGGTCGCGCTGGCAGCCCCGGCGCCGGCGGACGAGGCCACCCTCGCGCCGCTGAAGGACAACACGATCTTCAGCGAGAGCAACAGCCGCTCCAACGGCATCGGCATCGGGCTCTTCGCCGGGCGAACGGCACCGAGGAACAACGGAGCGATTCGGCGGGCGCTGCTGGCCTTCGACATCGCCGCGGCCGTACCCGCCGGCGCCACGATCACCAGCGCGCGGCTCGAGCTGCGCGTCACCATGTCGATCGCGGGCTCGGAACCGGTGACCGTGCACCGGCTCCTCGCTGACTGGGGCGAAGCGATGTCCAACGCCGGCGGCAGCGAGGGCACGGGCGCGCCGGCCCAAATGGGCGACGTGACGTGGCGTTTCCGCTTCTTCAACGACACGAGCACGGAATGGGACAGCCTCGGCGGCGACTTCGTCGGCGTTGCGAGCGCCAGTGCTCAGGCCGGGAACAGCGGCACCGTCACTTGGGGATCCACTGCCGAAATGGTCGCCGACGTGCAGGGCTGGCTCGACGCGCCAGCGGGCAACTTCGGCTGGATCGTGGTGGGCAACGAATCGCAGACCACCACTGCGAAGCGCTTCGGCAGCGGCGAGGAGACCACCGCGTCTTCCCGGCCCCGGCTGGTGCTCGAGTTCGAACCCTCGGGCAATCCTCCCACCCCCACCGCCGTGCCGCCCAATACGCCGTCGCCGACCATCACACCCGCGGACACGCCGACATCGACCCTGGCGCCGACCGACACGCGGACAGCCATCGTCACCAACACCGCGACGCTGACACTCGCGCCAACCGGCACACGGACGCCCACCATCTCTGTCACCAACACCGCGACGCCGACGCTCCCGCCCACCGGCACGCGCACGTCGGCGATCGCGCCGACCAGCACTCGCACGCCCGTCGTCCCGCCAACTGAGACGCCGCCGGTGTCGCCGACCGCGAGTGCTACGCCGACGGCGAGTCACACCGCGACCGTGACTCCCGACACAGCGCAGCCCAGCGCGACCGCGGAGCCGACGCAGACCGCGACGCCGACGGCGGTGGACTCGGCGTCGCCCACTCCCGAGATCACCGCGACCGCCAGCGACACACCGGGCCCGGACACGCCGACGGCGACGAGCCCGCCGGAGCCCACCGCGACCGCCACGCCGATCGTCGCAATCTGCCCCGGCGATTGCGACGGCAGCGGCACCGTCGAGATCAACGAGCTCATCACCTGCGTGAACATCGCGCTCGGCACGCAGCCCCCGAGCGTGTGCCCAGCCTGCGACCCGTCGGGCGGCGGCACGGTCGAGATCAACGAGCTGATCGCCGCGGTCAACCGCGCCCTGAGCGGCTGCGTACCGCTCCTCCCGCTGTAGCCATCCGCCACAGAGGGCACCGCGCCGTCGGCGCCGCCGGGAGGCACGCTGCGCAAAATTGGCTCGGCCTCATCCCAGCCCGCCGTCGTCTACTTTTTCCTCGCTCGCACGGAATTGTTATTGACATAACTCAGAATCTGAAAAGAATGAGGTCCCAACACATACCGACCGAAGAGCGTTTGACGCCCGCAGTGTGGGCGAAAGGGGGGAAACATGAGAACGCTCGTTGTTGGTCTGCTGGCGATCGCGGTGGCCACCGTCACTGGGCAGGCGGCGGCTCAAGCACCGACCTCGACGCCGACGTTCCCAGCGCCGTTGAAAACCTTCGGGGCTGCCTGCGCGACGGCGGGCATCGCGCTGCCGAACGTGTTGCCGGTGCAGGACGATTGTGGCCGCCGCATCAAGCTGGCGGTCGACGCAGGGACGGTGGGCGCGACGACGCTGAAGCTCAAGGCCAACGCACCGCGCCACTTCCCGGTGGAGCAGTGGATCCACCGCGTCGGCAGCATGGTGGATCTGCCCTACCGACTCAGCACCGGCGACAATCGCACGTTGTTTCTCGAGGAGGGAGCGGTTCTTACCTCTGCCGTCGCCGACGGGACCAAGGCGGTCTTCATCAAGAAGACCGGGTGCAACAAGTGGAAGTTCATCGAGTCGTTCGCGGCGACGACCGACACTGCGACCAGCCAGGTCGCGACGCCGTTTCAGAACAAGGGGAAGGCGCGGCTCTTCCAGTGGAAGGACGGCAAAACCATTTGCTGGTACCTCTATCGTGGCGATGGAAATCCGCCGTTGACCAATGTCGGCAACGGAACGCTCTGCTTCCACACCGATACCTGTGCGGTCTGTGCGCTCGATACTGACGATGTCAAGCGGCCCGTGTGGGGACAGCTCAAGCCAGCCCCGCAACTCAAGGGAGGCGACACCGCCGAAGCGTGTTTCAAGTGTCACGCCGCCGGCACGATCTCGGTGAAATCGGTTCCCAGCGATACCGATCCAGGCGGGGACAATACGAGCTTCTTCGCCAGGACGTGGAGAAAGATGAAGAAGCTCAACCAGACCTGCGCCAAACAGAAGAAAGGAACTCCAGCCGGGCGCGCCGCCGATGGCCCACACTGGATCTCGCCGCCGACAACCTGGACGAGCGACGCGGTCTGGGGCGATGCGGCGGCCGTCGCCGCCCCCGGCGGGTGCCAAGGCGGGAAATGCCACGACAACGGCTTCGTCAATCCGAAATCGACGTTTGCCGGAGTCGGAACCATATTCTGCGAGTTGGTCGTCAAGGAGGCGTTCGGCACTGGTGGGGCGATGAACGCACGACTCAACAAGTTCGCCAGTCCGGAGCAGTGCGTCAGCTTTTCGGCACAGATGAGTTGCACGCCGAGCCAGTTCAACTGCCCGGCCACTCGCACGCCAACGGCTACGCCGACGAGCACGCCCACGAACACGCCCTGAGCAACAGGCTCCTCCCTCCCTGAGCGTTCCGCGTTTCCACCAACGGGGAGGTTAGGGGGCCCGCGTCGTGTCTACGTCCGCGGCAGCTTCAACATCGCGGCGGCCTCCGCGCAGCTCGCCGGCGCGCGGCCGGCGGCGCGCGCCAGCGCGACCGCTTCCTGCACCAACTCCGCGTTGCGCGGCTGGCGCGGGCCGGCGTAGTCCTCGAGACCGACGCGCAGGTGACCGCCGCGCTCGACCGCCAGGGCGGCGAGGCCGGAGTCGATCACGTCCCCGCCGATCACCGCCACCGCCCACGGCAGACCGCAGCCGTCGAGCATCTCGAGATAGGCGTCGAGCGCGGCACGCGTCGGCGGGAGGCCGAAGCCGATGCCGCGCCGGCCGCCGCCCAGGTAGTCCGCATCGCCGCCGAAGTAGAGCTTGACGAAGGCGCCGGCCGGCAGGCGCCCGGCCCGAAGGTATGCCAGCGTCGCGCGCAGGAAGCCGGGCTCGAAGATCGAGATGCTCGGGCCGAGGCGGTGCCGGTCGCACAGCGCCGCCATGTGGCGGATGTCGCCGAAGCTATTGGTGTAGACGAAGTCCAGCGCGCCGCCGGGCAAGCCGTCGTCTGCCACACCGCCCAGATTGACCGAGCCCGGATCGAACACGCTCATGCGCATGGCCGCCGACTCGGCGAGGATGGGAATGTGCGCGTAGCGCGCCACCACGTCGCCGCCGAAGCCGACGGTCGGATAGACGATCGCGTCGGGGCGCGCGGCGAGCAGCGGCCGCCAGCCCTCGATCTGGCGCGCCGCGATCGCGCTGCCGTCGGCCATCACGTCGACGTGATTGTGCACGATTGCCGCGCCGGCGGTCAGACACGCGAGCGCGTCGGCGGTGATTTCCTCCGGCGCGCATGGCACGTGCGGGTTGCGCGATTTGTTGGTGATGCCGTTGATCGCGGCCTCGATGATGACGGGGGTCATGGGGACTCCAAACTGCGTGACCGGTGCCCAGTGACCGGTGACCGGTGTTCCCAACTGCGACCTACTGGTCACCGGTCACTGGTCACGCCTTTCCCGAAAATCGATACAGCCGCGCGCAGTTCTCCGCCGTCACTTTGCGTACCAGCGCGTCGTCGAGCCCGGCGAAGGCCTGCGCGATGGCGGCGGCGGAGTGCGGGAAGGTGCTGTCCGGGTGCGGATAGTCCGACGCCCACATGAAATTGTCGGGACCGAGGATGGGAATGAGCTGCGGCCCGAACGGCTCCTCCTCGAAGGTGGCGAACACCTGGCGGCGGAAGATCTCGCTCGGCTTGGCGGACAGCTTGTAGTCGGTGGCTTTCGGCAGGTGCTTCTCGCCCGCCTGGTCCATGCGGCCGACGAAGTACGGAATCCAGCCGATGCCGCACTCGGCCAGCACCAGGCGCATGCCGGGATGGCGCTCGAGCGCGCCGCAGAAGATCATCATCGCCAGCGGCTCGTCGAGCTGCATGGGCGCCACCGCCGAGAACGCCGCCATCTCCCAGCTCATGTAGGCGACCTTCACGCTGGAGGTGCCGTGGCCGATGTGGAAGCTGATCGGCAGGCGGGTCTCGGCGGCCAGCGCCCACAGGCGGTCCCATTCGGGATCGGCGACGCGGAACTCGAACGGACTGATGATGGCGCCGCGGTGCCCGAGGCGGGCGACCCGTTCGAGCTCTGCCACCGCCGCCTCCGGCGTGTGTGTCGGCAGCACCGGCAGCACGCAGAGCCGGGCGCGGTCGTGCGCGTTGAACTCGTCGGCCCAGTCGTTATACGCGCGCAGGCAGGCGGCCTTCAGCTCCTGGTCAGCGATGGGAAGCCCGAACAGCGAGGGCCCGTAGATCACCGACGCGGCGATGCCGTCGCGGTCCATGTCCTGCAGGCGCAGCGCCGGCGTGCTGGCGCGAAAGCCGTCGTCCTCGATGCCGGCCCGCACCGTGGCGTTGTAGTCGCCGAGCATCTTCAACCCGCTCGGCCCGAGCATGGTGCCGTCGCACATCCACCAGTCGTACTCGCCCTGCGTCACCACCTGCGGCCCGCGCTCGCGCAGCGCCGCCGGCAAGCGGGCCCGCCAGAGATCGGTCGGCAGCGTCCAGATGTCGAGGTGGTCGTCGCAAGAGAAGAGCGCGTGCATTGGAGCCTCCGTGTCGACTGCGGCGCACTCTACACGAAGCCCTTGGAAACTGTCGATGAACCGTTGGCGCCACGGTGTCATTGTAGGGGCGCGCCTTGGCGCGCCCCTAGCCGCCCGAAGGGCGGCTGGCGTTCATCCTCCAGGCGCGCGCTGCGCGCGCCTACGGGCCGCCCAAGGGCGGCCCGTAGGCGGAGTCGTGCCAACCCCCGTGCGTCGCCGACGGCGCGGCGCCCTCCACTCGGAGGGGGCGGCTTGCTATCACGGAGCCATGTCCGAGGTGACCGGCATCAATGCCGCCAACGTGGCCGCGTTTTTCCGCGAGCATGTTGCCGGGGGCGACGTCGAGCTCGAGTTCTCGCTGATCAGCGGCGGGCGCTCGAACCTGACCTATCTGGTGCGCGGCGGCGAACGCTGCTGGGTGCTGCGCCGGCCGCCGCTCGGGCACGTGCTGCCCACGGCGCACGACATGGCGCGCGAGTATCGCGTGCTGGTGGCGCTGGCCGACACCGACGTGCCCGTCGCCCGCCCCTTCGCGCTCTGCGAAGACCCGGCGGTCAACGACATGCCCTTCTACGTCATGGAGTACCGGCCCGGCGTCGTGCTCGCGCACGAGCTGCCCGCCGGCTTCGCCGAGACGCCGGCGGAGCGGCGGCGGATCAGCCTCGCGCTGATCGATACGATGGTGCGCCTGCACGCGATCGACTACCGCGCCGCCGGCCTGGAGGGCTTCGGCCATCCGGAGGGCTATCTCGAACGCCAGGTGCGTCGCTGGGGCCAGCAGTGGGAACGCTCGAAGACCGGTGAGCTTCCCGAGATCGACGCGCTCGCCGCGCGCCTGCGCGCGGCGCTGCCGGAATCGCCGTCGCCGACCATCGTGCACGGCGACTTCCGACTCGGGAACATGGGGCTCGATCCGCGCGACCCGGGACGGGTGCTCGCGGTGTTCGACTGGGAGATGGCGACGCTCGGCGATCCGCTCGCCGATCTCGGCTACACGCTGATCTACTGGGCGGACCCCGACGATCGGATCGACAGCGCCAGCGTCGGCGGCGTCTCCCCGTTCACCACGCTGCCGGGGTTTTTCCGCCGCGCCGAGCTGGTCGCCGAGTACGCGCGGCGGAGCGGCCGCCACGTCGGCGCGGTCGACTTCTATCAGGTGCTGGCGCTCTACAAGCTCGCCATCATCAGCGAGGGCATCTACGCGCGCTACTTGCAGGGCAAGACGCTCGGCGAGGGTTTCGCCGGCATGACCCGCCCGTCCGGCGCGCTCGCCATGCGCGCGCTCGCGATTGCGGAGCAGTCGAGCGATCGACGCCTCCGCCCCTAGAAGATTTTCACCACAGAGACACAGAGGCACAGAGAAAGGACTGAGCTCTCTGTGCCTCTGCGGTGAAATCAGTTTCTTACCACGTCGTTTCGGTGCAGGCGTGATCGATCGTCAGCTTCAGGTCCACCGGTTGGGCGACATCGATTCCGCCGGCGCCAGGCACGGCGGAGCCGACGACCAGGACCTTCCAGGTCCCATCGCGGTGCGTGCGGTTCACCGCCCTGACCCGTTTGACGCCGCCGACGTCGCCGAGCCACTTGTACTTGCCGCGCTCGGGTTTTGATTTGTCCCACCCTGGGTCGTCGGCCGGGATGTCGATCGTCACGAACGTGGGGCCCTGCGTGAGCGTCAAGGTGAAGCGCTGGCGCGGATCGGCGCCCGTGAAGGCGCCGCCGAAGATCAGCACGCGGCCGCGGACGCGCAGGTGCGTCGGGTCGATGCGCGCCTTGATGTCGAACAGATCGTCCTGCGTGCACGTCGGCGGGCAGCCACAGCTCGCGTCGCACTGGCTCGGGCAGCTCGCATCGTCGGTGCCGTCACACTGCTCGCCCTGCTCGGCGATGTCGTTGCCGCAGATCGCCGCCGGGCAGGTGCAGTCGCCGGCGCAGAGCCCCGGGCAGAGCGCGGCATCGGTGCCGTCGCAGTCCTCGTTGAACTCGCGGGTGTCGTTCCCGCAGGCCGGCGCCGTGCCGCCGAAGATCGACGACGTGAGCTGGTACTGCCCGGCGCCGGCCACCCGCTCCACGGCGATCGACCAGGTTCCCGCCGCCGGCAGATCGAACGCGCAGGCGCCGAACGCGCTCGTGCCGTCGGCCTTGCAGTCGAAGCTCGCTGAGCTCGCGCCCGTGCCCTGCTTGACGTAGAGGTTCACGTCGAAGGCGCCGTTGTCCTCGCCGTTGAGCGCGACGCGCAGCGCGTTGGCGCCGGCGGGCACGCTCACCGTGTACGCGTCGGCGTTGTCGGCGCCGTTCAGCGTCCCCGCCTCTTCGATCACCGTGCTGTCTGCGTCGCCGATCGGCGCCAGGCCGCCGCAGGCGGTGGTGCTGTCGGCGCCGAGCTGGGCGAGAATGAAGTCGCGATGGGCGAAGACGCTCGCGTCATAGCTCTGGTCGACGGGCATGCAATCGCCGCTGCTCCCGCCCGACGTGATCCCGGCCACCACCGTGCCGGCTCCGAGGTCGAGCAGCAGCGGACCGCCGGAATCACCGTTGCAGGTGTTGGAATCGTCGCCGGGCGGGCCGAGCGGATCGGTGAACGTCCAGCACAGCACGTCGCTGTCGGTCGCCCCACCCGGCAGCTCGGCCGGGCAGCTCTCGAGCTGCACGGTGCCGGCGCGCTTGATCCCGTAGTCGGCGCCGCTGCCGGTCTGACCGAAGCCGATGATCGTCCCCGCGGTGGGAATGAACGGCAGCGGATCGGTCTGGTTGATCGGCGTCGGACCGATACCGGTCACCCAATCGCCCAGCGCGATGACCGCGGCGTCGAAACGGGGAAAGGTCTCGTCGAGATAGCTCGGATGGCGCGCGATGGCCGCCACCGGCACCAGTCCGGCGTGTTGCAGATAGACGAGGTAGTGGTCGGGGTCGAGGTCGTCGACGCAGTGCGCCGCGACCAGAAACGTCGCGCAGCCGATCAGCGTGCCCGAGCACCACGTGTTGGCGTTGTTCGGCGTGATCGACCCGCCGCCGCTGTACAGGAGCGCCCCGGTGGTGGGGAACCCGTGCGTGTCGATGCCGTTGACGACGCGGGGGCGGTGGGCGGGGTCGATTCGCATGCGCTCGGCCCGGGCGCCCGATCCGAGCAACAGCATCGCGAGCACGCCCACCACCACTACCACTCGCGTCGCGTGCCCGCGCGACGGGCCGCTACTCTGCCCAGGGGATCGCATGCGCTCGTTCCACCCTCGCACGTCGCGGCGGGCGGAGCCACGCGAATTTGCCCGATAGGTCCTCGTTTCTCAATGACATAGGCAAAGGTGGTCCGAACGGGCACCGCCCCCCCGGAGGACGGCGCGCCGTCGCCGCCGCGGGGGGAGCGGCTGGGATCTGAACGGTACGCACCCGCCCCGGCCCCGGCGCCGACGGCGCGGCGCCCACCACAGGCGTTCTTCTTTCAGGTGCGCCGCCGGCGCAATCCGAGCAGCAGCGCAGCTGCCAGGAGCCACACCGAGTCACGCGAGGCGGTTGCTCCCGTGATGGCGCACGCCGATGCCGCGGACGAGCCCGAGCCAGCTATCAGTTCCGGCCCCTCGCTGGTGTCGTCGGGCGTCGGGTTTGCCGCCCGCTTGGTCACATCGGGCGTGGGGCTTGCCGCCGGCTCGGTCACGTCGGGCGTCGGGTTTGCTGCCGGCTCGGCTACCACGATCGCCCCCTCCTGTCCGTCGAGCTCCACTTCAAAGCCGTGCGGATCCGACGCCGCGAGCTTGGAAAGCGACAACGGATACACCCCGGGCGCGGCATCGGAGGCGATGTCCACCGCGCACGACATCAGCAGCGTGGCGTCGGGAATTGCCGTGAACTCCGAGTTGATGAGCAGCGCGCGGACGAAGGTGCAGGAATCATCAACGTCGGGGGGGCGGCAGGGCTGTTTTCGGGGAGAGTCGCCCAGCCGCTGAAAGAGGAGGCTGCTGTACCCCGCGAAGTTCGGCTCCGTCCCGAACGTGCACTCGGGATAGCCGTTGGATCGCGACGCGATCCGTGTGGCGGCTGCGAAGCCGATGTCCGCCTGCACGCCGGCGAGCGCTGCGCCCGCGGTACGCAGGTGGAAATCGACCACAACGCGTTCGCCGGGCGAGCCGCTGGCCGTGCCGACGTGGAACACCGGCACGCCGACCGGACCGACCGTCGGCGTCGGGGCCGGGGTCGGAGGGATCGTCGGCGTGGCCTCCACCGGCTCGCCGGACACGATGATCGCGCCGTCCGTGCAGCGCACAGGGAGCACATCGCCCAACTGGCTCGCGGCCTCCAGATGCGGACAGCGCAGCGCGTAGCTACCGGACACGGCGTCGATCGCGACATGGAAGTCACAGGTGTAGATCACCGTCGATCCGGCCGGGAATGTCGCGGTCGACAAACGGGGGCCGGCGCGAATGCACTTCGCCGAGCCCGAAGCAGCGCCATC
>Ga0187893_10008490_pt1 | contig 16170 bp, 13 predicted proteins | sample MA1701074metaG_FD_139574 | JGI IMG/M metagenome (GOLD analysis project Ga0187893, IMG submission 139574) | White microbial mat communities from a basaltic lava cave in the Kipuka Kanohina Cave System on the Island of Hawaii, USA - MA170107-4 metaG ...
GAAGTCGACAAAGTGTCGGGTTACCTTCGCGTCGATCGGCCGCAGCGCTCGTCGTCCCAGCATCCAACGTTGTACGGCTTCATCCCCCGGACCTACTGCGACGAACGCGTGCGCAGGCTCGCACCAGGCGCGAGACGCGGCGACGGCGATCCCCTCGACGTCTGCGTCCTCAGCGAACGCGCGATCGCGCGCACCGAGATCATCGTCCGGTGCAGGGTCATCGGAGGTCTCCAGATGATCGACAACGGAGATGCGGACGACAAGATCATCAGCGTCCTGGACAACGACTACGTGTGGGGCGGCGTCCGGGACGTCAGCGACGCGCCGTCAGTGCTCGTCGAGCGGCTGCAACACTACTTCTTGACCTACAAACTCGTGCCCGGCCAGCGCGCGACAGCGCACATCGGCAGGGTGTATGGACGGAACCACGCCTTCAAGGTCATCCGCGCGGCGATGGCGGACTATGACGAGCATTTCGTGCCGCTTCTTCGCCGCACGAAACGCTAGCCGCGGCTGAGACTAAGCAGCTACCCCGTGAACCGATATCCGATCCCGTGGACCGTCAGGATGAACTGCGGCCGCTTCGGGTTCGGCTCGATCTTCTGCCGCAGCCACGCGACGTGCACGTCCACGGTGCGGGTCGACGGCATCGAGTGATAACCCCACACCTCGTTGAGCAGCTCGTCGCGTGAGAGCGCCGCCCCGCGATGCTCGATGAAATAGCGAAGGAGCTGGAACTCACGCGCCGACAGCTCGAGCGCGCGTCCTTCGCGCTCGACCTCGGCGCGGCGGAAGTCGACGCGCACGTCGCCGAACTGGTATCCGTCGGCGGCGGCCGGAGCCGCCGGGGGCGCGCGGCGCAACCGCGCCTCGATCCGCGCGACGAGCTCCGCCATCTCGAACGGCTTCGGGATGTAGTCGTCCGCGCCGATCTTCAGCCCGACGACCCGATCGACGAGCTGGCCGCGGGCCGTGAGCATCACGATCGGCGTATCGATGCCGCGCTGACGGAGCGTCTGACAGACGTCGAAGCCGCTCATCCCGGGCAGCATCACGTCGAGGAGCACGAGATCGAATCCCCCTTCCGAGGCGCGCGCGAGCCCGGCGGCGCCGTCGCGGACCGACTCGACGTCGTAGCCCTCCCCTTTCAGCCGATCGGTGAGCGTCAGGACGAGACCGGGCTCGTCTTCGACGAGGAGGATGCGTCGGGGCATCATCCAATGTGGGGCTCCGCCCCACACCCCGGCTCGGTCGCTCGCGGGGACCCCTCCGCCCCGCGCCGCTCCCTCGCGGGCGCGCTGTGCGCGCCGCCGTCATGCGGCAAGAAGGCCGGAATTCCTGTAGGGCGCCGCATGCCGGCCCTAGACACGCGGGGCGGGCGGAAGGTGGGCGATTGAACCCTGTTGATTCCCCGTGTCCCCCGTGGTCTCCGTGTTGAGACCCTCCGTGATCTCCGTAACCTCCGTGACCACCGCTGGCAGGTGAATCGTGAAGGCGCTTCCTTCTCCGGGCGCGCTGGTGACCGTCACGCGCCCGCCGTGGGCGCGCGCGATGCCTTGCACAACCGTGAGCCCGAGGCCGGTCCCATGGATCTGTACCGCGACGACGGAGGCGGCGCGGTAGAAAGGATCGAAGATGTGAGGCAGGTCCGCAGGCGCGATGCCGGCGCCGCGGTCGCTGATCGTCAGCGCGACCTCTTTCCCGTGTGCGCGCGCGCTGATGCCGACCCACTGCGCCTCTCCACCGTACTTGACGGCGTTGGTCACGAGATTCGCGACCGCGCGGCCGAGCGCCGACGCATCGGCGAGCACACGCGGCAGATCCGCAGGAACGTCGACGTCGACGCGGACGCCGCTGCGATCGATCGCGTCGCGTGCCTGCGCGACGCCAAGCGCGATGATGTCCGCCGGCGCGCACGGGCGGCGCGCCGCAGACGCGTGCTGCGACTGGATGCCGGCATACGCCAGCACCTGCTCGACCAGATCCGTCAGCCGCTGCCCCTCTTCGCGCACGAGCGTCCCGTAGCGTCGCACCTGGTCCGCTTCGGACACGACGCCGTCAGCGAGGTTCTCGCCGGCGGATCGGATGACCGCGAGCGGCGTCCGAAGCTCGTGCGACACGCCCGCGACGAACTCGACCTGCTGCGCCGCGAGACGCTCCGCCCGCCGCGCCGAGAGCAGCACGAACCCGACGCTGACGACGAGAAGGCCGAGGATGCCCGAGCTGATCAGCAGGTTGCGCCGCCGCACGCTGGCGACCGCCGCCTCGAGCGACCCCGCGCGATGGCGCATCGTCAGCTCCCACCGCGGGCCGCCGGCGCCCGGGGCGTGCCCGACAGCACCCTGGATTCGGAGCGGACCGGTCTGCAGGATGCTGATCGAAAAACGCCGCTTGCCGTCCGGGCCCGTGTCGCCGGGCAGGCCGCCTGCCCGGAGATCCGCGAGCATGTCGAGACGCAGATCGAAGAGGCCGACCGTCGCGTCCGGCGGATCGGTCGCGCCGGCACGCGACCCGTCCGACGCGTATAAGACCTTCCCGGGCTGTTCCCGTTCGCGAACGATCGCGTCGTATTCGAGCGCCGGACCGGTCCCGAACTGCCGCCGCAGGAGCTCCGGCAGCATCTCTTCTGTGATGTATTTCGTGTCGAGGAGCGCGAAGACGCATGCGGCGGCGGGACGGCCTTCGAAGGCCTCGATCCGCATGTTCCCCCGGCTGAGATGCAGATCCGGCGTCGGCATCACGAGCGCCGGAATGTCCAGCCTGATCGGTTGAATCACCGGACCCCAGGTTTCGAACCACTGTCGCAGCGGCGCCGCGCGCTCGGGCCACCGGGACGGCTCGAACGTGCCCGCCTCGGCGTTGAATCGCTGGAACGAGACAGAGCCATCGGTCCCACGCTCGGCCAGGAGGACGTCGTCGACCATTCCAGGAAAAGCAGACGAAGCGCGCCACGCCTGAACCCGCGCCGCATAAGACGGCCAGTCGCGTCGCTCCCGTGTCGCGGGATCGAGCTGCAGCAGGAGGTACGCACGCGTGATCTCCCGGTCGAAGGCTTCGCCCACCTGCGTCGCGCGGGCGCGCACGCTGGCGCGCATGCGGTCGCGCTCGGCGTCGCTCACCTGCCCCAGCCAGCGGTACTGGAGCGCCGCAAGCCCCGCAACGAGCGCGGCGAGGGCGATCGAGAGCCAAATCCATCGCGGGCCTGAGAGGCCCGCGCTCCCTCTCTTCATTTCCAGCGAGTCTAGCACGCGAAATGAGCGACTTACGGCCGCCAACCCTCACCTTTTACGTTCTTAACAAACGCTTTGCTCACCTTTAACAACTGGACCCATCGCTTCGCGGTCTCATACGTCATATCAACGGTGCTCAGGGTGCTCAAGGTGCAAGGAGGCGTGATGAAAAAAATGATGGCCGTCGCGGCGCTGCTGGCGCTTGGCGTTCCGAAGACGATGAGTGCGGGGGCCGACAAGGGCGCCGAGGTGTTGGCCGAGGCGCGCAAGGCGATCGGCGGCGCGGACAACGTGGGCGCGGTGCGCACGATCGTCGCGACCGGCAAGAGTCAGCGACAGATGGGCGACCGGCAGATGGACGGAGAGATCGAAATTGCCGTGGCGCTGCCCGATCGCTATCTCCGCACGCAGGTCGACAGCATCATGGGGAACTCCGTGACGCGCGAGCAGGGGTTTAGCGGAAGCGCGCTCCTCGAGCGGAGCGCCGCGCCGCCGGGAGCAGTCGTCATGTTCCGCGGGCCGGACGCCGGCGGCGACCCGGAACGCGCGAAGCAGATGCGACTCCAGATGCAGAAGAACGAGCTGTCACGGCTCATGGCGGCCTGGCTGCTGACGACGCCTGACTACGCGCAGGGGCAGTTCACCTACGCCGGCGAGGCCGAGTCCCCTGACGGCAAGGCGGATGTGCTGGAGCTCAAGGGGGCCGACAACCTGTCGTTCCGCGTCTTCATCGACAAGAAAACGCGCCGGCCGCTGATGCTCACCTATCAGGGACGGCCGCCGATGATCCGGACGCAGACGATGGGCGCGGGTCCCCGGCCGCCTGAAGGGGGACACGGGCAGGTTGAAGCGCAGCCTCCGCCGCTCACGGAGATCCAGTGGTTCGTGGACGACTTCCGGCAGGTCGGCGGCCTCTGGCTGCCGCACCGTTTCACGCAGGCGGCCGACGGCAAGACGATCGAGGAGTGGGAGTTCTCGAAGATCGCCGTGAACCAACCGATCAAGGACGACAAGTTCAAAAGCTAGGCGCAGAGCACGCAGAGGGGGCAGAGGACGCAGAGGGGTCATGTCGAAACGAGCCGGCGTTTTTCTCGCGCTCATCGTTTGCTTCGGGGCGCATTCAGCCGCCTCGGCGCAGACACCGGCCACCTCCACGCTCAGGGTCACGGTGACGGACCCGAGCGGCGCCGTCATCGTCGGCGCCCAGGTCCAGGTGACCGACCCTTCGGGCGCCGTGCAGACGCGGCCAACCGGGGCGCAGGGGGACGCGATCTTCGAAGCGCTCGCATCCGGTCGGTACACCATCGCGGCGGAGTCGCCCGGGTTCGAGCGTGGCGAGCTGAGAGACGTTCGCGTGCGCGGACGCGAGACACGCCGCGAGCTCCGCCTGGCCATCCAGCGCGTCACCGAAGACCTGGTCGTCGGTCGCGATCCACGCGAGGCCCGCACGGATCCCCGAGGCGATTCGTTCGCGACGGTGCTCACGCCGGAACAGATCGCCGCCCTGCCCGAGGACCCGGACGAGATGGAGGACGCGCTACGCGAGCTGGCGGGGCCGGGGGCCGTCATGCGGGTCAACGGCTTCCGCGGCGGCCGGCTGCCGCCGAAGTCGCAGATCCAGTCGATCCGCTTCCGGCGGAACATCTACGCGGCCGACACGCACGAGGCCGGCTTCATCATGGTGGACATCTCCACGAAGCCGGGCGCGACGAGCTGGCGATCGACGCTGGACGTCGGCTTCAGGAACGATGCGCTGAACGCGAGGAACGCGATGGCGCCGCGCAAGGGCGACGAGGCGCAGCAGCGGCTCGGCGTCAGCCTCGACGGACCGCTGAAGAAGAACCGGACCTCGCTGGCATTCAACACGGACGGGACGACATCCTACGATTCCTCCACAATCGTCGCGGCGACGCCGGAGGGCGAGATCTCGGACGTGTTCCGGCGGCCGCTCGACCGCGTCAACTTCGGCGCCCGCCTGGAGCACTCCCTGACGTCGTCGCACACGCTGAGGGGCGAGTACCAGCGCGGAACGACCGAGCAGAGGAACCTCGGCGTGGGCAACTACGATCTCCGGACCCGGGCCTACTCGCGCGATCAGGACGACCACGTCTTCCGGCTGGCCGAGAGCGGATCGGTAGGCGCGAAAGGGTTCAACGAGCTGCGGTTCCAGGCGCTCACGAGGTTCACAGGCTCGGATCCATTCACGACCAGCACGACGATACAGGTCCTCAACGCCTTCACCGAGGGATCGGCGCAGATCGTCGGGGGGCGCGATACGACGGCCTTCGAGCTGGCGGACAACTTCGACTACTCCACCGGCCGCCACGCGATGCGTGCCGGATTCCTGCTCGAAGCGGCGCGGTATCGCAGCGACGAAGTCCGGAACCCCTGGGGCACGTTCACGTTCAGCAGCCTCGAGGCGTATGAGGCCGGCCGCCCCGCGACGTTTTCACAGCGGGTTGGTGACCCGCTCGTCGAATTCAATCAGATCCGGTTCGGCTGGTACGTGCAGGACGACATCCGCGCGCGGAAAGACCTGACCGTCAGCGTCGGCCTACGTCACGAAGTGCAGTCGCACCTGGACGACTGGAAGAACTTCGCGCCGCGCGGCGGCATCCTCTGGTCGCCGTTCCGGGACGGAAAGACGACCTTCCGCGCGGGCGGCGGCATTTTCCACGACTGGTACGAGGCTGGAGTCTACGAGCAGACCCTGCGCGTCGACGGCGTGCAGCAGCAGGATCTGGTCATCAGCGACCCGTCGTATCCGGATCCGTTCGCCGGAACGAGTCCATCCGCGATTCCGCCCGGCCGGATCCAGGATGCGGCCGATCTGCAGATGCCGACGATCCTGCAAACGTCGATCGGCGTCGAGCGGCGCGTCGCCACCGGCGGCCAGCTCAACGTGTCGTACATGAACATCCGCGGATGGGACATCCTGCGCGGCATCAACCTCAACGCGCCGATCGACGGCGTTCGGCCAGACCCCAGGCTGGGCAACGTCACCGAGATCCAGTCGACGGCCCGGTCGCGGACGGACCTGTTCACGGTCAATTTCAACTACAACCGGATGGCGGGGCCGAGGATGTTCGCCGCGCTCAACTACACGCTTGCACGCGTCCGGAACGAATCGGACGGCGCGCTGAGCCTGCCGATGGACAACGCCAACCCGCACGGCGACTGGGGACCCGGGCCGAACGACGTCCGCCACAGGCTGACAGGGATTTTCAACGTGCCGATCTGGAAGCGCCTGCGCCTGGGATCGACGTTCCGGGTCGCCTCCGCGCCGCCGTACAACATCACGACCGGCTTCGACGACAACGGCGATACCGTGCTCAACGATCGTCCCGCGGGTATCGGCCGGAACAGCGCGCGAGCGGATGGAGTGATGGACGTGACGGCGCGCCTGAGCTGGACGTTCGGCTTCGGCCAGCGAGCCCAGACCGAGGGCGGGCCGCAGGTCCAGATCGTTCGAATCACCGGCGACAACATCCACGCCGGCGGTCCCGTCATGGGAGTCGCGGGCACCGAACGCGTGCGGTTCGAGCTTTACGCGGCGTTCCAGAACTTCCTCAATCGGACGAACCTCGTCGGGTTCAGCGGCGTGATGACATCGCCGTTCTTCGGCGAGGCGACGTCTGCGATGCCAGGGCGGCGGATCGAGCTGGGAGTGCGGATCGCGCTCTAGCCACGGATCCCGGTCTTGTTTCCACCGCGGATCCAGATCTTGTTGGGGCCACGGATTCCGCGGATCCGAACTTGTTTCGGCCATGGATCACCACGGATCCAGATCCTGTTCGGGCCACGGATCCCCGCGGATCCAGTTCGCGGCTGCGCCCGCTGAGACTGTTGACGGCCCGTACCGCGCTATGAAGAGTCGCGCGCCTGGATCGCTTCGCCGTCCCGGGCATCAACAGCTTGTTCTGAGCCGTTCAGTCTGCTGTTTGGATCGACTGGGCCAAGTTCCTCGGGTGGTTTTCGGGCAGCTTTCCGAGCGTTGTCGAACTTGAACCGTTGAAACTGCGGCGTGTCGCCGAAGTTCAGCAGAAGCCCTACCTCGATGCTCGAGGCCTTCAAGTAGTTGATCACCTGCGCTTTGTGAGCGCCCTCGATCGCGCGAACCGCTTTCGCCTCGACGATGACCACGCCGTTGACAAGAAGTCTGGCGTGAAGCGACCGAGAATCCGGTCGTGGAAGTAGACTGGCAGCGACGGCTTCTCCTCCACCTGGAGACCCCTCCTGCGCAGGACGATAACCAGCGCGGCGATGTAGACCGCTTCCACGAAGCCGGACCCGAGCACATTGAACACTTCATAGAAGCCCGCCAGGATGATCTCCGTGACGTGTGAGTGTTGAAGAGGTTCGGCCATGGCTGGGCTGTTACAAGATCGCGGCCGGGTCGTTCTATTGGGGAATCGCACGGCATCGTTTACAATCCGCGCGCAAACCGCCCGCTCAGCCGGTTGAGCTCGTGAAAAAAACTGCCATCACCGTTGGTGTCGTCTTTGAATGTCAACGAGCGCCCACGCACTGAGAGTGGCGCAACGCGATTCTGCCCTTCGCGGGCGCCGGCTATACTCGCCGGCATGCGACATCTCGCCATCGGCGTGCTGACGTGCCTAGCTGCCAGTGGGACGGCGGGCGCGCAAACTTGGCAACCGCCTTCCGATTCCCAGCGGTGTCCCTCGAAATGGGGCGCCGCCGACGAGCGCGGCGCCGGAAACCTGAAAGGCCCTGAGTCGGTCCTGCGCGCCGCAAAGCTGATACGCACCGGCGAAGTGATTGAGCTGGGTCAGGTGCTGTCGGCGGCGATGCCGCTCAACCCCACGCGGCAGTTCGACATTCACACCAAGCGAACGACGATGAACCCGCAGTCGAACCGACGTGGGTCCAACGAAGAACTCATCGTCGCCGAGTTCGGGCAGGTCGGCACGCAGTTCGACGGCTTCGCGCACCAGACGATCGGCGACAGTATGTACAACTGCTTCAAGGTCGGCGACGTCGGAACGCGCACCGGCTTCACGAAGCTCGGTATCCAGAACGTCGGCGCCATCGTGACGCGCGGCGTCCTCATCGACGTCACGGCGCTGAAAGGCGTCGACATGGTGCCGGACACGTACGAGATCACCGTCGAGGACCTCCGACAGGCGCTGTCGAAACAGCGCGTCGCACTCCAGCAGGGTGACGCCGTGCTGATACATACGGGATGGGGCAGACTCTGGGGGAAGGACAACGCTCGCTACCAGGCGACGAATCCCGGAATAGGCGTGGCCTCGTCTGAGTGGCTCGCGCGCCAGAGCCCGATCCTCGTGGGCGCCGATACAGCGCCGGTCGAAGTCAGTCCGAATCCGGATCGCGAGCTCTCCTTGCCAGGGCACCAGATCATGCTGGTCGTCAACGGCATCCATCTCCTGGAGAATCTCAAGCTCGACGAGCTGGCGGCTAAACGCGTCTACGAATTCGCGTTCATCGTCGAGCCGCTGAAGATCCAGGGCGCCACCGGATCGACGGTCGCGCCGATCGCTATTCGGTAGGTACGTGGGGCTTGGGGCTTTGGGCTTGGGGCTTTCATGACGGTCGATGAATTCGTGAAGGCCAGGGTCTTACCGGAATATCGCGGCATCGTGAAGGTGCTGCGTCAGCTCATGCGCACGCTCGCTCCGGACGCCGAAGAGATCATGAGCTACGGGATCCCGGCGTACCGGTGCCGCCGAATCGTTGCCGTTATCAGTCCGACCAAGAAGGGCATCACGTTCGCCTTTTCGCGCGGCGCGGAGTTGGAGGACAAGTACGGCTTGCTCGAAGGCGTCGGCAAGGTGTCGAAGAACGTGCGGATGAGCGCTCTGAAGGACGTCGACAAAATCGCGCTGCGGTACTACATCAAGCAGGCGGTGAAGCTCGACGCCGGATAGTGTCCGGTGTTTTGTCGATCACTCTGGAGTGGTCCCGCTAAAGATGACGAATGTTCCCCTGCCCCTGTTGTGGCTTCGACCAGAACTCCCACTTCGGGTGTCCAAACACAGAGCAGATGCCGAGCTGCCACTCGCTCATGAATCCCCGGTGCCGCACGATGGCGGCGCTCGTTGGCAGCATCGTGACCAGTGGCTGTGGCCTGGCCTTGATGGCGCCGGTCGTCGTCGACGGCCGGAGCTTTGCGCACCAGCGCGTGTCGGACCTTCGAGCTGGTATGCCAGGTGAAGAGCTGCAGGCGCTCTTCGGCGCGCCGCTGCGACAGGCGCATCGCGGAACGTCGTTCGTCTGGATCTATGACGTGCGGCGCCAACGCAGAGAGTGCAGGGCGTACTTCCTCGGTTTCGTTCCGCTACAGCCCGCCCGAACGGACCGCCACACGCTCGAACTGACTTTCGACGCCGATGGCCTCGAACGTGCCGTCTATCGCGAACGCACCCCGGATCGCGATGTCGAACGAACGCTGGTAGGCGGTCGGACTGGCCGGTAACAGACCCGCCGAATCGTCTCTGGGCCGGAACTTCGGGATCGGTGTCCAAGCAGAGAGCCGAATGCCTCATCGATTGGGCCTCCTGATCGCGCTTGTGCTGGCGTCTGTCGGATGCGACGGGCTTGTGAAAGCACGCGTGAAGGTGGTTTCAACGCAAGGTCAGCCAATACCCGACGCGCTGATCAGCCATCAACGAAGCACGGACGACGAACACGGGCAGTTCACGGACGCGACGGGATGCGCCTTCTTCCACAGTGTCGTGCAGGCTCCGTATGTGACCGCAACGATCGGCAAGTCCGGTTACAAGTCACAATCCACGAGACTTCGGACGGGGCAGGACAACTGCCTGATCGTGCACCTCGCAGAAGACCGGGAGACCGGAATCGGCGCGATAGATGTCGGGGCGCCAGAAGATTGTCCGTGCGACTCCGAGGCCGGCTATTCACCGATGATGTCGGCCCGTTTCAAGGTAACGGGAAACGGACAGGTGTTGGAGTCGGTTGCCCTGAGACGAACGGACCGGCCGATCAACCCGTGGTCGCAGGTCACTGATGCAAGTGGCTGCCTGGGGGTTCGGTGGATCGTGTCACCACGCTTGCGGAGCATTCCTCTGGCGCTCGAGAAGTCGGGATTCCAGTCCGCCAGGCTCGAAGTGCCCACGATGGCGGATCCGTGCTACGCCGTCCGTCTGTCTGGAGTCGGTAACTTTCAGGCAAGCACCGTTGCCGCCGTCGCGAATGAAGACTGTGGCTGCGAGATGTTCAGCGGCAGGATCGTGTGGCCCGAAAAGTAGGACCGTCACTTGGAACCTGGGTCTAAGCGCCATCGTCATGGCCATGTGGGTATGTTCGACCGGCTTACCGCGCTGATCGTCGACGAAGGCAAGTGGTTCCCAACCTCCATGGGGCTGGCCCTGCTGTCCGTCTCGATTCTGCTCTATCGGCTTCGCGATTCAGACCTTCCCGCCCGCCAGAGAATCACGGCTGCGATGAACCTGTTCTTCGGCGTCACGATCGGGACGATGGCCTTCGGCCATCTTCTGGCGGTGACGACGAAGCCGGCGCTCGGGACGCTCCGGGGATCTGTCCTGCTGTTCTATGCGATCGGGATCGTCCTCGCCGTGCCCTCGTGGCTCCTCATCCGCCATGCGCGCCAGTTGGTCGCCTCTGATAGCGATCTCGGGAGCAAGACGATCGTTCTCAACGTGTGGCTCGGGCTGACGCTCCTGGCCCTGGGACTCCCCAACCTGCCGCTGGCGGTTCCTGCCCTCTTCAACATCGGCTATCAGCTGCATTCCCGTCGCGCGCTGGGTTGGGCGATTGTCGGCGTGGCGGTCGTCTTGAACATAGGCCTGTTCGTCGCCTCGCTGTTCTTCCTGATGAGCGGCCAGACGTTCGAGCAGTTCAGCGGGATGGAATAGCCAACCAGGCTGAAGCCTGGTTCCACAAATATCATTGCCGCCTCCACCGCTTATCAGCGACGAGGAAATAAGGCACCGCGAAGGCCGACACCGCGGCGGCGACGACCCACGCGGATCGGTACCCGAACCGCTGGATGATCCACCCCATGCTCGTCGACCCGGTGCCGATGCCGGTGTCGAAGGCGGCGATGATGGCGCCGTAGGCGGCGCCGCGGCGGCGCGGATCGACGCGCTGCATGATGTACGCGGTGAAGACGGGGAACGCCGACCCGAAGCCCAGGCCGAAGATCACGGCCGAGGTCATCATCGACGCGCGCGTCGGCCCGAACGGCAGGATCGAAAGCCCGATCGTGGCCAGCAGCAGGCAGGGAACGAACACCCGCCGGTAGCCGAACCGGTCGCCGAGCGGCGCCGAAAACGGCCGGCTCACCAGCATGACGCTCGCCAGCGTCGTCAGGAAGATGCTCTTCGGCGCGATCCCATACGCCTCGGCGTAGAGCGCCGAGAAACTCGTGATCCCGCCGTACGAGAAGGCATACAGAAACACGGTCAGCGCCAGAAAGAAGACGCGCCAGTCGAGCAGCCCGTGCGAAGCGGGCGCCTCGAGCTGTCCGGGCTCGTGATCGTGCTTCATCTCCTTCAGCGTCGTCGCAATCGCCGTCATGATGAGGTTCAGCGTCAGCATCACGGCGCAGACCCACAGCCACCCGAACCGGTAGATCCAGAAGCCGGCGATCGGCGCCACCGCGATGGCGATGATGGAGGACAGGCCCCAGTAGCTGATCCCTTCGCCGCGCCGCTTCTCCGGCAGGAGCGACATCATGTAGGCGCCGGACGCCGAGAGCAGGCCGGACCAGAAGACGCCGTGCGGCACGACGAGCGCCAGGACGACGCGCCAGTCCGTCACCACCGCGTACGCCACCGTGAAGCCGGCGATCGCGAGGCTGCAGATGATCAACATCTTCTTGTGGCCGATGCGATCCCCCAGCGAGCCGGTGAACGGGGCGGAGAAGGCCGACGCGTATGTCAGCAGCCCGAGAAACAGGCCGGCCGCGAACGTCGAGCCGCCCAGGTCACGGATGTGGAACGGCGCGGTCGGAAAGAGCAGGAACGCGGAAAGAAAGACGGTGAAACTGTAGCCGCACATCACGAAGAAGTGCGGCGTGAAGAGACGATCCGACATCAGGACCGGGGCTCCGCCCCGGGCCAATCATTCTGATTTGAGCGCCGTGACAGGGTCAACCCGCGTGGCGTGGCGCGCGGGCAGCGCGCTCGCGCCGAGGGCGACGATCGACAGCACGAGCGGGACCGCGACGAGCGTCAACGGATCGAGCGTGCTTACCTCGTAGAGCAGCGCCGCGATGAGACGCGCGAGGGGCACCGCGACGATGAGTCCCACGACGATCCCGCCCATCGACAGCGCGAGGCCGCGGCCGAGCACGAGACGGAGAACGTCGCGGGGCCCGGCGCCGATTGCGACGCGAATCCCGATCTCGCGCGTCCGCAGCGTGACGAGGTACGACAGCACGCCGTAGACGCCAATCGCCGCGAGCAGCAGCGCCAGACCGGCGAAGACGCCGAACAGAACGCCCGTGAACCGAGGCTCCGAAAGCGAGGTCGCCACGATCTCCGTCATCGGCCGGACCTGCGCGAGCGGCAGGTTCGGGTCGAGCGCGCGCACCTCCGACCGCACCACCGCCGTCAGCGCCATCGGATCGCCCGTCGTCTTTGCGACGATGCTCATGCTCCGGATGGGATTGCTGGTCGCGACGTGCCACTGCGCGTGCGGCAGGTAGAACTTCTCCTTGATCGCGGCCGTCATGCCGTTGTGCCGAACGTCCTCGACGATGCCGACGATGGTGACCCACGGCCGCTGGGGGTCGCCCCCGATCCGCATGCGGCGGCCGATTGGATCCTGGCCGGGGTAGTAGCGCCGCGCGAGCTCCTCGTTCACCAGCGCGACGAGCTGCGACCCTGTCATGTCGGTGGGCCGGAACGTCCGGCCGCGGACGAGCCGCTCGCCGACCGTTTCGAGATACCCGTCGGTCACGATCTGCCAGTCCCCCTTCGCGTGCGACCCTGGCGGCGGCATGTAGCCTTCGATCGTGAGCCCGTAGTCCCCGATCTGCCCGTCGAGCGGCAGCAGCCGCGCCGCGCCGGCCGAGCGCACGCCTGGCAGCCTGCGGACGCGTTCGACGAGCTGCTGGTAGAAGAGGACGACCTTCTCGGGCGTGTCATACGACGCCTGGGGCGTCGAGAGGCGGAGCGTCAGGACATTGCTCGGATCGAACCCGATGTCGATCTGCTGCAGCTTCGCGAGGCTGCGCACCATCAGGCCCGCGCCGAGGACGAGGACGACGGCGAGCGCCATTTCGGCGACGACGAGGGCGCTGCGGAAGCGCTGGCGGCCCGCGCCCGCCGTGGCGTTCTGCGCGCCATCCTTCAGGTGCCCGGCGACGTTGCCGCCCAGCAGCCGGAGCGCCGGCGCGAGGCTGAAGAAGGCGGCGGTGACGATCGTGAGGCCGACCGCGAAGAGCAGGACGCGTACGTCGACCGTCGCTTCGGCGAGCCGCGGGATGCCGGCCGGCGCCCACCAGGTGAGCCACTGCACGATGCCATCCGCGAGGACGATCCCCGCGGCTGTGCCGATGCCCGCCAACACCAGCCCTTCCGCGACGAGCTGGCGGACGACCCGCGCGCGTCCGGCCCCGAGGGCGGATCGAACCGCAATCTCGCGCTGCCGTCCCTCGGCGCGCACGATCAGGAGGTTGGCCACGTTGAAGCAGGCGATGAGAAGCAGAAAGCCGACGGCGCCAAAAACGGCGACCACCGCGCCGCGCACCTCGCCGACGACCTCGTCTCGAAGCGTCACCGCAAACGCGGTGAACTCCATCTCTTTCGGATAGAGCCCTTCCCTCGTCAACGCCTGCGTGATGGATTGCAGATCCGCGGTGGCCTGTGCCGCGGTCGCGCCGGGATGGAGCCGCGCGACGCCGTAGTAGCCGTGGTTTCCGTGGTCGGTGGTTTTTGGATCGATCTGGACCGGCACGAACACCTGCGACCGATCCGCCGACGCGTAGTCGGTCGGGAGCGCGAAGCCGCGCGGCGCCACCCCGACGATTTCATACGGGCGGCCGTTGAGCTCGATCGACTGTCCGACCGCCGACGGCTCGCCGCCGTACCGGCGCTGCCACAGCTCGTACGAGATGACGGCAACGGCCGGGCCGTTAGGGACGTCCTCTTCCGCGGTGTAGGTCCGTCCCACGACGGGACGCACGACGAGCGCGTCGAAGATGTTCGCCGTCGCCTCGGCATAAGCGACCCGCTCGGGCTCGGCGCCGCCGCCGGTCACGTTGATCTGGCCGTCGCTCCAGGCAGCGATGGTGTGCAGCGTACGGCTGCGCCTTCGGTAGTCGAGCACCTCGCCGTCGGCGAGCCACGTCTTGTCGAAGGAGATCCACTTGCTCCAGATCATCACGGTCCGGTCGGGCTCGCCCCACGGCAGCGGGCGGAGGAGGACCGCGTCGAGCGCGCTGAAAATCGCGGTGGTCAGTCCCACGCCCAGTGCGAGCGTCAAAAGGGCAACCGCGGCAAAGCCCGGGCTGCGCCGAAGCCCACGTGCCGCGTACTTGAGGTCCTGGAGGAAGCTGCTGATCATGACCGCTTAGACGGGTCGGGCCCGGCGACGGTTGACGAAATGTAATATCAGGTATGCGAGTAGAACCCGGTTTGGATCGGTTTCGTCCCGCCAAGGTCTGGAAAACGATGAGCCTGGAGCGGCGCACGGAGGCGGCCTGGGCCTTCTGGGAGGACGACCAGGCGGCCGAGCAGCAGGCCGAGGCCATCCTCGCCATCGCCGGTCACCTGAAGTTCCGGCCAAAGAGCGCGGCGGCGCTGCCGATCGACCGGCGTGCCCGTTATCTGGCCGGGCTGCCCTCCGTGCCCGAGACCGTCGCCGCGCGGCTGCTCGTCGCGTGGCACCTCGAGCGGCAGCGTCCGATGATGGGCGCGTTTCTGGATGCGCTGGGCATCACGCACGACAACGGGCTGATCGGTGAAGAGATGAAGCCACCGCCGAGCGAGCGGCTCGAGAGCGCGGCGAAGACCCTGACGGCAAGCTACCCGGCCGAGGACGTGAAGCTGTACTTCTCGGCGTTGATTTCGCAGGACCCGGATACGTGGGGTGAGCTGAACGCTCACGTGCAGGGGCTTGGGGTTTAGGGCTTGGGGCCTGATTATTCAGCATTCAGCAATCCACATTCAGCATTGAGCAGACTTCTTCCACGGCTCGCAGTCCAGTTTCTACGGCGCCATTCATGTAACCCTGCGACCTGATGCTGGTGTGCTCGCCCGCGAATACCATCCGGCCGTGCGGACGCGACAGCCACGCGCGCAGGTCAGGATCGAAGCCGGCGGTGAAGACCGCGTAGCCGCCGCGAGCCCACGGATCCTTTTCCCATACGAACATCTTCAGCGCGCGCGGGGTGTGCCCGCGCGACCCGAGCCAGGCCAGCTCGTGTACGAGCGCCCGACCTCCCCGCGAGGCCAGACGCTGCAGCCCCTGTGATGCGGAACCGCCGGCGAGCAGGCTGAGGATCCCGCCGCGGCCCCCCTGCTGCTCGTTGCCATCCCAGACGGCCCCGGTCTCGGCATCCGTGCCGAACGCGCGGCGGTGCATGGGCGCGCGCCAGAAGCGTCGATCGAACTCGGCGAGAACGCGCGTCGCGCGGCCGTAGGCGAGCGTGGCAATCGCCTCGCGCTGCCGAGGCGGGAGCGACGGTCGGGTCTCGATATCGCGGAGCGTCGAGGCGGGCGCGGTCACGATCGCGAAGTCCGCGCGCACGTGGGAGCGACGCCCGCGCCGATCGGCCACCGTGAGTCGCACGCCTCGCGACGAGCCGGTCATCGCGAGCACGGTGGTTTCCAGGTGGATCGCGCCGCGGACCGTCTTCGCGAGCGCGCGCGGGAGCGCGTCGTTCCCCTCGCGCAGCCGGTACATCTTCGACTCGGCTGGGTTGCCGTCGGTCGCGAATTGATCGACGAGCATCAGCAGCGCGAGCCGC
>Ga0187893_10008491_pt1 | contig 16169 bp, 10 predicted proteins | sample MA1701074metaG_FD_139574 | JGI IMG/M metagenome (GOLD analysis project Ga0187893, IMG submission 139574) | White microbial mat communities from a basaltic lava cave in the Kipuka Kanohina Cave System on the Island of Hawaii, USA - MA170107-4 metaG ...
CGCGACGCTGAGACGTGTTGCTGTCGGGGTTCCGTGCCTTGAAAGACACGGCTAAAATCATGGGGCCGCTGACGCGGCCAGAACGCTTCGCATTCTCCGCAGTCTGAGGAAACATGAGCCAAAGATTTTATTATTCAGGCCGCCTTTCGGGGCGGCTTTTTTTCAATCCGGCGTCGGGTCGGCATTTCGGACTTCCGACTCCTGACTTCTTGAATGGAGGACACCACTTTGAAATCGTTTCGCGACACTCTGCTCACTCTTTTGATCATCTCGCTTGCTGTGCCTGTGTTCGCCCAAACGCCGACGCAGGGCGAAAGGAGAGATGACACGCCAAGAACGCCTGACCCGATGAGTCAGGCCACGTTTCGCGGACTCCGCCTTCGCTCCATCGGCCCTGCATTCACTTCGGGCCGAGTAGTCGCGCTTGCCGTCGATGAAAAAAATCCGAGTTACTATTTCGTCGGGGCGGCTTCGGGAGGCGTGTGGAAGACGACCAACTCAGGAACTACGTGGACTCCGGTCTTCGATAACGAAGGCTCGTATTCAATCGGCGCGGTCGCGCTCGATCCGAAAAATCCGCAGACGGTCTGGGTCGGAACAGGAGAGAATAATTCTCAACGCAGCGTCTCCTACGGCGATGGCCTGTATCGCTCGGATGATGGCGGAAGATCATGGAAGAATCTGGGTCTGAAAAAATCCGAACACATCGCGCGCATACGATTCGACCCGCGCGATTCCAACTCGGTTTACGTCGCCTCGCAAGGGCCGCTGTGGGGGCCGGACGGCGACCGCGGACTTTACAAAACTACGGACGGCGGCAAGACGTGGAAAGCAATACTGACGATAAGCGAAAACACGGGCGTGACGGATGTCGCTATCGACTCGAATAATCCCGATATCGTCTACGCCGCTTCTTATCAGCGACGCCGACACGTCTGGACGCTGATCAACGGCGGCCCTGAAAGCGCGCTCTACAAATCTACGGACGCGGGAGCCACGTGGAACAAACTTCGCGCGGGTCTCCCTTCAGTCGAAATGGGCCGCATCGGACTGGACATCTCGCCCGTCAACACCAACGTGATTTATGCGACCATCGAAGCCGCAGACCGGCGCGGCGGCATCTTTCGCTCGACGGATCGCGGCGAGACCTGGGAGCGGAGAAACGAATTCGATACGACCGCGATGTACTACGGCAAGATATTCGCCGATCCCAAAGACGTTGATCGCCTGTATGTGATGAACGTGCAAACTATGGTCAGCGACGACGGAGGCCGCACAATTCGGCCTCTGGGCGAAAGATCGAAGCACGTCGACAATCACGTCATCTGGATCAATCCCGCAAACACCAGTCATTATCTGGCAGGCTGCGACGGCGGCGTGTACGAAAGTTTTGATCGCGGCGAGAACTGGCACTTCAAATCGAATCTTCCGGTCACGCAGTTTTACGATGTCACGGTTGATAACGCCGCTCCGTTTTACAATGTCTATGGCGGCACACAGGATAATTACTCGATGGGCGGCCCGTCGCGCACGCGCAGCGCGTCAGGCATCACCAACGCCGACTGGTTTGTAACTCTGGGCGGCGACGGGTTTCGATCTCAGGTCGATCCGCAAGACCCAAACATAGTTTACTCGGCGCTTCAGTACGGCTATCTCTCCCGCTTCGACAAACGCAGCGGCGAAAGGATGGGAATACAGCCGCGCGTGGGCAAAAACGAGCCGCCGCTTCGCTACAACTGGGACTCGCCTTTCATCATCAGTCCGCACTTGCACACGCGGCTCTACTTCGCGGCCAACAAGTTGTATCGCTCGGATGATCGCGGCGACAGTTGGAAATTGATGAGCGGCGAATTGTCGCGCGCAATCGACCGCGACAAGCTTCCCGTGATGGGCAAAATCTGGAACATCGATGCTGTTGCCAAACATCAGTCGACTTCCTTTTACGGCAACGCGACCGCGCTCGCCGAATCGCCGAAAAAAGACGGGCTTATTTATGTCGGAACGGATGATGGGGTCATCAACGTGACCGAAGATGGCGGAAAGAACTGGCGACGAATAGAAAAGTTTCCCGATGTGCCTGATATGACTTATGTGAGTCGCATCATCGCGTCCTCTCACGATGTGAATACAGTTTACGCGGGATTCGAGAATCACAAGAACGCGGACTTCGCGCCTTATCTGCTCATGAGTACCGATGCGGGAAATAGCTGGACTTCGATCAAAAGCAATCTTCCGGCAAACGGCCCTGTGCTGGCGATTGCCGAAGATCACGTCAACCCGAACCTGCTTTTCGTCGGCACAGAGTTCGGATTGTTCTTCACGGTTGACGGCGGAAAGAAGTGGGTGCAACTGAGAGGCGGCATGCCGACGATAGCAGTTCGCGATCTTGCGATTCAAAAGCGCGAGAACGATCTGGTAGCGGCCACGTTCGGTCGAGGGATTTACATACTCGACGACTACACCCCTCTTCGCGCTCTGACGCCTGAGATACTCGCCTCGGAGAGCCATCTGTTTCCCATCAAAGATGCGCTGATGTATATACAATCGCAACCCCTGGGCGGCGCGAGAAAATCTTTTCAGGGCGAATCTTTTTTCACGGCTGACAATCCGCCCTTCGGCGCGACCTTCACTTATTATCTGAAGGAGACTTACAAGACGCGCCGTGATCGGCGCAGAGACGCCCAACGCGATGCTGAAAGAAAAGCCGCTCCCCCTCCCTTCCCCACATCGGATGATCTTCGGGCTGAGGATGAAGAAGAAGCCCCGCAGATAATCGTCACCGTCGCGGACTCTGACGGTCAGGTGGTGCGTCGTCTCACGCGCCCGCCTGCGCCGGGTATGAATCGAGCGACGTGGGACCTTCGCTATCCCGCGCCGTCGCTCGGACAGGCGAGACCGGGCGGAGATGATGATGGATTCTTCCAACCGCCATCGGGGCCGCTCGTGATGCCGGGAAGGTACACTGTTTCGATTGCAAAGAGAGTCGACGGAGTGGTAACGCCGCTGGCGAAACCGCAACAATTCAACGTCGTCGTCGATGGAGCGGCTACGCTCGTAGCGGCTGATCGTGCTGCGCTCGTGGAGTTTCAAAAACGGGTCTCTCGACTTCAACGCGCCCTTACGGGCGCGCTCGAAGCTGCCAATACGGCAAGGACTCGTATAGGATTGATGAAGCGCGCGCTCATAGAGACTCCTGCTGCGCCTGCGAAACTGACCGACGATGCCAATTCAATCGAGAAGCGACTCAATGAAATACTCGGCGACCTGCGCGGCGACCAGACGATTCGCTCGCGCAGTGGAAACACCCCGCCTTCGATCAATGAGCGCGTGGGCGGCATAGCGGGCGATCAGCGAATGTCGACCTCGCGCCCGACTCAGACCCAGATCGATCAGTACCGCATCGCGGCGGACGAGTTCAAACAATCGCTTGCTGCCCTTCGCAGCCTGATAGAAGGCGACCTCGCGCGACTGGAAAAGGCTATGGAGGCAGCCGGCGCTCCACACACCCCGGGCCGATTGCCCGAATGGAAAGATAACTGATGAGAGCGTAATTCGTAATCAAAGGTGCGTGAAGACAACCTCTTCACGCACCTTTTTTCTTTCCCCTTAAAAAATCTGTCGAGCTTCCGAGTCTTCCTGCGGAATATAGAAGAGTAAGGAGAGGTCTGTCTGCAAACGAAAATCCGACAGGTTTCAGGAGCATTTTTGAAAAGCTGAATTTGACCTCAGACTTATTTCCAGAAATATTTCCGGCTGTGAAAAAATATTTTCATATAAAGCGAAAAAAAATGGCTTGCTTTCCGTCTATAGATAATGAGGGAGTTAAAAGCACGGCGCTCCCTGGCCCTTTGATTGAAGTTAGCATTATACAGGGCGTTTAAGATAAAGGCGGCCCCCTTCCGCTCAAGCATATCGCCGCCTATATTTTGGCTGGCTCCTGCTATTTGGCTGGCCATGACGATCCTGGGCGTGGTGAACATCCCCTCCCCGCGTCCGGGTATTGAGCCTCAACCCTGCCCAAGTCCGGCTTTTGCCTGAAAGTCGGGAGGCTCAAAGAGGGCGCGAAGAGCTAAACCTCTTCGCGCTCACCCCCCTCTTCAAAGCAAAAACAATAGCGCGAGAGATGAAGCGGAAATACAGGCTTATTGCTACGATTTTCCTACTTTTGCCTTTTGCCTTTTTACCTGCCTCTGGTGATTGCGCGAAAACTGCGTCCTCCTCTGCCTGCTCGTGCGTATTCCATGTCAAACTGGAAGGGTTATGATTCGGACTGCCAAATATCTGAAGAAATTTTCTGCGCTCACGGCGATCATCGCCCTTTGCTCGCCGATGGTCTGCGCACAGGATGGGCGCATAAGGCTGGAATCACTCGCGCATCTGGAAGCGAAAGCCAGCGAGACCGTAGATGTAAATGTCGAAAGCCCGCTGCTTCAGATAATTCCCAAACTCGTATTCGGCGGGCAATCGGTTGAAGAAAAAACGATGCGCGAACTGGTCACGGGACTCAAAGGCGTCTTCGTCCGCCATTACGAGTTTGAAAAAAGCGGCGAATTCACCGAAACCGATCTCGATACGGTTCGCGCGCAGGTTCGCTCGTGGTCGAAGATCGCAGGCATCCGCAGCAAACGCGGCTCGGAGACGGTCGAAGTCTACGCTCTGATGGACGGCTCCAAAATCACGGGGCTGTTGATTCTGGCTGCCGAGCCGAGGCAGCTTACGCTTGTCAACATAGTCGGCCCGGTCGATCTCGAAAAGCTCATCGAGATGGCTCGCCATTTCGGATGGCTTGAGCTTGAACTCGACAAAACGAAGAAGGAGTAACCATGTCTGAGAGAAAAACTGTCCCCCGAATTCTCATACTGGCGACCGTCATTATTCTGGCGCAGCCGCCTGCCTTCGCGGATGACTTCGATATGATCGTCAAAAATATCGAATCGCATTACAGAGCCAAAAAGCGAAGAATTCCGTTCCTCGGACTGGCAGGCTTTTTCGTCAAGATCATCCGACCGGCGGGCGTGAAGAGTTTCAAGCTCGCCGTATTCGATGAGCAGGATTTTCGCCCCGGACAGCGCGATTTCGAGTTCGAACGGGCAGTTAAAAATTCGATCAACTCGAAAAAGTGGAAACCGATGACGCGAGCCATCAGCCGCTCTACGGGCAATCGCGCTTACGTCTACACTCATCAATCGGGCAAAGACATGGAGATGCTCACCGTCACTTTCTCAAACCGTCAGGCCATAGTCGTTCAGGCCAAGATCAACCCCGATTCGATGGCCCGGTTTATGGAGAAGCCCGAAATCCTCGGCTTTTCGCTGGCGGGAAGCCTCAAGGGTTCGCCTTCGATTTTCGATCCGAACCAAAGCCTCTTCAACGCCGGTTCGAGCGTAAGCGGATCGACGGGTGATTCGCTTGCCACGCTTCGCGACGAAAACTCGCCGCGCATCGACACCGATTCGAAATCGAAACCTGTGCTGAAAGTTCGTTCGACGGAAGATGATTCCGATCTCAATCCCGTGCATGGCGAAGAGAGATCGACGGCCAAACCAAACGAAGAAGCGATCAGACTCGAAGCGCGGCTCGTCAACCTGAACGTGAAAGCCATAGACAGCAGCGGCGATGCGCTCAAGAACCTCTCGAAGAGCGACTTCCGCGTTTTCGAAGAAGGCGTCGAGCAGGATATTTTTTATTTCGAACCCGTGAGCGCGCCGATAAATCTGGTGTTGCTTCTGGACCTGAGCGGCAGCACGAGAGACAAACGCGGGGTGATGATCGAAGCGGCAAAGAAGTTTATCGATTCGCTCAGCCCGCAGGACAAAATCGCGGTTGCAGGTTTCACTCGCAGCTATGTAGTAGCTGTGGATTTCACATCGGACAAAAAGCTTCTGAAGAAAGCCGTCGATAAAATGAAAAAAATTCAGGGCGGCACGGCGTATTATGACGCGATGTGGGCGACGCTCGATCTGCTCGAAAGGGTCAAAGATTCGCGTCAGGCCATCGTGGTTCTGACCGACGGGGTCGACAACTCGATTCTCGAATCGAGCTATGAGCCTTCGGATCGCTCTTTCGATGAATTGCTCGCGCGAGTGATGGAAAGCGACGCGACGATTTATCCTATCTATCTCAACCCCGAAGAAACTCGCTTGAAACAGGCGCTCGCCGACCCGGAGCTATCCGACGCGCGACGTGAGCGAGTGAAGCGAAAGCTTGAGCCTAACCTGATAGCGCATCGCCAGGTGGAGCAACTCGCCGAAGAGACAGCCGGAACAGTGTTTATGGCCGAGGATGAAAGCGATCTCGATGGCGTCTATCAAAAAGTCGCCGCAGAGTTGCGACTCATCTACACGCTGGCTTACGCGCCGAAAAACGTCGACCGCGACGGCAAGTATCGCAAACTCTCTGTCGAAGTGAAGCGAGACCGGGCGAGAGTGAAAGCCCGTCGCGGGTATTACGCGAAGTGACCTCGAATTCGGAATGCGGAGTGCGGAATAAAAACTCCGCATTCCGCATTCCGCACTCCGAATTCGCTAGACTCGCTAGACTCTATGGACTCTCTGGCGATATATTTCGCCAATGCAATCCCCTACAACTCTCTGCAAAAAACAAAGCCGCACATCCTTCGGCAAAGCCTTCCTTTGCAAAACCGAACAGGAGAGGTGAAAGCTATGATAGTCAGAGAAACCCCTGCGCGCTCGACGCACGAAGTAATCAATCAGCCGCCCCCGCTCGAAGAGTACAACCTCTATGAGACAGATAAGATTTTGAAAGAAGCTCTCCGACGCGAAGGCGCAACGTGGGCTGAAGATTTGGTTTCACGTCTCGGCGCGATTGTCGGCAGCCGGGATATGATCGAGGCCGGATTTCAGGCCAATCGCTTCACTCCCACTCTTCGCACGCATGATCGCTTCGGCAATCGCATCGATGAGGTCGAATATCATCCGGCTTATCATCGCTTCATGCAGACGAGCATGAAATGGGAACTTCACTCGCTGCCGTGGAGCGACCTCCGCGCGGGTTCGCACGTCGCGCGCTCTGCGATGATGTACCTGATGTGCCAGACCGAGCCGGGCCACCTTTGCCCTATCTCGATGACGTTTGCCGCCGTGCCGACTCTTCGTCATCAATCGGAAATAGCTACGGAGTGGGAGCCGCGACTTTTTTCTTCGAATTATGACGAGCGATTCCTTCCGGTCTCCATGAAACGCAGCGCGACCATAGGGATGGCGATGACTGAAAAGCAGGGCGGCTCGGACGTGAGGGCTAACACCACGCGAGCCGTCGCCGTCGGAAGAGGCGGTTCGGGCGAGGAGTACGAAATCACCGGGCATAAATGGTTCTGCTCGGCTCCGATGTGCGATGCGTTTTTGACGCTTGCTCACACGGACAAAGGGCTGTCGTGTTTTTTGGTCCCGCGATGGACTGAGGGAGAGAGAAATCGATTTTTCATTCAGCGGCTCAAGGATAAGCTCGGCAACAGGTCGAACGCTTCGAGCGAAATCGAATACGATGGCGCGCGGGCGCGAATGATCGGGGAAGAAGGGCGCGGAGTTGCTACGATAATCGAAATGGTCGCCCACACGCGGCTCGATTGCGCGGTCACGTCCGCAGCCCTTATGCGTCAGGCCGTCTCTCAGGCTGTTCATCACACCGGTCATCGTTCAGCTTTCGGCAAACTGATCGCGGATCAACCGCTGATGCAAAACGTGCTGGCTGATCTCGCATTGGAAGCGGAAGCGGCGACCGTCAGCGTGATGCGGCTCGCTCGCGCTTACGATGAATCGCAAAGCGACGAAGGCGCGCGCTCCTTTCGACGGCTGGCGACGGCGGTTTTAAAATACTGGATTTGCAAACGCGCGCCCGGTCACGTTTACGAATCGCTCGAATGTCTGGGCGGAAATGGATTTGTCGAAGAGAGCCTGATGGCTCGGCTTTATCGCGAAGCTCCGTTGAGTTCGATATGGGAAGGATCGGGAAATGTGATTTGTCTCGATGTGCTGCGAGCGATGGGGCGCGAGCCTCAGTCGGTCTCTCTGTTTATCGATGAGCTTGAGCTTTCGCGCGGCGCAAACAAGCGTCTCGATGAGTTCATCGTTGAGTTGCAGAAAGAATTGAGCGACCGCGCAAACATAGAGCAGAGGGCGAGAATCGTGACCGGAAGGATGGCGCTTGCGCTTCAGGCGGCTCTTGTGGTGCGCAACAGCCCGTCGTTCGTTTCGGACGCTTTCTGCGAGTCGCGTTTGAAATCCGTGAGCGGCGTTTATGGCGGTCTTTCGGATGGAATCGATTTCAGGAACATCATCGAGCGCGCGAGCGTGTAGGATGATTGATTGCATCATTCATCAGGATGACTGATGAACATAACGCGAAGCAAAGCATTCAATGTTGGATTTCTTATAGTCCTGCTCCTGTTTGCAGCGGCTAATATCTATAGCTACGACTGGATGCTGGAACAGGAATGTTTCGATTGCATTAAGTCGTTTGGCCTGCCGTTCAGTCTTTACGAAACTGGCACTATTCACCACATTACTCGTATCCTTTGGGATGGCTTGATCGCAGATGTTTTGATAGCGATATCGGCAAGCATGGGTGTTGGTCTTTTCTGTAAGTGGGTTTTTAATGTAGAAAAGGGACTTGCTTAAAATCGAATTAAACCCCCGTTCGGAATAAAGCCTATCGTCCGGCAGAAATAGGAAGGAGTTTTTGATGATTCGAAAGCTGTTCTCTTTCACGCTCATCGCTCTTTTCTTCACGTCGGCCTTTTCGCAACAGAAAGTTCAGTTCGGCAAGTGCGATGATGTGCCGCAGCGCAGCGAGGCTTCGCTTCAGGCGATTCATATCACCATGCGCGATGGAGTGAAGATAGCCGCCGATGTCATCCTTCCCAAAGACCTGCCCGCCGGAAAGAAGTTGCCCGCGATTCTGCTTGCCACTCGCTACTGGCGCGCAATCGAAGGCGCACCTGCGGGCAATCGCTTCTGGATAGATCACGGATATGCGGTCGTCTCAATCGATGTGCGAGGCACGGGCGCATCGTTCGGTCGCTGGCCTTATCCCTGGTCTGCGGATGAAATCAAAGACCTCGGCGATGTGGTCAAATGGATAGTCGCGCAGCCGTGGTCTGATGGCAACGTGGGGAGCATCGGCACATCCTACACCGCGAACACAGCCGAGTTCACCGCCGTCAGCAATCACCCGGCGGTCAAAGCGGTCGTGCCTCGCTTCAGCGATTTCGATCTCTACACCGATCTCACTTTTCCCGGCGGGTTGTTCAACGAATTCATAGCCAGAGATTGGGGCGCGCTCGTCGGCGCGCTCGACAAAAATGCAAAACAGGGCCAGCCGCCACGGGGCGTCAGACCCACAGATGAAGACAAAGACGGAAGCCTTCTTGCTGCTGCCCTCCGCGATCACGAGCAGAACCCCAGCGTCTATGAAGCGTCGAAGCAGATTACTTATCGAGACGACCGCCCGACGGGATGGAACGCCGAGATGAAAGATTTCAGCGCCTACAACTATCGCCGCGAGATAGAGCGTTCGCGCGTCCCCATATTCGCGTGGGCAAGCTGGATGGACTCAGGCACAGCCAACGGCGCGATCAAACGATTTCTCACTTTCAGCAATCCTCAACGCCTCATCATCGGCGCGTGGAGTCACGGCGGAGGATTTCACGCCAGCCAGTTCCTCCCGCCTGCCACTCCGACCGATCCCAATCCGCAGGCCCAGTCGCAGGAAGCCTTCTGCTTTCTCGATCAGTTCCTCAAGGGCAAGCCGAACGGCATGAATGAACGGGTCATGATCTATTACACGATGGGCGAAGAGCGATGGAAGTCTACGCGAGTGTGGCCGCCTGCCGGTAGCTCCCGGCAGAGATGGTATCTCTCGGCTGAGAATTCTCTCGCCCGCGCTGCTCCGAAAGCTCGAACGGGCGCGGACAGGTACACCATCGATTTCGAAGCGACTACAGGCAAACAGAATCGCTGGTACACTCAGCTTGGCGGCGATGTTATTTATGGAGATCGCGCTGAGGCTGATCGAAGGCTTCTCACTTATACCAGCGCGCCGCTTCAGGAAGATGTGGAAATCACGGGTCATCCGGTCATCACGTTGTTTGTCACCTCGACTGCCGAAGACGGCGCGTTCATAGTCTACATCGAAGACGTGGATGAACAGGGCCGCGTCTCTCACATAACCGAAGGCCAGTTGAGAGCGATTCATAGACGAGTGTCTACGGAGACGCCACCCTATCGAATGCTCGAGCCTTATCATTCGTTCAAACGGAAAGACTCGATGCCGTTGAAGCCGGGCGAGGTGACGCGATTGACTTTCGGAATACTGCCGACATCCGTTCTGATCAAAAAAGGTCATCGCATTCGCATCGCCATCGCGGGCGCGGACAAAGATACGTTCGCGCGCACGCCTTCGGATAAAACTCCGACGATAACAGTGGAGCGAAACCTGCGCTTTGCATCGTTCATCGATCTGCCCGTTATCAGAAATCACAAGATGCAGATAGGAGAATGAATCATGAAACTGAAATCCTGCCTGACCATTTTGCTGCTGGCCGTCCTGTTCACGGGGATGACTACTGCTTTCGTGCCGGTCTTGACTTGCGCGCAGACTAACTCTTTTGAAGAAAGAATCCTTCGCGTCGAAAACGGATTGCTGCTTCCCTTAGCGATCAAAGGGCAACCGCCGAAGGGCATGAATTTGCTTGAGCGAATGAAGCACTACAAAGTGCCGGGTGTGAGCGTGGCCGTCATCGAGAATTCTGCAATCAGTTGGGCGCGCGGTTATGGCCATAGCGAAGCAGGCACGGATGAGAAAGTCACCGTCGATACACTTTTTCAGGCAGCATCGATCAGCAAGCCTGTGGCGGTTACGGCTGCGCTTCGCCTCATCGAGCAGGGCAAGCTCAATCTCGATGAAGACGTGAATCTGAAACTGAAATCGTGGAAAATGCCCGACAATGAATTCACGAAAGAACAGAAAGTGACCATCCGGCGATTGACGAGTCACAGCGCGGGATTGACCGTGCATGGCTTTCCGGGATATGCGGCGGAAAGCGCGCTGCCTTCAGTCGTTCAGATACTCAACGGCGAGCCGCCTGCAAACACAAGAGCCGTCCGCGTCGATACCGTTCCCGGCAAGATGTGGCGTTACTCAGGCGGCGGGACTACCGTGCTGCAACAACTCCTCATTGACACGACCGGCAAAACTTTTCCTCAACTCATGCAGGAAATCGTTTTGAGCAAAGTCGGGATGCGCCAAAGCACTTACGAACAGCCGCTTCCAAAAAGCAGATGGGAGCAGGCCGCCGCAGGTCACAGGCCCAACGGAGAAAAGATCAAAGGCAATTTTCACACGTACCCGGAAATGGCCGCGGCGGGGCTTTGGACTACGCCTTCCGATCTGGCGCGATTCGCCATCGAGATTCAAAAATCGAAAGCTGGAAAATCGCGTTTGCTTTCGAAGCAAATGGTCGAGGAGATGCTCACGCGTCAGAGCGGCGATTACGGACTCGGACTCGGGCTTGCGGGCGAAGGGCGCGGCCAGCGGTTCAGTCACGGCGGATCGAATGAAGGCTTCCGTTGTTTTATGGTCGCTTACAGCGAGATGGGCAAGGGCATCGTGGTGATGACGAACTCCGATAATGGAAGTCAACTGATGATGGAGATAGTTCGCGCGGTCGCTCACGAATACGGATGGCCCGATTACAAGCCTACGGAACGAGAGACGATCAAGCTCGATACTGAGTCCTTAAAACCATTCGTCGGCGACTATCAGGTTGCGCCGAACTTATCGCTGAAGATCGAACTCGAAGGCGATCACCTCACAGCAACCCCAACGGATCGACCCCGGATCGATCTTTACCCCGAATCAGAAGTGAAATTCTTTTCCACCGAGATGCAGGTCGAAATCACCTTTGTCAAAGATAACGGCAAGGTCAACGAACTCACAGCGCGCCTTTTCGGTCGCGACTTGAAAGGCGTCAGAACGAAGTAAATCTGGAGTCGAGAGTCTGGAGTCTGGAGTCCTGATAGTTTCCACATTCGGACTCCAGACTCTCGACTCCAGACTCCAGACTTTTCGGAGGAGAAACGATGACTGAAAAAATGAACCATCGATGGCGGCTGGCCGCGCGTCCCGTCGGGATGATCAAGGAATCTGACTTCAAATTTACTGAAGAGCCTATACCGGAACTCGGCAATGGGCAGGTGCTTGTCCATAACCTCTACATCTCGCTCGATCCGACCAATCGCGGGTGGGTCAACGATATAGATACTTATCTTCCGCCGGTCGCGATAGGCGAGGTGATGCGCAGCATTGCGATAGGCGAAGTCGTAGAATCGCGCAACCCCGGTTTCGAAGAAGGCGACATCGTTCAGGGCATGTTCGGATGGCAGGAATACGCCGTGAGCGCGGGCGAAGGGATCAACAAGCTGCCGATGATACCGGGGCTTCCGCTTACGGCTTTCTTCGGACTGTTCGGCCACATCGGCGCGACGGCTTACTTCGGGCTGCTCGATACAGCGAAACCCAAAGCGGGCGAAACGCTCGTCGTCTCGACAGCAGCCGGGGCGGTCGGGTCGCTCGTCGGGCAGATAGGAAAAATTCATGGACTTCGAGTCGTGGGACTCACGGGCAGCGACGAGAAATGCCGATGGATAACCGAAGGGCTTGGCTATGACGCGGCGATCAATTACAAAACTGAAAACGTGAGAGAGAGTTTGAAGAAGCATTGCCCCGCCGGGATCGATATCTATTTCGAGAACGTGGGCGGCGCGATACTCGACGCGGTGTTGAATCTGATCAATATCAGGGCGCGAATCGTGCTGTGCGGATTGATTTCGCAATACAACGCATCCGAGCCTGTTCCCGGCCCTTACAATTTCGTCCAGATTCTTGTCAAACGGGCGAGGGTCGAAGGCTTCATAGTTTTGGATTATGTGGATCGTTTTCAGGAAGCGTTTCAGGAGATGGGCCGATGGTACTCGGAAGGCAAAATCAAGTATCGCATAGATGTCGTCGAAGGACTCGATCAGGCTCCGCGAGCCTTGAACAAACTCTTCGACGGATCGAATACGGGCAAGCTCGTTCTCAAGGTTTGAAAAATAAGGAGGTTACAGGTTACAGGGAGATAGGAGATAAGGTTTGGGAGAATTTGGGAATAGGAGAAAAGAATCTACGCCTTCTGCTATTTCTTTCGCCTTATCAGTCATCACCTCTTCCCCTGTCCCCTGTAACCTGTAACCTGTAACCTAATGTCATGAAAATCTATCGACTTCTGGTCGCGCTCGTCATCTTGTCGCTATCGACCGGCGCGTTTCCTCAACCCCCTCAAACTGAATCTTTCGATCTGCTCATTCGCGGAGGCACGGTCATCGATGGAACCGGCAGGCGAGGCTATCGCGCCGATGTCGGAATACGCGACGGCAAAATAGTTTTCGTCGGCACAGTGGCCGCTCGTCAGCCAGCCAAATTTTTTGTGGACGCGACGGGACTCGTCATCGCTCCCGGCTTCATCGATGTTCACAGCCACACGGCGGAAGCAATATCGAATCCCGCGCGGCGAATGAACGAGGGAGTCATTCGTCAGGGAGTCACGACCGTTGTCGGCGGGCCTGACGGCGGCCTCAGCCCCGCGCAGATAAAAAGGCTGATGGAGGCTTATGAGAAAAACGGCGTGGGAACGAACGTCGCTTTTTATGTCGGACACAACGCCATTCGCGCCTCGGTGATGGGAAGAGACTTCAAACGATTCGCCACTGCGGACGAGATTGAAAAGATGCGCGCGCTCGTCCGCGAAGGAATGCAGATGGGCGCGGTCGGACTTTCTACAGGGCTGATGTACGAGCCGGGAATGTTCAGCAACACTCAGGAAGTCATCGCGCTCGCTCGCGAAGTCAAACCTTTCAACGGCACTTACGATTCGCACGTGCGCGACCCCGTTCGGCGTTTTCTGGAATCAGACCGCGAAGCGATTGAGATAGGACTCAAAGCCGGCATACCGGCCAAGATCGCTCATGAAAAAGCTGTGGGACTTGAGAACGCCGGAAAAACGAGCGACCTGATAGCGATGGTCAATGCCTCTCGTCGCAGCGGCCACGAAGTCGTCACCGATCAATACCCTTATGATGGCGCGGCCACTTCTACGCTCACAGGAATAATCGTCGTGCCGCGCGAGATGGCGGCGTCTTTCGATCTCAAAACGGCGCTCGGCGATAGGCAGAAGCGCAGGGCGTTGAAAGAAGCGAGCGAGAACGGCATCGAAGGCGGCTTCGCTTGGTTGAAGGCTACGGGTTATTCGAGCATGCGAATAACGAGCAGCCGCGATTATCCGCAACTGGTCGGAAAATATCTTTCCGAGCTTGCTAAGGAAAGGAAGCTCGATCCATTCGATCTCGTATCGGAGTTGATTCTCGGAGCAGAACAAGCGGTTGGCATCACGCTTGGCGCGATTCGCGAAGAAGAAGTTCGACAGTTGATGAGACAGCCGTGGAATATGATCGCAAGCGACGGCGCGTATACGGACAGCAATTCCAGAGGAGCGGGCCATCCGCGCTCGACGGGAACATTTGCGCGAGTGCTTGGTCGTTATGTGAGAGAGTTGCGATTGCTCACGCTTGAAGAAGCGATACGCAAGATGACTTCATTTCCTGCGGATCATCTCGGCCTGTTTGATCGCGGGCGGATAGAGAAGGGCAAGGCCGCAGACATAGTGATATTCGATGCGCGCACGATCACGGATCGCTCGACCTGGGACGAACCGAATCTGATGGCCGAAGGCGTGCGCCACGTTTATGTGAACGGCGCGGCTGTGTTGCTCGACGGCAAGCTGACAGGCAATGCGTCAGGCAAATTCGTTCCCCGGCAAAGGTAGGACGCGGACTTGCTTTGAACAATACTGTTGAGCCGCCCTTTCCCGCTTGATAGACTCGTCGTGTTTTCTTGCGGCCCCTTCGATGACCACATCCGAGATTGAGTCGAACGGATGTTGCTGGATCAATTTTTCACTTATATTTCTTACGTCGCTCTCATCTTTCAGGGCTTCTTCAATCCCATACCTCTCGGCAACGAAGGATTGAAGTCCAAGCGCATTCCTTATATCACCATCGCCATCGTTTTGCTTAACGTCGGATTATTCGTCGCCACTCTTCGCATCATCCGAGATCAGGAGTACAGAATCGAGACGGCGGCGGAAAACATGCTGCGTTTCCTCGAAAAAAATCCTCGCGCAGACCGAATCACAGAGGTGCAGGAAAAGCTCAGAGAAATGCGACTGGCCGACGACCGAGCGAGGCTGACTCTGAGCGGAAAAGCCGTGTTGATGCGCCCGCCCGACGATGAAGGATACAAAATGGAAATCGGTGAAGGCGAGTTCGATAAACTCCTGATCGATTTCCGCAGCGCATTCGCGGCCTATAGCGAATCCATGAACGATCATCTGTTTTCTCGATTCGGACTCGGCCCCGGCTCGACGTGGAAAGCGCATCAGCTTATAACCTACATGTTCTTTCACGGCGGACTGCTGCATCTGGCGGGCAACTGCGTTTTCTTCCTCGCCCTTGCGACTAGCGTCGAGAGGCTTTGGGGGCAAAAAATCTTCACCGCATTTTATTTTCTCGTAGGCGTGATGGCCTGCCTTCCCTCTCTGATGCTTCCGACTCAGGGGCCGATGATTGGAGCGTCGGGAGCGATAAGCGGGATGATGGGCGCATTCCTCGTCTGCTTCATCAACGCCAAAGTCAGAGTCGGATGGCTATCGCTGCCGCTCTTTCCCATTCTTCCGATCTTTCGCCGCAAGCCGTTCGGCATAATCCCGATTCCGGCTTATATTTTCCTGGCTTATTATTTCGTCTCTCAGATTTCATTCTGGTGGGTGTCGAAGAAAGCAGGCGGCAACACGGGCGTCGCCTACTCAGCCCACGTAGCAGGTTTCTTCTTCGGCGTCTTCTTCGCAGTGATGCTGGAACTCGTGAGGCTGAAAAAAGATTTCGCCCCCCCGCCTGAGCCTCAAGAGGTTGATGCGTCGGCAGCAGCCGAGCAAGCTTACCGAATCTGGCAAAGAAAGCCTCCTGCTTCAGCAGCGAGGATGAATTTGCCGCCGCTCTCGCTCCCCTCGATGGGGGCGAGGCGGCTATTGACTGCGCTACTCTCCCGATTCATAATCA
>Ga0187893_10008492_pt1 | contig 16169 bp, 15 predicted proteins | sample MA1701074metaG_FD_139574 | JGI IMG/M metagenome (GOLD analysis project Ga0187893, IMG submission 139574) | White microbial mat communities from a basaltic lava cave in the Kipuka Kanohina Cave System on the Island of Hawaii, USA - MA170107-4 metaG ...
ACAGATGACCTGAAAGCGAGATTGAGCCAGAGTGTGCAGCAAACATTGAAGCTCGGTAAAGACCTCATGTTTTTATTGGTTGAAAGCAATGCTTCAAAAGAAAATGGAAAGGCATCTTCTTCAAAAAAAGTTTCTGAATCCAAATCTTTGTTTGCTGCCGAAACCACAAGTTCCAACGTCATTCAATACTCAAAACTGTTAATGTGTGAAGACACAGGTATCAGCTATGAAGAACCATCGCCCAATGCTTTTTCATTTAACTCACCTTATGGCGCTTGCCCCGCCTGCAAAGGTTTGGGCACTACATTTCATATTAATATGGATGCAGTTATACCTGATACTTCATTAAGTATCGGCGAAGGTGGCATTGCTCCGTTGGGTGGTGAAAGAGAAGCTTATGTTTACAAACAGGCACAAGAAGTAGCTAAGAAAAATAAAATATCACTTACCAAACCTATAAAAGAAATACCACAGAAATCCCTGAACATTTTATTGTACGGAAATGAAGAAGGAATGGAAACGGTGGTTGACTTTGAGAACATACAATTCGATCCGCAGATGCCCTATGAGGGAATCGTCAATATGCTGTATCGCTGGTTTAATAACGGACATCGTGAGGAATTGCGCAACTGGGCCGAAGATTACATGCAGCTGAAACCTTGTGAGAGCTGCGGCGGTGCAAGATTGAAAAAAGAAAGCCTGTGGTTTAAAGTTGCGGGAAGGAATATTTCGGAGTTAAGCAATATGAACCTGGATAATCTTGCTGCATGGTTGGATGGCATTGAATTGCGGATATCGAATAAACAAAATATTATTGGCAAAGATGTATTGAAAGAAATAAGAGAAAGGCTTCAGTTCCTGCTTGATGTTGGATTAACCTACCTGACATTGAATCGCAGTTCTAAAACATTAAGCGGTGGTGAATCACAGCGCATACGGCTTGCCACACAAATAGGATCGCAATTGCAGGGCATCACTTATGTACTGGATGAGCCATCCATTGGATTGCATCAAAGAGATAATCACCGGTTGATTGATGCATTGAGAAACTTGCGCAATATTGGCAACAGTGTTATTGTAGTGGAACATGATAAAGACATCATGCTTGCTGCAGATCATTTGATTGATATTGGCCCAAAAGCTGGTTATCATGGTGGTAAAGTAGTAGCGCAAGGCGATCCCAAAAGTTTATTGAAGTTAGATACGCTTACTTCCAATTACCTGAACGGACGATTAAAGATTGACGTGCCAAAAGAAAGAAGAAAGGGCATAGGTAAGTTTTTGGAATTAAAAGGAGCAAAAGGAAACAACCTGACTAATGTAGATGTAAAGTTTCCGCTGGGAAAATTTATTGTGGTTTCAGGCGTAAGCGGCAGCGGTAAATCAACATTGATAAACGAAACATTATATCCCATTCTTTCGCAACATGCGTTTGGTTCGAGAATGACACCGCTTGAATATAAATCGGTAAAAGGCCTTGAGTATATTGATAAGGTAGTAGAGATAGATCAATCACCAATTGGCCGCACACCAAGAAGCAATCCTGCTACCTACTGCGGTTTCTTTACTGAAATAAGAACATTGTTTGCATCCATACCCGAAGCAAAGATCAGGGGATACAATGCAGGCCGTTTTTCATTTAATGTAAAAAGCGGCCGATGCGAAGTATGCGAAGGCGGCGGTATGCGGGTGATTGAAATGAATTTTTTACCTGATGTTTATGTGCATTGTGAAAAATGCAATGGCAAACGATATAACAGGGAAACGCTGGAAATACGTTATCGGGGCAAATCAATTGCCGATGTGTTAGAGATGACTGTCGAAGAAGCGGTGGAATTTTTCCAGGCTGTTCCGTACATCTACAGAAAGATAAAAGTATTGGAAGAAGTAGGATTGGGTTACATCACATTGGGTCAATCAGCAGTAACACTGAGTGGGGGAGAAGCACAACGTGTAAAGCTCTCCACCGAGCTTTCAAAAAGAGACACCGGTAAAACATTTTATATACTCGATGAACCAACAACGGGTTTACATTTTGAAGATATACGCCACCTGCTCGATGTATTGAATAAATTAGTAGATCGTGGCAATACTGTGCTGGTGATAGAACACAATATGGATGTGATCAAAGTGGCAGATCATATTATTGACATCGGCCCTGAAGGCGGCGATGGCGGCGGTAAAATTTTATTTGAAGGCACGCCGGAAGAATTAATTAAAAATAAACAAAGCTATACCGCTGAGTTTTTGAAAACAGAATTGAACGGGCATAGCTGAACTGTATAACAGTAAACTGTTGTATTTATTTACTGCAGTTTTTCTATTTTTGTCTTTCACAAACGGAATGTAGCGCAGCCCGGTAGCGTACTTCGTTCGGGACGAAGGGGTCGCTGGTTCGAATCCAGTCATTCCGACTCAGGCTCTGTGAGAACAGAGCTTTTTTTATGCAGCATCATTTTATTATGACTCTCCAATAATCTTTTTTCGGTGTTGCATTCCCCATTTGTGCATGGCGAGAATAACTTCTGAAAGTGTTTTGCTATAGGGTGTAAGAGAATATTCTACTGTAACAGGTTTGGTATCCTGAACTGTTCGTATTACCAAACCGTTCATTTCAAGTTCCTTTAACTCTTTTGATAAAATCCGCGGTGTGATGCCTGCTTCCCTTGACAGTTCCCTGAATCTTTTTTTTCCGCTTCTCAAAGTAGAAATCAAAACCAATTTCCATTTTCCACCCACTACATCTAAGGTGTCCTGGAGGGCCAACCTTGCTTTTTTGCATGATTCTTTTGTATGCATAGTATCCTTTTTGTTACTGGTATCCTTTATGTAACAGGTTACAAAGGTATACCGTTGCTTTCGAACTTTGCACTCTCATTTAAAAATGGAATTATGTCGCAGAAAGTTATTAAAATAACGGGATGGGTTCTCACCATTGTATTAGCCTTATTTTTCGTAATGACAGGCACTTTAAAGCTTATCGGGAATGAAACAGTGATAGCACAAACAGCCTCAATTGGAGTTGATCCGGAAACTACCAGGATTCTGGGTATTATCGAAATCTTTTCAGTTATTCTTTTTATTATACCACGTACAGGAGTTGCAGGCACTTTATTGCTTGTTGCATATATGGGCGGAGTAATTGCTACTGGTGTTCAACATCAACAGCCCATTGCAATGGGTATGGTGACTGAAGCTTTGGTGTGGATCACGGCAGTTCTTCGTTTTCCTGAATTAGGACAACGGTTATTCTTTGGAAAATAGAAAGCAGTAAAGGCAAGCTATAAAACGAATACTTATGAACAGAAAAAAAGTAGTGGTTGCAGGAGCCACCGGATCATTGGGAAATAAAATTGTCAAAGCATTATTGGAACAAGGTGCTGATGTTACCGCAATGGTCAGGCCGACCAGCAACAGGCGCAAACTGGAAGAAATGGGTGTCAGGAATTTTGTGATTGGCGATATGATGGATAAAGAGTCATTAAAAGATGCTTTATCTCCAAAACATGGTTTTGACACTATAGTTGCCAGCGCCGCCGGATATACACGACACTCTAAAGGTGATAGTACAAAAACAGATACAGTAGGTTATCAAAACCTGGTAGATGCAACCAAAGAAGCGGGTATTTCAAGGTTTGTGCTTATATCTATTCTCGAAAGTGATAAAGCAGTAAATGTCCCGCACTTTCACAACAAATACCTGACAGAAAAATATCTTTTCAAAAAGCAGCAGCCATTTATTGCTCTTAGACCGGGTGCTTTTTTTGATTGGGCCGATGATTTAATGATTAAAAAAATAAAGAAAGGCATTGTCCCCGTGTTTTTCACCGGAGTAGATTATGGCACCATTTATACACCTGATCTTGCCCGTTATGCAGCTATCGCAGCTACTTCATTACCTGATTTAGAACTGAACACAAGTATAGATGTTGGCTGGAGTGAACCTGTGAATGACAAAAACTTAGCCGCTGCTTTTTCAAAAGTGCTCAACAGGCCAATTAAGGCTAAGCCTGTTATTCCTTCATTCGTTGTAAATATTATAGCACCCATTCTTGCAAAGTTCAGCAGTAATATGCGTGATATGTATGAAATGCTAAAATGGGTAAAGACCGGTGTTTATGTAAGCAAAAATACACAACGGCAAAAACAACTTTTTGGAGACCTGCCAACTATTGAAGAAGCAGTAAGAAGATATTGTGCTGATAGAGATTTAATCTCCTGACAATTACTCATGCGTTTAAAATAAATTAAAATGAAAAAGTTTAAAAAAGAAGACACTGTAATGTTACTAATTGACCACCAGGTTGGCACATTAAACTTTGCTGCAAACAGGCCAAAGGACTTAATCGTAAGCAGAGCCAGGCTTTTGGCAAGGTTTGCAAAAACACTCGGTATCCCTATTGTTCTCACAACGAGCCAGGAAGACCTTGCGCAAGGCCCATTAATTCCAGATTTGCAAGAGCTGCTTCCGGAAGAATATAAGAATCGTGTAAAAAGACAAGGAGTAACTAATGCATGGAACGATGAAAACTACAAAGCGGCTGTATTAAAGGCAGCCAACGGAAGAAAGAATGTTATTATGGCCGGGCTTACCAACGACGTTTGCATTGTATGGCCATCTATTTCCATGCAGGAAGAAGGATTTGATGTGCAGGTGGTGATAGAAGCCGGGGGCTCTCCCACTCAGATTGGCGATGAAGTAGCACAACGTACATGGGAAAGCAAAGCTGTAAGAACGACAACAACTAACCAATTGGTTTCTGAAATGGTACATAGCTGGTCTTCAGAAGATGGACAAAAGGTTGTGCCTATTCTTTATGAAGAAGTGCTTACTAAACAATAATTTTTGAAATGCTTCAAAAAATAGATAAATCGAATTTAATAGACAAAGGATTCATCAAGATACTTTATCCCGGTTTAGCTGTTTCAAAAAAAGATTCAGGGATTGGAAGTATTGGACGTATTGATCATGCTTACATTTCCGGAAACCATACTATACCCATGCATCAGCATATAAATGATGAAATACTTTCTTATTTCAGAACCGGAAAAGGCGAACACAGGGACTCGGAAGGATTTGTGGAGATCATTGGTAAAAATAAACTGATGCTGATGAAGGCAGGAATATCTTTTTACCATGAAGAAAAAATGATTGATGAAGGTGAACCTTTGGAAGGGTTACAAATTTTTATCAGACCCGGAAAGAAAGACTTACAGCCACAAGTTGTTTTTCTCAACCTTGAGAATTTACATAGTGAAGATAAATGGCGGCTGATTGCATCACCGTCTGATGAAACAAAATTTCAATTCAGCAGTCAAACGTGGATATATGACATGAAATTGCTGAAGGATGCAAGCGTCTCACTGCCTGTGTTGCAAAAAAATAATCTTACCTGTCTCTTATACGTATTTAAAGGAAACGTCAAAGTAAATGATGACGTCACCTTAGTAAAAAAAGACAGTCTTATTATCAAAAATGAGGAGATCACAATAGAAGCCGCGGATGAATCAGAATTGGTTTTGTTTATCACAGACGAGGAGGCTGAAATCTTTGATGACGGCATGTATAGTGGCAACAGGGTATAACAATTAATTTAAAAAAATATAGAATGAAACTATTTGAACAAATTCAGTTAGGAAACCGAACACTAAAAAACAAAATGGCGATGGCGGCAATGACCAGGAGCCGTGCAGACATAAACGGAGTGGTAGGTGATTTAACCATGCTGTATTACACACAAAGAGCCAGTGCAGGATTGATCATTACCGAAGGCATCAATATTTCGAAACAGGCATTGGGAAGCCCGTTGACTCCAGGACTTTTCACCCAGGAACAAATTAATGCCTGGAAAAGAGTTACAAGATCAGTTCATGACAATGATGGTGTAATTTATGCTCAATTGTGGCATGCCGGCCGTGTAGGACATTCTGCCGACAAAACTGGTGAATTGCCTGTTGCTCCTTCAGCTATTGCAATAGAAGGCATGAAGCATTTTACCACGCAGGGCATGAAGGATTATGAAAAGCCAAAAGCTCTGTCTGTTGATGAGATTAAACAAATTGTTCAGGACTATGCACAAGCTGCACAAAACGCTATTGAGGCAGGCTTTGACGGTGTGGAACTGCATGCAGCCAACGGATATTTACCCAACCAGTTTTTATCAGAAAGTGCAAACCAGCGAACAGATGAATATGGTGGAAGTATTGAAAATAACAGCAGGTTTACTCTTGAAGTAATGCAGGCATTGATAAATGCTATAGGTGGAGAAAAGGTTGGAATTAAAATATCTCCTTTACACCCTTATGCCGGTATTGCTTTAAATAATCCTGTGGCTACATTTTCTTATTTAATTGAAGAGCTTAACAAAATGGATTTTGCATTTGTGGAACTGATGAAAAAAAGCCCAATGTTTCCATTACTGCCACATTACCCTGCTTCAGATGAAATTGAGCTGTTTGGTAAAATAGTAAAACATACATTCATTGCCAACACAGCTTATAACAAAGGAACAGCCGAAACAGAACTGCAAAAAGGGATTGCGGATATTATATCATTTGGCGGTTTGTACCTGGCAAATCCCGATCTGCCAAAACGATTTGAACTCAATGCAGACCTGAATCTGCCCGACAGAACTACAATGTTTGGAGGAGGTGAAAAAGGATATATTGATTATCCTTTTTTAAAAAATGGAGTAAATGAATATAGTTACACTTCCTGATGCCAAACAATGAATTCAACAATTATCCGGTCATCCCGACCAAAATAAAACCCCACATTTTCGTGGGGCTTTATTTTTATTGTTTGCTCGTTGTATCTGCAGCAGGTTTTTTCTTTTTCTTAAACAATCCTTCAACAGTATTTTTCAGTGTTTGCTCAGCTTTCTTTTTGGTGCTGTCAATGTTCGTAGTCTTTTGAGTAGAATCTTTGCTGCCAAAAATTTTATTTTTCAGGTCTTCTTTTACATCATTCACTACCTGGTTCTTTACCGCAGCTACAGAATCTTTTATCTTTTGCTTTTCTGTTTCCACTTTTTCTTTGGCAAAATCAGCAGCCTGTTGTTTCAGATCAGCCACAGCATCGCCTGCTACTTCTTTCAGATCGGTTTTTACAGAAGGGTTTGTAATACTTCCACCCATTTTCACATTCAGGTTAACCGTTTCACCAAGCTTCACGGGTATTCCTTTACTACTGGCTTGCGATGCAAGGTTATTAATAAGATTATTACCTTCTGTTCCCAGGTATTTGCGGGGCACTTTCATGGCTATTACATAGTCAAGAGACTGATCAAAGCCATGCATGCCGCCGATCTGCATTTCGATGTCTTTTACATTTACTGTAAAGGGTTTTACCAATACTTTGCCATTGGCAAATTCAATGTAATTTTTAATATCTTTTATTGTTACCGACTTAAGTTCATTAATCTGTAACGTATTGGCCAGTTTTTCCAGCGGCGCAAATTTTTTAAGCACACCTTCCAGCAACAAAAGATTTCCTTTACCTGTCAGACTGCTGAGATCGGGCATCATATTTCCATTAAGATCGCCTGTCATAGACAATTGAGAACTTAATTTTCCATCAAGAAATTGACCTACCGGCATTAACTTTTGAATTGTATTAAAAGCAAAAAATGCTTTTTGAACATTAATATCTTTTACATCATAGCTTAATGCGATCTTAGGTTCTTTCTTATTTGCCTTGGTAGAGTAGGAGCCATTAAAAGCGATAGAGCCATCCAATGCATCTGTTTTTACATTTTGCAGCTTCACAGCTTCATCATTCAATACCAGCACTCCATTTATGTTTTTATAATTTACCTTATCATATTTTACATCGCCTGCTTTGGCATTGATGGTAAAATTGATACCAGCCGGTACAAGAAATGGCTCTGATGAAGTTGAAGCCGTTGTTTCAGATGAAGTGGCTGTGATAGCAGTATCGGTACCCATCCAATCGTTCAGGTTCATTTTATCTGCAGTCACATTCAGGTTGCCAGACAACGTTTGGTTTTGCATGGCATAACCAATAAGATTATTCATTGCGCCATTGGCTGTGAAATTGGTATTGAGATAATTTCCCTGCAGATTATTCAGCGTTACATTTTTTTGATTGAAAGTAACCTGTGTGTTATCCAATGTTACTCCTGAAGGATAATCTTTAGAAACGTATTTTAATTTATTGAGTGATGCCGTGCCGGTAAGATTGATCTTATCATATTCTTTTTTATCAATGGCCGTTTTATTACCGCTGAATGCAAGGTCAGCATTCAATATACCATTGATAATAGTGCCGGGTTCCAGTTGTGTAAACTGTTTTATATTGTCCAATGTAAATCTTCCTTTGGCATTTCCGGAAAAATCAATGGAAGAAACCGGGTGACGCAATTGTAATGAAAAATCAAAAGGATCTTTACCCACTTCAATATGACCGTCCATGATATTCACCGTAGTATTATCAGCAATGCCGCCATTATTTTCCAGCTGCACTTTCATGCTGCCGTTTTGTATCGGTTGAGGAAAATCATTGGAGGAATAGAAAAGATTTTTGATGTCTAAAAATCCGCCGGCAGTAAAAGGCCCTTGTTGTGCTTGTATTGCGGAAAGATTTCCTTTCGCAAATATATCAGCCCATACAAGGCCTGCCAGTTTGGTATTGCCTTCCAGCTTTACAAATTTGGAAACATTCGACAAGTCTAATTTTCCTTTAGCATTGGCATCAATGTATTGACTTGTTTCAGGATTTTTAAATAATAGTTTAAAATCAAAGGGCTCATTATCCATTTCCAAATGTCCTTTTGAAATATCCACTACGGTGTTATCCATCTTGCCGTCAGCATTGCTGAGATGCATATCAATTTGAATATTCTTCACCGGTTTGGGCAGATCAGGATATTGAAAGAATCCGTCTTTTACCTGCAGTTTAATATCATAAGCCGGCAATTGCTGCGGGCTGTAAGTTCCTTTTACGAAACCATCGAACAAAGCAGAGCCGCTTGTTTTTATTTTAGCAAAATCATTTTTATAAACTGCAGGCACCAATGACAGAATATCTTTAAAATCATTGGAAGGCGATTGAAATTTAATATCCATATTGTAAGTGCTGTCATTCACCAGTTGAAAAGTTCCGTCAGCAGTTACTTTCAAATTGTTCAGTACAATATCATCCGTTTTAAAAGTGTAAGTATTTGTTTTGTTATCAATCTTTATATCGGCATCAATTTTTGCTGTGGTATTAGCGAGGTAAGGAATTTTTTCATAAGTAAAATTGGCGGCTTCGGCCTTTGTTGCAGTTGATAATATAAATTCATCCTGCGTAAAATCGCCGCTGCCTTCAAGGTCAAGGCCTGATATTTCCGAACTCATATTTCCAGGTTCATCTTTGTAAAAAATATAGCCGTTCTTAACTTCGAATTTCTGTAATGCCATTTTAAAAGCCGATGCAGAAGTATCGGTGGAAGTTGTAGCGGTAGTATCTTCTTTAGCAATATCCCAGTTAGCTTTTCCGTCTTTATTTACCAACGCATGAATGCGTGGCGATCCGAGGTAAACACCTGATACTTTAATATCTTTTCCTTTTATTACGCTGATCAGATTAACAGACGCATCAATTGTTTGCGCCGCTATCAATGTGTCTTTTGCAAATTCATTGATGCCAACAACAGTAAGATCGCTGAGGCGGATAGATATTTTGGGAAAATGCCGGAACAAAGAAAGGCTGACATCGCTGAAATCAACTTTTGCCGACAGGCTTTTGTTAACTTCTTTTTTTACTAATTCAGCAATTTGTTTTTTAAACAAAAAAGGGATGGCAAATGCAACAGCCATCAAAATAACTAAAACAAGTGCGGTAATCTTCAACGCTTTTTTCATAGCAACGATATTGGTTAAATGATTTTAGAATGCGGTAAAAATGCAAAGATAAAGCCAGATCGTCAAGAGGGAAAATACCGAAAACAGGGTGTTCTTCTTCCGAATTCAGATCCCTACCTTCCAATAGCTGAAAATATTTTCTTTTATGGTTATGGATGTTTTGAAAAGAAAGATAATTTTTTTAATGTTTTGTTGTGGATAAGCATCTTAGGCTGAGTTACGTCTCGTTTATTATAATAACTTTCTTTTCTCCAACCGGTTTATTAACTACTTCTAAGACTTTAGGAAGTATTGCCTCAATAGTTTTCAATGTATTTCTGAAAACATCGAGGATGATTATTGTGAACTGGATATTTTTTGTGTTTTGCTGATAGTGAATATTTTTGTCAGCTACGATCCAGTAATCAAAATTATTTTGAGACAGCAACTGGATCAATTCTCCGTTTTAGCACCAGTCCATCCCATGTCTTTAACCGTAAAGACTTTCATACCAATTGGGGAAAGAGGAATTTAACCCGTATATCAATATTCTCATCGAGAAGTATTTTCATGCCGATATTTCAGTGAGAATTTTTTTGGGCGGCTAGTGCAATTACTGCTTCAGCTTGTTCCCTGGCAACAGACGGATGACCCTGCAGAAATTCTTCCAGTGAGCTTTCTTCAAGGTAATCAAAAAGGGTTTTCACCGTTACCCTTGTGCCTTTGAACACCGGGGTACCGCCTACTACTTCCTTATCAGTGGTTATATATTTTTCAAGCGGGTTCATTACTCAAATTTAATTCTTTTATAGAGTATTAAACAGCCTTTGCTTTATGATTTGGATAGGATACCATGCAGAGGCGAAAAGTATTTGAAAATATTTTTCACATATCCGGAATTTCCGGCTCAACCAATTTTTTTAATTTTTCCAATGACTCCTGCCATCCTAAGTAACACATATCCGGTGGGATCATTTCGGGAATACCTTCCTGTGCCACTTTCAGTTCTGTACCTGCAGAAACTTTCTTAAGCCAAACCGAGGTGATCATTTCTCCTGGCAAATTCGGATCATCAAATATATCGGTGTACTTTAAGAATTCATTCGGTTTGAGTTCCAAAAATTTTCCGCCGAAAGAATGTCCGTTGCCGGTAGTAAAATTGATAAAGGACATCTTGTAACTGCCGTCAACTTTTGCATCCATGTTATGAACAACACATAAGTAACCATAAGGCGGAAGCCAGGCTGCCATGGCGTTGGCGTCAGTAAAGGCACGATAAACTTTTTCAGGAGTTGTTTTAAGAACTCTGTGTAGTGTTACGCTGTTTGTTGACATAATAATTCTTTTTGGTAAAGTTAGGTATGCAGTGCACAACTATTGAAGATTTAATTTTCTCACAAAAAGGCGCAAAAAGAAAATAAGACGCTAATAAAAATCTTTGCTTTTTGCTCCCTGGCATCATCTTAGCGTGAATTAAAATCGGTTTTTGATGTGCAAAATTATAGAAGTAAGAATGTGCTTTCGAACACCAGCAATGATGTTTAACAATTGTTTCTTTTCATTTATTTTTTTCCTTAAGCTCCAACGGTGCCAGTCCTGATTTTTCCAGCTCGTTTGTAATGGACAATAACAACTCCAGTTGATGTAACAGTGCTTTCGATTAATGTAAATGCAGCAGGGATCACTCCATTGTCAAACAAATTTTTTCCTTTACCAAGCGTCAATGGAAAAATTTTGAGCCTGAGCTCATCTGCCAGGTCATTCTTAAATAGCGTCTGAATGAGTTTACTGCTGCCCCAAACCTGGATGTTGGGGCCTTTTGATTTTTTGATCTTTTTGATATCTGCCACGCTTTTGATGAATACGGAATTTTTCCAATCAGACTTTTTCCTCGTCTTAGACATGACATATTTTGTTCCATCATTGATGCCCGGCCAAAAGTCTGCATGCTGAGGCCAATAGTTCTCCCATATCTCAAATGTTTTTCTGCCCAAAAGATAATCTGCAGTTTCCCCAAGCTCTTTTTGCACCACCTTGCCAAACGCTTTGTCACCATACGGTGCCGTCCAACCGCCATATTTGAAACCGCCGGATGTGTCTTCTTTAGGTCCACCAGGTGCCTGAATTACTCCATCTAATGAAATCATTGATAAGACGATTATTTTTCTCATATTATTGCCGTTTTATTATGATACAAAACTCGTCAACAAGTATGGAGCCACTGCAGTGTGAATGCGACAATCATAAGGGCTGAATACGATAAGTAAGATATGTCGTTTTAACTATGCACCTTGCCTGCTGCCTTCGGCAGGTAAACCGACAGGCTCATTTTTTTGCAGGCTCATAGTAAAGTACTATTGCACCACAACCAAATGTTTTTGTTTTTAAAAGCTTGAGATCAATTCTATCGTTTATTTTTTCAAATAATGGCAAACCCTTTCCTGCTATAACCGGGTGAACACAGAGTTGGAATTCATCAATTAAATTAAGGTTCAATAAGCTAACAATTAAACTCCGGCTGCCAACTAAAATGTCTTTACCTGCTTCTTGTCTGAGTTCCATAACTTCTTCTTTAAGGTCTCTCTTTGCCAGCCTTGCAGTTTTCCATTCAACATGTTGAAGTGTGCGGGAAAAAACAATTTTAGGAATGTTGTCTATTGTTACTGCAAATTCATCCATTGATTTGTTGCCACTGGGATTTTTTAACAGAGGGGGCCAGTATTCCATAAGCTGATATGTTATCCTTCCATACAAAATGGCGCCTCCATTGCGCAACAGCTCGCTGTAATGCTGATGTATTTCTTCATCTGCGGTTATTGCCGTGTGGTCGCAAAACCCGTCCAATGTCATATTGATGGCTGCAATCAGTTTTCGCATATTTTGTTTTTAATGTTCACAGGCATAGAATTTCTTCTATGATCTTGTAGCAATTCCGAAACAATGTGTATAACCGTCATCGTCAGTAACGAAGAATTCAGTCTGTCCATACTCTCTGTTTTCAATGTCGGATACTTTGAATCCAAGTTGCTTCAAACGTTCCCTTGCTGCATGAATGTCCGATGGCGTCCAGTAAAGCCGGATGCCTTCATAATTCTCTGGCTTGATCGGCGTGCCATCCCTCTCGTTTAACCAGAAACAGGTATGTTCGTTGTGAACCATACAGCCGATCAGCTTGTCATCTCTTCTCATTTCTCTGTCCATGCTAAGACTAAGACCCTCAACCCAAAATCGCAGGCTCTTTTCGAGATCAGCGCTGGGAATCACAGGTATGCAAGATTGAACAGTCATATTCATTTTGTTTTATTACTACAATGTTCAACAGGCTGCTTTACGAAAGTTCTTGTACAGAAAGTTAATGATTTTCGATTGAAGAACTATGGAAGAAAGATGCTGCAAGTATTCACTCAAGGCGCTCCGAAGGAGTCCTTTGGACAAAGATTATTAAGATACCAAGAAAAACTTTGCGGCTTTGCTCATTAGCGTCTTAGCGTGAAATCAAATATCTAAGCTATTATTCTTTTTCTTTTGCCTGCTTATATTCTTTTAAACAACTGTCAAGCGGTTTGCCCTGGTTGTAAATACAATCGCAAAATCCATTACAGGCTTTTGGATATTTGCTGCCTTTACATCCATTGGTACATTCTTCTAAAGAATTACCGGGGCGAATATCATAGATAAATATGTTTATCACTATTACTGCAGCTACAGCTATAACAACGCCACCGAAAAACTTGAATGGAAATTTGTTACTTAACGGTTTCGTTTTTGTTATGTAACTGTCTGCGTTAGATCGTTTAAATGGTAAGATGTATTTTAACCGGTCATAGTCCCACCACAGCAAATATAGATTTGCCAATAACATGAGTGTGGTAATACGGGTGCCTTCAAAACGAGTAGCATAAGCCAAAATACAAATGTTCAGAATAGTTGGGAAATATAAAATGGCACCCAGCAGTGCTGTTCTCGGAATGAGTAATAAAAGTGCAATGACTAACTGTGCAACCCCGATAAACGTATAGTAGTAGCCTGTTTGAAATAAGGCATCAAAATAATGACCCAACGGATGATTAGAAGGTAATGCTGTAAACCTTTCTCCCGAAATTTTTACGATGCCCGATGGAATGAATCCCAAAGCCAAAGCAATGCGGCAAAAAACAGTGAAATAACGAAACCATTTGTTCGCCTTTGCATCATAATAAAATTGTTTAAGGCTATTAAACATATCTATGTTGAACTTGATTCGTATCCGTTTTTTATGTTTTGGTCATCTGCTTTAATTGCCGCTTACATTTTGCTTTACGCAAGTTGTTGTACAGAAAGTTAATTCATTTTCTTTTGTTCACGCAAAGGCGCAAAGATTACTAAGACGCCAAGAAAATCCTTTGCGGCTTTGCTCCTTGGCGTCCTGTAGCGAAATAAATTTTATGTTGTACCGGATGTGGGGCAAGACATCGGGCGGACGGAAACTGTTTTCATTTTAACTATACTGTTAATTGAATATTAAAATCTCCGGTCATCAACTACATATTTACTTTTCTAAATTGAGAAGGATTCATTCCTTTATGCTTTTTAAATGCCCGGTTAAAATGGCTTTCATCAGCAAAGCTGAATTCATGAGCAATCTCGTTTATCCGCATGTCCGTATGTAACAAACGTGTTTCCACAAGTCTAAGCTTATAATTCAAAATATAGTTGTGCAGAGTTTCCCCGGTTTGTTTTTTAAAATACCTCCCAAGATAGTTCAAGGATATATTGAAATGTTTGCTGACTTTTTCAGCTTTTAGGTTTTGAGGTTCAAAAATATTCTCCTGGATGTAGTTTAATATTTCAAGTACCGGCTCGCCTGTACTTTCTTTTATTTTCTTTGGAAGTTTTAACGCAATATTCCTTGCTACAATTGTAATGATCGTATTCACTATTTGCTGTATTATCTTGTCATAATAGATCTGTTGATCAGACTGCTCTTTCAGTATGCTTTCAACAAATGATGTAATAAGTGGCTTATCCACCCTGTTCTTCAAAATACATCCTGGCCGGTGACTGGCGTTTTTTAAAATGTACTCCACTCGTTTCATAGCATTCTTGTCCTTGTGGTTCGTTTCGCCTATATAGCTTTGATTAAAACGAAGGAAAAAGAAAGTTGTAGGGGTAGTAATGGTAAATGAATAATTATCCTGCGGTGTTAAAAGAAACAAGTTTCCTTTTCTGTAATTAAATTTGTTACTGTTCACTGTTTGTATCCCTGTGCCATCCATTACAAAAATCAGTTCAAAAAAATTATTTCTTTTGATCTTTGAAGGAGATACTGCGAACTCTTTACACTCAATTTCATAAGGCTTGTATAAGGTATTTCCTCTCATGGTTGAAAAATACAAATAAAGTGTAAATAAATACAAGTCTCCTCTGCTCGAAGGTTATATGTTTGCAACTAATACAGCAACGAATACCACCATTACCCTTGCAACACTCAAAAGAGAGTAACCAGGCTAATCATCAAAAACTCAAACCATGAAAGCATTATTTTTTAGCATCTCATTGTTAGCAATCACCCATTTATTTGCTCAAACAACCAAAAGAAAAAAAATATTTCCGGCTATCAATGGTATATGGGAACTGGTAACTGTAAAAAGTGTGTCAGCCGACAGCTCTGTTAGTTATCCATATGGCGAACATCCATTTGGCAACATGTTATTGATGCAAGACGGAAACTATTCCGTGCAGATATATTCGGCCAGTAGAACAAAGATCATATCAGGAAATAAAAGTACAGCGACGCCGGAGGAGAATATTATGATGGTAAAAGGAAGCAATGCACATTATGGAAAATATGAACTTGATATAAAAAGCCAGGTAATAATTTTTAAACCTGAACATGCATTTTTCCCGAATTGGGAGGGCCAGGAACTAAAACAAAGTTTTGTCCTGGAAGGAAATATGCTTACATACTCTTCAAGTGCATCCACTTTTGGCGCCAATAAATCAGTTGTAATATGGAAAATGAAATGATCGTGTCAGAAAATGAGTCTTAAATTTACTTTAACCCATACTCGTTGGCGCGGACGCAAATGATGCACAATTACCGGCAGGTATGTTAGTGGTTCGTTGCTTATTGTCTATCCACTGTGTAATTCAGTTCAGTTACCCCGCAGGTAAATTGTCGGGTATTCACCAGGTTTAATTTTATTTTGTCTTTGATGTCTGCAAACAATGGAATGCCTTGCCCAAGAATAATTGGATTAACAAATAGCCAGTAGCCGTCAATTAAGTTCAGTTGAATAAGTGAATGAGTTGCTGTCGGGCTACCAAAAAGCAAGATGTCTTTA
>Ga0187893_10008494_pt1 | contig 16167 bp, 26 predicted proteins | sample MA1701074metaG_FD_139574 | JGI IMG/M metagenome (GOLD analysis project Ga0187893, IMG submission 139574) | White microbial mat communities from a basaltic lava cave in the Kipuka Kanohina Cave System on the Island of Hawaii, USA - MA170107-4 metaG ...
ATAGTGGAATTCGCTTCCTCAAGGGTGAATACCTTTGGACGCATGATGGAACCTGCGCGAAAGCTGTGCTTTCACTTATCTATCACTCGGAAACGACCACTATATAAACATTGCGTAGTTTGTAGAACTATCTTTCAGAGAAAATATGGAGTATTTTCCTCGCCAGTTATCTATTATATATCGGGGGGCTTGTCATGGAGACGATATGGTGCCCGCTTTGCGGCGGAGATTTCGAGGAAGCGGGAGGACAAGTAGCCTGCGCGACATGCAACTACAAGGCCCTGCCAGCTGACCCTGATATAAACATTGGCCCATCTGATGCGAAGTCCTTATTGGAAAAAGGAAACGTACAGCTTATTGATGTCCGCACAGTCTACGAGAGGATGGCAGGGCAAATCCCGGGCTCAGTACTTATACCTATCAATGAATTGAGGGAAAAAATAGGCGAAGTAGAAAAGCCTAAAATCATAATCACGTACTGCCAGCACGGGATCCGCTCTTTTCATGCTGCGCAGTTCTTGCGCCAGCACGGCTTTCGCGCATTCTCGCTGAAAGGCGGGATAGAGCGCTGGTAGATATTCAAGCTTTCAGGATCTCGGGAAGGCTGCTCGAGAACTGGGACTTGGCCAGGACAGACGTGCAGCCTGCTTCCCTGGCTGCAGCCCCGAGGTCTTCCATTTCTACATGGGATAGGTAGCCGATGACAGGAATGCCGGAAAGGCGGGAATCAGTCCGTATCCTTTCTATTGCCTCGATTGCATTGACATCCTTGCTCTCGAGGTCGAGTATTATCTTCGTCACGGCTTCTATCTTCGACTTTGCTATCAGTTCATCTACGCTCTTCACGAAATGTATCCTGGCGTCGACTATCTTCGCCACGGACTCTATCTTGGCGATGAAGAACATGTCGCTCGTGGCTATCAAAATCATTGTAGTTCATTGCCAGCGAAATTATTTGAACTAGAACTTGTTTCCGACGAACTGCTTGGCCCCGACGCCGAAAGCCACCGCAAGTCCCGTGTAGCCGAAGAATTTTATCAGCCAGTCTACTTTTCCGGGGCTGTGGTTCACGAGCTTGAGCAGGTTAGTTCCAGCCGCTCTCCTGAACCAGCCGTAGTTGTCGTTTACGTAGGAAAGCACCTGGTCATAGCTCATCTGGAGCTTTCCCACGTTCCATGAGAGTATGTTAGACATCGGCTGGTACCTTGCGATTGAAATCTCTGTCCTCCCGCCCCTTATCGCTTTCACGATGCCGTCTATGCCTTCGGCATCGGTCCAGTTCACGCCGTGCCCGAGCATCTCGGGGCAGTGCGCGTCGCTTCCGGCGACCTGGTGCAGCCCGTGCTTTTTCGCAAATGCCCTGCACGTCCTGTTGGAAAAGCGGTCGAGGTTTATCGCTGAGAATGACTCGACAGCGTCGCACTTCTTGGCGCGCTCGTGCAGCCCGTGCTTTGTTATGTCGAACGGGTGCGAGGCGATTGCAACTCCTCCGAGCTCATGTATGCGGTCTATGGTTTCCCTGTAATCCATGCCCGGAGGTATCGCTTCCGATATGCCCACAGCAACTATGTGGCCCTGCTTTGAGGAAATTTCCTCTCCGGGGATTATCAGCACGCCGTATTTCTTTCCCGCCTTCCGCGCTTCGGCAAGGCCTTTCTGTGTGTCGTGGTCCGAGATGTTCAGCGCCCCGATTCCAAGCCTTGATGCCCTGCGTACCATTGCCTCGGGCTTTGATATCCCGTCGTAGTGGACCTTCTCCCCGAGGGAATGGTGCGTATGCGTATGCAGTTCCAATAGCATGCTGTTAATAGGAAATCATGGTTCTTAAGTTTTGCGAATCCTAGCGAAACTATGACAATCAAGTATCTAGGACCCCTATTGCTGGCTTTCGGGTTGGCAGAAGGCTGCACAATGCACCGCCCGCTCGAGTTCAACTCGGAGTCGTACCCGAAGAAGATTGTATTCACGCCGGGCTCGGGATCAATGTTCTCCGCTAGCTGCTACGAGGGAGAATCCCAGATTGCAGACAATGCAGAAAGCTCGGAAAACGAGGAAGCGCTGGTCTTCCTCAGGAAAAGGGACGGACGAGCTCTCTGGATAGACGTGGGCCAGAACGAACGGCCTGACGCAGTCACCATGAACATGCAGCTCATCATGAATTACGCAGGAGCAGGCGACATAATCATAGCATACCATACGCATCCGACGCCGGGCCTTCCGACACAGAAAGATTACGCGATGCACGCCCTGATGAAGAAGGAGTTCGGAAAGGTCGGCGCGACAGTCTACCCGGGATATGTCCTCATGCGCGACAAGAAGAAAGATATCTACCTCTACGAGTTCGAGGGATTTGAGGACGAGAAAGGCAAAGTCACGGGAAGGCAGAGGCCCTGCAACGCACTGGACAACCTGGACAGCAAGCCTGCCAAGGTTGTAACAACGCCTGGAGCAGGAAAGATATTTTCAGCCTCACAGATAGATGGAGAAAATGCGCTGTTCAACCAGCTCGCCTCCGGCGAAATAGATTGCGAGGACGCTTTCATGTATGTTGAGCGGGCATTTGGAGGTTCATTTTGGGCCGACGTAGGCAAGGACGAAACCCCTGAAGGAGTCAATAACGACATGGGCGTTGCGATGAAATGCCTGAGAAAAGGAGATGTCGTAAAGTTCTATCATATTCATCCGGGCTCCCAGGAGCAGCCGAGCGCCCTGGACTATAATGCCCACGGGATAAAGAAAGACACACTTAAAAAATGGGGCATAGAGACGAGGAAATCCGTTGTAATATGCCCTGATGCCCTGCTTGAGTACGAAGGCGGCACAGAAGAGACGGTAGGCGGAAGGAAACTTACGACAGGCGTATCCATGAAGATCCTCAGGACAAAGGCGGCTACCCGCCCTCGCCAGTGATTTAAGACAGTTCTACGTTCATGGCAAGAAATAATCTTTTATCCTTCAGATTCCAGAAACTTTCGTTAGCAATGCAAGATCCTCTAGAAATCCACAAGAATGCCAAAGGCAAGGTTGCAATAGTTTCGAAAGTCCCTCTCCAAACGAGGGAACACCTGTCTATAGCTTATACTCCCGGAGTGGCCAAGGTCAGCGAGGAGATAGCAAAGTATCCCAGCAAGGTCTACGATTACACCATCAAGCAGAATTCTGTGGCTGTTGTTACCGATGGAACAGCTGTGCTGGGACTTGGTGATATCGGACCATTGGCAGCCTTGCCTGTTATGGAAGGAAAATGCATACTTTTCAAGGAGCTCGCAGGAATAGACGCGTGGCCGATCTGCCTTAGGACCACAGACCCGGAAGAGATAGCAGACATAATACACAAGATAGCCCCGTCCTTTGGAGGGATAAATCTGGAAGACATCCGTGCTCCGTCATGCTTCGAGGTCGAGGAAAGGCTGGACAAGATGCTGGATATCCCGTTCATGCACGACGACCAGCACGGCACTGCAATCACCGTGCTGGCGGCGCTGGAGAACGCCGCAAAAGTGGCGGGAAAAAAGCTCAGCGAAGTCAAGGTGGTAGTTAACGGCGCAGGCGCCGCAGGCATAGCTGTGGCAAACATGCTCCTCGATGCGGGCGTCGGAGAATTAGCGCTATTGGACAGCGCAGGAATCACGTGCAATCCGCGAGGGGACATGAACAAGTACAAGCGCTACGTTGCAGAGCGCGCGCACATGGACGAGTGCGGCGATCTGACTGTAGCGCTGAAAGGCGCGGACGCCTTCATCGGCGTAAGCAAGCCCGGAGTTTTAAGGAAAGAATGGATTTCCTGCATGGCAGACCGCCCCATAATATTTGCGCTGGCGAACCCCACGCCTGAGATAATGCCCCATGAGGCAAAGGCAGGAGGAGCCTACATAGTCGGTACTGGCCGAAGCGACTTCCCCAACCAGATTAATAATGCATTAGGCTTCCCCGGGATATTCCGCGGCCTGCTTGACAGCGGTGCAAAGCGCTTCACAAAAGAAGCGAAGATAGCGGCTGCAGATGCAATAGCAGCAGCGGTCCCGGAGATTGAGCTGTCGCAGGAAAAGATAGTCCCGTATGTGCTGGACAAGTCCGTCTCAAGGGCAGTCGCAGCAGCCGTTGCAAGGGTTTCAAAAGGCGAAAAGAAAGAATCCATCAAGGCGGCGCTTGAGAAGTACGTCTAGCGCTTGAAATGCACTTCTTCTATTGCTTCCCACTGGCTTTTCGGGACATCGCGGCCGCAGTGCACTACGTGCAGGGAATCGGCATCGAAAACTTCGTTGAAGCTCTTGCCTATCTCTTCTATTATTTCCGCCTTGTTGGCCTCATGTGCAGGGGCGTACATCAGGCTCATGTGCGGAGTATACGGCTTGTCGTCTTTTCCGAAGTAGAGCCTTTGCGCAAGCTTGTTAGCCTTGGCGAGGGCTTCGGACTTTTCAGCGTTGACATAAAGGTACATCATGCTGTCAGAAGACTGCCCGATGGTATTGAGCCTCACCCTGAAGTTATGGAGCTTCGAGCCCAGCTCGTAAGCTTTGGCCATGATGCTCTTCCTGCCTCCCGGAAGGTCTCCGAGCAGGGTCACGTGAGGCTCGAATGGTTCTGAGCCGTGCCTCTCCGCGAGCTCCTCGATGAGGGTGCCGAACTTGACATATACGTTTTTCTGCGGAATAAGCCACAGGGAATGTTCAGGCGCCATAAGTTCACTCAGCTGTATTCTCTCCATGTATGTTTGCACTTCGTGCAGCGGAAGAAGCGCGTGGGCGGCTCGTCGGAGCTTCGCGTCTGCACGAGCCCGTAGAACGCCCTTTCGTTGCCGCATTCGGGGCAGGGCCTTTCTATCGTAGGAAGGTTAGGGTTGTCGTCCTCGATGACTACGATCTCCTTCTGCTTCTGTGCAGTCTTCACTTCCATCGAGCTTGCTTTCGCAATCTCGTGCCCGCATTTCCTGCACTTCATTTTTCCCGAGCCTGAAGGCATCATTATGCCCTTGCACTTTGCACAAAACGTGAGATCCATATCAATTCCTCCAGATTCAGATGATTTTCCCGCTTCCGATTACCCGCGGAAGAGAAGGCTTCGTCGAGCCTATGAGTATCTTCTCATTTTCCTGGAAGGCAATTGGATGCTCCAGGACTATGCCTGCAAAACTGCCATCGGTGTCAGAAACTTTCCCGGCTATAACTTGAAGTCCGGCACATATAAAAACCTGGCCCCCTTTTGAGATTTCTTCCTTCGTATAGCGGCTTTTGTGGTAGGAAATTTTCAGCTCCTTCGCGACTTTGGCGCTCTTGCAAAGCACGTAGCCGCGCTTCAGCTCTGCCGAGTCCGCGCCCTTTATGCTCATTCCGAGGCGCATGCCCGCTTCTGCGCTTTCAATGTCCTTGTCCTGGGACTGCATGCTCTTGACCATTATCTCTTTCCCAAGCGGCTCTATGCGAAGATTATCATATTTCCTGACCTTGCCGCTTTTGGCAATCGTGAGCACGACAGTCCCGACGCCCTTGACGTCGAAGTAGTTGTCGAGGGGCATCCACACGGGCGCTTCCGTGTCGCGCTTCGGCTGGAACTTCTGCATTTGCTGCCGTATTTCTGCAGGTTCGGCAGGCACTATAGCAAAGCGCTCGAGGCTGCTGCCTTTTGTCATCTGCCTTATCTGCTCTTCGGGCACCCCGTCGGAAGCTATAATCCCGAAGTGGAAGTTGGCAGCATCAACAGCAACAATCTGCTCGCCTAGTTCTTTCGTAACTTCCTTGAAAACGACTATGGGAAAGTCTATCATGTGCACGCATTGCAGCAGCGGCTGAAGTTTCTCGGAGGCGGGGTATACGTAAGTGAATACGCCTTCGGAGCTCGCGTGGCTGTAGATGGCAAGGTCGTTGATAGTTCCGCTTTTAGCCATCTTCTTCGCAAGCTCGGGGCTCCCGAAAATTCCTATGGTCAGATGTTGCATCTATTCACTCAGAAAGAATGGATATTAAAATCAACTAAACCCCGATGACGGCGGCGTTGTTGGTCTCGGAGTATTCCCTGATGCCGGCTGGAAGGTCAATGTCGAAGTAAACGCGGCTGAAGTCTTCCTGCGCGTCGATGTTCTCGAACCTGTACTCGATGCTCTGCCCGGAGTCGATGCGCGCGATGGTTTCCTCGTGCACTGTGCGGTCGTCCGCCTTTATTATCACTATGACGTTGGGCACGTCAATGTAGCCCGTGTTCCTTATCGTGACGTTTCCGTCAAGGTAGTAGCGCGACAGCAGCACGCCCTTCTGCGCCTTCTTGCGCGCGTTTGCCGAGTCTATGAGCAGGTCCGCAAGCGCCTCGTTCTTGTATACGTCGCGCAGCGTCGCCGCGTCGGCCTCGCTCGGTGCGAGGACGTTCTCGTTTGCGACGGGGTACATTATCGACTTCTGGTCGTCGGTGTGGTTCAAGCCCATGGAATGCCCGAGCTCGTGCAGGACCGTGTTCTGCATCTCCATTCCCGTGAGCTGCCTGCTGCCGCTCATCGTTAGCATCTCTATCTTTGCTTTGCGTATCAGCGCGCGGCCGTCGAGCGGCACGAAAGTAACGTCCGCGTGCCCGACTGCGTCAAGCGTTCGCGCATAGCTGAATGCCTGGACCCACTTGATGCTTATGTCAGCAGTGTTCGGGTCGCCCGTGCGGGAAAAAGTCACGAGCCCTGCAGTCGTCCGTTCCATCTCAGCCATCGCACGCTCTGCGGCATCGGCGTACTCGAACTCCCATCCCGCCGGAGTGTTCTGCATGTCGAGGTAGACAGTAACCGGGATATGGTTCCACCTTATGCCGGGATAAAGGAATTGCAAATTGCCTGCAGAAGCGGAAGTGACAGGCTTCTGCGCCACGAATATTCCGCTGCCAAGCTCCTGCACGTTGCGGAACTCATAGACCTGGCTGTAGAGCAGGTATGCGAGCCCTGCGGTGATGAGAAGGGCGCCTATGGTGCTCGTGCTCAATGCAAAGCCTCTGCTGCTCATGACTCTAACTTTGGCTAAGCCGCTAATAAACGTTCCTGTGAGCGAAAGAAACCTCAGCGCTGCAACCTACTTGTACAAGAAAGACTTTGTTGCAAAGTCTTTCGGTACAGTAGAACTTCCTCGGAAGTTCTACTTGTATTCCCGCCAGACGTGCTTGCACTTTGTGCATCTGAAGAACTGCGTGGGAGGCTCATCCGCAGAGCGCGTCTGCTGGAGCCAGTAGTATGCCTTGGGATTCTCGCACTCGGGGCACATCCTGTCCGTGATGGGCAGCGTCACTTCGTCCTTTTCCAGAAGGACTACGCCCCGCTTCTTGGGGACTTTCTCGACTATCTTCATTTCCTTGACCGAGCCTTTTGCCTGGTAGCCGCATTTGCGGCACTTCATGTGCGTGACTTTGCCTTTCTTGACAGGCACCATAAGGGAATGGCACTTCTTGCAGAACTCCACGCCGGTCATTTGAAAACCTTATTCACATTCCTTCCGATTCTTTTAATTGGAAGGTCTTGGAGATTCGTATTCAGCCTTTAAATCTGTTTCTGCCCCAAGTTTCGTATCGTTTCCCACAAAGTGGTATCCAATCCTTAAATACGCCCGGTGGGAATTGCGTGGGTTTGTGGGCATCATGAAGAACTTCAACATCGTCAGGCTGGACTCAAAGGGCCGCATAATCATACCTTACCATATACGCGAGCTTCTGGACATAGAGGAAGGCGCGGAGTTCGTCATTCTTTCGCACGCGACGGGCGAAATCAAGATGCTGCCCCTTGTCAAGGGCAAGACGGCCGAGCTCAACGCCCACATAGAGGATAGCCCCGGAACGCTCGCCAAGATGACTGAAATACTTGCAAAGAATAGGATAAACATAATCATGTCGCAATCCAAGATACTTGAGAAAGGCCACCTCGCAGAGTGGCATTCCATAGTGGACGTGTCCGAAGCGAAGGACATCAAGAAGTTCCACGCAGACCTCACGGGCTGCAAGACCGTGAAGAAGTTCGAATTCATAGAGCGCTGATAGCATGGCAGACATCCCATGGGGCTCGCCCGAAAGCAAGAAGTTCGTGACGAATGTAGGGCTGGTCACTACGGACGGCCCGCACGGCCCTAACGTTATGGCCGCAGAATGGACGCATCACGTTTCCTATTCTCCCGGGCTGATAATGATATGCATACACCATGCGGACACGACAGCCAAGAATATTGAGAAGACAAAGGAATTTGGAGTCAATATTGCAGCGCAGGACCAGACCTGGGTCGCTAGCATTGCCGGCGGCTCTCACGGAGAAGAAGTCGACAAGGTAGCGGTCCTGAAGGACCTGGGTGTTCAGTTCTTCAGGGCAAAGAAGATCAAGCCCCTAATGGTGAAAGGCGCTGTACTAAATGTCGAATGCAAGCTCGTCAAGACAATAGAAGTCGGGGACCATGTGGCCTTCATCGGCGAAGCCGTAGAAGTCTACTCCACCGGCGAAACGGAGCCAGTCGCCTACCACGGCGGCAAGTATTACAAGCTTGGCGAGCACATCCAGAAGCCTCCGCAGGAATTCCTGGACAAGATAAAGAAGCTAGTCGAGAAGCACGCGAAGGCCAAGTGAGCAACGTCCTCAAAGAGCAAAGCTCTTCGGGATTCTATTTGAGCCGCAGAAGAATTTTCGCAATAAAAAGTTTCTTATTGCTGTATATGAATGCAATGGCTCGACAGGAAAGGCTTTGAGTTCTCGCTGGACTACCCCTGGTTCTTCAGGCACGTCGCAAGGCCGATGCTTTACCGCAGGGCAAGGAAGGAAGCTGAAGAGATAGAAAAAAAGGAAAACCGGAAAGTGGACGTCCCTGAGGTTGTCCACAGGCAGGCTGTGGCCTTTCTCAACGACAACCTTGACCTTCTGGGCAGGCATAAGGGCAAGTTTGAATTTGGCAACTTGTACGTGCAGCTGAACGGCCGCAGGATAAAGGCTTTCGGCACTGCAGCAGGACTTGACAAGAACGGCGACGCGCTCGTTCCTTTTTCGTACGCATTCGGCTACCAGACGCCCGGCACGGTGATAGTCCCGAAGAGGAAAGGCAACGACCCCAAGCGTGTCTGCCCGGACGACAGGAACGAGGACCTCTACAATGCGCAGGGCTTTCCGAGCGAAGGCGGTGAATATTTCTACGGCAATGTCAGGAACTATTTCTTTACCGACTGCCCCAAGGTTCCGCTGAAATTCAGCTTGACGGGAATCCCAACCAAGGAGATGCCGCCCGAAGAAGCCCTGCTAGTCGCAAAAGGACAGGTCCAGGGGCTGGTAGAAACCTTCAAGGTTTATGCTGCAGGCTTCGAGTGGAATCCCTTCTCCCCCAATACTGACACTATGAAGATGCTCAGGACGCCTGAATCGTTCAGGGAATACGCTGAAATTATGAGGCGCGCAGCGCCCGATAAGATTCGCCTGGTCAAGATGGGGCCTTACGAGGACAGCGAAGGCGAGCGCAGGGAATGGTTCAGCCTGCTGGAAGCATGGCTGGAAGGGGGCGGCCATGGCGTGACAGTCGTAAACACCAAGAAAGTCCCGAAGGAGCAGGTTCCGGAGAAAGAGTGGGGCTACCAGACCGCAGCGCAGAGCGGGCGCTCGCTTAAGCCAAACCGCCTGCGCGCAGTGAAGGAAGTAAGGGAAAGGTATCCTGAGGCGGTAATCTGCGCGACGGGAGGGATTTTCGAAGGCGAAGATGCCTACGACACCTTCAAGCTCGGGGCAAACATGGTTGAGTCTCTAACGCCCGTGACTTTCTACGGGCTGGGGCTGGAAAGCAAGAAGATGCAGTACGTCAGCAAGCGCCTAAAAAAAGAAGGCTACCAGGACCTTATGGAGTTACAGTACGAAGCCCGCAAGGGCGCGAAGCTCCTCTGCAACGCTGAGTAATCCTCTTTAAAATTCTTCCTCGCGTTGATTATCTATGATTCCGCTCACCGAAGAAACCGTAGGCAAGTACATCGCAGGCAACCCGTATCCGATGGTTATTCTTTTCTACACAAAGGATTCGAAAGCAGCGGAAGCATTCCTGAAGTCGTTCGAGGAGTTCGAGAAGAAATACCCGAAGGTCCAGTTCTATGCTGCAGAAGTAAGCGACGAAACAGACCCTCTGCGCGAGAGATACGCAATTACTGAAACGCCCGCAGCCCTGCTCCTGATAAGCGGCAACGCAGTCGAGCGCTACGCCAACCCCAACGGCCTGAACGAAGAGCAGCTGGCAGAGCTCTTTAATTATATCGAGACGATGACTTAGGTGAGCTTATGATAGACATAGTAGTCGGACTTGTCCTGGACGGAAAGCGCGTGCTCTTCGTCAAGGAGAAGGAATTCGATTTTCTGGTGATACCGGGCGGCCGCAGGGAGCCTGGAGAAACGGACTTGCAGACGCTTGAGCGGGAAATCATGGAAGAATTGGGATGCAAGGTGAAAAACCCAAAGCTCTTCAGGTCCCTGGCAGCGCCTTCGGTCGACGGAAATGACAGCGTGAAGAGCCAGGTTTTTCTGACAGGCCTGGACGGGACGCCGTCGGCTTGCAGCGAAATAGAAAGGCTGGTCTGGATAGACAGGGAAAGCTTCCGCGAGCACAGGCACACGCCGATAGGCAAGGCGATAATTGCAGAGCTCATCAGCGAAGGGCTTATCTAGTTCTTACTTAAATCTAACCAATCCAATCTGGTTCTATGCAAATAAAGCTCACCGGAACACAGCGCGAAATCGCAGAATTCGTCGTGGCAATAGTAGTGGCTTTCCTCTTCTATCAGGGGCTTGCGCTTGCGCTCGGCACTAGCATGCCCATGGTTTCAGTCGTTTCAGGCTCGATGGAGCCTAACTTGCACGTGGGAGACCTCATGATAGTGCACAGGCCCGCGCAGTATGAGGTCGGGGACATTGCAATTTACAACCAGGGCAAGATAACCATAATCCACAGGATAATAGAAATCACGCCCAGTGGATACCGTTTCAAAGGAGACAATAACGCAGGCCCTGACCCCCAGCTCGTTCCTGAGAGCCGCGTGCTGGGCAAGGGAGTGTTCGCAATTCCTCTTTTAGGCTATCCGCGCCTTGCTTTATTTGCGCTCGGAATCTAGGATTTGCATGGCGCTCACGGAATTCTGGGGCATAGTCACGCACGCAGGGGACATTCGCCTGTGGATTCTCGTGCTCTTCTTCAGCGCAGTCTACATTTACATCGCAAAGGGCCATCATTTTGCATTCTACACTCGCCATAGGCAGCAGTTCAGGAAGTGGCTCTGGGTAGCGTTCTTCGCCCTGGTGATAGGTGGCTTGGCCTCGCAGGGCTTGAAAGAGCTTCTCCAGGTCCCGAGGATTTGCGACCCTCTGCTGAATGCTTACTGCCCGACAGACTCCTTTGCATTCCCGTCAGGGCACGCGGCAATTGCGTTCGCAATGCTCACGGCAATCCCTCTTTCAACAGGAAGCCGCAAGCACTGGCTGTTCCTCGCACTGGCTTTCGTCATAGCCTATTCGCGCCTGGCGCTGGGAGTGCATTCGTTCGGCGACGTTGGTGCGGGAGCAATACTGGGAGTGGTTGCAGCCCTTGCTGCCCAAAAGATTTACGACATAGAGAAATACTACAAAAGAAATAGCTAGGCTCCTCCTCGAGACTCGCCGGATAATCCTCCGGCAATCAGGTGGGCAACCCGGAGAGGTTCAGGCGTGTTCCCTCTTAATATTGTAAGATCCAATATCTCGCTTACTTCTGCATCTGTCAAGCCAGATGATTGGTAAAACACGGCTCGCCCATCCTTTTCCCAACGCTTTACTTTCCCGGTCTTCTTTACAATAGCTACGCGCTTGCGCCAGTCCTTCTTGAACACTTTCCTTATGGCGCCCAGGAATTCTTTCATATTCGGCTCGTAGCGTTGCACGGCAATCACAGGCAGCCCGGTCTTGATGTGCAGCGCTTTGATATCAACAAGATTGAACCCGCCGAAGGTTATCCCATCCGTCATGATGACAGAAAGCTGGCCGTAGTGCCTCGACTTGCGTATTGCAGAAGCTATCTTCTGCGTGGAGTCCAATCCATCTTTTTTGATGGAAACAGAAAGCATCCCGTCCATGTATTCCGCGCCGCGGAAGATAGGACCGACAAGCACCACGGACTTGTCCGTGTGGCTGTGCCTCGAGTCGTCCCAGCCGATTATTCGTATCTCCTTCTTGACGCCCCTGCTAAAGGCAGGGTGCGTCTTTACGCCCCTGCTAAAGGCAGGGTGCGTCTTTACGCCGCGCTTGAACCGCTTCATGCATAGAATAAAACCTTTGCTGTTAAAGAACGTTGGTATGAAGGGCAGGACAGTGATAAGCGCGATATCCATCGTGATAATCGCGGCAATCTTTGCAGTCGTGTATTATGCGACCTCGGGAATGATGGCAAATACCGCCCTGGTCAGCAGCTTCGGGTTCCTCGCCCTCATTTCCATAATATTCGTGCTTGCAATCCCCCTCCTTGCGCGGACCAAAAAGCCCTTTGCCATCAAGCTCCTGGCGAACCGCAGGTGGATTGGGATATGGACGTTCATCTTCGCGCTCATCCATCCGCTGCTGGTATTCCATTTCTTTTACAGGTGGGACGTTTCAAGGACTTTCGGGAACGTCTACACGCCGCTTGGGTTCGTTGCGCTGCTTATCCTTGCAGCAATGGCCGCAACGTCCACAGACACGGCAGTCCGGAAGCTGGGCAAGAACTGGAAGCGCCTCCACTTGCTGATCTACGTCGTCCTCGCCCTCGTCATTGTACACAGCTTCAGCATCGGAAGGATTTTCCTGGAAAGCCTCGAAGGAAAGATAGTGATAGGAGCGTTGGCAGTAATGGTAGTAGGAGCAAAAGTCTTCCTCAAGCTCAAGAAGCCCGAGCAGGCAATAACGGGAGAGCGCGTTCCTATTTCAGCGGAATCCCAAGCTGGGCAGCAGCCTCAGTGAGCTCCAGCGCTGCCGCTTCTGCATATTGGGGGTCCTTGTTGTTTGCTGCAAGCTCAAGGTAAGATTTGAACAGCCTGAAGGCATCCTCGTATTTCCTTTCGAGGCAGAGAGAAACGGCTTTTGTCGTGAAATTTATCCTCAGGCGCATTCCGTACTCAAGGGCGCTCATGCCTATCCGCTCGGGGGCTGTACTTGTCTACTATCTGGGCGTAAGCGTAAGTGAGGGCATCAAGCTGCGAAGGGTGCGCCTTGTTGCAGTACTTGGTGAAGATCTCGAAGGCTTCCTCAGTCTTACCTTCCATGTATATTGGTTCCGCTTCGCGTATCATGTCGGTACAGATGTCGGGGACATTGGATTCGTGAGCCATAAAAATCACCGAAGGAGCTCAGTCCTTCATCGCAGAAATGAACTTCTTCTTCAGTGCCTTCGCATCCTCTGAGACCTGCTCCGCAGCTTCCACTATGCTCTTCTTCGCGTCCTTCGCCCCGACGAGCAGCGTGGGCTTCTCGAGCAGAGGGTGGCCGCGCTTCCACGCGGCGTAGTCAACTTTGCCCTGCCACAGGTTCTCGTTGAGCAGGCTGACAAGCGTCAGGTCGTCTACTTCAACCCGGACCTTATCCTTCTCGTTCTCGATTACCTTTATGTCAACCATGTCAATCTTCCAAAACTTTGTCGAGATCGTTCGCATTTACCAGAGGCCTGGACCACTGGTCGTCTTGCAATCTTGGGCATGCTGTGTTGATAAAGGCGTCGGCCTTTATGCCCATGAGCGCATCCTCGTTGATCTCATCAAGCATTAGGATGAAAGCCTTTTTATCCTTTCGCTCGAGCTTCGCCTTGAGCTCCTCGGCCCTGCCCAGGAGCTCCTTCTGCCCGCTTTTGCCGGTTACAAGTATGCAAAAGCTTCGGGCATCCTTGGCTTTCGCTATCCGGGCCCACTTCCTGCGCTCGAAAAGCTCGATTTCCTTGGAGATGTCGCTTAGCTCCGCCTTCTCGAAGTCGAGGAAGTATTTGCAGTCGAAGCCGAACGGGTGGAAATGTCCGCTCCCGACAAACAGGAAGCAGTCTACCTTGGGCTTTATCTTGGCGCAGCCCTCTGCCCAGCAGCCCAGCACGTACCCGCCGATTTCTACGGTTTTCCCTTGCTTCTCAAGCATGGACTTTACCCTGTCAAGCATGTGTAAATACTGCACGGAAGTGGCAAGCCCTATTTTCTTTTCGGGGATTTTGGAAAGCGCATCAGAAATTTTCTTGTCATCCATATTAACTTCAATCGGCCAGTCGTAGTAAACTACTGGCATTTTCGTAGGCACGTTGACATAGAAAGGCTTGTGCCCTATGTGGACTATCAGTTCTGCCGCAGCAGCTTCCGCCTCTTCAAGCGGAAGGTCGCATGCGCCGTAGCAGGGGTTTCCAGCAACCACGACTTCGCATTTGAATTCCTTTTCCAGGGCTTCAGCTATCTCGAAGGAGCGCTGCTTCAGCCCGTTGGGCAGCTGGAGCATTGCCCTGCTAAACTTGTGTCCCGAAGCCTTTATTTTGGCTATCAGTTCTGATTTCTGGTCCATCTGCGCCACCTGAAGGCTCTAAGATTCTATTGCCGAAATCACGTACAATCGAAGCGCTCCTGTTTTTTCCTATCGACTTAAGGCGCTCCTCAGCATAACGGAGCGGGTACGAGGCATTGGCGTAGTCGCCCGCTGCAAAATAGTAGCGCATCAGCCTGATGTTTGAAAGTACGTTTATCCTGGTTATCTTTCCCATCATTTCCGCCCGTTCTTCATCGCATAGGCGCCCGCTCCTCTTGAGCCAGAAGAATGAGTCTTTTGAGGCGCGGTTGTAGCTGTATAAAGCAAGGTCCTTTTTGCCGATTTCCTCGTATAGCTTCGCAGCGAGATACCTCTTCTCAGCAGCATCGCCATAGAGGCCTTTGTGCTCGAGGTCTTTTCCCTGGAAGTCCATGTTGTCTATTTGCCCTCTGTCCATTCTTACCACTTTAACCGTCCGGTTCAAATCAAACAGCCGCCAGTAAATGATTTAAGCCTTGATTTCCGAGCAATAGAATGGAAAGGATGCAGGTAAATTTCGACCAGGAAAAGGTTGCGAATGCAAAGGATTTTCTCCGAGGCAACGGCTTTGAGGAGAGCACGTTCTACAAGGCTGTCAACGGCGTTGTTGGCATCCTGAGGAAGAGCGGCTACGCTGCCGAAGTAAGCAGCGCAGGCATAACCCTGAAAGCGGATTCGATAAACAGGGACTACGTCAGCCGCGTGGTATCGAGCATAGGCCTGATATAGCTACTTCAGGGCCTTGACAAGCTTGCGAAGCTCGTCACCCTTGCTTACGGCAAGCTCTATCACGCCGTCAAGCTCAGCTGTCGAGATCGAGCCGCGCCCGCCCTTCTGCGCGGAGCACACGTTTATCTTGCCGTCAACGTCAATTGTGCCCAGCGTGACCCGCGCGTCCAGAGACTTGTATTCCGATATGCTCGGGTCAAGGATTATCGAGTTCTCGATTTTTGCGAGGGTTATCTCGATGGGCACGCCCTTCATCGGTATGTGCCCTTCGCGGTTCTCGTAGTCGACTTCGTAGTCATCGCCATTCTTGGTGAGCTTCGGCATCTTCGCAGTCTTGAGCGCCGCAACCGCAGCCAGGCAGCTTGCATCGATGAGGTTTCCGTCGTCGTTGATTACGTCAATGTCAACGTAAACCATCCAGACCTTCTTGTGGGGCTCGACGCATAGCTTCCCGAAGTCCACGGCGTGGCTCTCCCTTATGGCGCGGTCGACGACTCGCGCAAGCTCAACCGCCTCCTCGCCGGGCCTGCCGCTCTCGAATTCCGGCGAAGCCAGGGGCACGAGCTCTGCCCCGACCATGAGCACGCCCTCGTCGGGCGTGTCGGCGTACGGGTCCCCAAGCTCCATCTTTATGCCGCAGATAATCTCGGTGTTGCCGAGCCTTACCCGCGAGGAGCCTTCTGCAGACGTTATGATGTTCGTTTCTATTTCAACCTTCCTCATCTGCGCGGCCTGCCTTCCGTCAAGCCTCTTTCCCTTTCGCGCAATTTCGCGGATTATGCTCGTGTCAATTTCAATTCCCATTCGAATCAGCTCCATATTTTGAATATTAGAGGGCGGGTTATCTCTCTGACACCCGTCCGTTGCTCCTCATGTAGCTGCCCCATAGCTCGGAGCGCTCGAAGAGCGACAGCCTGTCCCAGTTGTCTTCCGGGACGCTATAC
>Ga0187893_10008495_pt1 | contig 16166 bp, 15 predicted proteins | sample MA1701074metaG_FD_139574 | JGI IMG/M metagenome (GOLD analysis project Ga0187893, IMG submission 139574) | White microbial mat communities from a basaltic lava cave in the Kipuka Kanohina Cave System on the Island of Hawaii, USA - MA170107-4 metaG ...
CCGTCGTGCGCGGTGTCGAAGCGGACGCGCGCCTCGTTCTCGAGCACCTGGCTGCCGAGGTGGGTGAGCCGGATCGCTCCGCAGCGGAAGCGCGCGCGCTCCTGGTCCAGGCGCCGGTGCGAGAGGTGGAACTCGAAGTCGGCGTCGAAGAACACGCACTCCGAGATGAACAGGTCGACGTCGCCCACCTTGTCGGGCAGCGCGTCGTGCCAGCCGGTGTCGCCGGAGAACACGAGCGAACGGCGCGCGGTGTCGACGCGCAGCATGTGCGGGCAGGTGTGCTCCTGGTGCACGGCCGGCATGGGCGTCACGCGCAGGCCGGCCGCGTCGATCGCCTTGTCGACCGCGAACTCGACGAAGCGCAGGGCGTAGCGGCGGTCGTGCTCGAGGTGGTAGCCGTAGGCGCGCGTGAGCGACGCTACGCAGTCGGCCACGCCCGGCGGGCCGAGGATCTCGAGCGGCTTCTCGCGCACGTGCTGGTACAGGTAGTCGAGCAGAAGGAAGGGCACGCCCGCGATGTGGTCGCCGTGAAAGTGACTGAGCGCGACCGCGTCGATCTCGAGCGGGTCGATGCCGAGCTCCTTCAAGCCCTCGAGCGTAGTCGGCCCGCAGTCGAGCAGGATCGAGCGGCCGTCCGCCCGCACCACGATCGCGCTGTTGCGGCGGCCGCCGCTGTTGAACGCGTCACCGGTGCCGACGAAGACGATCTCACCCATCTCGCCACACCTCATCGGCGAACGCGACCGCGCGCGAGAGCCGCGCCCCAGCGGCGACGCGCGCGTCGGGCAAGGCCAGCGAGTGCTCGATCCGCGCGCCTGCGCCGATCCGCGCCGCGCGGCTCACGACCGCGTGCGGCCCGACCCGCGCGCCGGGCTCGACCACGGCGTCCGCGCCGACCCAGACTGGAGCGACGAGCTCGCCGCCGACGCTGGCGCTCGGCGCGACCAACGCGCCGGCCTCCGCGGCCACGGCGCCGAGCTCGGCGAGATTCGCGTCCAGGAGCTCGGCCGGCGAGCCCACCGGCCACCAGCGCGCGCCGGGCGCCTGCAGGAAGCTCGCGATCCGTCCGCCGGACGCGAGCACCGGCACCCAGACCTCGGGGATGATCTCGAAGCGCTCGCTCACCGGCATGCGCGCGAAGATCGTGGGCTCCATCACCTGCACACCGATGAACAGACCGGACCCTTTCTCGCCCGATCGATCGATCCGTTGCGTGATCCGGCGCACATCGCCGTCCGAATCGTAACCGATCGAGCCGAACTCACGTTTGCGTGAATCGTCGCGCAGCGCCAGCGTGATCAGCGCGCCGCGCGCGCGGTGGCGCGCCACGAGCCCCGCCACGTCGAGGTCGAGGCACATGTCGCCGTTCAGCACCAGGAACGGCTCGTCGCCTGCCAGCGCCGCGCGGGCGCCGCGCACGCCGCCGCCGCTGCCGCGCAGCTCCGGCTCCTCGACCCAGTCGATCGGCAGCGGCGAGTCCGCGAGCGCGCTCCGCAGGCTCGCCGGATGCGCGTGCGTATTCACGACCACGCGCGTGACTCCCTGCGCGGCGAGCGAGCGCACCATGCGCAGCACGACGGGCACGTCGAGCACGGGCAGCGCCGGCTTCGCGTGGGCGCGCGCGAGCGGCGCCATGCGCGTGCCGAGTCCCGCCGCGAGCAACATCGCCTTCACGCGCCGGGCGCTCCGAACGCCTCGTGCAGGATCTCGGCGAGGCGCCGCTGCGCCGGCGGCAGGTCGGGCAGGACGCTCTGCACGGCGGCGCGGGCGCGCGCCGCGAACGGGCCGTAGCGGGCGTCACCCTTCACTTCCGCGACGAAGCGGAAGCGCCCGTAGTCCTTGCACTTCCGCTGGACCACGAGCAGCGCGAAGGCGGTCGGGTCGGCGGCCGCGGTGCGCGCGCGCCAGTAGCGCTCGAGCCGGCGCGCGCGGTCCTCGGGCCGCTGCTCGAGGTACGAATCGAGCAGGAGCGCCGCGAGGTCGAGTTCGGGCGGCGCGAGCAGCGCGTCCTGGTAGTCGAGCAGCCGCAGCCGCCCGGCCGCGTCGATCATCAGGTTCTGGCTCTGGTAGTCGCGCAGGCACAACACGCGCGGCAGCGCCGCGATCGCGCGCGCGAGCGCGTCGAGCTCGGGCGCGAGGGCGGCGTGCCAGCGTTCGGCCAGGCCGTGCTCGGCGAAGGTGCGCAGCTCGAAGCGCACCCAGGTCTGGTCGAAGCTGCGCCGGAAGGGCAGCGCGTCCTCGCGCGCGATCGCGTGCACGCGCGCGAGCAGGTCGATCGCCTCGTCGAGCCGCGCCTCGCGCTCGCCGGGCGCGAGGTCGAGCAGGTGCACGTCGCCGAAGTCCTCGAGCAGCACGAGCCGCTCGCGCGCGTCGACCGCGAAGATGCGCGGCACCGGCAGGCCGTGGCGGGCGAGGAACGCGCTCACCGCCACGAACGGGAGCTCCTCGCCGGGATCGCGCAGCGCCGGCGGCAGGATCGCGGGATCCTCGGGCAGCGCGTGCATCAGCACGGCGCTCGACGCGTCGGCGAAGCGCACGCGCCAGTAGCGCCGCGCCCCGGCGCCGCCGGGCAGCGGCAGCAGCGCGCGCACCGCATGCCCCTGCGCTCGTTCGAGCCAGGCTCTGGCTGCCTCCACTCCACCCCCTCGCGAGCCTGCAGGATGGAGGGGCGCGTTCGGGGCGGCAAGGCTCGAACGAGTGGCCTAGGCTCCGCGCGTCGTGGGGACACTGGCGCGCGCACTCGTTCGGATCGCGCTCTCGCTGGCCGTCGCGGCCGGGGCGCGCGCCGAAGAGAGCGATCTCTCTCCCGCGCTCGAGCGGCTGCTGCGCGCGCCCGCGCTGCGCGGCGCGCGCGTGGGCGTGGTGGTCGAGGAGCTCGACAGCGGCAAGCGCCTGCTCGCGCACTCGGCCGACACCGCGCTCGTGCCGGCTTCGAACCAGAAGCTGCTGACCGCGTCGGCCGCGCTCGCGCACTGGGGGCCGGCACACCGCTTCGCGACGCCGATCCTGGTCGAGGGCGAGCTCTCCGACGGCGTGCTCGACGGCGCGCTCTGGGTGCTCGGCCGCGGCGATCCCAGCCTGGTCTCCGAGTCGCTGTGGAAGCTCGCCGAGGAGGTGCGGCTGCGCGGCGTGCGCGAGATCCGCGGCGGCCTCGGGATCGACCTGTCGTACTTCGACGACTCGCGCTTCCACCCGGACTGGCAGCCGGTCACCTCGCGCGCGTACTACGCGCCGACCAGCGCGTGGAGCGTCAACTACTCGAGCTTCCGCATCGAGGTCGCGCCCGGCGAGCGCGTGGGCGAGCCCGCGCAGGTGCGGCTCGCGCCCGCGATCCCGTACTTCCGCCCGCTCGCCGAGGCGCTGACGCTGCGCGGCGGCGGCAAGCTCGCACTCGACGTCGACGTGCTGCCCGACGGCACGGGCGAGAGCGTGCGCGTGTCCGGATCGGTCTCGGCCGGCCGCGGGCCGTCGTCGTTCTGGCGCGCGGTCGCGCTGCCCGAGCGCTACGCCGCGGCGCTCCTGCGCGCGCAGCTCGAGGCGCAGGGCGTGAAGGTCGGCGGACGCGTGCAGTTCGGGCCGCCGCCGCCCGGCGCGCGCGAGCTTCTGCAGTTCGAGGGCGAGTCGGTCGCGCTGCAGGTGCGGCTGCTCGGGAAGTACAGCAACAACTTCGTGGCCGAGCAGCTCACGAAGCTCCTCGGCGCCGAGGTCTACGGCCCGCCCGCGAGCTGGGAGAAGGGCTCGCGCGCGCTGGGCGAGCACCTGACGGCGCTCGGCGTGCACTCCGACGGCACCGTGATCGCCGACGGCTCCGGCCTCTCGGCGCGCGACCGCGTGGCGCCCGCGACCCTGGCCGCCCTGATCCGGGCCAGCTCCGCGAGCTTCGCCTACGGCCCGGAGTTCGTCGCCTCGCTGCCGATCGGCGGCCGCGACGGCACGCTCGAGACGCGCATGGGCGCGAGCCCGGCGCGCGCGCGCGCGAAGACCGGGCACCTGCAACGAGTCGCGTCACTGTCCGGTGTCGTGCCGGGCGAGGCGGGCGGCTGGCGGGTGTTCTCGCTGCTCGTGAACGGCGCGCGCGGCAGCTCGCTGGACGTCGACGCGGCGATCGACGTGTTCGTCACCGCGCTCTCCGCGCAGCCGGCCGCGCCGGCGCAGGAGACCGCCGGGGTGAGCGAGTGAGCGGCCGCTACTGCCGCGCCAGCCGCGCGTAGACGCGGTTGGTGTACTGGACCGGCAGGCTCTCGCCCTCGGCGAGCTTCTTGTCGATCGCGCCGGGACCCCAGTTGTAGGCGGCCAGCGCCTCCGGCCAGCTGCCGTAGCGCGCGTAGAGGAACGCGAGATAGCGCGTGCCGAGCCGCAGGTTCAGCTCGGGATCGAACAGCATGTCGGGTCCGGTCCACTCCAGGCCCTGCTCGCGCACCAGCATCTCGCCGGTCGCGGGCATGATCTGCATCAAGCCGAGCGCGCCCACCGACGAGCGCGCGAAGTTGTAGTAGCCGCTCTCCGTGTGCATGACGGCGAGCACGAGCGCGGGGTCGATGCGGTTGCGCCGGGACTCGGCGATCAGCGCCTCGGCCGCGCGCCGGACCTCGAAGCGCGCGAGGCCGGTCAGGTGGCGCGCGAGCAAGGCCTCGACCTCGTCGACGGCGGCCGCGTCCTTCCCGGGCTCCGCGGCGGCCGAGACCGGCGGCAGCGCGGCTTCGTCCTGCGGAGCGCGCGGAAAGGCGCACGAGAGACCGCCGCTGAGCGCGAATCCGATCATGAACACGGCGAGTCGGTTCATCGGGCTAGCTCCACGCGATCGGCATGTTGGTGGCCTCGATCACCTGCCAGTTGTTGATCGCCGCCCAGGCGGGCAGGGCGGCCAGCACCACCAGCAGGCCGAGCTTCACGCGCGGCGGGATGCGCTCAGTGGCGACGAGGAACACGATCGCTGCCGTCGTCACCGCCATCTCGAGCAGGAGCCCCGTGCGCAGGCCCACGGTCTCGAACAGCCAGGCCGCGGCGGGGTTGGCCTCGATCACCTCGAAGCCGGGCACCGGAGCCCGCAGACACAGAAAGGTGGTGGCGTTGTCCGCCAGATTGAAGAGGACCACCAGGGCCCCCAGCCACGCGTGCATCCGCTTCCTCCCCGCGAGTCGGGCTCGCGAGAGGGTGTTTGTTCAAGTTCCGTGCCGCGCGCGGGCTCGGATCCGCGGATCCGAGCCCGCGCGCGGCCTCGCGGGCCGCGCCTGCCTGCGCGTGCACGCGCAGCGCCGCCCGTGGCGCGCGGAAGCGCGCTTCCCATCCAGGGAAAGTGAGGGTCGGAGCGGTGCTCCGCGGGGGGCGGGGCGGGGCCGACTACTTCTTGGCCCGTCCCTTCCCCATCAGCAGCCAGTCGAGCGAGATGCCCTCGCGAACGGCCAGCGTGATCAGGAAGTCGGCATGCGGGGTCGTGCCGCTCTCGTAGCGGTTCACGTTCTGCTGGAAGACACCGAGCTCGCGCGCGAACGAGCGCTGCGAACGGCTACCGCGGACCTGGGCGAGGCGCGCCGGAATCAGCTTCTTCTGTTTCTCGAGGACGGCCTTGGGAACCCCGGCGCTCTGGTTCTTCGCACTCTTCTTGGCCGCTCGTCCTGCCATACAAGGCTCCTTTACTCCGCTCTTCTGCGTAGGGGGGTTTCTGATCCGCGCTGCTCGAACTGTTCGCCGGGTCCACTCGATCGTTGGGCTCGTGGGCTCGTTCGCTTGGCACGGGGAACACCCGTTACACCGTGCCATGTCATCGCGCGCGGGGCATGCTAGCGAAGGTTGACGACGGTTCAAGACGTTTCTTGCCACGCTTGCCGGCTCACGCGCATGCTGATACGGTGCGCAGCGTTCGAGCCGCGTACGGGGGCGAGTGTCGATGCGCGTCGTTGCCGGGGAGCTGCGGAGCCGGCGCCTGCACGCGGTCGCGGGGCGTGAGACACGCCCGACCTCCGACCGCGCGCGCGCCGGTCTGTTCGACTGGCTCGGCCCGCACTGCGTCGACGGGGCGCGCGTGCTCGACCTGTTCGCGGGCACCGGGGCCCTCGGCATCGAAGCGCTGTCGCGCGGCGCGAGCGAGGCCGTGTTCGTGGAACGCGCGCGTCCCGCCCTGCGCGCCCTGCGCCGGAATCTCGACGAGCTCGGCCTCGACGAGCGCGCGCGCGTCGTCGAAGCCGACCTCGAGCGCGGCCTCGCGCCGCTCGGCCCGAAGCTCGGCCGCTTCGACCTGGTGCTGGCCGATCCGCCCTGGCAGTCGAAGGCGCGCGAGGCGCTCTACCGCGACGGCGCGCTCGCGCGCGCGCTCGAGCCCGAAGGCGTGCTGGTGATCGAGCGCTCCGCGCGCGACGAGGCGCCCGCGGCCGCCCCCGGGCTACGGTTGTGCGGCAGCAAGCGCTACGGTGAGACCGCGTTCGACTGGTGGGAAGGCGAGGCCGGACCCGCCGCCGTCGCGAGTGAGGCCCTAGATTGACCGACCGACGCATCGCGGTGTACGCAGCCAGCTTCGACCCGATCACCAACGGCCATCTCGACCTGATCCGGCGCGCTTCGCGCCTGTTCGACGAGGTGGTCGTGGCGGTGGCGGTGAACGTGGAGAAGGCCGGCGGCACGCTCACGACCGACGAGCGCCTGGTGCTGGTGCGCGAGGCCGTGGCCGAGTTCGACAACGTGCGCGTCGACGTGATCTCGGGGCTCCTGGTCGACTACGTGCGCAAGATCGGCGCCCGGATCGTGCTGCGCGGCCTGCGCGCGCTCAACGACTTCGAGTACGAGTTCGAGATGGCGCTCATGAACAGCCACATGTTCCCCGACCTCGAGACCGTGTTCCTGATGACCAGCGAGCGCTGGTTCTACGTCAGCGCCTCGCGCATGCGCGAGCTCGTGCGCTTCGGCGCCGACGTCTCCGAGTTCGTGCCCCCGTCGGTCGCCAAGAAGCTCAAGGAAAAGCTGGGACCGAAGAAGTAGCGCGGTTGTCGCGCGCCGGTGTCGGCAGCACGACGGCCGCGGTCGGCGGCCGTCCGCCGCCGCGGCCCGCAAGCGCAGCGTAGCTGCGCGCGCAGCGAGCCGAAGGCGAGCGTAGTCAACCAGTCACGGCTCCCGGTCGATCTCCAGCTCCTTCATCTTCAGCTGAAGGCCGCGGCGCGACAGGCCGAGCTTGCGGGCGGCGCGCGTGACGTTGCCCTCGGTCATGCGCAGCGCCTCGAGGATCGCGTCGCGCTCGATGCGCTGCGTCGCCGCGCGGATGCGCTCGCGCAGCGGCGTGGGCTCGGTGATCGGCCCGCTGCGCAGCGCCGGCGGCTGGACCTCCGGCGGGAGGTCCCGGGTGGAGAGCGTCGTGCCGTCGCACAGCAGTGTCGCGCGCTCGATCGCGTTCTCGAGCTCGCGGATGTTCCCGGGCCAGGGGTGCGCGCGCAGCATGTCCATGGCCAGCGGGTCGATGCTCGTCACCGGGCGGCGGAGCTTCGCCGCGAAGCGCGCCAGGAACAGGCGCGCCAGCGTCGGGATGTCCTCCGGGCGCTCGCGCAGCGGCGGCAGCTGGATCGGCACCACGTGCAAGCGGTAGAAGAGGTCCTCGCGGAAGCGGCCGGTGCGCACCGCCTCGCGCAGGTCGCGGTTGGTCGCCGCGATCAGCCGCACGTCGACGTGCATGGTCTCGGTGCCGCCGACGCGGAAGAAGCGGCCCTCCTGGATCGCGCGCAGGAGCTTCGGCTGCGCGGCCAGCGGCATCTCGCCGATCTCGTCGAGGAACAGCGTGCCGCCGTCGGCCAGCTCGAAGCGGCCCGGCTTGCGCGCGATCGCGCCGGTGAACGCGCCCTTCTCGTAGCCGAACAGCTCGCTCTCGATCAGGCCTTCGGGGATCGCGGCGCAGTTGATCTTGACGAACGGCGCGTTGCGGCGCGGGCTCGCGCGGTGCAGGCTGCGCGCGACGATCTCCTTGCCCGTGCCGCTCTCGCCCGTGATCAGCACCGTGGCCGGCGTCGGCGCGACGCGCTCGATCACGTGCTTCACGTCGGCCAGCGCCTGGCTGTCGCCGGCCAGCAGCGGCTCGGGGTCCTCGTCGCTCGAGAGGCGCATCTCGTGCGCGGCGAGCTGGCGCGTGCTGACCGCCTTCTCCATCACCTGGCGGATCTCGTCGGGATCGAACGGCTTGGTCAGGTAGTCGAACGCGCCCTGCTTCAGCGCCTCGACCGCGCTGCCCACGGTGCCGTGCGCGGTCAGCATCACGACCGGGATCTCGGGGTGCGCCGCGCGCACCGCCTCGAGCAGTTCGAGCCCGTTCATGCGCGGCATGCGCAGGTCGGTCAGGATCGCGTCGACCGGCTCGTGCGCGAGCAGCTCGAGCGCCGCGCCGCCGTCGTTCGCCTCGAGCGTCTTGAAGCCGTCGCGCTCGAGCAGCGCGGAGAGCACGCGGCGCATGTTCGCCTCGTCCTCGACGATCAGCACGGTGCGCGAGGGCTTCATGCGCCCTCCGCGTCGCCGCCCGGCTCGACGGCCGGCGCGACGGGGTAGGGCAGGCGGATCAGCACGCTCGCGCCCTCGCCCGGGCGCGAGCGGAGCTGGATCGTGCCGCCCTGCGCGCGCACGAGCCGCTCGCACAGCGCGAGCCCGAGCCCGGTGCCGTCCTTCTTGGTGGTGTAGAAGGGGATGAAGGCGCGCTCGAGCGTGGTGTCGCTCATGCCCGGCCCGTCGTCGTCGACGGCGATCTCGAGCCAGGTGTCGTACGGACCCGAGCCCTGCGCGCGGCGCACCGCCACGCGCACCCGGCCGTCGCCCTCCAGCGCCTCGTAGGCGTTCTGCACCACGTTCACCACCACGCGTTCGAGCTGATCGGCGTCCGCGTGCAGCGGCAGTAGCTCGGGCTCGATCTCGAGCGAGAGCTCGACGCCCGGGCGTCCCTTCGAGCGCGACACGGCCTCGACGCACGACTTCACGAAGGCGCCGACGTCGCGGATCGTGGCGCGCCGCGTGGCGGGCCGTGCGTAGTCCAGGAACGACTCCACCACCCGGTTGAGCCGCGCGATCTCCTCGATGATCACCGTCCACAGCTCCGCGCCCTTCGCGTCGCGCGGCTGCTGGAGCACCGCCATGGCGCCGCGGATCGCGGCCAGCGGGTTGCGGATCTCGTGCGCGAGGCCGGCGGCCATCTCGCCCAAGGACACGAAGCGGTCGCGGGCGCGCAGGCGCTCGAAGGTCTTGGAGTTCTCGATCGAGGTCGCGATCCGGTCCGCGACCGAGCGCAGCAGCCGCAGCTCGTCGGTCGAGTACGACTCCTGGGGCCGCGCGTCGGCCAGCGTCCAGAAGCCGACCACCTGCGACTTCGCGCGCAGCGGCAGCACCAGGTCGGCGTCGAGATCGCGGAGCGTCTCGCACAGCGCCTCGAGGCGCAGGCGGTCGTCCTCGTTCTTCGGGTCGTCGCGCCAGCGCTCGAGCTCGTCGCGCTGCAGCACCGCCGCCTCCTCGAGCGCGCCGACCCAGACCGGCGCCGACAAGAGGCTCACGCGCGTGCGCGTCGGCAGGCCGATGCTGCCCGCGAGCTGGTAGCCGAGCGTCGCGTCGTCGCGCAGGAAGAGCGACGAGGCGCGGAACAGGTCCGACTTCTCGAGCGCGGCCAGCAGCTCCTCGAGCAGCTCGTCGAGCGTGAGGATGTGCTTCAGGCGGTCGCGCAGCGGCCGCAGCCCCTTCTCGAGCGCGAGTTTGCTGGCCACGAAGCGGCGCTCGATCACGCTCTGGATGCGGTCGCGCATGGGCGCGAAGAAGAACAAGAGCGCGAACGAGGCGACGAACGCGTTGAATACGAACAGGTCGACGCGTTCGCCGACCCAGATCCGGATCGCGGCGAAGAAGCCCGCCACCGCCACGGCCATCACGGCCAGCGCCAGCGTGTTGCCGACCAGCTGGCGCAGGTCCGCCACGCGCACCTGCGACAGGTGCAGGAAGCCGGCGTACAGGTAGAGCAGCGGCGTCAGCAGCGACGCCACGCGCGGCAGGCCGAGCTGCCACATCGCGGTGTCGAGCGCGGCGCCGCCGACCACGATCGAGTGCGCGACCACCAGGTAGCGCAGGCGCCGCGCGGCGGGCGTGTCGGACTCGTCGGGGCTCGGCGCGAAGCGCGCGAGCGTCACCGCGCCGGCCGCCACGCCCGCGAACGCGAACACGTGCACCGCCACGTCCAGCGCGCGCGGCGGCGTACCGGACAGGATCACGGCCGACGCGAGCCCCACCGGCAGCACCACCAGGAGCGGCGCGTGGCGGCCGAGCGACTCGGCGCGCCCGGTCAGCGTCGCCGCGACCAGCACCGCGGCCGGCCCCGCCGCGACCAGCCCGAGGTCGGCGAATGCCGACGCGAAGCGCACGTCCAGCGCCTCGGCCGCGCTGCCCACGCACCAGACCAGGTAGGCGAGCGTGAGCGCGGAAAAGCGGCGCGCCGCGGCTTCGCGCCGCAGCGAGAGGAACAGGGCGAGCAGCACGAGCCCCGCCACCGCCCCCATCCAGGCGCTCTGCGTCTCCATGTCCTACCTGCTCCGAGCGGGTGCTCTCCCTGTCTATTCGTTCGCGCGGCGGTGGGACTGACGCGCGCGTTTGACAGGCTCGGGAAGGGCGGGCTACGTTGCTCGGAAATCCCTGGAATCAAAGGGAATTTTCGAAGATGAGCCGGATCGCGAGAGAGGCTCGCATGAGCCGCCTCTCTGGAGGGGTCGGATGAGCCGCATCTCATGAGCCGCATATGTCTGGGGATCTCGGGTGGCATCGCGGCCTACAAGGCGTGCGAGCTGGTGAGGCTGTTGCGCGGGCGCGGCCACGAGCTGCGCGTGGTGGCGACGGCGCACGCGCTCGAGTTCGTCTCCGAGCTCACGCTGCAGACGCTGTCCGGCGCGCCGGTGCGGCACCAGCTGCTCGAGGCCTCCGCGGAATCCGAGATCTCGCACATCGAGCTCGCCGACTGGGCCGAGGTGTTCGCGGTCGCGCCCGCCACCGCGAACGTGCTCGCGAAGCTCGCACACGGGATCGCGGACGATCTGCTCACCACGATCGCGCTGGCGACGAAGGCGCCGCTCGTGGTCGCGCCCGCGATGAACGTCAACATGTACCGGCACCCCGCGACGCAGGCGAACCTCGACACGCTCGCGAAGCGCGGCGCGCGCATCGTCGGCCCGGGCGAGGGCGAGCTGGCCTGCGGCTGGGTCGGCGAGGGGCGGCTCGTCGAGCTCGACGCGATCGTCGGCGCGATCGAGCGTTGCGGCGTGGAGCCGACGCTGCGCGGCGAGGTGGTGCTCGTGAACGCGGGCCCGACCGCGGAGCCGATCGACCCGGTGCGCGTGATCACCAACCGCTCGTCGGGGCGGATGGGCTTCGCGCTCGCCGAGGCCGCCGCGCTGCGCGGCGCCGAGGTCGTGCTGGTGGCGGGACCAGTCGCGCTGGCGACGCCTCACGGTGTGACGCGGATCGACGTCGAGACCGCGCTCGAGATGCGCGACGCCGTGCTCGGCGCACTGCCGCGCGCGAGCATCGCGATCCTGTCCGCCGCGGTCGCCGACTACGCGCCCGAGCGCGCCGAGGGCGCGAAGATCAAGCGCGAGAAGCGCGACGCGCTGACCCTCACGCTGGTGAAGAACCCCGACATCCTGGCCGAGGTCGTGAAGCAGCGCGGCAAGGCCACCGTGGTGGGCTTCGCGGCCGAGACGGAGAACCTGCTCGCGAACGCGCGCGCCAAGCTCGCGCGCAAGGGCTGCGACCTGATCGTCGCGAACGACGTGTCGCGCGCCGACATCGGCTTCGACGTCGACCGCAACGAGGTCGTGATCGTCGGCCCGGGCCCGGACGACGTGCGCGAGGTCCCGATCGCGCGCAAGAGCGAGGTCGCGGCGTGCATCCTCGACCGCGTGCTCGAGGTGCGGAGACGATGACGCGCGCGCTCGGGCGCGCGCTCCTGGCGCTGCTCGTGATCGCGGCTCCGCTCGACGCCGCGGCGCAGACGGTGAGCGTGATCCGCGTCGACGGCGGCATCAACCCCGCGATCGGCGACTACGTCCGGACCTCGCTCGAGCAGGCGCAGGCCGACGGCGCGGTGGCGCTGGTGATCGAGCTCGACACGCCGGGCGGCCTCGTCTCCACCACCAAGGACATCGTCTCCGCGCTCCTGAACGCGCCTCTGCCCGTGGTGGTGTTCGTGTCGCCGCGCGGCGCGTGGGCGGCGTCCGCGGGCACGTTCATCACGCTCGCGGGCCACGTCGCGGCGATGGCCCCGGGCTCGACGATCGGCGCGGCCCACCCGGTCTCGATCGGCGCCCCGAACCCGCGGCCGGCCGAGCCCGCGGAGGGCGAGAAGCCCGGCTCGCGCCCCGGCGGCGACTTCATGAACGAGAAGATCGAGAACATGACCACCGCCTTCATCGAGGCGATCGCGCAGGAGCGCAAGCGCAACGTGAAGTGGGCCGCCGAGGCGGTGCGGCGCTCGGTCGCGATCAACGCGAACGAGGCGCTCGAGCGCAACGTGATCGACCTGATCGCGAACGACCTCGACGACCTGCTCGAGAAGATCGACGGGCGCAAGGTGTCTGTGGCCGGCAAGGAGCTGACGCTCGCGACCCGCGACGCGCGCGTGGTGCGGATCGAGATGGAGTTCCTGAACCGGATCTTCGCGGTGCTCGCGGATCCCGAGATCGTGGGGCTCCTGTTCCTGCTCGGCGTGCTCGGGCTCTACATCGAGCTGCAGAACCCGGGGCTGATCGTGCCCGGCGTGCTGGGCGCGATCTGTCTCCTGCTCGCCGCCACCGCGCTGCAGCTGATCCCTTTCAACTGGATCGGGCTCCTGCTCGTGATCGGCGGCATCGCGCTGCTGGTCGCGGAGATCCACGTCGCTAGCTTCGGGGTGCTGTTCGCGCTCGGCCTCGCGGCGCTGGCCTGGGGCGCGTGGCTGGCGTTCCAGGTGCCCGAGCTGACGGACATCGCGCTGCCGTTCTGGCGCGCGGTCTTCCCGGCCGTCGCGGCGCTGGGCGGGGTGTTCGGGGTGCTCGCGTTCAGTGTCTCGCGCGGCCAGGTCCGGCCGCTGTTCTCGGGCAGCGAGCGGCTGCTGAGTGAGATCGGGGTGGTCGACACCGATCTCTCGCCCGAGGGCCTGGTGCGGGTCGAGAGCGAGCTGTGGAAGGCGGTGGCCGAGGACGCGCCCGTGCGCCGGGGCGAGAGAGTGCGCATCTTGTCCGTGAACGGACTCGAGCTGCGCGTCCGGCGCGCGGCCGCGGGCGACGCCGCGGAAGTCACGGGAGGTAGGGAAAGTTGATGCCCATCGCGATCGCCGTCTTCGTGCTGCTTGCGCTCTTGTTCACCTCGGTGAAGGTGCTCGCCGAGTGGGAGCGCGGCGTGCTGTTCCGGCTCGGCCGCTTCCAGGTGGTGAAGGGCGCGGGCATCCGCATCGTGATTCCCGTGATCGACCAGCTGGTGCGGGTCAGCCTGCGCGAGGTGGTCATGGACGTGCCGCCCCAGGACGTGATCACGCGCGACAACGTGTCGGTGAAGGTGAACGCGGTGCTCTACTTCCGGGTCGTCCACCCGGAGAGCGCGATCATCAAGGTCGAGAACTTCCTATACGGCACCTCGCAGCTGGCCCAGACCACGCTGCGCAGCGTGTGCGGCCAGTGCGAGCTCGACCACCTGCTGGCCGACCGCGAGCGCATCAACCACCAGCTGCAGAGCGAGCTCGATCGCGGCACCGACCCGTGGGGCGTGAAGGTGCGCGCGGTCGAGATCAAGCACATCGACCTGCCGCAGGAGATGCAGCGCGCGATGGCGAAGCAGGCCGAGGCGGAGCGCGAGCGGCGCGCCAAGGTGATCCACGCCGAAGGCGAGTTCGAGGCGTCGCAGCGCCTGCGCGAGGCCTCGGACGTGATGGTGCAGTCGCCCTACACGCTGCAGCTGCGCTACCTGCAGACGCTCTCCGAGATCGCGGTCGAGCACAACTCGACGATCCTGTTCCCGATGCCGATGGATCTGCTCGCGCCGCTGATCGAAGCGGGGCGCCGCCGGTCGCAGAGCTAGGCCGGAGCCAGGGCGATGCGAGCCATGCGTCTGCTCCCGATCCTCGTGCTGCTGGTGGCGGTCGGCGCGTGGGCCGCCACCGGCTTCTACGACGTCGCCCCCGACGAGCAGGCCGTGGTGCTGCGGCTCGGCCGCTACGAGCGCACCGAGGATCCCGGCCGCTTTCACTGGCACGCGCGCGGCGTCGAGAGCGTGTTCAAGCAGCGCGTGACCACGACGCTGCGCGAGGAGTTCGGCTACCGCACCAAGTCGCTCGGCCCGCCGGCCGAGGTCGAGGAGCACCCGGAAGAGAAGTCGATGCTGACCGGCGACGAGAACCTGGTCGACGTCGACTTCGTCGTGCAGTACCGGATCCGCGACCTGCGCGACTGGCTGTTCGGCATCCGCTCCGACGAGCGCGAATCCGTGGTGCGCGACGCGGCGCGCGCCACCGTGCGCGCGGTGGTCGCGCGCAACCCCGTCGATCTGGTGCTGACCCAGCGCGGGCCGATCCAGGACGAGATCCGCTCGCAGCTGCAGGCCCTGCTCGACGGCTACCGCGCGGGCGTGCACGTGCAGAGCGTGCAGCTGCAGGACGTCGACCCGCCGGCGGCCGTGCGCGACGCGTTCGCCGACGTGACCAGCGCCGCGCAGGACCGCGAGCGCGCGGTGCTCGAGGCGCAGGGCTACGCGGACAAGGTCGTGCCCCAGGCGCTCGGCCGGGCCGAGGAGATCCTGAACCAGGCGCGCGCGTACCGGCAGCAGCGCGTCCTCCAGTCGCAGGGGCAGGTCGCGAAGTTCTCGGCGCTCCTGGTCGAGTACCAGCGCGCGCCCGCGGTCACCCGCGACCGCCTGTACCTGGAGACGATGGAAGAGATCCTGCCCGGGATGGACAAGGTCATCATGGAGGAGGGCTCGACCGAGCGGGTCATGCCCTACCTGCCGCTCGAGCGGCGCGGGGCCAAGCCATGAGCCGCTTCGTGTCGCTGCTGCTGGTCGTGCTCACGGTCGCCGTCGTGTCGCTGTTCTGTGTCGTGATCCTCGACGAGCGCGAGCAGGCGTTTCGCACGCTCCTGAACGAGCCCGAACCGCGCGTGTTCGGCTTCTCGCTGAACCGCCCGAACCTGACGGAGCCGGGCTGGTACGTGCGCGTGCCGTTCCTGCACGAGCTCTACCGCTACGACCGGCGCAACCTGCACTACCACTCGGCGCCGCACTCCCTGAACACGATCGATCGCACGCTCGTGGACCTGGACTACTACGTGATCTGGCGGATCGCGAATCCGCAGCGCTTCTTCGAGTCCAACCGCGGCGAGGCCGCGGCGCTGCAGCGCATCGACGAGCTGACCTACAGCGAGGTGCGCGAGACGGTGAACCAGCACTCCCTGCGCGACCTGCTCTCCGACCGGCGCGGCGCGGTCGAGCGCGAGATCACCACCGGCGCCGCCAGCGCGCTCGAGCCGCTCGGCGTCGCGGTGGTCGACGTGCGGATCGGCGGGACGCTCTATCCCGCGGCCAACGTCGGCCGCGTCTACGAGCGCATGAAGACCGAGCGCAGCCGCTTCGCGCTGAAGTTCCGAGCGGAAGGCGAGCAGCAGGCGCTCGGCATCCGCTCCAAGGCCGACAGCGACAGCCAGGTGATCCTGGCCGAGGCGGAGCGCGAGTCGCTGCGGCTGCGCGGCGAGGGCGACGCCGAGGCCGCGCGCACCTACGCCGAGGTGTACGGCGAGGATCCCGAGTTCTTCAGCTTCGTGCGCAGCCTGGAGGCGTATCGCAAGTCGCTCGACCCCGGCACGACGCTCGTGCTCTCGCCCCGGTCGAGCTTCCTCAAGTACCTGTTCGACCCCGCGCGGCCGGCGCAGCCCAAGCCCTGAGCCTCAGATCGTGCTCTCGTGATTGGGTCTGCATGGCGGTGAGGAGGTCGCGTCAGCTTCGGTGAGCGGCTGCTACGCCAGGCGCGTGCGATAGGCGTTGCCGGCCGGGATGCGACGCGTCGGTGTCTCGCGGTCGTAGTAGCGCCGCAGCCTTTCGGGCAGCGCGATCCGACTTCGAAACAAGCGCCGACCGAGGACCTCGTGGACGGTGAGCCGCCGGGGCAGCAGGCCGAGCCGCTGCGCCGGGCTCGCGTCCCGCTTGCGCTCCGAGAA
>Ga0187893_10008496_pt1 | contig 16165 bp, 17 predicted proteins | sample MA1701074metaG_FD_139574 | JGI IMG/M metagenome (GOLD analysis project Ga0187893, IMG submission 139574) | White microbial mat communities from a basaltic lava cave in the Kipuka Kanohina Cave System on the Island of Hawaii, USA - MA170107-4 metaG ...
CATCGTCAACATTCCTGTGAACGACTCCTGTTTTCCACACGTGGAAATGGGTACAAACCGTCTTCAGGCGCCGCAAGTTCTTGCCAGAGGCTCTGGTAGATGGGATGGTCTTTTTCAACAATGGAGTAGGCCCGTAAGTCCTTGATCCACATGAGATTCACATCACGGCACTATGTGGAAAACCTCGTTACATGGAGGCAACGGAGCCCCGAAGTTTGACCCTCTCTGGTGGCTGGCCTAGATTGCGCGACCGCTCCACCTCAGGGCCCGATGAACAGCAAGCTGCATCTCACCATGCACGGCATCAGTTCGGAGTCTGACGACTATGATCGCCTGGCGTGGCAATCGGTCTTTGGCGACGGCGGTGGCCGGCAGCTCGCCCACCGCAGGCTCTGGGAGCTGGGCCAAAAAGCCGGGGTTCGGCCCGCTTCCATCCACGAGTTGTACGCAGCGCGGGGGCGAGGCAAGTGCGGCGGGTTCACGGCCCCCGCAATCAACGTTCGGATGCTCGCCTATGACACGGCGCGGGCCGTGTTCCGGGCAGCACAGGCCCGCAATGCCGGTGCGATCATCCTGGAGATTGCCCGATCCGAGATCGCGTATACCGAACAACGTCCCGCCGAATACGTCGCCGTTCTGCTCGCGGCCGCCCTTCGGGAAGGCTACGAGCTGCCCATCTTCATTCAAGGTGATCATTGCCAGATCAACGCCAAGAAATACGCCGTCGACCCTGCTGGTGAGGTGGGTGAAGTCAAGAAGCTGATCGCCGAGGAGGTCGGGGCCGGGTTCTTCAATATTGACGTGGACAGCTCCACCCTGGTGGATCTGAGCCGGCCGAACCTCGACCTCCAGCAGCAGGCCAACTACGAGCGCGCCGCCGAGGTTACCGCATTCATCCGCTCCATCGAGCCGCCCGGAGTTACCGTGTCAGTCGGTGGTGAAATCGGCGAGGTCGGCTCCAAAAACAGCACGGTTGAGGAGCTCCACGCCTTCATGGAGGGCTACAACCGGACGCTGGCCCGACTCGGTAAGAATCTCGTCGGGCTGAGCAAGATTTCGGTGCAGACCGGAACCTCGCACGGAGGGGTGGTTCTTCCCGATGGGTCCATCGCGGATGTGAAGCTGGATCTCGCTGCACTCGAGGCGCTTTCCCGGGCGGCGCGGGAATCGTACGGCCTGGGAGGAGCAGTGCAGCATGGTGCCAGCACCCTCCCGTCCGACGCGTTTGGGAATTTCCCGCGGATTGAAACCGTTGAGATTCACCTTGCCACGAACTTCCAGAACATCGTGTTCGACCATCCGCAATTGCCGAACGCCCTCCGGGAGCGGATGATGCAGTGGCTGGATCAGAATGCGGCGGGCGAGCGAAAAGCCGGCGATACCCAGGAACAGTTCTACTACCGTGCCCGGAAGAAAGCGATCGGTCCCTTCAAGAAGGAATGCTGGTCGCTCCCGGACGACGTCCGCAAGGCGATCGGTGGCGACCTGGAGCGGACCTTCGGATTCCTATTCGACCAGCTTGGAGTCCGCGATACGGCTCCGCTGGTCCGGCAGTTCATCACCGCGCCGCCGCTGAGTTGGGAGGAGCTGCATCAGGCGGAGGGACGAGCGGTTGATGACGAGGAAGCGGGGGAATGAGAAAGGCGGCAGCTCATGGCGCGCGATGAAGAAGACGTCGTGGTGGTGGAGCGGGACAGCGGGTCATCGGTCCTGTGGTTCTTGCTGGGCGGCGTGCTCGGCGCCGGGGTGGCGTTGCTCTTCGCCCCTCAATCCGGCGACCGGACCCGCCGGCTTCTTGGCCGCAAAATCAACAAGCTCCGCGACGCGGCCGACCAGGCGTTGGCGGACATCAAGGACGTGATGAAGCCGGCGGAACCTGGCCAAGACCCGGGCCTCGACGACCTCGAACAGGAGGACGATTCCGAAGACGCTCCGAGACTTGCGCCTCGCGGGGGTGTTTCCGGAGCACGCCAGGAGCTCGAGCAGCGCCTCGCAAAAGCCCGAGCCCGCCGGCGCAAGGTGCTGGCGGACGAGGATGAGGAGCCCATCGCCTGACCATCCACCGGCACCGCGCCTGGTATCGCTCGGTCCGGGGGTTTCTCTGGCGGACGCTGCAGGCCGCCGATGAGAACAACATCCCGTTTCTCGCCAGCGCGATCACCTTCGATGGACTGCTCGCCGCGGTCCCCCTTGTCCTCCTCCTGTTCGCCGGCCTCGGGGTCCTTCTCCAGTGGCTCGAGGGATCCCCCGTGGATCCCAGTCTTCTGTTCGAACGCTTTCTTCCCCCGCACGCGGTCGGGCCCGGCGATCCCTTTGCTACGGTCGAGGCGATCCTTGGCCGTCTGACGGCGGTCGGCCGAACCCTCTCACTGGTGGCGGTACCGGCCTTCCTCTGGTTCAGCACCCGGTTGTTCGCGGGGATCAGAACCTCACTCAACAGCATTTATGACGTCAGCCTGCGGGCACCCAAGCGTCACTTTGTCGTGCGCTTCCTGCTTGGGAAGCTTCGGGACCTCGGCATGGTGAGCCTGACGCTGGTGCTGTTTCTGGCGAACACGGCTCTGACCTCCGGATTCACATTCCTCCGCGCCTATCTTGAGTCCACCGGCGGCGGGGCGCTCATTCGCACGCTGGAAGGCTGGGTCGCTCAGCTACTCGGGTTTGTCTTCCTGCTGGTGCTCTTTTTCCTCCTGTACCGACATGCCTCGCTGCGAAGGGTTCGCTGGCAGGCCGCGCTGGTGGCCGCGACCTTCATGGCGGTGGCATTCGAGGTCGCCAAGCGGCTGTACGCCCTGTACCTGAAAGGGGCGACCGGCTACGGGACGGCAGCGGTGGATGCGTCGATCGGGGCAGTCATCCTGTTCGTGGTCTGGCTCTATTTCTCGGCCCTGGTCTTCCTGCTGGGCGGGGTGATTGCAGAGACCTGGGAGATGCGCGAGCTGCAGCGGGTGCAACGGGGGGGGATGGTCCGGAGTGCAGGGACGGCGAACCCCGATTACGTTTCTCCTGCCCCAGGTCCGAAGGGTGCCGGCGCGTGAACCGCGTCAGGACCTCGCCGGTAGCAGCGCTAAGCGATGTCCGGTTCAGCTTCGGGGTGCCTGGGGCACTCTCCTTTCGCCAGGCCATCCGAATCGCTCGACTGTCCAACTGACATGATCGCTCTCGCTCGCAAATACCGTCCCCGGCGATTCACCGATTTGCTCGTGCAAGACCACGTTGCCGGCGCCCTACGCGGGGCGATCGCGCGGGGCCGGGTTGGGCATGGCTACCTCCTGACCGGTCCCCGTGGGACCGGGAAAACCACAGCCGCCCGCATTCTCGCGATGGCCCTCAATTGCGAACGACGCACCGCCGCCCCAGAGGCCGGAGAACCCTGCGGCGAGTGCCCGAGCTGCGATCGGATCTGGAGCGGCTCGGCCACTCTCGACGTCGTGGAAATCGACGCCGCCAGCAATCGCGGAGTTGATGACGCGAGGGACCTCAGGGAACGGGCGATGTATGCTGCGTCCCAGGAGGGGCGGTACAAGGTCTACATCATCGACGAAGCCCACATGCTCACCCGGGAGGCCTGGAATGCGCTTCTCAAGATTCTCGAGGAGCCCCCACCCGGAGTGGTCTTTGTCTTCGCCACGACCGAACCCCAGAAAATCGCCTCGACGGCCGCCCCGGTACTGTCTCGCCTGCAGCGGTTCGATTTCCGCCGGATCGGGCCGGCAGCGATCCGGACTCGACTTCGGCAGGTGCTCGAGCTCGAGGGCATGACCGCCGAAGAAGACGCCCTGGCCGTGATTGCCCGGTATGCCGATGGCGGCATGCGGGACGCCCTCTCGGTGCTGGATCAGTGTCTTTCGTTCCGGGAGGGCCCGGTCTCCGCGGCTTCGGTGCGGCAGGTGCTTGGCTTGATCGATGACGAACAGTACGCTGCCGTCCTCCGCGCGATTGTCGGGAGAGACACCGCCGCTGTGTTTCCCCTGGTGGAGGGCCTGGTGGATGCCGGGGCCGATCTTGCGGAGTTCATGACCGGAACCGCCGACTTGCTGCGATCGGTCCTCATGGCGGAGAGCGGGGTTGAGCCCGAGGGGCTGACCGATACCCAGCGGAACGTCATCGCCGAGGTCAGGGGGAAGCTTGCTCCGGGTGACGTTGTGCGGATGCTGAGTTTCCTGGGTGAAGCAGAGGCGGGAATTCGCCGATCGGCGAGCGCCCGACTCATGGTGGAGACGCTGCTTCTGCGCTGGACCGTGATGGACCGGATCGTCGAGCTGGATCAGGTGATTCGAGGGAACCCCTCCTCGCTCCCCTCGACGCAACCCTCGAAGGATCGATCGCCCCCCCCCGCGCCGGCTGCTCACGGCAGCAGCGCGAAAGGGAACCCGGGCGGAACCGGCCCGGCTCGCTCCGCTGTCGATCGTCTGGTCGCGGAATGGCCTGCCATTGTGCTCGCGGCCAGGGCGCGCAGCATGCTGCTCGGGCAGGCGCTGGAGGTCGCCCGGCCCGAGGGCCCGGTCTCCGGCGCGTACGAGCTGGTTGTGGCCTCCGATCACGACGTCCTCGCGGAGGGTCTGCGCCGGCAAATCGGGGTGGTGGACGAGCTCCTCAGCCGCCACCTCGGGCAGCCGATTCGGACTCGGGTCCGGGTCGGGGAAGCAGACCAGTCCAAACCTGGTAACTCACTGTCGAATAATGATTTACGGGCTTCAAACCTTGCCAGTATTCGCGGCAGGGATCCCAGCCTCGACGCGGCAGTCGATGAATTAGATTTGGAAATTGTGGACGACAGCATTCCCCCCCGGGCCCCGAGCGCATAATGGCAGACCTTCAGCATCTGTTCCAATTGGGCCAGCAGGTCCAGGGTCGGCTCCAGCAGCTGCAGTCCGAGCTCGCAGAGCGAACCGTCGAAGTCGGCGCCGGGGCAGGGATGGTGCGCGTGAAGGTGGACGGTCGGGGCATGCTGCGCGGGCTCACGATCGACCCCCAGGCCTTCGAGGGCCGGGATCCCGAGTTGCTCGCCGATCTCATCGTCGGGGCGGTGGCAGAGGCGCAGCGTCGCGCCGCCGACCTGGTCCAGGCAGAAATCCGCAGATTGTCCCCCATTCCTAACCCGCTTTCCCAGCTCTGAATCGGGTGGGCGCGATCGACGAGCTCGTCGCCGAGCTGGCCCGGCTCCCGGGGATCGGACCCAAGACCGCCCAGCGGTTGACCTTCCATTTGCTGCAGCAACCCCGCGATCAACCCGAACGGCTGGCCGCCGCGCTCGCAGCGGTGGCGGCCAGGGTACATCCGTGTCCCGAGTGCGGCACCTTTACCGAGGCCGATCCGTGCGGAATCTGCGAGGATCCGGCCCGCGATCCGGCCGTGCTCTGCGTAGTGGAGGAGCCGTCGACCGTGACGGCGGTTGAGCGGACTGGATTCAAGGGGCGATACCTCGTCCTGGGAGGCCGGCTCTCTCCTCTGGCCGGGGTCGGACCGGAGCACCTGCGCATGGCCCTCCTCAAGCGACGAGTGGGCGCCGGTCAGGTCCGGGAGGTTATCCTGGCGACCAATCCTTCCCTGGAGGGTGAAGCGACCGCCACATACATTCAGCATCTGCTGGAGGGCGCGGAGGTTCGCGTGACCCGGCTGGCCCGAGGGCTTCCAGTCGGAGGCGACCTGGAATACATCGACGGGGTGACCCTGAGCCATGCACTCGCGGCGCGGCAGGAGGTCTCGTGAAAGCCCTTCGATCAGTGGTCATCCTCGGAGCCGCGGGGTTGGGGCTGGTAGCCGGATGGGTGCTGGCCCAGCGGTATTTGGAGCGACACCAGGCCGCCCTTTTCAGCAACAAGCGCCGGCGCCGGCACGCCGCCCTCGGCTATCTCGCAGGCCGGCCCGGCCCCGAAACCATGCGGCTGCTCAAAGACTACCTGGCCTGGGAGCGGCATCCCGCGCTCCGGCGCCGGGCCCGGCGAATGGTCCGCGAGGCGGAACGGGCGCTGACATGAGCGGCTCGGCGACCTGGTCGTTCCGGGAAGAGGACGCCGCGCGGATCGGCGTGTTGCTCAATCGACTGCTGGCCGAATCCGGAGCCCGCACCGCCCTGCTCGTCGATCGAGCCGGCCAGATGCTCGCGACGGCCGGACATCCGCCGTCCTTCGATCCGATCACCTTCGCGACGCTCACTGCCGCCGATTTCAGCGCGAACGATCAGCTTGCCCGCCTGCTGGGTGAGAACGAGTTCGGCGCCCTGTTTCACCAGGGCGAGAAGGATTCGCTCTACCTCGCCGATGTTGCCCGCCGGGTCATCCTGGTGGTGCTGTTCGACAACACCACCACACTCGGCCTGGTGAAGCTGCGGGTGAGGGGCGTGCTCGGGGACCTGTCCCAGGTGTTCACCGACATGTTTGCGCAGGATGGGCAGCGGGCAGGCACGCCCCGGGGGGTCGAGCGCGGGTTCGTCGGGGAAGCCGAGGACGAGATCGACAAGCTCTTCGGTGGTGCCTGATGTCCCTGATCAACTACGCGTCCAGGGAGATCAACTGCAAGCTGGTGTACTACGGCCCGGGTTTGGGCGGAAAAACCACGAACCTCGAGTACATCTACGAAAAAGTCGCCCCCGCCAGCAAGGGGAAAATGATCTCGCTGGCGACCGAAACCGAACGCACGCTGTTCTTCGATTTTCTCCCGGTGGATCTGGGCACGATCCGGGGCTTCAAGACCCGATTCCATCTCTACACCGTTCCGGGCCAGGTGTATTACAACGCCTCGCGCCGCCTGATCCTCAAGAGCGTAGACGGTGTCGTGTTTGTGGCGGATAGCCAGATGGAGCGGATGGAAGCCAATCTCGAGTCCATGCAGAACCTCTACGACAATATGGCCCAGCATGGCCTCGACCTCACCCGGATTCCCTTCGTGGTCCAGTACAACAAGCGCGATTTGCCCAATGCCGCCCCGCTGCCACAGCTCCAGGAGGCGCTCAACCCTGGCTGGCCAGTCGAGGATCCCGCCCGGCAACACGATATCCCCGATCCCTACCGCCCGGGTGAGCTTCTGGTGCAGCAAACCAACGGCGGGTGGACCGAGCGGGTGCCCCACTTCGAAGCGGTAGCCATGCGCGGAGACGGCGTGTTTGATACTCTTCGTGCGGTCAGCAAAATGGTGCTCAAGACCCTCGGGTGACGGCCATGCAGTGGACGATCCCGAATATTCTCACGGTGGCCCGCATCGCGATGACCCCGGTCATCGCGGCCCTCCCGTTCATTGCCGGTTACTGGCCGAAGCTGGTGTGCCTGGCTGTATTCATCGCCGCATCGGTAACGGACGTCATCGATGGCCGCCTGGCCCGCCGGCGGGGGTTGGTCACCGACTTCGGGACCAAGCTGGACCCGCTCGCCGACAAGCTCGTTCTGATGGCGACCCTGGTTCCGATCTGGTGGATCTCCAGGCAGCGTCAGGATCTCTACGACATTCCGGTGTGGGGGAGTATCCCACTCTGGGTCTGCCTGTTGTTGTTGGGCCGTGAATTCGCCATGACCTGGTTCCGATGGTGGGCAGCCCGGCGCGGCGTGGTGATCTCCGCCCAGGGTCCCGGCAAACTCAAGACGGTCTTCCAGAGCATTTTCATCGGAGTCACGATCGCGTGGTTCGCGTACCGCGACATGGCCCTCTCGGCGGGGTGGGGTCAGGATCGCGGGGCGCGGTGGTGGAACCAGTTTCACGGCGGGTTCGTCGCCGTGACCCTTGCGGTCGCCGTGTTCCTGACCGTCTACTCCTTCGGGATCTACCTCTATCGGTATCGGGCGCTCTTCTCTCCGGGAAACCCGACCGCCACAACGCCTCCCACCGGGAGGTAATGGAACTCGAACTCGTCACCATCGGGACCGAGTTGCTGCTCGGCTTCACGGTGGACAGTAACAGTGCCCTGGTGGGTCAGCTCCTGGCAGGCTCGGGCATCCGGGTTGCCCGGAGCACCTCGGTTGGAGACGATCCCGCACAAGTCACCCAAGCCGTCGCGGAGGCCCTCGCTCGCACCCGTTTTGTTATCACCTCAGGCGGCCTGGGCCCGACGAGCGACGATCTGACCAAGCAGGCTGTGGCGCAGCTGTTCCAACTCCCGCTCGAGTTCCATCAGGACATCTGGGATCAGCTCCTCGCCCGGTTCGCCCGCATGGGGCGGAAGCTCGCCGAGAAAAACCGCTGTCAGGCGGAAGTCCCCCGGGGAGCTACGGTGTTGCCCAACCCGCGGGGCACCGCCCCCGGGCTCTGGATCGCCGGCGACCTTGGGGAAGTGGTCATGCTCCCCGGCCCGCCTCGCGAGTTGCGGGGACTCATGCTCGACGAAGTGCTGCCGCGCCTGGCGGATCGCGGCGACTCGTCCGTCATTCGCTCTCGGGTAGTCCGCACGACGGGGATCGCCGAGTCCGCCGTCGCCGAGCGGCTGGAAACCGCAGAACGGGATCTCGCGCCGCTGACGCTCGCGTATCTGGCTGGTCTCGACGGAGTCGATCTTCGTCTCACCGCGTGGCGAATGCCGTCGGCAGACGCGGTACGCCTGCTCGAGGTGGCCGCCGAGCACATCCGCAGCCTCCTCGGATCTCACGTCTACGGCTCCGAGGAGGAGGACCTCGCCGAACACGTCCTGCATGAGTGTCGTGGCCGCGGCCTCTCACTGGCAGTCGCCGAATCCTGTACCGGAGGCGCCATCGGGGCACGCCTCACTGCGGTTCCGGGCAGCTCGAGCGTCTTTGCGGGAGGCCTGATCGCCTACGCGGACCGTCTGAAACAAGGGTTGGGGGTGCCGGCTCGAATCCTGGAGGACCACGGTGCCGTAAGCGAAGAAACCGTGGTCGCCATGGCCCAGGGAGCCAGATCGCGCTTTGCAGTGAACGTCGGACTGGCGGTCACGGGTATCGCCGGTCCAGGCGGAGGCTCCTCGGACAAGCCGGTTGGTCTGGTGTGGTTCGGCGTTGCGGACGACCACGGAGTCGAATCACACCGCTGGGTTTTTCCCGGTTCTCGCCAGGAGATTCGCGCCCGGGCGGCTCAGTTTGCACTCTGGAAGGTATGGCAACGGGTCCGGTCGGCCGGCCCGGTCTCGAGGCAGGCCGACTAAGTTTCTCGCCGGAGACTTCATGAAACGACGGGTCAGGATGGAGAGAGGATTCGAAGAGGACGCGCCGGTCGACGAGGCTCCTCCGGTCCCAGGAGGGGGGGCGGGGGGGGGGGCGGGGGGGACGACAGGGGTTCCGGTCGAATCAGCCGAGGGTGCCGTGGCCCGGTTGGAGGATCAGATCCGCGAAGCGACCGACCGGCACCTGCGGTTGGCCGCGGAGTTCGACAATTTCCGGAAGCGAGTGGCGCGGGAGCGGCTCGAGCTGGCTGATCGGGCCCAGGCCGCTCTGGTGATCAAGGTCCTCGAAGTCCTGGACGATGTGGACCGGATCGTCGCCAGCGATCCCGCCACGCCGACCGCCACGTTGCTGGAGGCCGTGCTCCTGGTCGACAAGAAACTGCGCAAGGAGCTCGAGGCCGCCGGTCTCGAGCGGATCGATCCCGCGGGGCAGCCCTTCGATCCGGCCTGGCACGAGGCGGTGTCGATTGTTGCGCCGGAGCGGCCGGAACAGGATCACACCGTCGCCGCGACGTTCCAGATCGGCTATCGCTTTCGGGGAAGCCTGGTCCGCCCCGCGCGGGTGCAGGTGTATTCCTCCGAGGGGCACGCGTAAGTGGCGCCGAAGGACTTCTATCAGATCCTCGGCGTCAGCGAGAAGGCAACGCCGGAGGAAATCAAGAAAGCCTACCGGCGGCTCGCGAAGCAATACCACCCGGACGCCAATCCCAACAATCCGCAGGCCGCCGAGACGTTCAAGCAGGTGTCCGAGGCGCACGGCGTGTTGTCCGACGCCGACAAGCGGAAGAAATACGATACCATGCGGCGCCTGGGAGCGTTCGACCCCTCAGCGCGACGGCCCGCGGAGGCCGGTGCCACCGCGCGAGGAACGGGTGGGGGCGGATTCACCGAGACGTTCGATTTTGGTGACCTCGGCTCCATGGGTTTGGGCGACATTTTCTCTTCGATCTTCGGGCGCAAGCGGGAGGAGCCTCGGGGCGAGACGGTCGAGACCAATCTGGAGATTCCGTTCCGGACTGCGGCGCTGGGAGGAAAGGTCGCCGTCACCCTGACGCTGTCGGATACCTGTGCGACCTGTGGCGGGAACGGAGCGGCCGCGGGGGCCAGCCTCTCGCAATGTTCCGAATGCAAAGGCCGGGGCACCATCTCGTTCGGCCAGGGGGGCTTTGCCGTCAATCGGCCCTGTCCCATGTGCCGGGGTCGCGGCAAGATTCCGTCCCAGAAGTGCCCGACCTGTGGCGGGGTAGGGGAAACCCGCGGCGAGCGCCGGGTTATGATCCCGGTTCCGGCCGGAACCGAATCCGGACTCAAGATCCGGGTCAAGGGTCAGGGATCCGCCGGTCGCAACGGCGCACCGGCGGGGGACCTGGTCGTGACCTTTCATGTCGAGCCGGACCGGTTCTTCCACCGGGAAGGGCTCGACGTCGTCTGCGCCGTGACGATCAACCTCGCCCAGGCAGTCCTGGGGAGCCGGCTCAAGGTCAAGACACTGGATGGCAAAAAGGTGGTCCTCAAGATTCCGGCGGGGACCCAGCCGGGCCGGAAATTCCGCATTCGTGGGGAAGGGATCGCGAAAGGGGAGCGACGCGGAGACCAGTACGTCACGATTCAGGTCGCCTTGCCCGACGAGCTCTCCCCGGAGCAGCTCGAGTTGTTCCGGAAGTTTACCGAATCGTTCGGAATGCCTTACTGAAGACGGGAAACTTCGCGGTAGCGCTCGATCAGGCCCCGGTGCGTAGCGACCTCGGGGTCGCCTGGTTTTCGCTGGGTCCAGGTTCCGTCCGCCGCGAGATCCCAGGCTTGCCGGTTATCCCGCCACATGAGCTCCAGGACGTCACGTACCAGATCCCGGTGACCGGCCGACTCCAGAGGAACCGCGACCTCGATCCGTCGGTCCAGATTGCGTTGCATCCAATCTGCCGAGCTCAGGAAGACTTCGGGAGCCTCCCGGCCGCCATTCGCGAAGTACCACACCCGCGAATGCTCCAGGAATCGCCCGATGACGCTCACCACAGCGATCCGATCGCTGACCCCAGGGACGCCGGGCCGAAGGCAGCAGATGCCCCGCACCAGCAAGTCCACGGTCACCCCGGCCCGCGAAGCGTCATAGAGGAGGCCGATGATCTCGGGATCGACCAGCTGGTTCATTTTGGCCAGGATGCGAGCCGGACGACCGGCCTCACCATGCGCGATTTCCCGCCGGATCAGCTGCACCAGCCGGTCGCGCATGCCGCCGGGCGCGACCACCAGCTTTCGGTAGCCGGCCGGGCTGGCGAATCCGGTGAGCACATTGAAGAGGTCGGACAGGTCCGCTCCCAGATCGGGGTCGCAGGAGAACAATCCGAAATCGCTGTAGGTCCGGGCGGTCTGCGGGGCGTAGTTGCCAGTGCCGATATGGACGTAGCGGCGAATCTGATCCCCCTCCTTGCGCACCACGAGGATCACCTTCGCATGGGTCTTGAGCCCCGCCACCCCGTAGCTGACGTGGACCCCGACATCCTCGAACCGTTGGGCCCAGCGAATGTTATTCTCCTCGTCGAACCGGGCCTGCAGCTCGATCAGCACCGCCACCTGCTTTCCGCGCTCCGCGGCCAGGACGAGCAGTTTCGCGAGATGGGAATCTCCGCCGGTGCGGTAGAGCGTCGTCTTGATGGCCAGCACCTCGGGGTCTTCCGCGGCTGACTGGATGAAGCGCTCCACGCTCGCCGTAAAGCTTTCATAAGGGTGGTGAACCAGCAGGTCGCCGTCCCGGATGACGTCGAAGATGTTCCGCCCGCTCGCCAGCCGCGGCGGTACGACCGGGATGAAGGTCGGGTCTCGAAGCTCGGGAATGTCCAACGTCGCGATCGACATGAGATCGGAGGTGTCCAGCAAGCCCTGGACCTCAAAAACATCCGGGGCAAGGGAGAGGCCTTCGTTTTCCTGGTCCGCGTTGAGCTCCGCCAGCAGCAGCTGCCTGAGGGACTCCGGCATCGCCGGGTCCACCTCCAGCCGAACGACTTCTCCAAAGCGCCGGTTCCGAAGCTCATCCTGAATGACTTCCAGGAGATCGTCCGCCTCGTCGGGGTCGATTTCGAGATCGGTATTCCGGGTGATCCGGAACGAATAGGACCCAAGGATCTCGATGCCCGGGAACAACGCTTCCAGGTTGCTCGCGATGACGAGCTCGAGGGGGACATAGCGATGAGGATCGGGAAGAGGCACCCATCGAGGCAGGATCTTGGGAACCTTCACCCGGGCGAATCGTTCCTCGCCGTTGTCGCCCCGCAGGATGACGGCGAGGGAAAGCGACAGGTTCGAGATGTAGGGGAATGGATGTGCCGGATCGACCGCGAGAGGGGTCAACACCGGAAACACGTTTGAGGTGAAGTAGCTCCCCAGGAACGCGACATCGTCCGGGGAGAGTGCATCCGGTGTGGTGATGAGGCGAATGCCACGTTCGGCGAGGGAGGGCAGCACGTCCGCGCTGAGGCAGGCCCCATGCAGTCGCACCAGCTCGCGGACCGTCCCGGTGATCGTGCGAAGCTGTTCATCGGGCGACATACCGTCGGGTGTCCCTTCGCTCAAGCGCGCGGCGACCTGCTGCCGAAGAGCCGACACCCGAATCTGAAAAAACTCGTCCAGGTTGGACGCGAAAATCGAGAGGAACTTCACCCGTTCGAGCAGCGGCACCCGGGAATCCCGGGCCTCGTGGAGAACCCGGCGGTTGAATTCGAGCCAGGAAAGCTCTCGGTTGAGGTACAGGGACGGATGGCGAACATCTGTCCCGCCCGAGGGTTCGGACGAAACCCCGTCCGCCTGCGACGTCGTTACGTGCCCTTCCATAGGGGAAAAATACCGGCGATTTGGTGGTAGTGCTATGCGATCACACCGCCACCCAGAACCAGGCCCTCGCGGGTGTAAAGGACCCCGGATTGGCCCGGGGAAACTGCCCGCAGGGGGTCCGCGCTCTCGAGTCGAAGCGATTGCGCGCCGGTTTCGGTGACGACAGCGGTGACGGGACGAGCCCGATACCGAATCTGAATCTCGCATTGGTCGCCGCATTGCAACGGTTCGCTCAGCCAGTTCAGCTCGCGGAGGGTCACCTCGTAACTGTCCAACTCTTCCTCGGTCCCCACCACCACCGCGCGGGTTTCCGCTTGAATTCCGAGGACGTAGAGCGGTCGAGATCGCCCTCCCGGCAGCCCCCGCCGCTGCCCGACCGTGAAATGCGCGAACCCCTGGTGCTCGCCGATGAGCTCTCCCGATGCGGTCACCAAGGGACCGGGTGAGAGTGCGGGCGCATCCGCCGGAAGGTGGGACGCGAGCACCCCGACATAGTTTCCGTCCGGCACGAAGCAGATTTCGACCGACTCCGGCTTGTCGGCGGTCACCAATCCGAGCCGGCGAGCGATCGCCCGGGTTTCCGCCTTGGTGAGCTCTCCAACCGGTGTGAGCATTCGCGCCACCACCCCGCGATCGATACCCCACAAGAAGTAACTCTGGTCCTTGGATGGGTCGGCGCCCCGGAAGAGCCGCCCATTCTTGACGACGGCATAATGCCCGGTCGCGATGGCGTCGCATCCCAGGGCCTCGGCGTGAGCCAGCAGGTCGCCAAATTTGGTAAACGAATTGCACCGCACGCAGGGGATGGGGGTCCGGCCCCGGCTGTATTCCTCGACGAAGTTCGCGACCACGGCTTGGGAGAAGCGATCCTCCAGATTCAGCACGTAATGGGGGATCCCGAGCCTGGCCGCGACCTCCCTGGCGTCATTGATTGAGTCGAGGGAGCAACAGGGTCGGTCGGAGACCTGATCTCCATGGCAGAACAGCTTCATGGTGGCCGCGACGACGTCGTAGCCTTGCTCGACGAGACGGGCTGCGGCCACCGAGCTGTCTACCCCGCCGGACATCGCGACCAGCACCCGGTCCGCCATCAGGCCCGCCCCAGAACGACTGCGAGCTTGCGCACCTTCTCGACGATCGGAGGAAACACTTCGATCGCGCGGTCCACCTCGGCCGCGGTGGAATCGTGTCCCAGGCTCAACCGAATCGACCCGAGGGCGAGCCCTCGCGGGACCGCCATGGCCGTGAGGACGTGCGACGGCTCCACCGCGCCGGTGGAGCAAGCCGAACCGGTGGAGACCGCCACGCCGGCAAGGTCGAGGTGCATGAGCAGCGCCTCGCTGTCGGTTCCGGGGATGCCGACATTGACGATATGGGGGGCACGAGGGGCGGGTTCCCCGTGGACCACCAGGTCCGGTACACCTTCCCGGAGCCCCCGCACCAGCCGGTCGCTCAGGCCCCGAAGGCGGACCGCTTCGGCTGGCTGCTCTTCGACCGCCAGGGTGGCGGCACGGCCTAACCCGATGGCGCCCGCCACATTCTCGGTGCCCGGGCGGATGCCGAATTGCTGGCCGCCTCCGTGAATAATGGCCTCGATCGCCTTCCGGTCCCGGACGATCAATGCTCCGATCCCCTTGGGAGCGCCGATCTTGTGACCCGAGATGGTGAGCAGGGTGCAGGAGAGGTGGTTGAGCGAGAGCGGAAGCTTTCCGAAGGCCTGGACGGCATCGACGTGGAGCCGCACTCCCGCCCCGTGGCAGCGAGCCGCGATGGTGTCAATGGGTTGGCACACTCCGGTTTCGTTGTTGACCCACATGACCGAAACCACTGCCGGCGACCCGGCCAGGACGTGGTCGAGGGCGCTCAGGTCCACCTCGCCGGAGGGGCAGACCGGGATGATCACTTCCTCCCCGCCGAGCTCCTTTACTTGATGGGCGGCCGCGAGAACGGCTTTGTGCTCGATCGATGAAGTTGCCACCCGCATCGGCCTTCCCGAATGGCGGGCCGCGAGGGCCGCACCCAGGATGGCGAGATTGTCCGCCTCGGTGCCTCCGGACGTGAAGACGACCTGGGTGGGTTCGACACCAACCGCCGTCGCGATTTCGCGCCTGGCCTGCTCCAGTCCGGCTCGCGCGGCGCGCCCGAATCGGTGCGCGCTGGATGGGTTCCCGAAGGTCGCGCCGCTGAGATACGGCAGCATGGCCTCCAGAACTTCGGGCCGTACCGGGGTGGTGGCAGCGTGGTCGAGGTAGACGGGCGGATGCATGCTGAAAGATACATGCGCGGGGAGGGTTACCTTTGAGCATGCCAGTGGACCTGCTCGCGATTGCCGCCCACCGCGACGATGTAGAGCTCACCTGCGGCGGCCTGCTCCTGAAAGCCCTCGACCAGGGGTACCGCACCGCCATCCTCGACCTGACCGCCGGGGAATCCGGGACTCGAGGCAGCGCCGAACTGCGGGCTCGGGAAGCGGACGCTGCCGCCGCGATCCTCGGCGTTGCCGAGCGCCGGAACGCCGGTCTTTCCGATGCTCACTTGATGAACGACAATGCCAGCCGCAAGGTGGTGGTCGAGGCGATCCGGCACTTCGCCCCACGCGTCGTGATCCTGCCGTTTCCGGTTGGCCGGCATCCGGACCACCGTGTCGCGTCGGAGTTGGGCCGGGATGCGTGTTATCTGGCCGGCCTCGCAAAGTATCCGGCGGCCGGTGCCGCCCACCGGCCCTTCAAGGTGCTGTATTCACTCTCCTACCGGGAAGATCCCGTCAAACCGAGTTTTCTGGTGGACATCAGCGCGCAATTTGACCGGAAGCTCGCCGCCATCAAGTGTTATGGAAGCCAGTTCGATGGCGCCAAGAGCGCCGGCGAGATTTTCCCGACCGGGCAGGACCTCTATAGCCGGGTGGAAACCCAGAACGGGTACTACGGCTCGCTGATTCGCACCCGCTACGCGGAACCCTACTACACTCACGAAACAGTGCTGTTGGACGACGTCGTGAAATTGGGGGTGCAGTCGATGTAGCGGTGGTGGACCGGGCTATTCGTGACGGAGCGCCTCGACGGGATCCATCCGCGCCGCACGGTTCGCCGGGAGGAGTCCGAAGGCGAGGCCAATCGTAATGGACACGAGGGTGGCCAGGATCGCGCTCCACAACGGCACCCCCGACTCCATGCTGAGAGCGCTCTTGAGCAGTTGACCGCTTGCGAGCCCGATCACAATCCCGATTAACCCGCC